>Ga0209804_1000005_pt1 | contig 154597 bp, 128 predicted proteins | sample GraSoiAngelo_139_FD_185896 | JGI IMG/M metagenome (GOLD analysis project Ga0209804, IMG submission 185896) | Grasslands soil microbial communities from the Angelo Coastal Reserve, California, USA - 14_0929_12_20cm (SPAdes) (version 2) | ecosystem: Environmental > Terrestrial > Soil >... | reverse complement strand
GCTCACAGCCGTCCGGCAGAGGACCCGCCGAGTGGTTCACCGGCACGGTGCGCATCGATCCGCTGTTCCAGGCGCCCGACCCGGCGCGCGTGTCCGGCGCCAGCGTCACGTTCGAGCCCGGCGCCCGGACGGCCTGGCACACCCACCCGCTGGGCCAGACGCTGATCGTGACGGCTGGCTCTGGTCGGGCGCAGCGCTGGGGAGGCCCCATCGAGGAGATTCGGCCCGGTGACGTGATCTCGATTCCGCCGGGTGAGAAGCATTGGCACGGCGCCGCGGCAACCACCGCCATGACGCACATCGCCATTCAGGAACACCTCAACGGCAAGGTCGTGGACTGGATGGAAAAAGTCAGCGACGAGGAGGTACCATGACTGACAAGACTGGCAAGAAGATCTGGTTCATTACTGGAGCCGCCCGTGGCATGGGTGTCGATTTCGCCAAAGCCGCCCTGGCCGCCGGCCACGCGGTGGTGGGCACCGGCCGGGACCCCGACGCCCTGGCCAAGGCCGTGGGTGAGTCGGACGACCTACTGGTCGTCAAGCTGGACGTCACCAGCCGCGCCGATGCCGAAGCGGCCGTGCGGGCCGCTGTCAACCGGTTCGGCCGCATCGACGTGCTGGTCAACAATGCCGGCAACTTCTTTGCCGGCTACTTCGAGGAGCTGACGCCGGAGCAGATAGACCGGCAGTTGGGGACGCTCCTCATCGGCCCGATGAATGTCACCCGCGCCGTCCTGCCGGTCATGCGCAAGCAGCGCTCTGGGCACATCATCACGATCTCATCAACCGCGGGGCTGGTCGGCTTTGCGTTCTGCTCGGCATATGCCGCGGCGAAGTTCGGCGTCGAGGGCTGGATGGATTCGCTGCAGCAGGAGGTCGGGCCGTTCGGCATTACCACCACCATCGTCAACCCGGGGTTCTTCCGCACCGAGCTCCTGGAGCCGGCGTCGGTGACCTACGCCAAGCCGTCCATCGAGGACTACGCCGACCGTACCGCGGAGCAGCTGAAGTGGTGGCAAGCCCAGAGCGGCAAACAAGGTGGCAACCCGGCCAAGCTCGCGCGGGCGCTGGTCACGATCGCGAGCAAAGCGCAGCCGCCGCGCCGCTTCATCGCCGGGGCCGATGCCATCGCCCTCGCCGAGCAGCACGTGGCCGATCTCCAGGCGCAGATCGACGCCTACCGCGAGCTGTCAACGTCGCTCATTCTCGACGAGCCCGCGCTCGTCGGAACCGGGAGGTAGCTGGCAATGCAAAAGCGCACACTTGGAAAGAGCAATCTCGAGGTCTCGGCCCTCGGACTCGGCTGCATGGGCATGAGCCAGAGCTACGGTGTCCCACCGGACAAGCAGGCGATGATCGCGTTCATCCGCACGGCTGTCGAACGCGGTGTCACATTCTTCGATACCGCCGAGATCTACGGTCCTTACACCAACGAAGAGCTCGTCGGCGAGGCGTTGGCGCCCGTGCGCGCGCAGGTGGTGATCGCCACGAAGTTCGGGGTCGGACGTGATGCCGGCGGGCAGCAAGTCCAGGACAGCCGCCCCGAGCGCATCAAGCAGAGCATCGAGGGTTCGCTGAAACGGCTCCGGACAGACGTCTTGGATCTCTATTATCAGCACCGTGTCGACCCGAACGTGCCGATCGAAGACGTGGCGGGAACGGTCAAGGAATTGATCGCGCAAGGCAAGGTGAAGCACTTCGGCATGTCCGAAGCCGGCGTGGGCACGATCCGCCGCGCGCACGCCGTCCAACCGGTCACGGCGGTGCAGAGTGAGTATTCACTGTGGTGGCGGCGCCCTGAAGAAGAGCTGCTGCCAACCCTGGAGCAGCTCGGCATCGGATTCGTGCCGTTCAGTCCCCTCGGCAAGGGCTTCCTGACGGGCACGATCGACGAGAAGACGACGTTTGTGAGCTCCGACTTCCGCAACATCGTGCCGCGCTTCACGCCTGAGGCTCGCAAAGCGAATCAGGCCATCGTGGACGTCCTGCGGAGGATTGCGGAAAAGAAGCGGGCGACACCGGCGCAAATCGCGCTCGCGTGGCTACTCGCCCAGAAGCCGTGGATGGTCCCCATCCCGGGCACCACCAAACTGGCACGCCTGGAAGAGAACATCGGCGCCGCGGCCATCCGGCTGACGCCCGATGATCGCCGCGAAATCGAAACCGCCGCGTCGCAGATCACCATCCAAGGCGCGCGCTACCCCGAAGCACTGGAGAAAAGGACCGGTCTCTGAGCGACCTCGACAGACGCAGGGTACATCTTTTGTTCTTCTTTCTTTTCTTTTTTTCTCAAGGCCGCCGGGCGGCGTGTCATCCTGAGCGAGCGCGCGACACGCGCGCGAGCGAAGGATCTGCGAGATCCTTCGCGCCTGCGGCGCTCAGGATGACAGGCGCCCGCACTTTGAGAAGAGAAATTAGGAAGAAAGAGACCGATCCCTGCTAGATAAACCTCGGGGGAAGCACCATGCGCATCGGCATTCTCGGCTCTGGATTGATGGGCGCCAAGCTCGGAACGATTTGGGCGCGCGCCGGACATGATGTGGTATTCAGCTACGCGCGGAGCGAGCAGAAGCTCAAGAAGCTCGCCCGCGAGGCGAAGGGCAAGGCGCGAGCCGGCACACCAGCCGAGGCCGCCGAGGAAGCGGACGCGCTGTTGCTGGCAGTGCACTGGTCCCGCGTCGACGACGTGTTGAAACAAGCCGGCGACGTGTCGGGCAAGGTCATCGTCAGCTGCTCGCTCCCGATGAATGCGGACGATACCGACCTCGTGATCGCTCACACCTCCTCGGGCGCTGAGGCATTGGCCAAGAAGGTTCCGAAGGCTCGGGTCGTCTCCGCCTTCGGTACTGTGCCGAGCGAAGTGCTGTTTGGAGTGTTCGCAGCCAAGCGCAAGGCCAGCCGACCGAGTCTGGTATACTGCGGCGACAACGAGAGCTCCAAAGCCGTGGCGGCTGAGCTGATCCGCGACGTGGGGTTCGATCCCGTGGACGCTGGGCCCTTGCGGATCGCCCGTTACACGGAGCCGTTCACGCTGCTCATCGCACGACTCGCGTACGAGGGTGACGGCGGTCCGGAGCTCGCGTACCGCTTCGAGCGGTTCGGGCGGAAGGGATAGGTGGCTGAAGGCTCTGAAAGCAAGTACTATCCGCGCTCCTCCCCACTCCCCAGGAGCCGGCCATGGCGGGCGCGTCGCTCAAGAACCAGCAGCGGATCATCGCCAACCAGAAGACGATTGTTCGCAATCAGGGCAAGATTCTGCGCGATCTCCAGGCCATGCTGAAGAACCAGAAGAGGATCCTGACGAATCAGAGCCGGATCCTCGCCAAGTAGTCACCGGGCCTCGATGACGCGGTCCATGGCGCCGACGTACGAGCGCCACCGCGCGATCGCGTCGCCGAGCGCCCGCCGGGGCGCGGATTGGCGGGTACGCCGTGCGATTTGCCCAACAGGATGGGGCCAACTAGTTTTCCGGTCCTCATGGCAAGCACCGCTTTCACACACCCGCGAGCCCAGCCCCATGGAGCCCGCTCGTTCCTCGGGAAGCTCAACGGCCCGTGGCACAAGCGGGCGCTGCAGACGTTCATGATCATCGTCATCGCCCATTGGGCCGAGCATCTGGTGCAGGCATATCAGGTGTACGTACTCAAGTGGCCGGTCCATGAGGCGCGCGGTGTCCTGGGCCAGGTGTTCCCCTGGCTCGTGCACTCCGAGGTGCTGCACTACGGTTATGCGGTGATCATGCTGGCCGGCATTTGGGCGTTGCTGCCGGGCTTTGTGGGACGGTCGCGAGCGTGGTGGCTCGCGGCGCTCGTGATCCAGTTCTGGCATCACATCGAGCACGCGCTGCTACAGGGTCAGGTCATAGCTGGCCGGACGCTGTTCGGGTCCCCGGTTCCCACCAGCATTGTGCAGCTGTGGTTCCCGCGGCTCGAGCTGCACCTGTTCTACAACACGGTGGTGTTCATCCCGATGATGGTGGCCATGTACTACCACGTGTTCCCAAGCTCCCCCGACGCCGCGCGGATGCGGTGCAGCTGCGCGCTCCATCCGCACGCGGCGACGAACTGACAGTCCTCACCCTGGAGTTGACCCGAAGGGGTGAGCTACGGGTGTGAGGCCCCGGCGAGAGCCAGCGCCATGCAGAAGGCGTTGAACACCGCGTCCGACCAGTGCCCGCGGCAGCGGTCGATCTGCGCGAGCGCCGCCGCCCGCGAGAACGCCGGACGGTAAGGGCGCGTGGTGGTGAGGGCGTCGTACACGTCCACGACGCCCACGATCTGTGCTGCCACTGGGATCTCGTCGCCGCAGAGGCGGTCGGGATAGCCCGTCCCGTCGTAGCGCTCGTGGTGCCAGCGGATGACGGGCTTGATATCCCACGGGAACTCGACCTTCGCGAGCAGCTCGATCCCCCAGATCGGATGCATCTGGACTACCTCGAGCTCGGCGCGCGTCAGCGGGCCGGGCTTGCTCAGGATTTCGTGCGGGACGCGGACCTTCCCAAGATCGTGCAGATAGGCGCCTAACCGGACCGTCGTCTGTGCGTGCTCGTCCAGGCCGAGCGCGCGTGCAACGGCGACGCCCAGCTGCGCGACGCGCTCGCAGTGGCCGAAGGTGTAGGTGTCGGCCGACTCGAGGGACTGGCCCCACTCACGCACCACGGCGAGATAGGCCGCCTCGAGCTCGGCCATCTTCCCGGCGACGTGGACCAGGTGGGCGCGGGCATCGAGCCGCCCAAACAGGCGGTGCGCGGCGTTCAGCAGGCTGAGCGCCTCCTGGTTCCGGCCCATCGCTTGATACAGCAGGGCGAGCTCGCGCGACGCTTCCGCCTCGTTCAACCCCGACCCCGCACCCACCGCCAACTCGATCGCCGATTTGAGCCGCGACTCGGCGAGCGCCGGCCGGCCCGTCTCGCGGTAGATCATCCCGAGGACGCGATACGCGTCGGCCTTGGCGCTGCCCACGCCCAATTGATCGAACACGGCCAGGGCGGCCTCGGCATCGCGCCGGGCATCCTCGTATCGGTCACGGGCGACGTGCACCTTGGCGTGGTTCACCAGGCACAGGCCCCCCAGGTAGGCGTCGCCCGCGCGCTCGGCGATCTCGTGGCTCTGCCGGAAGTAGTGTTCCGCTTCGTCGAACCGCTCCCGGTCCACGCTCGCCATGCCGAGGTTGTGGTAGGCGATCGCGCGCCCGTGCTCGTCGTTCGAATCGTGGTAGGCCTGCAGGGAGCGCCCGTAGCGCGCCAGCGCTTCGTCGAGGTCGCCCTGAATGTTCGCGAGGATCCCCAGGTTCTGCTCGGCGCGCGCGCAGAGCTCGCGGCTATGCCCGCCCAGCTCCAGCGCGCGCAGGAAATGGCGGCGCGCGTCGGCGACGGCGTCGGTCTCCAGGTCGATCCCGCCGAGCGTGTTGAGCGCTTCCGCCGCCAGCACGTGGTTCCCGGCGGCGTGCGCCACGGTGTAGCTGGCGTGGCAGAGCCGTCGCGCCTGGTCCGACTCGTTGCGATGGTGGCGGATCACGGCGAGGCGACGCAGCGCTTCGGCAAGCAGCGCGGGCTCCCCCGCGCCTTCGGCCGTCGCGATCGCGGCCTCGTACGACGCGATAGCGTCGGAGATGCGGGCGGCGCGCTCCTGCGCGCGGGCGCCGTGGAGCAGGTCCGCCGCGGCGCGCCCCGAGGCGCGGGGACCCGTCAGCAAGGGACCGGTCTTCAGCGTGGCGGACATGGCGACCTCACCAGGCGATGGCGTAGTTGGAGAAGTGGTTCAGTCGCCCGGTCACGTACTTCCCGAAGAGGTTATCCAGCGACAGCACGTAGCTGAGGATGGTCAGCGCGTCGGTGGTATACGCGATCCGCTTGGGCAGGATCGTCCCGAGCAGGTTGCAGTTCGCGTAGCTCATGGTGAGCGTGGCGGCCCGCTGGAACACGAGGCCCTCGGGCTGAAACCGAACGCGGTTCACGTTGTCCGACGGGGCCGTCGCCGTGATGGTGACCGGCGCGTCGAGCGCGCCTGCCGGGATCGACAGCGCGTGCGGGCCGATTCTGATCACCCCGCCAGCCGGGCCGACCGTTTGCGTGGCCGTCGCCGTCGGCATCGGTGTGCAGCCGAGCAGGCCGGTGGCCTGCAGGAGCGAGCCGATCAGGCTGGCTTGCGGCGGCGGCGGGACGGGGCCGAGCGGGGACTCACCGCAGCCCAGTAGCGCGGCAGCGGTGATGACCAGCGCGGCCCGCCTGAGACATGTGACGTTCATGACTGTGTCCTCCGGGACAAGGGAACCATCGTGCGGCCTCACCACGCGATGGCGTAGTTCGAAAAGTGGGAGATCTGCCCCGTGACCTGCTGCACGCTCGCGTTGTCCGACGAGGGCACGTAGTACAGGATCGCGAGCGAGTCGGTCGTGTACGCGACTTGCTTCGAGGTGCTCGATCCGGCCGTGGTGCAGTTCGCGTAGCTGAGCACCAGGTAGGCGGGCTTCAGGAAGGCCAGTCCCACGGGCTTGAAGTCGACGGCGTTCCCCGTACCGCCTGCCGTCTTGGCGCTGATCGTCACGGGTTGCACGAGCGCGCCGGAGGGGACCTCGAACACGTGCGGGCCGATCCGCATCGTACCGCCCGCGGAGCCGATCGTCTGCTTCAGGGACGTCGAGGGCAGCTTGCTGCATTGCAGCAGGCCGCTTGGCGTCGATTGCGCCGACAAGTCGGGGGTGATCCCGGTCGGCAGCGATCGGTCGGACGCGCACCTGCCGGCGAGGAGCGCGACTCCCAGGACGACTAAGACCGAAACAACGCGAGTGTGGCGCACCATCGGAAAGACCCTCCCGTGACCTCCGTTAGCGTGGTGCGACCCGCAGCGTCGCTTCTAAAGCGTCCAACTTCGCGATCTGTGCCGTCGCGCCCAGCCGCTCGAACGTCGCCCGGGCCGCCTGTGCCATCACGGTTGCCGCGGGGCGATCGCCTATGCGGTGCAGCAGGCTCGCGAGATCACGCTGCGCGCTCGCCACGAGCAGCGGCCGGTCGTGCTGCGTCGCGCGTGCGATGACGGCACGGAGCATCTCTTCGGCGTCGCGCAACCTCCCCGCAAGGCCCAGGGCCACCGCGAGGATTCGCAAGTCCTCCATCTCGAGCACGCCGTCGTTCCGCTCACGGTGGATCGCCAACGCTTCCTGGGCTTCCCGGATGGCAAGCTCGGGCTCACTCTGGGCGAGGCGGATCTCGGCCCGTCCCGCCAGCGCCTGGGCCTTGAACCCCCGGTCGTTCAGCCACTCGGCGTCCCGCACCGCCGCGTCGGCGGCCTCGAGCGCGTGGTCCAGCCGCCCCTGCTCCCGGTAGGTGATCCCGAGATTGTGCCGCGACTCGGCGATCCCCCGGTGAAAGCCGGCCTGTTCATACGCCGCGATCGCGCGGGTGTAGGCGCCGACCGCCCGGGCGTAGTCCCCCTGCATGTTGGCGATGATGCCGAGGTTGTTGGCGCACCGGCCCACGGTGGCCATGTCGTTGTCCTGCATCGCCTGCTCCTGCGCGCGCGTGAAGAAATACGAGGCCTCATCGATGCCGCCCCGCTCCAGGGCGACCGCGCCGGAGACGTTGAGCGCCCGCACTTCCAGGGTCCGATCTCCCAGCATGCGCGCCCGCAGCTGCGCGACCATGGCCCACTGCTGGCCCAGGTCCAACCGGCCCAGCCGGCTGTGCGCGATGCCGCACAACAGCGTGAGCATGGGCGACTGCTCGAGCTCCTCCTGCGAGCGGGCGCTCAGGTAGGTGAGCAGCTCGCCGTAGCGCCCCGCATCGGCCAATTCCTGCGCCACATGGAGCGGCGCGAGCGAGCCGCGCAACTCGGTGGCGAAGGCTTCGTCCCAGCTTTGCCGGGCCAGATTGCGGAGTTCGCCTTCCGCGCCCAGCCGGGTGAAGATGGCCCTCGCCATCCGAGCCGCCGTCTGCGCTTCGGCGTGGCGGCCCGTCCCGCGGAGCACCATGCTCAGGTCGCGCGTCGCCTCGGCCTGCAGCAGGGGCCGCTCGTCCGCTTCCGCCCGCTCGATCACCTCGCGCAGCAGCCCCTCGGCCGCCGCCCACTGACCGTCGGCCACCAGCAGCGACGCGACGACGCGCGCATCCTCGGCCTCATCGGCAGCATCGGGCACGCCGATGCGGAGGTCCCGAACCTGGTCCAAGTCGCGCCGCGCCAGCTGCAGCTCGCGGCGGGACACGTGGATCTCCGCCCGCCCCCGGAGCGTGAGGGCCCACAGCGTGTGATCCCCAGACGCCTCGGCTTCGGCGACCGCCCGGTTGGCCTCCGCGAGGGCGCGGTCGAGCGCTCCCTGCTCCCGGTACGTGATCCCCAGGTTGTGGTGGCACTCGCCGACCCCCTGCCGCCAGCCGGCCCGCTCGAAGGCGGCACGGGCGATCTCCCAGGATCCGATCGCCTCGGCGTGTCGCCCCCGCAGGTTACTGACGATGCCCAGGTTGTTGGAGCAGCGGCCGACGGTCGCCGAATCGCCGTCCAGGCTGGCGAGCATGAGGGCCCGCGTGCAGTAGTCCGCGGCCTCGTCGAGGCGCCCGCTGACCAGCGACATGGCACCCCGTGCGTTCAGCGCACGACTCTCGACGCCCCGCTCGCCGCCTTTGCGCGCCTGCTCCAGCGCCGCGTCCAGCCACCGGACCCCCTCAGCGTGGCGGCCGAGGCGCGCCTGCGCGGTCCCGTACAGCAGCGCGAGGTCCGGCGAACCGTCGAGATCACCCGCGTCTCGCGCACCGAGGCACGCGATGACCTCGGTGTGGCGGCCAGCCGCGGCGAGCTGCTGGGCCTTGTCGACTAGGATTGACGACGTCTGCATGGTCTGTGTCTCCCGCGTGCCATGTGCGCTACCAAGAAACCGCGTACTGAGAGAAGTGGTACACATCGGTCGCGACGTATTTCTGGGTCGTGTCGTTCTTCGTCGCCAACTTGAACCAACCGTTTACCTTCGTGGGCTCCTCCGAGAGGGCAAGCTGCCCCTCGAGCATCTGATCGGTGGAATCCACGACCCCGTCGCCGTTCAGATCCGGGTTCGCGTTCACATACCAGACGACGAGGCCCGCCGAGAACACGTCGGAGAACACCACGCCGGATGGCTGGAAGTCCACGGAGAGTTTGAGCGTATCGATGGTCAGGGTGATGAGGACGGAGTCACTCCCCCACAGACGCGCGCCGTCGGGGCCCCACTTCAGCCCAAACTTGGGAATGCGGAAACGAAGGAATGGCTGTCCCACCGACTGGCCGGAGGCAGGTTGGTAGTCGACTGCGACCGTCGATTCCTTGTCATGGCGAGCCCAAAACGAGACCTGGTAGGTCTGGAGCGGGGGCGCGGTCGGCGCCTGCTGGAGGATGTGCGTCTCGGTGAACGAGCTCGACTCGCTCGTGGTCTGGGCGAGCGGCGGCTGAATCGCGGTGGGCGACGTGCCGTCGGAGCATCCGGCGGCGACGAGCGCCAACGTCAAGGCAATCAGGGCACGGTTCATGAGCGTCCTACCAGGCGACGGCGTAATTCGAGAAATGATGCACCTCTCCACCGACGTACAACGTCCCCTGGTACGTCTTGGCAAACACCGTATCGGTGCCGCTCGCCGAGCCCAGGTACCCCAGAATCGTCATGTCATCGCTGACCTGGGCGATGCGGGGAGTAGTCGCCTGCTTCACATTGCAGTTCGCGTAGCTCGTCACGAGAAACGCCGTCTTCTGGAAGACGAGGCCATCGGGCTTGAGGTGAATGCGGCGCACATGGTCCGATGGCGCCACGGCGGTGATCGTCACCGCGGCCGGGAGCGCCAGCGAATCCACCCACAGAAAGTGGGGGCCGACCGCAATCACGCCTCCCGCCGGTCCGATCACCTGGGTGACGGAGTCGTAGGGAAGCTTGCTGCACACGACCAGGCTGCCTGACCCGCCTGACCCGCCTGACGGCGGTTTCGACACGGCAGCCAGCAGGGCCGGCGTCGCCGGATCGACTGCAACAGCCAATGGGTCGCCGCAGCCCCAAGTGAGCAGCGCGAGCGGGATCAACCACCGCCGAACGAAGGTGCGATTCGTGGAGCCCATGTTGATTCCTACCAAGAGACGGCGTATTGGGAGAAATGATGCAGCACTCCGGCGACGTACTGATTCCCCTTGCTCCAGGCCTTCTTTCTGACTTTGATCCAGGTTGAGTCGGGCGGTGCCAGGTAGCGAATGACGGCGAGTGAGTCGGTGACCTGGGCGATGCGGAGCGTATCGCGGGTCGGCACGCCACAGTCCTTGAAGCTCGTGTAGAGCAGCGCCGACCAGCCGGCACCGTTGGTCCGGAACTGGAGGCCGTCGGGCCGAAAGCGGACCCATCGCACGGTGTCCACCGGCGCCACGGCGGTGATGCGTACCGTGTCGCGGAGCGCCATCGAATCGACCCACAGAAAATGGCGGCCGACCGCGATGAGCCCCCCCGCGGGTCCGATCACCTGCGTCACGGAATCGTAGGTTTGTGCACACGGGACCAGACCGGACTCCGTCGTCACGGTTGGCCTCCATCCGCTCGCCTGGACGGCGGGCGCCTGGATGTCGACGCCGACCGGCGAAGGATCCCGGCAGCTCACGGCTGCGGCGGTGGCGCAGGCGGCAAGCGCGAGCTGGATCAGGGAACGGCGAACGGACATGCGAGTCTCCGAGTCCATGGTGAGTCCTACCAGGCGACGGCGTAGTTGGAGAAGTGCTGGAGCTGGCCCGTGACGGTGTGGGCGTCCAGGTCGTTCGTGGACGGCACGTACTGGATGATCTGTAGCATGTCGCTGACCTGGGCGACCTTGAGCTGCGTCGCGTTGGCCAGGCTGCAGTTCGAGTAGCTGATCGTGAGCGACGCGGGTTGCTGGAACACGACCCTGTCGGGCTTGAACTGGATGTAGTTGCCCGAATACCCGGCCGGGATCTGCGCCTGGATCGTTACCGGCGCGCTGAGCGCGCCCGGCGGGATCGTCAGCCGCGCCGGGCCGAGTGCGACGACGCCGCCTGCCGGGCCGACGGTCTGTCTGATCATTCCGACCAGGACCGTCGAGCAGGAGTCGACGCCCCCGTTCCCACCGCCCCCTCCGCCCCCTCCGCCCCCACCGCCCTTCCTCGACGCTTGGAGGACGGGCGCGGCGATCCGAGCGATTGCGCCCACTGCCGGGCTGGCCGTCGGGCCCGTGGTGCTGTGATCGGCGCAGCTCAGGGCAGCCGCAGTGACTGCGACGAGGAGCGCGGCGAGCGGGAGACGGTCGGGGTTCATGGACGCTTTCAGTTGGTGACGGACAGGACGCACGCCGTCCTAGCGCAGGAACCGTTCCGTGCGCCGACGCGAGACTGTGTCGTTGATGTGTCAGGACTTGCGGGTATGGGCCGGCGCGGGCGCCGCTCTGGGGAGAGTCGTTTTGTCCCTACGCGTGGGTCGATACGGCCCGGAGCAGGCGCCGCTTACTCGGGTCGCACGAGGCCATGCGTCGGCGGCTGGGCGAAGCGGGCGCGCCATCCCGGCTCCGGCTGGTCTTCTTCCTCGAGATCGAGGCCCAGGTCATCGCCGCCGTTCAGCAGGCGCCGCAGGCGGCGCGGAGAGATCAGGAGCCGACGAGCGGACTCGCTGCGATTACCGCCGCACAGCTTCACCGTCGCGCGGACCGCGGCGGTCGTGATCTGGTGCAGCGGTGCGGGGAAAGGAATCGGTCCATCGGCTTGACCCGGAGGCTCCGACGGCAGGAGCTCGTCCGCGCTCAGCTCGCCGGCCGGAGACAGCAGCAGTCCCCGTTCCAAGGCATTCTTCAGCTCCCGGATGTTCCCGGGCCAGGGATGGGCGCGCAGCTGGCGGTACACTTCGGGTGTCAGCGTCGGCACGGGCAGACCGTGCTCCCGGGCGAGTCGCTCGAGCAGCGCCTGCGCGACGCGGCTGAGATCGTCGCCCCGCTCCCGCAGGGGCGGCAGCCTGAGCACGACGCTGCTCAAGCGGAAGTAGAGATCGTCCCGGAATCGCCCCTCGCGCACGCGTTGAGCGAGATGCTCGTTGGTCGCCGCCAGAATGCGGACGTCGACCGTGCGCGATTTCGTCCCTCCGACCCGGCGGATCTGCTTGTCCTCCAGCACACGCAGCAGCTTGGCTTGCAGGCTGAGCGGCAGGTCGCCGATCTCGTCGAGGAACAGCGTGCCGCGGTCCGCCACCTCGAACAGCCCGGGCTTGGCGGCATGGGCGTCCGTAAAGGAGCCGCGCTCGTGACCGAACAGCTCGGACTCGATGAGGTGCTCGGGGAATGCCGAGCAGTTCACGGCGACGAACGGGGCGCCGCGACGCGGCCCGCCTTCGTGGATCGCCCGCGCGAGGAGTTCCTTCCCGGTCCCCGTCTCGCCGACGATCAGGGCGCCCGCGTTGCGGTGTGGCAGGAGTCGGGCCGCCCGGGCCAGATCCTTCTTGATGGCCTGGCTCTCGCCCACGATGGCGGCGAACGCGTCCGCGTGACCGTTCGACCCCCCTCTGGCCCGCGCCCGGGCGGCGTTGACCGCGGAGGCGACCGCGTGCCGGAATATCTCGAGATCGTCCGGGAGGGCGAAGTAGTCGCTCGCACCGTGGGTCACGAGCTGCATGGCGGTGCGCCGCCCGGGATCCGTGCCCACGACCAGCGCCGGCACACCCGCGGGAACCGGGTGACTCTCGAGCCACTGGACCGCCTCGCGCTCGGCGCCTCCGGCCGCGACGATGACAGCAGCCATCTCGGGCGACGACGTGACGGCTTCGGCGGGGCCGACGAGGTCGATCGCCGTACCCAAGTCCAGGGCGAGGTCACTCCAGAATCCCTGGAATGCCTGAGACAGGGCGATCACGCTCAGTCGCGACACGGCAATACCTCCTCGGCCACACAGTTGCCCCCGCGGCCCTTCGCCAGGTACAGCGCCCGATCGGCCGCCGCAATGAGCCGCGCTTCGGAAGAACCCCTCGCGGCGAGGGAGAGGTCTGCCAGGCCGCCGCTCACCGTGACCTTGATCGGGGCGTCGGACGCCCCCACCTTGTCGCAAATCCGCTCGGCCACGAGTCGCGCCGCCCGGGCGTCGGTGTCGGGCAGGATGACGGCGAATTCGTCACCGCCGTAGCGGGATGCAGTGTCGCAGCCACGCAGACTGTCCCTGATCGCCCCTGCGACGCGAACGAGCATCTGGTCCCCCGCCGGGTGCCCCCATCGGTCATTCACCGCCTTGAGCTGGTCGACGTCCATCAGCAGCAGCGAGAGCCGCGACTGGTGGCGCAGGCACCGAGCGGTTTCACGTTTGAGCGTCGCTTCGAAGTGATACCGGTTGAAGAGCCCCGTCAGCGGATCGGTCACCGAGCGGTGCTCGAGCACCTCGAGGATCTCATGTTCGACGATCGTGGGAGCGACCAGGTCGCCGCTGATATTGAGCAGGTAATCGAGCGCCGCGACCGACAGGCCGACATTGCGCTCGAGCCGGGCGCTGAGCTCGTGCTGATGCGCGGCGATCGCCGCGGTACGCTCCGCCGCTTCGCTCTCGTTGAACCGCGCATGCGGCAACACGCGCCCGAGGGGAACCGGCTCCCGGTCGCGCGGCACCGGCTCGGCCGCAGTGCCGAGCCCGGTGGCGTGGCTCCGGAGGCGACGGTCCCCACCGCTGCGCCGCTCGCTACCGCTGCGGCGTTCCGCGCCCGCGCTCAGGGACATCCCGTTTTTTCTGGCTTGACACAGGCCTGCATGCGTGACACCTTAGGGTCATTACAGCAGATTGTCGGGCCGTCGGTTGGCATGTTGAGTCACTAATCTGGAGTCGCATTGTCATCTGTCAAGCCCAGAAATAGACCCGAACTTGGCCCAATAGGGGAGCGACTCGCCATCCTGCTGGGTGTTTTCAGCCCTTGGGAGGGCATCTCGTTGACCTATCGGCAGTTCGCCGCCGAGCTCGGGAAACCGGTCACCGAAGCCGCTGTGAAGAAGTGGCCCCAGCGCAGGCACTTCCCGGCCGAGGCCGCGCGTTTGATCGTGCTTCGGGCGAGGGATCGCGGAATTGGTGGCATCACCCTGGAGTGGGTGCTCTTTGGGGACGGACCTGGGCCTCAAAAGAAACGGCTCGCACGGCTGGAGACGAATCGCGAGGCTTTCCCGACCCCCGGCGAGGAGCCCCAGGGCCGAGTCCCGGCCGCTATTGCCGGGGCCCTGCAGGCGGACTTGAGCCATAACGAGTTCGGCCAGTGGTCCTCGATCGAAGTGCAGCGAACGGTGCTCTGGGGGCTCAAGGACCTGGCCCGGCGACTCCGCACGCTACACTTCGATATGGGGAAGACGTTCGAGCTGACGGACGAGTGGGCCGGGAACATCGGCTTGCCCGTACGTTCGGCGGAGCAGTCATCGGGGGAGCCAGGCTAAAACTCCCTCACGGTGGGGATCGCTCCGTAGCCCAGCAAGTGTCCCGCCCGCCGCGCCCCGTCTACTCCGAAGCGTGACAACTCCTGAACCTCCATGCCGACGGCGTACGCCGTGCGGCCCAGCGTAGCGACGTGCACACCCACCGCCGACGGGATGACGTTGGGCTGGTTGCACCATGACGACACCGAGCGGCCACTCGTGGCGAGGCGTCACGTGCCCGAGTCGGGCGGTGTGGCCGCCCCCGGTCGATTGCGAGGCCCCTCGCTCGTCGCATAGGGAGAGCCCGGGGCACGAGCCCGGCGTCAAACCCCGAACCACGAGGAGAGTAGTACATGCGATTCCTTTCAATAGTGAAAGCGGCCGAGAACCAAGGGCCTCCGCCACAGGCGCTCCTGGACGCCATCGCCCGGACCTTCATGCGCCTGCACCAGCAGCACTGGCCAGGGTGGGAAGGGGAGTGCGAGATTCGTGAGTTGTGCTTCCTGGCCCCGTGACGGGGCCATAAAGAAAGGAGCGGGTCATGAGCGGAGTACGAGTACTGGTCGGCACGCGAAAGGGAGCCTTCATTCTGACAGCGGACGGCAAGCGCGAGCGCTGGAATGTCAGCGGCCCGCACTTCGCAGGCTGGGAGATCTACCACATGAAGGGATCCCCCGCCGATCCGAACCGCCTGTACGCGTCGCAGACCAGCGGGTGGTTCGGCCAAGTCATCCAGCGCTCGTGCGACGGCGGCAAGACGTGGGAGACACCGGGCGGCGGGATGACCAAGACGGCGGACGGCATGCCGGCCGGCGAGAGCAACAAATTCGTCTACGACACGTCGCCGGAGACCGGCAAGCCACTCACTACGCACCAGTTCTACGACGGCACGCAGCATCCCTGGGAGTTCAAGCGCGTCTGGCACCTCGAGCCGTCGCTCACCGATCCGGACACCGTGTACGCCGGGATCGAAGACGCGGCGCTGTTCCGGACGAGTGACGGCGGCAAGACGTGGCAGGAGCTCGCCGGTCTGCGCGGCCACGGCACCGGACCCAAGTGGCAGCCCGGCGCCGGCGGGATGTGCCTCCACACCATCCTGCTCGATCCGACGAACGCCCGGCGGATGTACGTGGCGATCTCGGCCGCGGGTGCGTTCCGCTCGGACGACGGCGGCAAGACCTGGAAGCCGATCAACCGCGGTCTACGCTCGCAGTACATTCCCGACCCGACCGCCGAGGTCGGCCACTGTGTGCACCGCATCGCGCTGCACCGCTCGCGACCCGGGGTGCTGTTCATGCAGAAGCATTGGGACGTGATGCGCTCGGACGACGCCGGCGACTCGTGGCACGAGATCAGCGGCAACCTGCCCACCGACTTCGGCTTCGTGATCGACGTGCACGCGCACGAGCCGGAGACCGTCTACGTCATCCCTATCAAGAGTGATTCCGAGCATTACGTGCCCGACGGGAAGCTGCGCGTGTACCGCAGCCGAAAGGGCGGAAACGAGTGGGAGGCGCTGGCCAAAGGCCTGCCACAGCAGGACTGCTACGTGAACGTGCTGCGCGACGCCATGGCCGTCGACTCGCTCGATAAGTGCGGTGTGTATTTCGGCACCTCGGGCGGACAGGTGTACATGTCGGCCGACGCCGGAGACAGCTGGACGCCCATCGTGCGGGATCTCCCGGCCGTACTGTCGGTCGAAGTCCAGACCCTGCGGTGATCCGCGTCGTCCTCCCGCCGCACCTGCGCACCCTGGCGCACGTTCGCGACGAGGTGCAGCTCGAGATTGGCAGCCCGGTCACCCGGGCGTCCATCCTCGACGCGCTCGAGGCCAGGTACCCGATGCTGCGCGGCACGATTCGCGACCACGTTACGCTCGAGCGCCGTCCGTTCCTGCGGTTCTTTGCCTGCGAGCGGGATCTGACTCACGAGTCGCCGGACACGCCGCTGCCCGCCGCCGTGGTCGAGGGGGCGGAGCCGTTCTTCGTGCTCGGGGCCATCGCCGGCGGGTAGGCCTCACCCACCCCGTCGATCTCGCCACCCGTCGCTCGTCGTGTAGGTAGAACCCAAAACAAGAAGGAGACGACGATGCGATTCATGGTGCTGGTCAAGGCCAACAAGGAGACGAAGGAGCTGATCGAGCCGGAGTTCAAGGAGCAAGAGAAGCGATTGCGGAGATAGAACCATGCGATTCATGATCGTCGTGAAGGCCACGAAGGACTCGGAAGCGGGCGTGATGCCGCACGAGAAGATCCTCGGCGAGATGGCGAAGTACCACGAAGAGCTGCAGAAGGCCGGCGTGCTGCTCGACGCCTCGGGACTCCAGGCGACGTCGAAGGGATGGCGCATCAAGTACTCGGGACAGAAGCGCACCGTGGTCGACGGTCCCTTCACCGAAGCAAAAGAGCTGATCGCGGGCTACACCATCATCCAGGTGAAATCGAAGGAAGAAGCCATGGAATGGGCCCGGCGCTTTCCCAATCCCTCGCTGGACGGCAAGGAAGGCGAGATCGAGGTGCGACAGCTGTTCGAGCTGGACGACTTCGGCCCCAGCGAGGCGGTGGAGCGCTTCCGCAAAATGGACGTCGGATGAAACCATGAAACCCCTTCCCACGGCCCTGGTGCGGAAGCTGGTGAAGGCTCGGATCGCGCAGAACGAGGCCAGGCGGTGACGGTATCCGATGCCCACCGAGCGATCGAAGCGGTGTGGCGGATCGAGTCGGCCAAGGTCATTGCCGGGCTTACGCGCCTGACGGGCGACGTCGGCACGGCGGAGGATCTCGCGCAGGATGCGCTGGTCGCCGCGCTCGAGCGGTGGCCTGAGTCAGGGGTCCCGGACAACCCGGGCGCCTGGCTCATGGCCACGGCGAAGCACCGCGGCATCGACGCCCTGCGCCGCGGCAAGCTGCTCGAGCGCAAGCACGTCGAGCTCGGGCACGAGCTCGAAGCCCACCAGGAGAGTCCCGAGGGGGAGCTGGCCGCCGCGCTCGACGATCACGTCGGCGACGATCTCCTGAGCCTCATGTTCACGGCCTGTCATCCGGTGCTCTCGACCGAGGCCCGTACCGCGCTCACGCTCCGACTGCTCGGCGGCCTCACGACCGACGAGATCGCGCGGGCTTTCCTGGTCCCGAAGGCCACCATCGCGCAGCGCATCGTCCGGGCCAAGCGCACGCTCGCGGCGGCGCGCGTCCCCTTCGAGGTCCCCCGCGGGGCCGATCTCGCCGCCCGCCTCTCCTCGGTGCTCGAGGTGATCTACCTCGTGTTCAACGAGGGCTACGCGGCGACCGCCGGCGACGACTGGATGCGACCGGCGCTGTGCGAGGACGCCCTGCGCCTCGGCCGGATCCTGGCGGAGCTCGTGCCGCAGGAGCCGGAGGTGCACGGCCTCGTCGCGCTGATGTCGCTCCAGACGTCACGCGCCAGCGCCCGCGTCGGGCCGTCGGGCGAACCGATCCTGCTGCTCGATCAGGACCGCAGTCGCTGGGATCACCTGCTCATCCGCCGCGGGCTGGCGGCGCTGGAGCGCGCGGTGGCGCCCGGTGGCGGGTATGGCCCGTACGCGCTTCAGGCCGCGATCGCCGCCTGCCACGCGCGAGCCGCCACACCGGAGGAGACGGATTGGACGCGCATCGTAGCGCTGTACGACGGGCTCGCGCAGCTGCTACCGTCTCCCGTCGTGAACCTCAATCGGGCGGTGGCGCTGGCGATGGCGTTCGGTCCGGCAGCCGGCCTCGAGGTCGTCGATACGCTGAGGTCGGAGCCGGCACTCGAGGGTTACCACCTGTTGCCCGCCGTGCGTGGCGATCTGCTCGACAAGCTCGGTCGCTTCGCCGAAGCGCGCGCCGAGTTCGAGCGCGCCGCGTCGCTTACCCGCAATGCGCGCGAGCGCACCCTGCTGCTCGAGCGGGCCGCCGCGTGCGGGCACCGTTCGGCGACCGGAGAGAAATAGGTGGCGTACCTCCTGGCGATCGGCTCCGCAGTGCTCTACGGTGCCGCCGACTTCACCGGCGGGCTCACGACCCGGCGCGCCAGTACCATCCCCGTCGTCCTGCTCTCACAGGCCGCCGGGTTGATCATGCTCGCGTTGATCATGCCCCTCTTGCCCCACGCGTCGCCCGCGCGGGCTGATGTGCTGTGGGGAGCCGCCGCCGGCTTGAGTGGTGGAATCGGCGTGGCGCTGCTGTATCACGCGCTCGCGACCGGAACGATGGCGGTGGTGGCGCCGACGACCGCCGTGTGCGCCGTCGCCATTCCGGTGGTGGTCTCGATGTTGCTCGGCGAGCGGCCGATGCCGCTCGCCGTCGCGGGCATCGCGCTGGGGATGGTCTCGATCGTCCTGGTCAGCCAACAGCAGGGAGGGACGCAGCCGGGAGCGGGCGAGCCAGGATTGCCGGGCAGCCGCCAGTCGGGCGTCGGCACTGCGCTCGTTGCGGGTATCGCGATCGGCGTGTTCCTCCTGTCGTTCGCCCAAGCGGGATCAACGGCTGGCATGTGGCCGCTGCTGGTCGCGCGCACGGTTTCGACGACGCTCTTCGCGGTCATGGCGATCGCCGGCGGGCGGTCCCTCCGGATGCCGACGCAGGTGACCGCGCTCGTCATCTTCGCTGGCGTGATGGACATGCTCGCCAATGCCCTGTACCTGCTCGCCACGCGGCAGGGGCCGCTCAGCATCGTGGTGACGCTATCCTCGCTGTACCCCGCCAGCACGGTGCTGCTCGCGCGGATCGTCCTGGGAGAGCGGCTCCGCCCGTGGCAAGTCACCGGCGTCGGCTGTGCGCTGGCTGCCGTCGTGCTGATCGTGAGCGGCGGCCGCTAGCTGCCGCATGATCGTTCATCTCATCGACGGCACGTACGAGCTGTTCCGCCAGTTTTACGGCCGGCGCCATTTCAGCAAGGGCAAGGATGAGCGCTTCGGCGCCGTCAGCGGCGTGCTGCATTCGATACTGGAGATGATCGAGACCGGAGCGACTCACCTCGGTGTGGCAACCGATCACGTCATCGAGTCGTTCCGCAACGACCTCTGGCCCGACTACAAGACCGGGGAGGGCATCGAGCCCGCGCTGCTCGCGCAATTCCAGCCGCTCGAGGAATCGCTCACGGCAATGGGAGTCGTGGTCTGGCCCATGATCGAGCTGGAAGCTGACGATGCCCTGGCGTCGGCGGCGCAGATCGCCTCCGAGGATCAGCGGGTGGAGCAAGTCTGCATCTGGACGCCCGACAAGGACCTGGCCCAGTGCGTGCGTGGCGATCGCGTCGTGCAGGTCGACCGCAAGGGGAAAACGATTCGCAACGCGGCTGGGGTGCGCGAGAAATTCGGCGTGGAGCCCAAGTTGATCCCCGACTTCCTCGCGCTCGTGGGCGACACGGCCGACGGCTATCCGGGCATTGCGGGGATCGGCGCGGTCACGGCGGCGCGGCTCCTGAACCAGTACGGCGCGATCGAAACCTTTCCCCCTACGGTGCTCGGGGAGCAGCGCGACCGGGCAGTGTTGTTCAAAACCCTGGCCACGCTCAGGACCGATGCGCCACTCTTCCAGGATGTGGACGAGCTCCGGTGGCGCGGGCCCACCCATGCATTCGCCGCGTGGACGGAGCGCGTGGGAGACGCCCGACTATTGGAACGCTGCCGCAAGATGTGACTCCGCCTCGAACATTCCGCGCCGTCTGGGCGTTCAAATTGGGTGGTTTTGGGAGGGTGCGTGTCGATTCTGTCCTCCTCCAAACGTCTAGATAGTGTAGACCGTCAGCTCAACACGATGCGGAGGAAATCATGACTTGCGTGGTGCTTCCAAGAGACAAGCCCGAGGGGGAAATGCGGACTGCAGGGGCACCGGCGGTGCGCCAGATGGCCAGCAGATATCGACTCCAGCCGACCGTGTTCGTGGACGCCATTCCCGAGCTTGCGGCCGAGCGCAGGCGGAATCGCGACTGAGATCACCCTCATATCACCGACGTGACCCCCCGCGCATGGTGGCTCTTCGCCCTGAGCTCGGGCGTCTGGGGCGTGCCCTACCTGTTCATCAGGGTCGCGGTCGATGCCGGCGTGCCGCCCGCATTTCTCGCATGGTCACGGGTCGCCCTGGGCGCCGCGCTCCTCGTGCCCCTGGCCCTGCGGCGGGGCGCGCTCCGCGGCCTGCAGGGGCGCGGTGCGGCGATCGCGGCCTACGCCGCGTGCGAAATCGCCGCGCCTTTCGTCCTCATCGCGATGGGCGAGCAGTACATCTCGTCGTCACTGACCGCGATTCTCATCGCGACGATGCCGCTCTTTGTGGCGCTCCTGTCGGTGCGCCTGTCGCCCGGCGACAAGCCGACCGGACTGCGGCTGCTCGGACTCGTGATCGGGCTCGGCGGGGTCATCGCCTTGCTCGGCATCGACGTCGCCGGTCGCCCCAACGAGCTGCTCGGTGCCGCCCTCGTCCTGCTCGCGACCGTGGGGTACGCCACGGCCCCCATTATCGTGAGCCGCCGATTGGCCGATCTCGATCCGCTCGGTCCGGTGGCCGCGAGTCTGACGGTGTCGACAGTCGCACTACTCCCCGCCGTGTTTCTAAGCCCGCCACACGCGATCCCGGCGTCCGCATTGTGGGCCATCGCGGTGCTCGGCGTGGTCTGCACGGCGCTGGGGCTTGTCGTATTTTTTCGGCTCATCGCAGAGGCCGGACCGAGCCGGGCGAGCGTGATTACGTACATCAACCCGCTGGTCGCCGTGCTGCTCGGCGTCGTGGTGCTCGATGAGCATCTCGGGCCCACGTCGCTCGCCGGATTGGTGCTGATCCTGGGAGGCTCGTGGCTGTCCACCGGGGGCCCTAGTCCCCTTCACTCCGAAAACGGAAAGTGAGACGCGTATCATGACCGCTCCAGGCATCCCCGCGAGATGGCCGACGTGGGCGCCGTACCTGCTCAGCGTCCTCCGGATCGTGGCCGCATTTCTCTTCGTGCAGTTCGGGACGGCCAAGCTGTTTGCGTTTCCGGCGGCCATCATGCCAGGCGGGGGCACCGCGCCGATCGCGTCGCTGCCCGGCATCGCGGGAACCCTCGAGACATTCGGCGGCCTGTTCCTGCTGCTCGGACTGTTCACCCGGCCGGTCGCCTTCGTCGTCGCGGGCGAGATGGCCGTCGCGTATTTCCTGGGCCATGCGCCACATGGCTTTTGGCCGGTGCTGAACCAGGGGCATCCCGCCATCCTGTTCTGCTTTGTTTGGCTCTACATCTCTGCCGCCGGGCCGGGGCCATGGAGCCTGGATGCCAAGCGGGGGAAGTAAGCCGCTCGACCGCTCCATCGTCGAGGGTCCGCTCGCGCGCGCCGTCTGGATGCTCGCCTGGCCCACCATGCTCCAGAACCTCATCGGCGGGCTCCAGGGCGTGGTCGATCACGCCCTGGTGGGGCACTTCGTCGGGTACGCCGGCAACGCCGCGATCGGCGTCGCCATCCAGATTTTCATTGTCGTCATCGTGTTCGTGATGTCGGTGTTCAGCGGGATGGGTGTGCTGGTCGCCCGCTTCGCCGGGGCCAACGAACGCGACAAGGTGAATCGCACCGTCTACCAGGCATTCCTCGCCGCGGTGGCGTTGTGGGGATTGCTGCTGGCCCCGCTGGGGTGGCTCCTGGCGCCGTCGCTGCTCGGCGTGGTGAACGCCGCGCCCGCCGTGCAGGCCGAGGCCCTGCCGTTCCTGCGTATCATGTTCGTGGGCAGCCTTGGGATGCTGCTCTTCTTCATGGTGAGCGGGGCCCTGCGGGCGGCGGGCGACGCGCGCACGCCGCTGCGCCTCGGTGTCCTCCTCACCGCTCTGAACATCGTGTGCAACGTGGCGTTCATTACGGGCCTCGGGCCCCTGCCCCGGCTGGGCACCGCCGGCGCCGCCGTCGGCACCACGGTGGCGGGGATCGTCGTGAGCGGCATCGCGGGATACATGCTGCTCTCCGGGCGGCTCCCGGTGACGTGGCACCGCGGCATGAGCTGGCGACCCGACTGGCGCATCATCCGCGAGCTGTTCCGCTTCGGGCTGCCCACCGGCGTTCAGGGGATCGCGATGAACATCGCGGGCGTGCTGCTGCTCCGTTTCATCGGCTCGCTCGCGCAGAGCGCCCAAGCGCAAGCCGCCTATGCGGTGGGGTACACCGAGCTGTTCTCCTTCATCACGTGGACGTCGGTGGGGTTGATGAGCGCCGCCGCGACCGTGGGCGGTCAGAACCTGGGGGCCGGTCGTCCCGACCGCGCCGTGCACGGCGTGCACGTCGCGGCGGGGATTGGCCTCGGCCTCGCGGCCGCGATCGGCGTCCTGTTCCTCACGATCCCGCACTCGCTGCTCGGGCTGTTCGGCATGACCGACCCGGTGGTCGTCGGCCTGGGCGTGCAGCTACTCGGCTTCCTCAGTGTTTCGGGGTTGTTCGTCACCGTCGCCCTCACGTACACCGGGGGACTCCAGGGCACGGGCGACACCCGGTCACCGCTGTACATCTCAATTGTATCACAGATCGTGGTGCCGCTCGGGCTCTGCGCCCTGTTCCAGGCGACGCGCGGCCTGCGCCCCGCCGACATCTGGACGGCCATCCTGCTGGGGCACATCACGCGCTGTGCGTTGAGCGTGCTGCGGTTCCGTCAGGGAAGGTGGCGCGGGATCAAGGTGGCGGTAGAGCCCGCGTGAGCGGCCCCAAAGCGACGCGCCGCGACTGGATCGGGCTCGCGGTGATCGCCCTTCCCTGTCTGCTCTATTCCATGGACCTGACCGTGCTGAACCTGGCGGTGCCCAAGCTCAGCGCGGCGCTGAAGCCGAGCAGCGCTCAGCTCTTGTGGATCGTCGACATCTACGGCTTCCTGATCGCCGGATCGCTGATCACGATGGGTACGTTGGGCGATCGCATCGGCCGCCGCCGGCTTCTCTTGATTGGCGCCGCGGCGTTCGGCGTTGCCTCGGTGATCGCCGCGTTCTCGACGACCGCCGAGATGCTGATCGCGACCCGCGCGCTGCTCGGAGTTGCCGGGGCGACGCTGGCGCCGTCGACCCTGTCCTTGATCCGCAACATGTTCCTCGACCCACAGCAGCGCACAGTCGCCATCGGGGTGTGGGTTACCAGCTATTCGGTCGGGGGCGCGATCGGCCCGCTGCTCGGCGGAGTGCTGCTGCAGTACTTCTGGTGGGGCTCGGTGTTCCTGATCGGGGTGCCGGTGATGCTGCTCCTGCTGGTGCTCGGGCCGGTGCTGCTCCCGGAGTTTCGCGATCCCGCAGCGGAGCGCCTGGATCTGTTCAGTGCGGCGCTGTCGCTCGTCGCCGTGCTCCTGGTGATCTACGGCCTCAAGCGGATCGCCGAGCACGGCCTCGCGTTGGTACCGGCCCTCACTATCGTGACGGGCCTCGTCGTCGGCATCGTTTTTCTGCGCCGCCAGCGCCTGCTGGCCCACCCGCTGATCGACCTCCATCTGTTCCGGTCGCGCGCCTTCAGTGCGTCGTTGGGAGTCTATCTGCTGGCGACACTCGTTGCATTTGGAGCGTACATCTTCATCGCGCAGTACCTGCAACTCGTGCTGGGTCTTTCGCCATTGAAGGCAGGGCTGGCGACGGTGCCCTCGATGGCCGCGTTCATCGTGGGCTCCATGGTGGTCCCAGTACTCGCGCGCCGGGTGCGCCCATGGTCTCTGATAGGGGTCGGGCTGGTCGTCGGTGCCGTTGGATTCGGAGTGCTCACTCAGGTAGACGGGGCCGCCGGGCTCGGGGCCATCGTTATCGGGTCCGTCATCTATTCGCTGGGATTATCGCCGGTGGTCGTCCTGGCGACCGATCTGATCGTCGGGAGCGCGCCGGTCGAGCGGGCGGGTGCCGCATCGGCAATCTCGGAGACCAGCTCTGAGCTGGGCGGAGCGCTTGGGATCGCGGTGCTCGGCAGCATCGGCGTCGCGGTGTACCGTGGCATGATGGCTACTGGGATCCCGATGGGCGTTCCCCCCGAAGCGGCGGAGGTCGCGAGGGCCACGCTGGGCGGGGCGCTCTCGGTGGCCCAACAGCTACCCCACCACCTCCGTGTCGAATTGCTCGACACGGCCCGGGACGCATTCGCTCAGTCTGTACGGTTAACGGCGGCCATCAGCGCGGTGATCTCACTCACCATGGCCATCATCGTGCGGGTCTCGCTGCGACAGCGAACCAGCTCTTGAAAGTGCCCTGGCCCGGATTCGAACCGGGATGCCTTGCGGCGCTGCCCCCTCAAGACAGTGTGTCTACCAGTTTCACCACCAGGGCGGGTGAAGAAAGGTAGAATCGGCCCTTTGGGGGGTCAACCGATGCGGCGCCGCGCGCCGGTGTGCGCTAGATTGGTGCCCCATGGAACTCTGGGTCGCGTTCGGCTTCGGGGCGCTGATTGGCGCGTTCATCGGGACGATCATCGGCCGACAGCGCGCGGCGGCGCGCCGCGCTGCTGCGCCGCCGGTCGCCCCGCCTCCCCCCGCCGCGCGCTTCGCTCCCCCCGAAGTGCAGCACGTGGTGCTGGACGAGGGTTCGGCGAACGTGCTGAACGCTCTCAACAACCGCCTCGCGGCGATCGGGGCGCTGGCGGACCTGCTGCACGGCAGCCCGCTCGACCCCGAGCGCGCGCGGGCGCTCATGATGCTGCACGGCGAAGTGCGCCGGGCCGCCGAGATCACACAGCACTTCCTGGAGCTGGCGCAGCACCCCATCGGGGCGGCGGAGCCGTCGGACTGCTCCATCGTGCTGAACGGCGTGCTCGCCGAGCGCGAAGGGACGCTGAAGGAGCTGGGCGTCAAGCTGGTCCGGAGCATTCCTCACGAGCTCCCGATGGTCGCCTGCCCCATGGCGCAGCTCACCGAAATGCTGATGAAGCTGTTGGACTTCGCGCTGCGTCGGCTGCGCGACAGCCAGCCGCCGCGCGAGCTGCGCATCGCGGTGAGCGAGACCGGACCCTCGCTCACGATCTCGTTGTGGGACTCAGGGACGCCGCTCTCGGTCGAGGCGGAGCAGCGCCTCGTGACGCCGTTCCGCTTCACGCAGAGCGCGGGTGGGGGCGAGATCGAATTCGCGCTGGCGCGCGCGCTGGCCCAGTCGTCGGGGGGGACCTTGCGACTCCGCCCGCGTCCCGGAGGCGGCGCCGAGGTCGTGGTGACCCTCCCCAAGAGCGTCCTGGCACCGCTGGCGCGCGCCACCGCCGCCACGCCTTCGCTGCCCAAGCTGCGCATTCTCGTCGTCGACGACGACGCGGTGAACCGCCAGGCGATGCGCCTGCTGCTCGAGCGCGAGGGTCACGAGGTGGTCGCGGTCGAGAACGGCCTCGAAGCGATCGAGCGGCTCGGGCCCGCGAGCGACCGCTTCGACGCGGTGGTGACGGACCTGCAGATGCCGCGGCTCGGCGGCCGGGCGCTGTATGAGCAGCTGCGCGAGCAGCGTCCCCTGCTGGCCGAGCGCTTCGTCTTCGTCACCGGCGACCGCGCGCGCGACGAGACGCGCCGCTTTCTCGAGGAATGCGGCCAGCCCGCCGTGATGAAGCCTTACGACTTCAACGACCTGATCAGCGCGATCGGGAAGGTGGCGGGGAAGACCGCTTAGGGCGTCACGCTCCCAAAGAAGATCTCCAGGTTGTCGTTCAAGGTCCCCGTCTTCGGCGCGACGCCGGTCCACGTCATGACGGCGTGGTCGGCGAGCGACGCGATCCCGTTGTAGTCCCCGATGAACGGCCGGATCCCCGTTGGGCTCGACGCATCGGGCACGCCCGAGGCGCCGGGATCGAAGCCGGCGGTGCTGACGCGCGTCGTCGTCCAGGTCGCACCCCCGTCCGTGCTCGACGCATAGGTCACGTCGACCAGTGCGTTGCCGCTGTAGCTCCGGTCGTCGAACATGACATCGATCCGGCCATTCGTGGCGACGCTGATTTCGGCACCGAACCGATCACCCGTGCCGGGTGCGATTTCCACCGGCGGGGACCAGTGCCCCAGGTCGCTCGCCGCGGCCGACGTGAAATAGATCCTTCCTAAACCGTTCACGAGGTCGGCGAACACGACCTCCACGCGGTTGCGCGTCGCATCGAACGCCGGCGCCGGATACGAGCCGGGTCCTCGGAACGGCGTGCCCGAGGGGCCGACCGGGATATTGAAGCAGAATGAAGGAAAGATGCAGACCGGGTTGGCATATACGTAGAACGCGAACGGCGCCGTCCACGTCGCGCCACCGTCGCGCGACGCCGCGACGTAGTTCGCGGTGCCCTTCCCGCCCTGGATACCGTTGTCGAACGTGAGATACAGCGTGCCATCGGGCCCGCTCACGATGCGCTGGTCCTGATTGTTGCGGATCGGACCGGCGCTCACCTTGATCGGCGCCGAGAAGCTTCGTCCACCGTCCCGCGAGAAGGCCACGAGCACCGGGGAATGCGTGCCAAATCCGTTGAACTGCGCCCACGTCACGTAGATCGAGCCATAGAACGGGCTCGACGGGCTGCGGTCAATCCACAGCGCTTCATGGTCGGTGAACTGCCCGTTCGAACCCTTCGTTTTCCCGTTGCCATTCCAGCTCGCGATGACCGTGAGGGGCTCCGCCGTCCCGCCCTTCAGCCACGAGCGGCCGCCATCCGTCGACCGGCTCAGCAGGAGGTTGATCTGGAACGGCGAGGTGAAGTTGAATCCCTGGCACACGAAGTAACCCGTGCCATCCGGCCCGAAGGCGACCGCGGGATCGCCCCCGGCGTCGAAGAATCCCGTCCCGGGAACGCTGGGATCGTTCGTGAACCTGGTTACCCCCGGAATGAACCCGTTCGGCAGCGTCGCAGTCCACGTCTGGCCGCCGTCGAACGAGGCGTTCACGGCGCAACCGTCATTGAAGTTCCAGTCGTTGGCGCCGGTGATCAGATTGCTCGGGTTGAGCGGGTTGGCGGCGATCGGCGTCTCGTTCTGGGCGGTCGTGTCACGACTCACGTCCACGACGACGACGGCCGGCCCGCGCGGGCGGGTGGCGAAGGCGGGACCGACTGCGGTGGGGGCGGGTGCCTCGGTGCAAGCAGCGAGGCCGAGCCCGAGCGCCAACAGCTGGGCGCGCATAACAATTCGGGGCATTGCATAACTCCGCGAGCGGGACGGTCTCGAGAATATGCCCCGGCCCGTCGGGCCCGCCAGCGCACCTCACGTTTCGGAACGCACCACCTCCGGCTCGTACGCGAGCCGGATGCCGAACTGTTTCTCTACCCCGGCCCGAACCTCCTCCGCCAGCGCCAGCAGATCCGCGCTCGTGCCGCCGCGATTCACCAGCGCCAGCGCGTGACGGGTCGAGATCCCCGCCCCGGCCCCGCTCCGGTATCCCTTGGGAAACCCTGCGTGCTCGACGAGCCACGCGGCCGGGACCTTCACGCCCCCGTCCGCCGGAAACGACGGGATCTCCTTCCAGCGCTGCGCGAGGTCGGCGAAGGCGGCGGCCGACAGCACCGGATTGGTGAAGAACGAGCCGGCCGAGCGCGTGTTCGGGTCCGCTGGATCGAGCACCATGGACTTACTGCGGCGCAATGCGAGCACGGCCTGACGCACGAGGCCGACAGCTTCTATCGCGGTCACCGTGTCGAGCCCGCCGAGGCCCGCAACGGCACGCTGCAGCTCGGGATAACGAATTCGTGGCTTCTGGTCCCGAGCGAGCCGCAGCGTGACCTCGAGCACGACATACCGCCCTCGGTCCGCGCGCTTGAACCGGCTGTCCCGATACCCGAAGGCACATTCCCGTGCGGTGAAGGTCCGGCGCTCGAGCGTGGTGCGGTCGAGGCATTCGACGCTCACCAGGCTCTCGGCCATCTCTTGCCCGTAGGCGCCCACGTTCTGTATCGGCGTGCCGCCGACCGTGCCCGGAATGCCCGACAGGCACTCGACCCCTGTCCAGCCGCGCGGCACCACGTTTTGCACGAGCGTGTCCCAATCGACCCCGGCGCCGGCGCGCACCTCAGGGCTCGGCCCGTCGCGCAACTCGATCCCACCGATGGTGAGGCGCAGGATGAGTCCGGGGAACCCTGAGTCGAGGAAGACCACGTTGCTGCCGCCGCCCAGGACGTATGCGGGCAGGCGGCGCTCGGCCGCGTATGCCAGCGCTGCGCGGACCTCGTCCTCGGAGCCGCACTCGACGAAATAGCGGGCTTTCCCTCCGAGCCCGAATGTGGTGTACGGGGCGAGGGGCACGTGTTCGCGCAGCTCCACGACTCATCCTCCACGCTGGCTTCCAGTGTTGCGGCGCCGCGACGGGGGCACGCCGTTGCCAAGGCTTGCATGAAATGTACGCCCTGGCATACTTGTCATCATGCTGGCGAAACGCGTAATGCCCGCCGTTACCACCCCCCGCGAATCCTCGGAGACCTTCCGACAGCTGGTCGAGGGCGTCCAGGACGTCGCGATCTTCATGCTGGATGGCGCGGGTCGCGTCTCCACCTGGAATTCCGGAGCGGAGCGCATCAAGGGGTACCGGGCGGAGGAGATCGTGGGGCAGCATTTCCACCGCTTTTACCCTCCGGAGGCCGTGGCAGAGGGAAAGCCGGCGCGGCTGCTCGCGATCGCGGCGCGGGACGGCCAGGTGGAAGACGAAGGGTGGCGGGTGCGGAAGGACGGCGCCCGCTTCTGGGCCGAGGTGACCATTACGGCCCTGCGGGATTCCGAGGGGGCGGTGATCGGGTTCGCCAAGGTGACCCGCGACTTGACGGCTCGCAAGGAAGCGCAGGACGCGCTGCATCGGAGCGAACAGACTTTCCAACTGCTGGTGGAGAGCATCCAGGACTGCGCCATTTTCATGCTCGACCCCGACGGGCGGGTCGCCAGCTGGAACGCCGCTGCGGAGCGCATCAAGGGGTACCGCGCCCAAGAGATCATGGGTGAGCACTTCTCGACGTTCTATCCCCCGGACGATGTGGCGCAAGGCAAGCCGCAATGGGCACTGGAGATCGCGGAGCGGGAGGGCCGTCACGAGGACGAAGGGTGGCGCGTGCGCAAGGACGGCACGCGCTTCTGGGCCAATACCGTGATCAGTCCGATGCGGGACTTACAGGGCGGCCTCATCGGGTATGCCAAGGTGACCCGCGATCTCACCCAGCGGCGCCGCGCCGAGCAGGCGCTCGCGCAGACGAGCCAGGAGCTCGAGCGGTTCAGCTATTCGGTATCGCATGATTTGCGAGCCCCGCTCCGCGCCATCAACGGCTACGCGCAGGCGCTGTGGGAGGACCACGTCGCCCGGCTCGACGATGAGGGCAAGCGGCTCCTGGCGGTGATCCGCGACAGCGCGAAGCTGGGCGGCGAGCTGATTGACGGCCTGCTCAACTTCTCCCGGCTGGGACGCCAGGCGCTCGCGCGGGCCCCCGTCGACGTCACGGCGCTGGCGGAGAGCGTGGTAGCCGAGCTGCGTCAGACTCAGGGCTCGGTCGCCGTCGAAGTGGTGCTCTCACCGCTGCCTCCCGCCAGCGGGGATGCGGCGCTGCTGCGCCACGTGCTCGTCAATCTGATCGGCAACGCCTTCAAGTTCAGCGTCAAGCGGGCGCACCCGAAGGTCGAGATCGGCGCTGAGCAGCACGGATCAGAAGTGGCGTATTACGTGAAGGACAACGGCGTGGGATTCGACATGCAGTACGCCGGCAAGCTGTTCGGCGTGTTCCAACGGCTGCATCGTCCCGACGAGTTCGAGGGTACTGGGGTCGGCCTGGCCCTCGCGCAGCGCATCATCCAGCGACACGGCGGGCGGATCTGGGCGGAGGGGAAGGTCAACGAAGGCGCGACGGTCCGATTCACCCTGCCGGCCTAGGCGCCCTAAGACACATTTCGCCCTTCGGGGTTGCGTGCCCCAACCTCCCGTCAAAGATTGGGCAGCGTGACGACTCCCGGCAGGCGGCCCCTCCCTGCACCCAAGGTCTACGGCGCCAAGCCCCGCACGAAATCGCGCGACTCGAGCCCCATCCTGGCCGGCATCATCGCGGGCCTGGGTGCGGCTGCGCTCTGGGCTCTGGTCGCGTACTTCACCCATTATGCGTTCAGCTGGGGAGCGTTGGGGCTGGGCGCCTTGGTAGGCCTCGCGGTTCGTAAGGCCGCGGGTCAAGGGAATCCGTCACTCGGTATCACCGCCGCGGCGCTCGCCGTTGGCGCGCTGATCTTCGGCAAGCTCCTGATTCACCTCTTCGCGCTCCAGCCGATGATCGAGGACGAGCTGCTCGGGAATCAGGAGGCGGTCAACGTGGCGTATTTCCTGGACATGGCGCACCGTCGGGCGTTCTCGCCGGAGCTCCGGGCCGCGCTCCCCGAAGTCGTCTGGTCGGATTCGACGCTGTTGTCGGATTCCGTGCCGCGCCCGCTGCGAGCGCGCATGCTCCAGGAGGCACTCGACAGCGCTCGCCGGGCCCCGCTCGCGGAGCGGAAGGTCGTGGTGCACCGGGCGGTGAGCTCGGTCGTGAAGATCGTCGGCCGGCAAGTGGGCTTTTCCAAAGTGTTCCGCGCGGAGTTTGATCTCTGGGACGTACTGTGGATTCTGCTCGCGATATCCGCGGCCTGGAGAATCGCGTCCAAGAGCAGCTGGACGCAGCACGCGGCGACGGTCGAGGAGGAGCAAGCCGCGCGACTCGCCGAGGAGCGCCGCAGGCGACAAGAGGAAGTCCGGCGGGCGCGCGGAGAAGAACCGTCGAAGTGATGTTGCGAGTGGGCCGACTCGGAATCGAACCGAGAACCTACTGATTAAGAGTCAGTTGCTCTGCCAGTTGAGCTATCGGCCCTAACAGAAAAAAATCGTCAAGCAAAGACGTCACGCAAAGACGTCACGCGAAATCGTAGTCGTCGCGCCGTACGGTTCTGCGCGACGGTCCTGCTTGACGCCGTTGCGTGACGCCTCTGCTCGACGCCTTTTTGCCTCTGCCCCCAAGGAGAATCGAACTCCTGTTCCCACCTTGAAAGAGTGGTGTCCTAACCGTTAGACGATGGGGGCTAAGGGCTTAACAACGTCTCGCAAAGACGTCGAGCGAGAACGTCGCGAGAATTCGTCGAGCAGAACCGTACCCGCCCGCACCCCACGTCTGTGCGCGACGGTTCTGCGTGACGGCGTTGCTTGACGCCTTTACTTGACGCCTCTTTGACTTTATAGCGGTAACGGGATTCGAACCCGTGTTTGAGCCTTGAGAGGGCTCCGTCCTAGTCCCCTAGACGATACCGCCCTGGGCGGGGAAAAATATCACTAGCCGCCCGCACGGCACGCAACCCAACTGTTGACCTCGGCCAGCTTCTGCTTACCCTTAACCGCGCCGTCGTCCCCAAGGAGCCAAGCGAACCGTGCCGCGAGCCGCGACTCAGCAGACGCACCCCTACGAGGCCGTCTGGAAGGCCCTGTCGTACGGCCTCCCCGAAGCCCCGATCATTCTCGCGGCGCTCGCGTACACCCATACCGACTGGCTGCAGTCCCTGCTCGGCCGACTCGCGCCGTTCTACCCGTACGCGGTCTTCGGTGCGGGTGTGCTGCTGGGCTGGCGCTTCCACCGCAGCCGCCTGCTCTTCGCCCTGCTGCTGGTGACGCTGGCGGATCGCACGCTGCTCCATTTCGCGGTGGGACAGGGGCTGGCGCGGCACCCGGTCGTGCTCCAGGCGATCGGTGTGCTGCTGCCACTCAACCTCGCCGCCCTGTTGCTCGGCGCGGAGCGCGGCGTGCTGACACCGCCGGGGCTCGCCCGATTTGCACTCATCCTGGGACAGCTGGCGCTCGTGGCGATCCTCGACCGCGAGGCTACGGGAGCCACCGCAGCCCTGCTGCGCGCGCGGCTCTTGCCGCAGTGGCTGTTCGCGTGGAGCTCGCTCGCCGACCCCGCCCTCCTCGCCTTCCTCGTGGCCGGCGGGCTGGTGGCGGCTGCGCAGCTCATGTCACCCACGCAAACGGGACGCTCGTTCGCCTGGGCGCTGCTGCCGACGTTCCTCGGCCTGTCCACGGTGCGCCCCGGGAACCCCGGGTTCTCGACGTTCTACCTCGCCACCGGCGCCCTCATCCTCATCGTCGCGGTGGCGGAAGCCTCCTACCACATGGCGTACCAGGACAGCCTCACCGGGCTCCCCGCCCGCCGCGCCCTGAACGAGGCGCTGCTGCGGCTCGGCGGTCACTACACCGTGGCGATGCTCGACGTCGACCACTTCAAGCGCATCAACGATCATCACGGGCATGACGTCGGCGATCAGGTGCTCAAGATGATCGCCGCGAAGCTGGCGCAGGTGACCGGGGGTGGGAAGGCCTACCGCTATGGCGGCGAGGAGTTCGCGGTGATCTTCGCCGGCCGGGGGGCCGAGGAATGTCTGTCTGACTTGGAAGGGCTGCGGCAGACCGTCGAGGACACCCGCTTCATCCTGCGGGCCCGGTTCCGCTCGAAGAAGAAGAAGGAGAAAGTCTTGACGGACCGGGGGCCCGGGGAGCGCGTCCCGGTAACGATCAGCATCGGTGTGGCGGCGAAGAACGAGCGCCACACGAAGTGGGATCAGGTGGTCAAGGCGGCTGACCGGGCGCTGTATCGAGCGAAGGAGGGCGGGCGGAACCAGGTACAGACCTGACACCGGGCTCGGCCGGCGCCTGGCGCAGCCGCTCGAAGTGCGGCTTCTCGACCAGGTAATAGAAGGCGAGAATGGCGCACTGATCGAACAGCGCAGCCGCCAGGCCGAACGCGGACGAGGTCGCGATCGCCAGGCCGAACACGGGTAAATAGCCAATCGTGTACATCGGATTCCTGAGCCAGCGATACGGTCCGGCGGTGGTGGGGACGACCTGCTCGTCGGGCGCGAAGAAATTGCGCCAGTAGTACCCGCCGCGCAGCGTGCGCGCGGCCCAGACTTTGGTGGACACCCCGACCACAACGAGCACCGCGCCCACCGCGATCGCCAGGCCACGGGGCAGCCCGACGCGCAACGTGTCGGCGCTCACGAGACACAAGACGGCGAGACTGACTGCATCGTTGGCCATGACGAACGCCGCCACGCGCCGGAACCGCTGGAATCCCGCTTCCACACCGTAGCGCTGGGTGAGGTATTCCGCCCGGTCCTGCCGCTTGAGCGTGAGACCGACGTACAGCACGTAGGCGAGCCTGCTCGCGAGATGATAAGCGAGCGCGATCCAGATCATGTGTGTCCCTCTACACCGGACGCAACTGGTCCTTCACGGGGAGCTTCCGGATCCGCCGGCCGGTCGCTGCAAAGACGGCGTTCGTGACCGCGGGCATGACCGCCGATGTGCCGGGCTCGCCGACGCCGCCCGGCGCCTCGGCGCTCTTGACCAGATGAACCTCGATTGCGGGCGTCTCGCTCATGCGCAGCACCCGGTAGTCGGAGAAGTTGTGCTGCTCGACCCGGCCGTTCTTGATCGTGACTTCGCCCCACAAGGCGCCCGTGATCCCGAAGACGATGCCGCTCTCCATCTGGGCCTTCACGATGTCCGGGTTCACGACGGTGCCGCAGTCCACGGCGCACACCACCCGCCGCACACGCACGTCGCCCTGCTTCGATACCGCGACTTCGGCGACCTGGGCGATATAGCTGCCGAAGGCATGCAGCAGCGCGATCCCGCGTCCACTGCCTGCTGGTAGTTTCCCACCCCAACCGGCACGGTCCGCCGCGAGCTCGAGCACGGCCTTGGCCCGCGGCGAGCCGTCCAGCAGCGCGCGCCGGTACTCGAACGGGTCGCGCTTGGCCGCCGCGGCCAGCTCGTCCATGAAACTCTCGACCACGAAAATGCTGCGGGTCGGCCCGACGCCGCGCCAGAACGCGGTGGGCACTCCTGGCGGCTCCTGGCGCACGTACTCCACTCGGATGTTGGGAAGCGCATACGGCGGCTCCGCAGCGCCCTCCACCGCGTCGGTGTCGAGACCCTTCATCGTTGCGATCACGCTGCCCAGGCCCAGTGCCCGGATCACCCGCAGGTTCTTCGGGAAGAGCTCGCTCGACACCCGCGCAATGATGGATGATCCGGTGACCCGATGGGTCCAGGCGATCGGCTTGCCCTGGGCATCGAGGCCGGCCGCGATGCGATCATAGTAATACGGCCGGTACATGTCGTGCTGGATGTCTTCCTCGCGGCTCCAGAGCACCTGCACCGGGCCGGTGACCTGTTTCGCGACCTGCACGGCCCGGGTGATGAAATCCACCTCGAGCCGCCGGCCGAAGCCGCCGCCCAGGAGATGGTTGTGCACGTGGACCTTGGCCTTCGGCAGCCCGGTCACTTTGGCGGCGGCGTTCTGAGTGAAGGTCGGGACCTGGGTTCCCACCCAGACGTCGCAGCCGTCAGGCCGGACGTGGACGGTGCAGTTCACCGGCTCCATAGTGGCGTGCGCGAGGAACGGTTGCTCGTAGATCGCCTCGACCTTCTGTCCGGCGCCGGCCATCGCCGCGGCGACATCGCCATCCTTGCGCGCGACAACTCCCGATTTCTCCGACGCCGTTGCCAGTTGCTGCACGATGTCGGCGGTCGTCAGGTTAGCGTTCGGCCCGTCGTCCCAACGAATGTCGAGCGCGGCCAGGCCTTGTTTCGCCGCCCACGTATCGGCGGCGACCACGGCCACCGCGTCGTCGAGGCGCACGACCTGCTGCACGCCCGGAATGGCCTTCGCCTTGGCGTCGTCGACGCTCGCGACCTTGCCGCCGAACACGGGACAGGCGGCCACCGCGGCGAACTTCATGCCGGGGAGCCGCACGTCGATGCCGAACTGTGCCGTGCCGTCGACCTTGTCGGGAGTATCGAGTCGCTTCGCCGGCGTGCCGATCAGCTTGAAGTCCTTGGGGTCCTTGAGGGCCACGCCGCTCGGCACGGGAAGGAGCGCGGCGCGGTCGACGAGAGCACCGTACGTCAGGCTGCGGCCGGTCGGTCCGTGCATCACCACGCCGTTCGCCGCACGACACGAGCTGGGCTCGACCTTCCAGGTCTGCGCCGCGGCGGACACGAGCATGGTGCGCGCGGTGGCCCCGGCGCGACGCAACGGCTCCCAGTTGCCGCGCACCGACGTCGAGCCGCCCGTTTCCTGAACGCCGAACAGTGGCTCGGCGTACAGCGCGTCGTCGGGGGGCGCGTGCTCGAGCCGGACCTGGCTGAGATCGACTTCCAGCTCCTCGGCGAGCAGCATCGGCATCGACGTGTAGGTCCCCTGCCCCATTTCCACCTTGTGCATGACGAGCGTGACGCCGCCGTCGCGGTCGATGCGGACGAACCCGTTGGGCTTGAATTCGCGTGCCGCTTGAGGGCCGGCAGCGAGTGCCGTGCCGATGCGCGCGGGCAAACTGAAGCTCACGAGCAGACCGCCGCCGGCGGCGGCGCCCGCTCTCAGGAAGGTCCGGCGGGACAGGGTATGCACCGCAGTCGAAATTAACTCGCCGAACGGCTTCCCGCAGCAAGACCCGCCCGACAGGGGGATGTTGGACCGACGCTACATCCTACAGGAGGAAAAGACGATCAGTTCGGGGCGTGCACGCGCGGGCCGCCGTAGTCGCGGTTCCGGCCCAGCGTCGGACCGGAGACGTCGAGGCCGCCGCGCGTGTTGTCGATGTTCGCGATGAACTGACGGATCGAGCCCGGAAACGAGTCCGTCCGGCCGTTCTTGCCGAACGGATCGGTGAACCAGAACACCGGGCCCTGGGCGTTGTCGATCACGTTCTCGTTGATGTCCACAACGCGCTCGACCCCGTTGAAGACGGAGCGCGGGTCGTCGAACGTCACGCCCGCGACCGTCCCCGCGCCGGTCGACTGGTCGCACGGTTCTCCTTGCGCCCGCGCGCCGCTCGGGGTGACCTCGTAGCAGACGTCGATGGGACGCCCCACGAGGTTCGTGGCCGCCGGATCATAAAAGCGGCTCGGGAGGAACACCTGGAAGTAGGGATTCAGAAACGCTAGCCCGTGACCGTCCGCTGCCCGCACGCTGAGCGAGAGTTGCCAGCTCTCGTGCAACACGCCGAAGTCGGACCGCTGGCCGGGCGCTACGAGCACGAACTGGTCGATGCAGGTGCGGTCGGGGATGATGCGCCGTCCGCCCCCTGACGGCGAATTGGCGGGCGTCGCGGGTCCGACGACGACCGCTGTGCCGTCACACGAGCGGTCGAACTGCCCCGGATCGCCGATCGCGGCGAGCAGCGTGAGGTCCAGCCGGGTGCCGTCGGTGCAGCGAATGTGATAGGCGAGCTCGTGCAGGTTGTTCGTGAAGGCGTCCTTCGAGTGCGTCCCCTGGTGCAACTTGGCGAGTACGTCGCAGCGAATCTCGAACAGCGATCCGGCGGCGGCGCTGCCGAACCGCATCAGCACGTCGTTCTCCCACTCGATCTTGTGGCCGAAGTGGTCCTCGTGACGGGGGTTCGCGGGGTCATAGACGTCGAGCTGCTCGTTGGCGTATCCGAAGGGGATCGGCCCGACCTCCGCGTACAGCGCCGACCCGCGGGGGTCGCGGCCGTGATCGTGCCCGAACGAGCACCCGGTAACCGGATCGACCGGCGGGTGCCACGTCGGATAGAGCTTGCGATCCGGACCGACCACGGAGTAGCTGTTGTGCACCTCGGCGGTGCAGTCGTCGCGTGGCCCGGGCGTCCAGATCCCGTAGGACTGCGCGAAGCCGATCGGAGGGCCGTTTCCCGAATTCTGGAATACGCTGTCGCCGCAAGCGGCGGCCGCGAGCGCAACGAGCAGGGGCAATGACGAGGCACGCGACATAGGACTCTCTCCGTACCCAGCTTCGCCGCGCCCTGAGCCCGCGAGCGGTGACGACGGTCACTTCGTCGCGGGGCGCGCGTCCTTAGGAATGGGCCACCCTAATGACCCGCCTCGTGGTGCTGCTCGGCACGCTGGCAGCGCTGACGCTCGGTCGCGATCTCGCGGCCCAGCAGCAGCGCCAGGCGCGGGATGGCTTCTGGTTCGGGGCCGCCCTGGGGAGCGGCTGGGCGCGTGTCTCGTGCCAGATCTGCCAAGGGAACAACCGCAGCGGGCTGTCCGGTACGCTTCGCCTCGGCGGCGGCGTGAGCCGCAAGGTGCTGATCGGCGCCGAGGTAGCCGCGTGGTGGGCGACGATCGAGACGGGCACGGACACCGTGCATCAATCGCTCGCGGCGTTCGGTGCCGCGGCGTACTGGTACCCGAGCAATCGCCGACCACTCTACCTGAAGCTCGGGATCGGGCTCGTCACGCATCGCGCCGACGACGGCACGGACGTCATCACGTCTACCGCCATCGGGCCGCAATTCGGGGTGGGATACGAGTGGCCCGTGAGCCCACACGTCCTGGTGAGCCCTTTCATTAATGTGGCACTCGGTATCGTGGGGGGGTCACTCAAGTTCAACGGCGGAACAATCCAGAATAACAGGCCCACCGTGTCGCTGGCGCAGCTGGGGCTCGGGGTCACCTGGCATCAGGTGCCGTTGCGCCGGACCGGACGGTGACTTCGTCAGGCAGCCAGCAACGGCGGTCCACCCCTATCCCAGTCTATCGCGTCGACAAACCGGCGTGGGGCGTCGTCCAATCGGTGAAAGATGACGTGGGAGATGCGGTGTGCGCCCAGTCGTAGGAGGACCCCTGCGATTTGGGGGGTTAGGGTGGTGTAGAGAATCACGGGCAGACGCCACTCGTCTGAGAATAACGCGAGGTGTTGTTCGGGATCTCCACGCCGGTCGGCAGCGGGGTCTGCGACGATCGCGGACGGCGCCATGTAAGCTACGACCTGCTGCAACTCGGCCCACGTCGACGCAAAGCGCAGGGTCGCGCGCCCACCGAGCGCGCGGAGCACTCGGTGCTCCATTTCCGGCAGTGATACAAGGACTGCAACGACAGTCGGGAATCTTTTTACCCGCCGTGTCTCGAGCCGTAGTACAGGCCGCTGGTGCTCTAGCGCCCGCGCGCGGTGCTCCTCCTGCGAGGCCATCAGCCGGTTCCAACAGGCCCAGGCTACGGCCACCAGCAAGTCGAGCAGCGACTTGAGCAAGAGGCTCTGCACGCGTGTTAGGGAACCCAGAGGCAACCTCCAAGTCGAGCACGTCGACTACCGTCGCGATGTGGCGCCGCCCTCCCCCTCCCCCTCCCCCCGTGTTGCGTTCGTGCGGCACGACGGCGCCGAACGACCGGTTCTTGTCAAGGACGACAACCGTTCGTTGTAAAACCTACGTACATATGTTATAGATCGCCACTGAATCCCCGTCACGTCAGGAGGTCGTATGCGTTTGGTCGCGCTCGTGGCGCTCCTGCTCGCCTGCAGTGAAAGCCCGGACGCCGTCGCGCCCGCGGGTCGCCCGCTCCCGCCCGCCGGAGATCTCATCGCGGGTCCGCCGGTGAACGTTCCCGCGCAAGGCCAGTACATCTTTCGACACTGGACCTTTGGCGACGAGCCGTTCTGGACCGACACGCTGCACTTGAACGAGGTGATTGAGACCGGCGTGTCGCCGGCGACAGCGCTGGCGGTGGGTCTCAAGGTCGATGCGGCGCCGCTGCCGCCCGGCTTCCTCGCCGGTGCCGATCTCACCAGTTCGGCGACGACGGTCGAGCTGCTCCGCCGAGACGCCGTCGTGGGCGTCGAGGCCCAGGTCACCGCCGACCGGCACATCAAGCGGCTCGGCATCACGTGCGCCCTGTGCCATTCGACGGTCGACAACTCGGTGGCGCCCGGGGTTGGGCGGCGGCTCGACGGGCTGCCGAACCGCGACCTGAACGTCGGGGCGATCGTCGCCCTCTCGCCGGTCCTGCCGCCGGCCGTCAAGGCGGTGTTCAATTCGTGGGGTCCGGGCAAGTACGACGCGGAGTTCAACCGGGACGGCATCAACAGTCCGGTCGTGATCCCCCCCGCCCTCGGCTTGCGCGGCGTCGCCCTCGAGACCTACACCGGCGAAGGGCCGGTCAGCTACTGGAACGCCTACGTCGCCGTCACCCAGATGCACGGGCACGGCTCGTTTTCGGACCCCGGGCTCGGGATCGACATCCAACAGTCCCCCGACCGCGTGACGCCCGTGCTCCCGGTGCTGCGCGCGTATCAGCTGAGCCTGAACGCCCCGCCACCGGCGGCCGGCAGCTTCGATCAGGCGGCCGCTGAGCGGGGGAAGGTGGTCTTCACGTCGACGGGCCGGTGCGCGAGCTGCCATCTGCCGGCGATGGTCTTCACAGACGTAAATCTCGGCGTGCTGCACGATCCGTCGGAAACGGGCATGGATCCCGTGCGTGCGAGCCGGCTAAAGAACCATAAGTACCGGACCACGCCGCTCCGGGCCCTGTCGCAGCACCCACCGTATTTCCATGATGGCAGCGCCGCGACGCTCGCGGACGTCGTCGAGCACTACAACCGCGTCCTGGGACTGGGACTGTCGGACACGCAAAAAGCGGACTTGGTCGAATACCTGAAGTCGCTGTAGGCCGATCGGACGTGTGTACAGACGGCCTGCTCGACGTACGCACTCTCACGCTGGAGGTACCTATGCGCCCCAACATCGGTCATCGCTTCACCGGCGTCACACTGGCGGCCCTGATAGCCGGCTGCTCGGACGCCGGCCCGCCTACCCAGCTCCACCCGGGGCCCATGGCTCCCGCGTTCCAGCAGACCCAGAACCAAGTGGGTGACGCCGAGTTCGGGTTCACCGCAGGTTGGCTGCAGGGGCAGACGGTCCAGTTCTTCTATCACAAGCCGTTTTTCTGCCGCACGCCGGTCGAGGATGGCAACGCGGTCGGCTCCACCACCGCGTGCGAGGTCGGCTCGGATGGGACGGTCGACCCCCGGCTGGGGAGTATTCCGATCCTCTTTGTGATGACCCCGATCGGCTTCCGCCCCGCCGAGTCGACGCTCCAGTGTCCGATGGTCGGCCACTGCATCAACCATCCCTCGACGATCGATCTCTCGCGGGTGTTCGGCGCAGGCACGGAAAACGCCCCGCTCCCGGCCCACAGTCACATCGTCGATCAGGTCGAGGGCAACTGGTGGGAGCTCCACGTGATCGGCGTCAAGGATCCCGCGACGTGGGACCAGGTCGTCGCGGGCAAGAGTCTCGCCGCGGTGCGGGCTCTCCAGGCCGCCGATCCGACCGGCGCGAAGATCACGCCGGAGATCCTGACGAATGTCTACCTGTTCTTTGATGTGCGCCCGGGCGCGACGACTCCCTAAGGAGCCTTCTGTCCATGCCCGCCGCTCAAGAACGCCGTGTCGCTTCGGCCGCCGTCGCGGGCGGGGTCTTGATGGCGATCGGCGCGTTCCTGCCCTGGCTGACGCTGTACGCCGGGCTGCACCCGCTGCGCGGGGTGATCGGGTTGAACGGTCGAGTCCTCGCGGCGGGCGGAGCGGTCTGCCTCGTGGCGGGCGTCCGGGGCTGGGTGCGGCCCGCCCCGGGGGTCCGATGGGTCGTTGCGCTGGTCGGCGGCGCGCTCGCCGTATTCAGCGTCTGGCTGATGGTGCAACTCCTCATCACGTATCGCGACCTGCATGCGAATCCGATGCTCGTGCCGCGTTTGGGGCCCGGGCTCTTCATCGCGGTCGCGGGCGCTCTGGTCGCCGGGGCAACGGCCGCACGCACTCTCGGCCGGCGCCCGAACGCCTCAGCTACTCCTACTCCATCGATGACGCCGCCGAGTGGGGAACCGTGGGAGGCGCCACGCGGACTCGGGCTGAGGAAAACGCACGGTAGCAGCGAGCGTAGTTCGGCTGCGAGGACCGACTACCCACTCTTGGCGGGCCACTTCTTCGTGATCTTAGGGTACCGCTTCCCGCATCAGGTCGCCGCGAGGAAAGACGGCGCCCAGCCGTAGGCCCCGGAACGGGACCGGGCGACCGTTATGCTGCGCGGGTCGAAATCGGATACCGTACGCCGCGGCCACCACGGCGGATTGAAGCGACGGAGGGACAGGGCCGGGGGTTACCGACACATGGCGCGTGCTCCCTTCCGCGTCGGGCAGAAGCAGAACGAGTTTCCTGAGCACGAACCGTGGCTGCCGAATGACCGGCCTGACGTCGGTGACCTTGCCGGTGACGTCCACGTCAACGTCAAAGGTTACGTGGGCATGGTCGGCTTCCAACTTGAAATCGGGCGGCAGCCGGCGAACCACCTCGCTCTTGTCAAACCAAGCAAGTACCTCTGGCCTACGGGTGACCTCTAGCCTAGACATACTCTTTTTGGCTTCCCAGGGTGCACTTCAGGGTGCACAGGTCCCACTATGCCATCGCCCCGCGTTATAGCAGCGTTAGGGCAGTTGGCCAACGGGCGTGTACAGCTCGGCGTGCATGAATCCACGCAGCTCTGGGAAGCGCACGGTCGCGTCGCTCCAAGACTTGTGGAACAGAGCCTGCGAGGCTGCATCAAGTTCCCTTTGGAAGGTGCCCTCCGCAGACGGCGTTGTCACCTCCACGATGACGACATGCGTGTTCTCCCCGGAGCCGGCAATCTTGGTGAGCAACAAATATGACACGACTGCCTTACGCTTCACCAACTCGTCGAACACTGGGGTCACCACATCGACGAGCGCCGAATCGTATGCCTTCTCCTGGCCGGGCCGGACCTGATAATAGTTGATGTGATAGAAGTGGCCATGTCTCGCCTGACCGACAAGCGGGGCGGCGAGCGTAAGGAGGCCGACGAGAATGGGAAGCGTGCGGCGCACAAGGCGCGCGCCGTGGACCAACACGACGGTCGTATCCGTTGACATGTTCGCCTCCGAGGCGAAAAGTGCAGAGGCTGCGGGGCTGAGGCCGAGGACTTAGTCTCCTTTACGCCTGCCGGCAACCCTCCAGTTATGTAAGGCGCCGCCCGCCGACGAGCTGATCCAGAACCCGGACGACACGCCAGGCAGCTCCTGGATCGCATATCGAGAATGCGTGGACCACATCGGGAGCCATGACGGTGTGGTACGCACGCTTCCACGCCGACTACACGGATGTCGGCCGCTACTTCGATCGCGTGGCGCTGGCGCTCGGGCGCCAGAATGCTCCGCCAGGGTGCAATCCAGGGTGCAGTCTACTGATCCGGATAACACGGGCGGCGCGTGCCGCTCGGCAACGCGCGGCGGGACAACAGATTGAAAAACAGGCCCGGCAGGAATCGAACCTGCAACCCCCGGTTTTGGAGACCGGTGCTCTACCAATTGAGCTACGGACCTAGGAATTGCTTCCGCCTGAAGTTAGCGAATCCGCGTGAGTATCGGCAGGCAATTGTCCTCGGCCGGCACGGCTAGTGCAGCCAGGTGAGCCGAATCACGACGTAGAGGAGGATGACGACCAGGAGGGCTAGTTGAACCTGTGCTAACCGCACCCACCTCGACCTCACCATCTTGAGCACCCGGACCGCTGACCTGCCCTTGGATTGAGTGACTGACGGTTCTTCCGAGACGCGGGGACCCCAGGCGAGCACTCTCACGGATTCACGCGGTCGCACCTTCCCTATGACCGCCCGATCCCGGAGGACCACCCACTCCTCCGCGATGCCGTCACCCATGCTGGCGCGCCGCACCTCAATTTGGACGGCCTCAGGCACGTGCAACTCAACCGCCTCGGCGGGCGCCCGACCGCGATTCCTGAGCATGATCTTCCAGAAGATTCCGAGCCTCGGCCCGACACGTATACCAAAGACCTTGAGGACGGCTTCCACGCCCCGTGCCACGTCGTCGTCGATTCCAACCAGTGGCTCATCACTCCAGGGTGAAATGCGCTCGGCGAGTGTCGCGAATGCCTGCTGCGCGGTCGCGGGTAACTCGAACTCGTATTGCCGCACCGATACCAGGAGGTTGGCGCGGGAGCGAGCGTATTGTAGAACGCCAAGTACCGCCAGAATGACGGCGGCCGCAGCGCCTGCGCTCAGCCAGAAGGTGGTCATGGGTAGCTGTTACCGAGGCGCGGGTGTCTTGACCGCGTCCGGAAGCCCGGCCCACTGGTGCGGCGTGAGTGTTCTCTGCGCCGCTTCCAGCGCGTGGCGAATGAGCCGCCGCCCCTCGGCCAGCTTGAGGCGCAGCCGGTCGTACAACGCGGTGGGATCGGCACGCCCGCCGGCCCGCCGGCTCTCCGCCTGGAGCGAATCGGACACGACCCGGATCGCGGCGTCGAGCGAGTCCGAGACCGCCTGTAGCCACGTGACCTGGCCGGCTGTCAGTCGGAGCGAGTCTCGGTAGCCGAGGATTGCGGGGATCGGGTTGGGGAGGATCTGCGCAAGTCGCCCGGCGAAATCCGTTGGCACGCCCCCGCCCCCCCCGCCCCCCCCGCCCGCCCCGGGGGCTCCGGGCTCGCCGAGCAGGGCGCGGACGCGGCGGCTCGGGGGAATCGCGCCCACGATAAGATGGACCTGAATGGCGATCTGGAACGGCACGGTCACCCCGCCGTTCGCACCGGCTGTCGCCCCGAACCGCCCGTTCACGCCGTAGCTAAACCGCTGGGCGACCGGATCGAAGCCGCGGACGTAGAGCAGGACGGGATCCGGTGCCGCAGCGAACCCCCAGCCGTGCAGGTTGGCCGCACCGTGCAACCACTGGTCGAGCCCGCCGAGCAAGTTGACCGTGAGCACGGACACCGTGAGACGCCGCGCGGGTCCGAAGTACGCGGGGCGCCAGTTGATCTGGAAGTCGAGCGCGGGCTGCCAGGGTCCCGTGCAGGAATTGCGGCCGGCCACGTGTCCGAGCTGGCGCCGCAGGCAGTCACGCACGGCCGGCGGTGCCGTCGCGAGCAGCGCGCTCATCGCGGTCGCGACGGAGGGGTCGGGCGCCGTCGCCGGGTCGAAGACGAACGCCCGATCGTTGCGCGCGCCGTCCCCGTTGATGTCGGAGCCGACGAGCGGTGTGAACGGAATCCCCGAGGTGAGCCGGCCGAGGGCCGTCACCTCGAGCGCCGCATTCACAGGATACGTAACAGTGGCGAGGAGCGAGTGCCGCCGCTCGAAGGCGCTCGTCGCCCACTCGCGCCCGTTGGGATCACCGGCGGTGGTCGGCGCCGCGAATCCCTGGCTGACGGCGCAGCAGGAAAACGACGACTGGTCGCGCGCCCGGGTGAAGGTGTACGACAGCTGCAAGGCCGCACCGCGCGGCGGCAGGCGGCTCACGTTGACCGCGAGCTGTCTGGTATCCGACCGGAGGTCCGAGCCGATGGCGATCACCTGGCCGAACTGCGGATGCACGCGGGAGTCCAGCGAGGTGAGCGCACCCGTCGTTGGGACGATCGAATCCGCAGGCACGTAGACCGGGCGACCCCCTTCGTCAGGGAGCGTGAACCGCGTCGTCGTCACCAGGTTGAGATCGCGGAACCCGTACTGCTGCACGCCCCGGGCGTAGCTCGCGTCCACGGTGAGCGTGTAGGCCCCCGGTAACTGCTGCTGCAGGCCGAGGGAGGCACGCCAGGCGCGTGGCGCGGCGTAGCCCGGATCGAACACCGTGGCGTTGGGGCGCGGGCTGATCGTCACGGCGCTCGCCGTGTCCACGCACTGCGTGGGGATGGTCGTCGGGTCTTGCGCGTACTGCGCCCAATTGGGTGTCGGCACGGCTGTGCCGATACAGTCGAGCTGGGTCTCGGCGCTCGCGAGCCCGGGCGCGCCCAGCGCTGCCGAGTACAGCGCCGTGGGCGGCAGGCTGCGGAAATCCCCCACGCCGCCGCGCAGGATGCCCCGTGGCAACGCCCGTGCCCCTCCCCCGGATTCGGCGGCGTACGTCCACGTGAAGCCGATTCGCGGCGCAGCGTGCACCTCACCCGGGATGCGGTCGGTGCGGACGCCGAACAGCGAATCGAGGGTGCGGTTGTAGGGTGGCGTGCCGCGGAACTCCGTCGCCTCGAGGCGGGCGCCGTAGGTGAGCTGCAGCCGGTCGCCCGCCCTCCACGTGTCGCCCAGGTAGAGCGCCTCGTTCAACGAGGTCCCCGCCCGGTAGAGCGGCGCGAGGGTTCGGCTGAACGACGACGGTTGTCCCGCCGCGAACGCGTCGAGCGAGTGGAACACGAAGGTGCCAAGCTGGTTGGGCGTCTGGTTCGCGCGCAGCCGCACCGAGTTGAGATAGCCGCCGAGCTTGATGCGGTGCGTTGCGTCTTGCGAGAGCCAGGAGACCTCCTCGCGGACCTCGGCCGTGGTGTTGTCCGTGTGTTGCGGAAAGGCGTGGTTGCCCCCGAACGTGAGCGTCGCGATGCCCCGGATGCTGTCCGGCAGGTCCGACGTGACGTGCACCCGCGCCTCCGGGAGCGCGAGGAATCCCCCCGCGTCGGCGTGCTCGGCCGAGACGTAGCCACGCACCTCGTTGATGAGTTGGCCGAAGTGGGACGTCCACGACGCCATCACACCGCCGGCCCGCTCCGAGCGCCTCCCGCCTGTGGACGGGAGAGCCAGGGACCTGACGCGCGCGGGATCGTCAGAAGTCCACCGTCCGTCCAACCGCAACATCAGCGTGTGCGCCTCCGCCAGGTTCCAATCCATCCGGAGCAGGGCGGCCGTGTTGTTGGTGCCGTGGTCGCCCGGCGCATTGGGCACAGTCACGGGGACGCCGCTCGCTCCCTCCAGCGCGAGGAAGCGCGCAGCGGAGTCGGGGCTCACGCCGAGCCGTTCGAGGGTCGCTGCATCCGCGGTGGCGAGCGACGGCAGGGCCTGGTCCTTCCAGCGCCCCTGCAATGCGCCGAACACGAAGAGCCGATCGCGGACGACGGGGCCGCCCATCCCTCCGCCAATCTGGTTCTGGGTGTACCCCTGGCTGAACGGCGATGCCGTCACGCCGCCCCAGGCGAGCGCGCGGTCGCGCCCGTTGTAGGTGAAGGCCCCCTGCGGGACGTTGGTGCCGCTGCGCGTGGTAGAGGCGACGAGCGCGCCCGAGAACTGGCCGCGCGCCACATCGTACGTGTTCGTGACGACGCGCGTCGAGCGGATGGCGTCCTGCGGCACCATCACCCCACCGAACGAAAGGCCGTCCAGCGTGATACGGTTGGCGGTGGGGCGCTGTCCCGCCACCGAAAAGGCCGGACGCGTGCTGTCGGTCTCGGCGATACCCACTACGCCGGGAGCGAGCGTCGCGAGCACGCTCAAGTCCGATGCCGCGATCGGGAGGCGGCTCATCGCCTCGGACCTGAGGTCGCGTCCGGTTGCGCCCGGCCCCAGCCGCTCGAGCCCGCGCAGCGGGGCCGCCGCTTGTACCGCGACCGGTTCCAGAGCGACGATGGTCAGGTCCATCCGGACGTTCGCGACGAGGCGGTCCTCGTCCGCCTGGCGTGCGACGGTCACCCGTGCCGGTGCCATGCCGATGTAGCGTACGGTGAGCTGGTACTGCCCACCGCCCTCGGGAAAGACGATGGTGAACCGGCCGCGCGCGTCGGTAGTCCGCTGGCGCGACACCTGGGTCTCCAGGGACGTCGCCTGCACGAGCGCCCCGGCGAGGGGCTGGCTGTCGGGCCCCGTCACCGTCCCGGTGATGATGTCCGTGGTCGTGCCGACTTGGGCCGCGGCGGTTCGCGGCAGGGCGAACGCCAACAGCATCGCGACCGCGAGGGTCCCCCCCCTCTCCCCCGTCCCGCGCGGGAGCCGCATCAGGCGTTGACAGCGTCGTAGCGCTCGGGGCCCGCACCGGTCAGCCGGAGGCGGTACAGGTTGGCGTACGGCCCCTCCGCTCGCACCAGTTCGGCGTGCGTGCCGCACTCCCGCACGCGACCGGCCTCGAGGTAGAGGATCAGGTGCGCCCGAGCGGCAAGCTGCAGGTCGTGGGTGATGAGGAACGTGGTCCGCCCCTCCGTCAACCGCTCCAGCGCTTCGATGACGGCCCGTTCGTTTTCGCCGTCCAAGCCCGTGGTAGGCTCGTCCAGGATCAGGAGCGGTGCCTGCCGAATCGCCGCGCGGGCAACGGCGATCCGCTGGCGCTGGCCGTTGGACAGGGTCACGCCGCGCTCTCCCACGACGGTGTCGTAGCCCTGCGGCTGCGCCATGATGAACCCGTGGGCGTTGGCGAGCCGGGCGGCCGCCTCGATCGCTTCGGGCGACGCGCCCGGCGCGCCCTGACCGATATTGTCGCGGATCGTCCCCACGAACAGGATGCTGTCCTGCAACACCACGCTGATCTGCATGCGCAGCGACGCCAGCGTGTACGCGCGAAGGTCGCGCCCGTCGATCAGCACCCGCCCCGCGGTCGGGTCGTACAGCCGCAGGATCAAGCTGGCAACGGTCGACTTCCCGCTCCCCGAGGGTCCCACCAGGGCGACGTGCTGGCCCGGTTCGACCGTGCAATCGATCCCCTCGAGCGCGGCGTGGCCCGGGTCGTAGGCGAAGCCCACGCCCTCAAACCGCACGTGCCCGCGCAGGGGGGGGGCCGGCACGGCGCCCGGCAGGTCTCGCACGTCGGGCGTGCGGTCCAGCAGATCGACCACCCGCTCGCCCGCCGCCGACGCTTTGGCGAGCCGGCCGGTGTACTTGGCGAAGTCCTTCGCCGGCCGAAAGGCAGTGCGCAAGTAGGCGAGGAAGATGACCAGGTCGCCCAGGGTCATCGCGCCGCGCAGCACCAAGCGCGCGCCGCTCCAGAGCACCAGCGCCGTGGCGACGGCGATAAGCAGGTCTACCGTGCGCTCGAGTGCGGCCTCCAGCCGCGTGGCCGCCGCGCCCGTCGCGAGATTCTTGCGGCTCTGCTTGGTGAAGGCCTGCGCGAACGTCCCCTCCAACGACAATGCGTGGATCACCTTCACCGCTCCGATCGACTCGGCCGCGGTCGCGGCCATCGCCCCCTGCTGCTGGCGCTGCCGCCGCGCGTTGTCGCGGATCCGCCGGCTGAGGCGCACCGTGCTCAGCAAAAACAGCGGCCCCGTCGCGAACGCCAACAGCGCCAACTGTGCGTTGAGCCAGAGCATCACCGCCGCCATGCCGACGAACGTGAGCCCGCTCGCGAGCAGCGGCAGGAACGCCGTGACCACCACGTCCTGCAGGAATCCCACGTCCCCTGTCACGCGCACGATGAGATCGCCGGTGCGGGCCCGAGTGTGAAACGAGAGGGAGAGGCGCTGCAGCTGGGCGTACAGCTCGTTGCGCACGGCGGTCAGCACCCGGTTGCCGGCGAGCGCCAGGCCGACGGTGTTGTAGTAGGCGGCCAGAGCCCGCAGGCCCGCGAACGCGACCACCGCCACCGCCGCCAGCGCGAGCAGCGTGCCCGGGTCGAGCGCGGCCAAGGCACGGTCCACCCAGCGACCGTGGCGGCCGGCACCCACGACGTGGTCCAGGACGACCTTCAGCGGCCACGGCTCGAGCAGGCGCAGGCCGATCTCGGCATACAGCGCCAGCAGGGACACGACGATCAGCGGCCGCTCGCGCCGCACGTACGGCCAGAGCCGCCGCACCAGCCGCCCCAGGCCGGGCAGCGCCGCGCGCAGCGTCAGGGGCTGTCCCACCTAGACCTCCACCGCGGCGGCGAGCTCCAGCACGCGGGCCGCGACCGCGTCCCACGTGTGGCTGCCGAGCACCGTCGCCCGCGCGGCTCGCCCCAGGCGCGCGCGCAGCGTCGGCTCGGACCGCAGCCGCTCGAGCGCCGCGGCCAAGGCCGCGGCATCCCCCGGCGGGCATAGCAACCCGTTGACATCATGCTGAATCACGGTCTCCAGCTGCCCCACACGGCTGGCCACTACCGCTCGACCCGCCGCCAGGTACTCATACACCTTGAGCGGCGAGAAATAGAAGCCGTTCGCCCAAGCGTAGGGGGCAACCGCGGCGTCGACCGAGGTCAGGAGCCCGGGAACCTCGTGCGGGGCCACCGCCTCGGTGCAGTGCACCACTCCCGCCAGCCCGCGGGCCGCTAGGTCGGCGCACGCGGCGGCCCGCGCCGGCCCGTCGCCCACGAGCAGCAAGCGGGCGTCGGGGGCGCGCTCGTACAGGCGCGCGAACGCCTCGACCAGGACGTCCAATCCATGCCACGGTTTCATCGAGCCGACGAAACCCACCGCAAAGCTTCCGGGCGGTCCGGGGGTGGCCGGCCGCACATCCGGCCGGAACCGCTCCGCGTCCACGCCGTTAGGGATCACGTGCACGCGATCCCGCGCGGCCCCGCGGCGCTCGAGCCAGGCGGCGACCTCCGTGGACACGGCGAGCAGCACGCCGGCGGCCCGGAAGGCGCGCGCGGCCACGCGGTCGGCACCACCGGCGTCGCGCAGCCCGCGGTACGTGGCTTGCTCCTCGATCAGCGGTGCGTTCACCTCAAGCAGCCCCGGGATACCGGCGGTGGCCGCGTGCTCCATCGCGGCGAAGCTCCAGAGCGAGTAGCGCTCGTACACGAGGTCATATGGCCCGGCACGATCGAGCAGGGCAGCGAGCTCGTCGTTCAGCCCCGCGATCGCGGCTCCGTGGCTAGACGGGTCGCCGTCGCCCAGGGGTGTCACGTGGTGAATCCGCAGCGACTCGAGTCCGGACGACGGCGTCTCGTCCACTCGGGCGGCAAACACGTCCACGCCGGCGCCCCGCCTTTGCAAGGCCCGGAGCATCTCCTGCACGTGGACTGAGCAGCCCTTGCGCCCGAAGATCGGGACGCCGGCGTCGGCGCAGACGTACGCGATCCGCATCAACCCGCGGCCTCGTGGGCATGCACCGCTTGAAACAGCGCCAGCAATCGGGCAGAACAGTGGTCCAGTGAGAAATGCGGGTCGAGCTTGGCGCGGGCGGCTTCGGTCAGGCGCGCCCGCAGCTCCGGGCTTTCCAGAATCCTGTCGAGCGCGTCCGCCAGCATCGCGGGATTGTTCGGCTCCACGAGCAAGCCGCTCCGGTCGCACTCGATCAGCTCGGGAACGCCTGACACCGGGGTGGAGACGACGGGCACGCCGCTGGCCACCGCCTCCAGAAGCACGTTGGGGATCCCGTCGCGATCACCATCCGCAGCGACCCGGCAGGGGAGCGCAAACACGGAGGCTCGCCGGTAGGCGAGACAGACCGCCTCGTACGGCTGAGCGCCCAGCAGCCTCACTCGATCGTCCAGACCGAGATGCGTCGCCTGGGCCTTGAGCCTCTCCCGCAGCGGCCCCGTGCCAATGATCTCCAACCTCAGTCGGCGCCCCCGCAGCCGCAGGATATGGACCGCCGCAAGCAGGTCGTCCAAACCCTTCTTCTCGACCAACCTGGCGACGGACAGTATCACCGCTTCCGCTGGCTCGGGCGTGTGCGATGAGGGACCGCGGAACGGCGCAAGGTCGAGTCCGTGATAGACGCGGAATACCTTGCCACCGCATTCCCGTGGATAGCGGCTCAGCAGGTGTTGCCGGTTGTACTCGGTGCAGGTGACGACCGCGCGAGCCTCGCGGAACTTGGCACGGAGATCGTCGGGATGGCTCACGTAAATATCCTTGGCGTGCGCCGTGAGCGTATAGGGCAAACCGGTGATTCGCGACGTGAGCAGCGCCACCAGCGCCGGTGACGAAGCGAAATGCGCATGGAGATGCGTCGCCGCCTGGCCGAACAGCACATCCGCCAAGTAGCCGGCTTCCAGAAGATGGCGTAGGGCGGCCAGCGCGCGCAGCCCGAGCGGCGATGAGTTGGGATGCCGGCGACGATGGCTCAAGACCTTCACGATGGCCATGAACAACGTCCGAAGGTACCTGCCGGGTCGCCGGCGCAGGGAGCGGAAGTTCGCCGGCAAGGCCGACTTCCAGTGGCTCCGCGGCGACAGGTACGTCACGTTCGCCCGCACCAGGGCAACCCCGTCGTGGATCGGACCGGGATTCGGGTCCTTCACGGAAAAAATGCGGATGGAAACACCGCGGCGCTCCAGGCCGACGATCTCGTTGAGAATGAATGTCTCGGAAAGCCGGGGCCAGGCTTTGACGATGTAGGCGATCGCAAGCCGACCAGCCGCTTCCCCGACGCGCAGCGGCGCGTCACGCTGCATGGTGGACCTCGGCTCGGACTCGGCGGCGCGGCCGCGGCGGCGGTCGGATGCCGAGCAGTTCCTCCAGCAGCTGCGGGACGCGGCTGAGGCCGTTGAAATCGATGCGCTCCCTCGCCGGTCGGACCGGGGCCCGCCCACGAGCGAGCCAGGTGCTCAGGGCCGCGGCGCTCAAGGCTTCCGGGTGGAGCACGTCCACGAGCCCGAGCGCCTGCAGGCGCTCGGCGCGGATGAGTTGCTCCCGTCGGGGCTTTACGCGGGGCACGATGAGCGCGGGCTTGTCGAACGACAGGACCTCGTAGACGGTGTTGTACCCACCCATTGCGACGACGCGGTCCGCGCGACGCACCAGGCGCGTCGGCTCGTGCGCGAAGGAGACCACGCGCCGGCAGGGATCGCTCGCGACGGTGTGAATTAATCGTCGCCGCACGCCGGTCGGCATGCATGGGCCGGTGACGAGCAAGCCGTTGGTGTCCGGCGGGAGGTCCGCTGCCACGAAGGCCCCCGCGAGCTCCGCGCCGTCCTGTCCGCCGCCCACCAGACAGAGCGCGAGCCGGCCGCCTGACCATCCCAGCGCCGCCACCGGGTCCCTACGCCCGCGTCGCGCGAACGTAAGCCGCGCTCGCTGATCGAGATATCCCGTGTAGCGCACCTTCGCCGCCACGTCGGGAGCGAAAGCATACTCACGCACCGGGTCATAGACCGCGGGGTCGCCGTAGACCCAGATGGCATCATAGTAGTTGCGGATGGCGTCTTGGTTCTGGGCGCGGGCCCACTCACCCTGCAGCGTGGCCGGCTCGTCGAGCACATCCCGTAGTCCGAGCACGAGCCGAGTCCGCCGGCGCGCGCGCAGCGATTCCAGGACCGGGTCGAGCTCCCGCAGCGCTCCCCGCGGGACGTTGTCGACGATCAGGACATCGGGCGCGAATGCCTCCAGGGCGGCGCCTGCGGTTTTCGCCCGCAGGGCCAAGAGCTCTTCCAAAGAAACCGCGAGGTGGCGCGGGTGATACTGCCCGCCGCCGTCCTTCCAGAGCGAGGGCAGCGCCACGCAGTCTACGCCGGCGGTCGTCGTCAGAAGGCTCGCTTCGCGCGCCCCGGCGATCATCAGCACGACGGCCTGCAGCCGGGAATGCCGGAGCGCCTGCGCCAACAACAGGTTGCGGCGCATGTGGCCCAGCCCCATCGTGTCGTGTGAGTAGAGGGCTACGCGGTACGGCACACACGCTCCATAGCGTCCCACCTAGCCCGGGGCGAGTCAGGTTGCCTCAGTCGGCGTCATGATCCTGGGCGCTATGGATCGGCAACTGCGGTATTCGGTCCGCGAGCGGCGCTTGGGTCGGTTCCGTGCGCACGGGAAGGCGTCGGCTCTCGGTTCCCGTGTACCTAACCGACGGCACCAGCCCCGGTCCGTGACAGTGCTCACCGCATGTCGGGCTAGGTCCCGAGCGTTTCACGCTGCACATCTGGCGCTGTCCCAAGGTCGCCGCACGACACCGACGCTCCGTCAACGTGGCAATCTCACCGCCAGTGCGTGGGCACGGTTGTCAGACTTTTCTGACGGAGACGCTCACGTATCATGAGAGGTACTTGGAGGTCTGAGACGACCCTGCGTGAGCACAAAAACGGCGGGCCCGCATGGACCCGCCGTCTTTGGAGACCGGTACTCTACCAGTTGAGCTACGGACCTAGGAACTGCGGTGCCTCGTCAAAGCCCAACCGGACCGTCTCCCCCCCGGGGGCCTGCAGCTCACGGCGTCGACGCGCTGCAGCTCACGTTGAACGTGATGGTCACCGTCCCGCCGGCGGGCACGTTCGCGGTCTGGGGGTTGGGGCTCGTCACCGTGCAGTTGGCCGCGACGCTGGAGGGCGTCAGCATCACCTGGTAGCTGCCCGTGGAGAGCTCACCAGTCACCCTCCCATTCGTCGCCATAGTGGCGGGCTCCTGCGTCCCGTCCGAGGCGGTCACGATGACCGCGTAACCGTCGGGGTCGAGGTTCGAGCCCGTGGTGGTGTTGCTGATCGTGATCGTGCCGGTGGTGCAGCTCACGGTGAAGGTGACGGTCGCCGTCCCGCTGGCTGGCACGTTCACGGTCTGGGGGTTGGCGTTCGTCACGGTGCAGTTGGCTGCGACGCTGGAGGGCGTCAGCTGCACCTGGTAGCTGCCCGTGGGGATCCCGGGGAAGGTCGAGGTCCCGTTCGTCGCTATGGCCCGGGTTGCCGTCTGGCCTCCGCCGGTCACGGTGAACGTGTACCCATCGAGGTCGAGGTTCGAGCCGGTGGTGGTGGTCGTGACCGTCAGGGTGCCGGTCGTCGCGGTCGCCGTACAGCTCACCGTGAAGGTCGTGCTGGTGGTGGTCCCGGCCGTGACCGTCACGGTGCGCGGGTTGCTCCCGCTCACCAGCGAGCAGTTGGCCGGCAGGTCGAGGATCTGCAGCGTGTAGTTGCCGGTGGCGATCCCGCTGAAGGTCTGGCTGTCGGTCGCGCGGAACGTTAGGGTCTCCGACGTGCCGCCTGGTGTCGTGGCCCGGAGCGTGTAGCTCGTGGGCTGGTTCTGGCCCGTCGTCGACGTCGCGATCGTGAGAGTGCCGGTCGTCGCGGTCGCCGTACAGCTCACCGTGAAGGCGACCGTCGCCGTCCCGCCGGCGGGCACATTCACGCTCTGGGGGTTGGCGCTCGTCACAGTGCAGTTCGCCGGGAACCCGGATAGGGCGACACTATGACCGGTCGCCGACAGGTTGCTGAAGGTGACGCTCCCGTTGTTCGGGGCGATCTGCTGGGCACTCGCCGTGTTCCCGTCCACCGTGACCGTGTAATTGCTCGTCGGGACCGACCCTGACGTGCTGGTCGTCACCTTTAGCGTGCCGGTCGGCGCGGTGCAGCCGACCGAGAAGGTAGTCTTGGTCGTACTCCCCGCCGTGATGCTCACCGTGCGCGGGTTCGAGCTCACGGTGCAGTTCTGCGCCAGCCCGTTCAGCTGCACCGAGTGGTTGCCGGGCGACAGCCCGCTGAACGTCACGCTGTTGTTGATGCCGATGGCCTTTTGATTTCCGTCCACCGTGACCGTGTAGCCGTCGGGATCGAGGTTCGACCCCGTCGTGCTGGTCGTGACGGTCAGGCTGCCGGTCGTCGCGGTACAGTTCACCGAGAAACTGGCGGTGGCGCTCGAGCCGGTCAGGGTCACCGTTTGCGGGTTGGAGCTGTTGAGGCTGCAGTTCGACGCGACGCCGCTCAGCTGGACAGCATGGACCCCGAGGAGCACTCCGCTGAACGTCGTGCTGCCGTTGGTCGGCACGGACTGGCTTTGCAGCAGGTCCAGGGTAGCGGTGTACCCGTTCGGATCGAGGTCCGAACCGGTCGTCGGCGCCGAGACCTTAATGCTCCCTGTCAGGGGGGGAAGCAGGTCGGCCGAAGGCTGTGGCGAGGCCGGGTTATCGCAGCCCAGCGCCCACCCGACCACAATCGGTACCACGTACTGGAGAAGCGTCCTACGCGCGCGCATGACCCGTGCTCCACAGGGGGGGACCGCGTGCGCGCGTGCGCATATCTCGGACCTGCGGCGGACTCGCCCTTCATGGGGCGGAACCGAGGGAGAGCGTGGCTCCGTACCGACGGCTGGAGCTGCGCCGGTGCAGCGGCGTCGCTATGGTTGTTGCGACAGATGGGCGTAGCGGTGGCGCAACCCCGCGCCGTCGCCACGCGCCCGTGACGCACGTTGAAACCGGCCGGACCTTCGAAGAGGGAGAGGGTGGCTGACGGGAATTGAACCCGCAACCTCTGGAGCCACAGTCCAGCGCTCTAACCGATTGAGCTACAGCCACCACGCCGAGCAGAATCTAACGAATCACATGGTCGGCCAGAAGCGCTCAGCCAGCTCCGCGGTGCGGGGATCGGCTGGCACCGCTACTCCGTCGAGCGACGCGATCGGCACGATGCCCCGCACTGCGTTCGTGAGAAACAGACTCTTTCCTGCCAGCTCCTGCGCCGGGTAACGGCCTTGCACCACGCGCTTCACGAGCTCGAGTACTCGCGCCCGTCCGATCCCAGGCAGGATACCGAGCTCGAGCGCCGGCGTGCGCAGCGCATCCCCATCCCACCAGAACACGGTCCAGACGGTCCCCTCCGCGACCCAGCCCTCCGGGGTGAGGAGCAGCGCGTCGTCGGCCTCCGCCACTTCCGCCTCCTTGCCCGCATCCGTGAAGCAGTCCCGCTCGGTGGTTTTGTGGGGATACGGCTGGTGCGGCTCGGACGCGGTGATCACCACCGGCGGCGCGACCGACGGCAGCTCGCGCACCGTCACGCTCGCCCGGCCATCCCGCACCTCAACCCGCAGCACGGCGTCGCCGGTGGCCGCGAACGGCCGCACCAGGGCGGGAATATCCTGGGACGGTTTGGGGAGCCCGAGCTCGCCGAGCGAGCGTCCGAGACGAGCCAGATGGCGATCGAGGAACGGGATGCGCTCCTCGCGCACCCGCATGGTTTCGATGAGTTCGTAACCAGCCTTGTCCATAGCTAAGGCTCAAGTTGCAAGGCCCAAGGCGCAAGTGCGCCTGCTTGCGGCTTGCGACTTACGGCTGGTCGCCCGTCTTCACTGGCAGCTCGAGCCTTTCCGCCCATTCCGTGAACGATCCGTCGTACACGCGCACCCGCGCGTAGCCGAGCAGGTCGTGCAGCGCGAAATACACGTGGCTCGACTCGAGGCCGCCGTTACAGTAGGCGATGATCGTCTTCTCGGGAGTGATCCCCTGCGTCGCGTAGCTCGCGCGCAGCTCGTCGCTCCGCCTCCACACCGTGGCGAAGTCCACCTTGACCAGGTCGCCTTGCCAGAAATGGTGGACGGCCCCGGGGATGTGCCCGCGCCGCAGCTGCGCGCCGGCGCGGCCGGCGTATTGATCCGGATTGCGCGCATCGACGATGACGACATCGCGCGCGGTCAAGGCGGCCCTCACCTCGTCGAGCGTCGCCCGGGCCGGGGTGAACGCCGCGGGCACGAACGCCGTCGGGTCGACGGCGGGGTAGCGTCGCGTGACCGTGCGATTCTCGAGGCTCCACTTCCCGAACCCCCCGTCGAGCACGTACACCGACGGGTGACCCAGTCCCTCGAGGATCCACGCGAGATAGGTCGCGTCGATATCGCGCGTCTCGCCCGCGCTGTAAATCACGACCGGCCGGTCCGGCCTGAGGCCAAGGCGCGAGAACAACGCCGTGTACGACACGAGGCCGAGCAGCTTGTTCGGCACGCCGCGGTCGGCTGCCCGCAGCTCTTCGACGTGCAGATACACCGCCCTGGGGATGTGCGACTCGAGATACCGCGTGTAGTCGTCTCGCACGTCGATCACGGTGACGTCGGAATCGCGTTGGGCGAAGAGCGCGGCGAGCTCGCCGCTGGAGGTCAGGCGCGGCGCCTGCACCAGCGCGGCCCACACGAGCAATAGCGTCATGGCTCGAGTCCCATCATTTCCTTCTCCACCTCGAGGTAGACCCGGTTGGCGTTGCGGCGCTCGCGCGAGTGCAGGGAGACGGGGCGCCCCTCGTCGGCCGGCGGGAGCGAGTCGAGCGCACGGTTGAGGGAGCGGTGCCGCTCGATGGCGCCGCGCATCGCGGCGCGGAGCCGCACCATGTAGTCACGCGTCCGGCCGATCAGCGCCAGAGGGTCGGCCGGAATCGCTCCATGGCCGGGCACGGCGATCCGCGGCGCGAGCGCCGCGAGCGTGTCGAGCGCCGCGAGGAGCCCCTTCCCGCTCCCGTCCACGACCATGGTCACGCCGTCCTCGATGAGCAGGTCGCCGGCGAACAGGACTCGCTCGGCCGGCAGCCACACGATCAGGTCGCCCGCCGTGTGTGCCGCACCTCGCCAGGCATGCGAGATCACGATCGTCTTCCCACCGAGCCGCAGCGTATCGCTCGTCACGACCGCGCGGTCGGGCACGTCCGCGTAGGCGAAGCCCGCCATCTGCGCCTTTCCGACCACCAGCGTCCACGCCGATTCGGCGACCTCGCGACTCTGCTCGTCCACGCCGGTCGACACGTCGGGATGCGCGATCGCCCGGGCCCCGGCCCGGCGCAGCACCACCGCGCCGAAGTGATGATCGGGGTGATGGTGCGTCAGCACCAACCACCGGATCGGCTCGCGCGTGACGGAGCGGATGACACGTACCAACTGCTCGCCTTGCGCCGGGCTTGCGAGCGCATCGATTACCACCACGCCGTCGCCGGTCACGATGAAGCCGGCGTTTGGTCGCCCTTCCGAACCGCGACCTGTGTCACCGAGAACCACGTAGACGCCGGAAGCGACCTCGCGGATGGGGAGACGCTCGGGGAGTGGCGAGAGGACCTGAAACAGCAGGAACGGAGTCAGATGAAGCGTATGTCGACCGACTGCTGGAATACGCCGCCTTTATTGTCCTTCCATACGAACTTTAGCGCTGCTTCGCGATCCGCTCGCAAGGAAAACTCGACAAACGGGTCCCGGCTGATGCCGGAGCTCCAGACGAAGTGCGCCGCCTCACGGTCACCGTACGTCACGCTGACATCATTGATGAAATAGGCGGGGATCGGGTTGCCTCGGGCGTCGCGGAACAGCCCCGTGGCCATGGGGTGCTCGACCAGCGCCCGGACGTCGATCACGTCGCCCCGGCGAATCCCCGTCGGGACGAGGACCCTGGCGGCGCCGACCTCGATTGTCATCTCAGCCGCACCCGTTGACGGTGACGCGCACGTCGGCCGCGGCGCCCCACAGCGCGCCGTCGGACGTTTCGACGATCGCCCGGACGGGCGACGTCATCCGCATCTTGATCCGCGTGCTCACGAACGCCTGCCCGATCTGGGGCGTGAGGCGGAACTCGGCGAGGTGGATGTCGGGGTTGTTGTCCACCAGCAGATGGACGGCCTTCACATAGCGCTCCGCGGCCATCGGCAGGTCGGAGTCGATCATCACCGGCACCACGCGCCCGTCGGCCGCCACCGTGGGGACGTCCAACTGGACGTGGCCGTCCTGCACCGGCCGGTCGCCGAATAGCTGCTTCAGGACCCGCTGCACTTTCCACGGCACGTCGTCGCGGGGCCGCGGCGCACCGAGCGCGGCGAGGCGACGCACGGCGAGGGCGAGGAACGCGAGACCAGACGCGTGGAGGAATATGCGGCGCGAGAAACCCGACATACGGTCACAAGAATAGGAAGCTCCCAACCGCCCGGCAAGTTTGCCTATTGGAACTCGGTTTCACATGTTGTGACCGCCTGCGACACCGAGGATCAGCATGCGATCGCTGCCCGTTGCCATTACCGCGCTCGGCCTCGCCGTCGCGGCGGGGTGCACCCGAACCACCCGGACCGTGCTGGTCGCCCCCGAAGCCCGTTCCGAAGGCGGCCCGAGCACGGCGGCGACGCTGAGCGTTCCGCCCGGGCATCTCCCGAAGCCCGGCCAGTGCCGCATCTGGATACCCGGCGTCCCGCCCGGCCATCAGCCCCGACCGAAGTCCCGCTCCTGCGAGGGGATCGAGGCTGACGCGCCCGCGGGCAGCTGGATTCTCTACCGGCCCACCGCAGACCGAAAGATCGTGCACGCGAGAATCGTGGATGAGCGGCGCGCCGGCGTCGTGGTCCGCATCAGGGTATTCGAGGTCGAGAGCGGCAGATTTGTGCGGGAGGAAAATCCATGAGAAGCCAGACAACGTCAAGCGGGAACGTTGTACGACGGCGTCACGCGAAGACGTCGCACACGGTTCTGCGCGACGCCTCCGTGCTACGTCTTTGCTTGACGACGTTCTGTGCTACGCTATTGCTCGCTGCCTGCTCGCATGCTCCGCCCGAGGGCTTCGCTCCAGACCCTGGTCTCGTGGGGCAGATCCGCGACATTCGAATCGTGACCGCCTACGCGCGGGCCTGCCCCGGCTCCACGATCCCGACGACCTACGAAGCGGTGCTGGCGGACGGCTCTCGGGTGCCGTTCTCGCGCACGTACGACAAGAAGCATCCCCCCAGGCTGCACGTGATATTCCTCGACCGCGAGAGCCCCGACGCCGTGTCGCAGGAGGATGGCGATTGGGTGGCGGAGCGCGACCCCCTCGTCACAGTGACGACCGGGTATCGCCTCACGGCCACGCTGCGCGCGAATTCCAGGATCACGAACACCGTCGTGGTTCCCCCCGACTATCGATGCATGCCGCACACGTTCGTGTTCTCCGGTGACGCTGGGGGTCCGGGTGAGACGGGTGAGCCCGGCCCGGACGCGACGGTGCGCCTCGCCGTGCTGCGCTCACCGTTCTACGACAAGCTGTTCGTGGCCGGCATCCAGGTCGGGCTCGCGCAGCCGTTCTACGTGCTGCAGGATGCGACCGCCGTGCCGCCCGCCGACTGGCTCGTGATCGAATCACGCGGTGGTCGGGGTGGCCCGGGCGTCACCGGCAGCAAGGGAACCGATGGCTCTCCCGGCGCAGCGGGTTGCCCGGCGCAGCCCGGCGCCCCGGGAGGCAACGGCGGCAGCGGTGGACCGGGGGGATCCGGGGGACGCGGCGGCCGGGTCACCGTGATCGTGCCGCTCGACAACCCGTTCCTCGCCGGCATTGTGGCCGGCCGGAGTCCAGGGGGGCCCGGCGGGACGGGCGGCCCCGGCGGCGCGGGCGGTAAGGGCGGCAAGGGGGGCCAGGGAGCCCTGGACGCCAACAGCCGTCGCTGCCCCGACGCGGCGGACGGGGCACCGGGGCAGGCCGGCAGTGCCGGCCCGACCGGCAGTCAAGGAGCGCCGGCACCCCGGGCCATCGTGGTCACCGCGCCGACCAAGGAGATCTTCGGCCTGCAGGTGCCGCCGGAGCTCGGCTCGCTCCTCGAGCGGGTGCAGCGTCGGCCCTAGCGCACCATGAGGTGGGAGTACTGCAGCAAGTTCTCCACGACGAGCTCGAATTCGTCGCCCGCCGAAATCACCGGGAGGGGCGTGGTCCACGGTCTCCCGGCCACCGGGTCCGCCACGAGCGTCACCGTCCCCGCCCCGCTCAGATAGTCAACCGGGATGGTGAAGTCCACGGTACTATTGCTGGTCACCGTGCCGAGGCGCAGCCACATCGCGCCGCGGACGACGTAGATTCTCACGTCCGACCAGTTACTGTTGGTGACGCGCAGCGCAACCGGGAGTCGCGGCTCCAGCGCTGGAGCGGGTGCGGCCAGAGAACCATCGGTTTTGTGGCGGGCGCAGCCGACGGTCGCGAGCGGATGGGCGACACACCAGGCGATCGCTAAGAGCCGCACGAACAGGATCGGGGACTGCGTCATCGGGGTGCTCGCGTCGCTTCCCAGCCCATAACATACTGCAGCGCACGAGGTCGAGCGAAGGGATCGTCATGTCCGGGTCGTACGACATCATCATCGTCGGGGCCGGCCACAACGGCCTCGTCACCGCCGCCTATCTCGCCCGCGCCGGGAAGCGGGTGCTGGTGCTCGAGCGCCGCCACGTGGTGGGGGGCGCGTGCGTGACGGAAGAGCTGTGGCCGGGCTTCAAGGTGTCCACCGCCGCCTACGTGAACAGCCTGCTCCGGCCGGAGATCATCCGCGACTTGGAGCTGGCCCGCCACGGGTTCGAGCTGCTGCCGCGCAGCCCCTCGTCATTCACGCCCTTCCCCGACGGTCGCTTCCTGCTCATGGGACCCGACAAGGAGCTGACCCGGCAGCAGGTCGCGAAGTTCTCCGCCCGCGATGCCGAGGCGCTGCCGCGTTACGAGGCGATGCTCGAGCGCGTGGCGGATTTCATCGAGCCCACGCTGCTCCAGACCCCTCCCAACCCCTGGTCGTTCCGGCCCGGGAACCTGGCGCAGCTCGCCGGGCTCGGGTGGCGGTTCCTGAAGCTCGGGAAGGACGGCCCGGGCGCGCTCGAGATCCTGACCGGCGCGGCCCTGCCCATCCTCGACCGCTGGTTCGAGTCGGAGCAGCTGAAGATCGCGCTCGCGACCGACGCGATCATCGGTGCCATGGCGTCGCCCACCGTTCCGGGCACCGCCTACGTGCTGTTCCATCACGTCATGGGGGAGTGCAATGGCGTGCGCGGCATGTGGGGCTACGTGCGCGGCGGGATGGGCGGGATCACGCAGGCCCTTGCGTCCGCCGCACGCGCGCACGGCGCGGAGATCCGCGTCAACAGCCCTGTGACGAAGATCGTGACGCGCCGCGGCCGGGCGAAGGGCGTGGCGCTCGAGGACGGCACTGAATTCCAGGCGCGCAAGGTGGTCTCGAACGTCGATGCCCACGTCACGTTCCTGCAGCTCCTGGAGGAGCGGGAGCTGCCGGCCGAGTTTCTCGCCGGCGTCAAGAACATCGACTACTCGAGCGCGTCTTTCAAGATCAACGTGGCCTTGTCGGAGCTCCCGGACTTCAGTGCCGTGCGGGGCAGCGGGCTGCCGCCCAACGGGCACCTGCGCGGCACCATTCACCTCGCGCCGACGCTCGACTACATGGAGCGGGCGTACGACGACGCCAAGTACGGCCGTCCCTCGGCGGATCCGATCCTCGAGTGTACCATCCCGTCCGTGGTGGACACGACGGTCGCGCCGTCCGGCAAGCACGTGATGTCGTTTTTCGTACAGTACGCGCCGTATCAGCTGCGCGACACCACGTGGGACGAGGTGAAGGACCGGTTCGCCGATCGCTGCTTCGATATCCTCAACGAGTACGCGCCGAACTTCAAGCGCGCCGTGATCGACCGGCAGGTGCTTTCGCCACTCGATCTGGAGCGCCGCTTCGGGCTGACGGGAGGGAACATCTTCCAGGGCGCGATGACCCTGTCACAGCTCTTCTTCCTGCGGCCGTTGCCCGGGTACGCCGACTACCGCACCCCCATCAGGGGGCTGTACCTCTGCGGCTCGGCGACGCACCCGGGCGGCGGCGTCATGGGCGCGTGCGGATACAACGCCGCACGCGAGATCCTGCGGGACCGCTAGTCCATCCCCTGCTTGGCGGTCGGCGGCAGCAGTCTGTTCACCCGCAGGTAGATCGCCATCTGGCTGTAGTGGTCAAACCAGTCGCCGACGGTGATCAGGGCTGCGTATCCCTTCGTCTGTTTGTGGCCGCCGAAGAAGTCGATGCTGTCGCCCAGCTGCGCGTCCTGGATCGCGGCGAATGCCGTCTGGCAGAACTCGAACGACGCCTTGAGGAGGCCGACCAGCTTGTCCTTGGGGTCGGTCCCCGTCACCTTGCCGCGGTCCGGAGCCTTTTGGCCGGAGGCCGCGCCGCAGAGATAGTCGTTCCCCTCCCGGACGAGGTGGGCCACGACGTCCCCGAAGGTCATCTGGGCGGGAGTGGGTTTGTATCCGTATTTGTCGGCCGGCATCTCCTCCGCGGCATCCACGATATTCTTTGCATAACGTTGCTCGATGGCCCGCAACCCGTTCGTGACGGGATTCTGGGCCTGCGCCCCGGCGACGACCGTGAGAGGGAGCGTACAGACGGCGAGAAGGGTGGTTCCGAGCCTGGCTCTCATCCTCGAATCTCCTGTGAAGGGCGTGTTGGCGGCCGCCGAATTCTGCATCGGAAAGGCTCTGCCGTCCAGACTAGATTAGGGCATGCGCCTCGCCCTCAGCTGTGCCGCCCTGCTCGCCCTCGCCGCTCCCGTCGCCGCGCAGTCGAACGCGGAGCGGGTGGTGAACGACGCCTACACCCGGTCCCACGATTACGACCTGGTGCATCAACGTATCGAGGTCCGGAACTTCGATTGGGATTCGACGTCGCTCGACGGCCGCGTGACGACCACGCTGGTGGCGCTCCGCCCGGGGCTGGACTCCGTGATCCTCGATGCGGGTAAAGGGCTCGTCGTGTCGCGCGTCGTCGACGCCCGGGGGGCGAGCCTCCGGAGTAGCGCCCACGGTGACACGCTCGTAGTGTACCCCGCGCGCCCGCTCGCCTTCCGCGACACGCTGCGCTTTTCGATCGACTACCACGCGCGCATCGACAACGGCCGCGGGCTGACGTTCATCGAGCCCGAGGGCCGGGAGCACCGGCCGCAACAGATCTGGAGCCAGGGCGAGGACCACAACAACCACTTCTGGTTCCCGACCTACGACTTCCCGAACGACAAGATGACCTGGGAGCTCGCCGCCACCGTGCCGCGGCAGTACAGCGTGGTCTCGAACGGGCGGCTGGTGGCCGACCGGAGGAATCCCGACGGCACCCATACCGTCACCTGGCGCCAGGACCCGCGCAGCGCGACCTATCTCGTGTCCCTCATCGTCGCACCGCTCGTCAAGCTCGCCGACACGTGGCGCGGCATGCCGGTGGAGTACTACGTGTACCGCGCCGATTCGAATCGCGCCCGGCGCCTGTTCGGCGTGACCCCGGACATGATCGAGGTGTACTCCCAGCTCACCGGCGTTCGCTACCCCTGGGCCAAGTACGCCCAAACCACGGTGGCGGACTTCTTCGGCGGGATGGAGAACGTGAGCGCCACGACGCTCATCGACTGGCTCCCCGACGATCGCGCTTACCTCGACCGTCCGTGGTACCAGTGGATCCTGATCCCGCACGAGCTGGCGCACCAATGGTTCGGCGACTACGTGACCCTCGAGAACTGGGCCAACATGTGGCTCAACGAGGGCTTCGCCGAGTTTCTCCCGGGGCAGTACTGGCGGGCGAAACTCGGCGCCCACCCCGAGGACGACTACTACCTCGACGAGTACCACCAGTATCTGCAGATCGACCAGCGGCGTCGCATGCCGCTCGCGGCGCTCGGCTCGAACAACGTGTATCCCAAAGGCGCGCTCGTGCTGCGCATGCTGCTGCGCTACCTGGGCCCCGAGCGGTTCTGGGCTTCGCTCCACCTGTACCTCGACCGGCACGCCCTGGGAAACGCGACCTCCGACGATCTCCGTCAGGCGGTGCTCGACGCAACGGGCGAAAATCTCGACTGGTTCTGGACCCAGTGGGTGTACGACGCGGGGCACCCCCGCTTCGTGGTGACGGCGGCGTACGACACGACGGCACGCAAGCTGACGCTCACGGTCAAGCAGACGCAAACCGACTCCGCGAAGGCGGACAGCACCGGCCTCGCGTTCGAGACCCCAAAGGTGTTCCGCATGCCGCTGACGGTTCGCGTGGGGACGACGGGCGGGGATGTCGTGCGGCGGGCCGAGCTCGTCGCCCGCGAGCAGACGATCGAGGTCCCGGGGCTCGCCAGCGCGCCGACCATGGTGGTGTTCGACGACGGCAACACGATTCTCAAGGAGCTCACGTTCGACCAGCCGACGCCGTGGCTCGCGACTCAGCTCAAGCGGGATCCGGATCTCTGGAACCGCCAGTGGGCGATCGACCAGCTCGGGCAGCGCCCGGCGGACGCCGCGGCGGTGGCAGCGCTCGCCGAGGCCGCAACCGGCGCCGACTACTTCCGCACGCGCGCGGGGGCGGTCGAGGCGCTCGGCGCGGTCCCCGTGGCGAACACCGCGGCGCCGCTCGCAGCCGCGCTGCGCGATACCTCGGCGCAGGTACGGCGCGCGGGCGTAGCGGCGCTGGGGCAGCTCGGTGGTGCGCGGGCCGCGGAGCTGGCGCGCGCCACCTTCCAAACCGACCCGAGCTATGAAGTGCGGGCCGCGGCGCTCACGGCGCTCGTCCGCGCCGACTCGACCGCGCGCGACAGCGCCGTCGCCTGGGGGCTCGCCACACCCTCGTATCAGGACGTGATCCAGGAAGCGGCCTACCGCATTATCGCCCAGACGAGAGACACCGCGGTCATGCCACGGGTCGAGCAGCGGCTCGCCACGGACCGCCTCGCCGCGCACGTGTTGGCGGCGCTCGCGGCGCGCGGCAGCGGCCACGCGCTCGACCTGCTCGCCGCCCGCTTGAACGACAACCGCCCGGTGGTCCGGCGCTGGGTGGTCGAGGCGTTCCAGTTCACGCTGCCGCGTCAGCTCGGTGTCCCGCGGTTGCAGGCGGTGGTTGGCACGCTCAAGTACCCGGACACCCGGAAGGACGTGGAAACCGCGTTGCAGCGTCTGCAGAAGCCCACCACGGACGACGAGTAGGAGCGTTAGGGAGCTGCCGCGACCCGCGTGGCCAGCCGGCGCTGCCACCAGTAGAGGGGCAACCCGGCGAGTATGAGGAGCGTGCTCATCGCCACGTCCCCGGGCTGCTCCCGGGCAGTGTTGTACAGCAGCCAGAGCGCGAAGAGAACGAAGACGATGGGTGTGACGGGATAGCCCCACGCCTTGTATGGGCGCACCATGCCGGGCTCCTTGCGCCGCAACACAATGACCGCCCCGCACGACATCGCGTAGAACACGAACTCGGCCAGGACCACGTACGTGAAGAGGTGATTGTACGTGTTCTTCCACGACGGATCGGTCGAGATCAGGGTCAAGGCGATCGCGACGACCGCTTGTACGGCGAGCGAGGGGATCGGCGTCAGGAAGCGCGGGTGCACGGTCGCCAGCCAGCGGGGCAGCAGGCCGTCGCGCGCCATCGCGTACGGCACGCGCGCCGCCGTCAACACGATCCCGTTGTTGGAGCCGAGCGTGGCCGTCATGATGGCCACCGCCACGAGCCCCGCTCCCGCGGCACCGAGCGTGACCTTCGCCGCATCGGACGCCACGAGGGACGACGCGCCCATCTTCGCCGGCGAGAGCACGTAGGCGAACGACGCCGTCACGAGACAATAGAGCGCGATGGCAATGAACGTCGACAGGATGATGGAGCGCGGCATGTTGCGCTCCGGGTCCTTCACCTCGCTCCCGACGTACGTGACCTCGATCCAGCCGTCGTAGGCCCACAGGACCGCCACGAGCGCGACGCCGAACGACGCGATCTGTTTGCCGAGCGGCGCATCGGACCAGAGCGGCGCCAGGTTCGCAACGCTGCCGCCGGGCAACACGAATCCGACGACGATCAGCACGATCACGAGCCCGATCTTGGTCAGGGTGAGCACGTTTTGCGTGACCGCTCCGGGCCTGACGCCCAGCGAGTTGAGCACGGTGAGTCCCACGATCGACGCGACCGCGACGGCCCTGGTGCCGCCGTCCCCGAGCGGAAAGAAGAAACCGACGTAGGTCGCGAATCCCAGGGCGATCGCGGCGATCGAGGCGGGGTTGATCACGACGCCGCTCGACCAGCCGTACAGGTACCCCCACAGCGGTCCGTAGGCCCGGCTCAGGTACACGTAGATGCCGCCGGCGTTCGGCATGGCGGCGCCCAACTCGGCTGCCGAGAGAGCGCCCAGCAAGGACACCGCGCCGCCGACCACCCAGACGAGAATCGTGGGAAGCGACGCGCCCAGGTTGAGGGCGATCACGCTCGGCACGATGAAGATCGCGGACGCGATGATCGTCCCGACGTTGATCATCGTCGAGTCCAGGAGCCCGAGCTGACGCTTGAGGTCCGCCATCAGCGCTTGAGCCAGGTCCGATAGGCCTGCTTCAAGAGCTTCTGAAAATGATAGACGCCTTCTTCGAATCGCACGGAGAAGCGGCCTTTGTCATACGCCCGGGAGCCCAGCCCCTGCTGTACCCGTTCGCAGATCTCCGCGTCCTCGTGCTGCACCTTGTCCGAGAACGCGATGTCCGCTTCGATCCGCTGCCGCGCCGCGGCCGACGTGACGTCGTCGTAGTAGTACCGAAACACCACCTTGCAGTGATCGGGCGCCACCGGGATCACCAGATTGGACTGCAGCCGCCCCGGCACGACATTGAGCATCAGGTTCGGGAACACCTGGTAATACAACGCTTCGCCCCCGCCCGCGGTGTAGACGTTCGAGTCTCCCGTCAGCGGCCCCACCTGCATCGAGTACCAGTCGTGCACCTCGGTGACGTATCCCTCGTAGTCGTACAGCGAATACAGCTCGGGATGCACGTAGGGCACGTGATACCCCTCGAGGTAGTTGTCGACGTACACCTTCCAGTTGGCGCGTACGTCGTACTCGACCCGGCGGGCGAACGTGAGCTTGCCGATGTGGGTCGGCGCGACGCGCTCCCTGATGTCCTTCAGGTACGTCTCGAGCGGCTTGGGGCGCTCGGCCAGACTCACGAACACCAACCCTTCCCACTCCGCGAGGTGCACCGGCGTGAGACCGTAGTCGCGCTTGTCGAACAGCTCCACGCGATTGAAATGCGGCACGCCGCGCAGCATGCCGTCGAGCCGATAGGTCCAGCCGTGGTACTTGCACATCAACATGTCCGCGTTGCCGTCCTTCATGGCGAGGGGCCCACCGCGGTGCCGGCACACGTTGAAGAACGCGCGCAACGCCCCGTCCTTCCCCCGCACCACGATGATCGGCTCTCCCGCGACCTCGGCGATCACATGGTCGCCCGGCTGCGCGAGCTGATGGCTGTCGGCCACGTGCTGCCACGTGGTCGCGAAGATCGCCTCGCGATCGAGCGCGTGGAACCGCGGGTCCGTGTACCACGCCGACGGGATGGTCTCCGCGCGTGCGAGCGGGCGGACCCGCAAATCGACCGCCTTGAGCGGGGGGAAGGAGCCGTTCTTGGCCACTATGGGCCGAGGCGGTTGTACTTCCGCAGCACGGCGCGGAGCCGGTCGTGCGGCAGCGCGTACACGGTGAGGTCGTCGGCGCCGATCATGGTCCGGGCCGCGAGCATGGCGTTGACGATCGCCTCTTCGGTGGCCTGCACCGTCGCCTCGAACAGCGGAGTGATCTGCTCGTTCGACACCATGGAAACCTGCGCGAGCCCGGAATCCCGGGAGGCGCGGGCGTTGGCCGTCGAGAACGCGATGAAGATGTCGCCCGACGAGTTGGACGCGACCCCGCCCAGCCTGCCCACGCCGAGCGCGGCCCGCCGGGCGACGCGCTTCAGCTGATGGGGCACGAGTGGGGCGTCGGTGGCGACCACGATAATGATCGAGCCCACATCGGGCGGAATGGCCGGTGCCATTCCCGAGCGCGGACCGCTGCACGGGACGCGGCATGGCACCAGGTCCGCAATCTCCTGGCCCACGGGCGCGCCGGCGATGCGGAGGTAGCGGCGTCTCCCATAATTGCACTGCACCAGCACGCCCACCGTGTACCCGCCGTCATGCGGGTCGAGCCGGCGCGACGCCGTGCCGATCCCTCCCTTGAACTGGTTGCACACCATTCCCGTGCCCCCGCCTACGCTGCCCTCCATGACGGAACCGCCGCGGGCACTGTCCATCGCGGCCCAGGCATCCTGCTTCGTGACGTGAAAGCCGTTGATGTCGTTGAGCCCGCCGTCCCACGTCTCCGCCACCACCGGCAACGACCATTCGTCGCCTCGCATGCGTCCCCGACGGACCACCCATTCGATCACCGCATCGCGCACGACGCCGACCGAATGCGTGTTCGTGATCATCACCGGGCCCCACAGGAACCCCGACTCCTCCACCCAGGTCGTCCCGGTCATCTCGCCGTTACCGTTCATCGTGAACCAGCCGGCGAACACGGGGTCGTCGGAGTCCTTGCCGCGAGGGAAGATCGCCGTGACGCCTGTGCGGACGGGGCCCTTTCCCACGACGAGCTTGCCGTTTCCCTCCACCAGCGTGCGGTGGCCGACTTCGACGCCGCCGACATCGGTGATGGCGTCGAGGGGCCCGGGCGTGCCTTCGAACGGGATGCCCAAGTCCCGGCCGCGCTCCGGGCGTTGGGCAAGGGTCACGCTGGAGGGGACGGCGACGAGCCCAGCGAGAAGGAACGAGACGAGCTTCATGGGTGGCGGTAGGATACGGGCGCCGAAACCACGTAGCAAGCGGCCCCGTCGTGAGGTCGCGCCCTAAGAGGGCGCGCTAGATTCATGACCCTATGACGAGCACCGGTTTCCCGACTCTCACCACGCGGACCTCCTATTGGCAGGTGAGCCGCGCCCCGCGCTACAGCCTCTTGCTCGCCCTCCCGCTGCTGGTGTTTTACCAGGTACTCGCGCTGCTGCTCGCGCACGGCGAGCGCTCGATCCGCAACGGCGCGGACGTGATCCTGCAGGCCCTGTTCACCGCGGCGGCGGGCGCGTGGGGCCCCCCGCTCTTCATGGTTTGCCTGATCGGCGGGGGGTTGTGGCTCGTCACGCGCGACATGCGCGCCCACGGATCGCGGCTCCGGGGCGGCGTGTTCGCCGCGATGCTGGGCGAGTCGATCGCGCTCGCGCTGATCTTCGGCTTCGTGGTGGGGAGCGTGACCTCGGGGGTGCTCGGTATGCTGCAGACCCTCGCCCTCCCCGGCGGGGCAGGCCACGAGATGGACTGGTGGACCCGTCTGATGCTCTCGCTGGGGGCGGGGATCTACGAGGAGCTGCTGTTCCGCGTCCTGCTCGTGGGCGCGCTCGCCGCCGCCGCCCGAGGCCTACTCGGCTGGCGCCCGCTCACCGCCGGCATCGCGGCGACCCTCGCCGGCGCCGCGATCTTCTCGGCGTTCCATTATATCGGCCCGTACGGCGACCGCTGGCAGCTGTATTCGTTCGCGTTCCGGATGGTCGCGGGGCTGTTCTTTTCGGCGTTGTATCTCGTGCGCGGGTTTGGCATCACGGCGTGGACGCACGCGTTGTACGACGTTCTCCTGCTCGCGATGCAATAATCCGGGCTTCGCTCGCCATGAGCCCCGCCGTCACCACCTCCGCGCTCCATTAGCCCCGCCCTGACGGGCGGGGCTATGCCGCCGGATGAAATATCGCGCACCGGAATGCAACAGACGGATCCGCGCGGGGGCGGACGACGTCACTAACATCCTGCCGTGCGGCACACATTCGTGTGGGTGCGCGTCCACCTCGTGTGGAGCACCTACCGACGCGAACCATGGATCGAGCCCGCGTGGCAGGAGCGCTTGTATCGCTGCTTGGCGGGTGTCGCGCGGCGGAAGGGAGCCATCGCGCTCGCGATTGGTGGTGCGCCCGACCACATCCACGTCTACGTTTCCCTATCTGCCCACATTTCCGTCGCGAGTCTCGTAGGCGCCCTCAAAGCCAATTCATCACGCTGGATACACGAGACGTTCCCGCAGCTCAAGCTCTTTGCGTGGCAAAAGGGATACTCGGCCTTCTCGGTCTGCCGCAGGTGCGAGCGGGGGGTCATCAAGTACATTCGCAACCAGGAAGCCCGCCATGGCCCCGCCCGTGAGGGCGGGGTGAACGAAGGTTGATTCGGACCGGGGCCGTGCCTTTAGCCCTTGCCCTTCCCGTGCGCCTCCCTTGCTATTTCCCGCAGTTTGAATCTCTGGATTTTTCCCGTGGCCGTCTTCGGCAGCTCGTCCACGAACACGATCCACCGCGGGTACTTGTACGGGGCGAGGCGCTCCTTCACGAACGCCTTGAGCTCGGCCTCTAGCGTCGGGCTCGCCACGTGGCCCCGCGCGAGCACGACGAACGCGAGCGGCTTCACGAGCTCGTCCTTGTCCGCCGCACCCACGACGCCCGCCTCCACGACGGCCGGATGCCCGGCGAGCGCGCCCTCCACCTCCGCCGGTGACACCCACATGCCGCCCGCCTTGATCATGTCGTCGGTCCGACCGGCGTACCAGAAGTACCCATCGGCGTCACGGTGGTATTTGTCGCCGGTCCGCACCCACTCGCCTTCGATCGTCTGTTTGGTGCGCTCGTGCTGGTTCCAATAGCATGAGCAGGCACTGTCCCCCTTCACCATCAAGTTGCCCACCTCGCCGACCGCCACCTCGCGGCCGGCGTCGTCGACCAGCTTCGCCTCGTACCCGGGCACGACCGTGCCGCTCGATCCGGGGCGCACGTGGCCGCGGCGGTTCGCGATGAAGGTGTGGCACATCTCAGTCGAGCCGATCCCGTCGAGGATCTCGAGCCCGAACCGCTCGAGCCAACGCTCGTAGATCGCCTTGGGGAGCGGCTCGCCCGCCGAGCTGCAGACCCGGACCGAGCGGAGGTCGTACCGCCGTTCGGCGTCCGGCACCTGCAGCATCGCGGCATACGCCGTGGGGACCGCGTAGAACAACGTAGGGCGCTCTCGCGTGATGACCTCGAACACCTTCGCCGGCTCGGGGCGGCCCGGGTAGAGGACCGTCGAGGCGCCCATGTGAAACGGGAAGTACAGCGCATTGCCCAGGCCGTAGGCGAAGAACAGCTTGGCGACCGAGAACGTGCGGTCCTCCGGCCCGATCTCGAGCACGTGCCGGCCGAACGCTTCGCAGCAGACGAGCATATCGTGGTGCAGGTGGACGGCCGCCTTGGGCGTCCCCGTGGTGCCCGAGGTGTACTGCCAGAACGCGACGTCATCCCTGGTCGTGGCGGCGGGCGCGAGCTCGGGCCGCTCCGCTCCGACCAGTTCACCATAGGCCAGCTGACCGGCCGCCGGTCGGCCCACGACGACGACATGCGTGAGATCCGGTAAGCGGGGACGCACTGCCTCGACGGCAGCCACGAGAGGCTCGCTCGCGATCACGACCGTGGCCCGGCTGTCCTTCAGGATGTACTCGTAGTCGCGCGCCTTGAGCAGCGTATTGGTCGGGACGGGCACGGCGCCGATCTTGAGCGCGCCCCAGAAGCTCGAGACGAACTCCGGGCCGTCGGGCAGCAGCAGGACCACGCGCTGCTCGATCGTGACACCGAGCCGCCGCAGCATGTTGCCGACCCGGTTGGCGCCGGCGTACACGTCGCCGTAGGTGAGACGCTGGCCTTCATAGATGATCGCGAGCCGCCCGTCCCGACCCTCCTCGACATGGCGGTCGACGAACCAATGGGCGGCGTTCAGGTCGCGCGGGATCACCGCGCCGACGTTACCGCACGCCCCCAGGGAGTCAAGCTCGCGGCGCGGCGGGCATGGAGATATGTTGCCCCTCGGAGTACCACCGTGAGCCTCATGCCGCTGCTCTTCCCTACTCTGATCGCCGGCGCGTCACAGTCAGGCGGGATCGACTCGCTTAGCGTGCTCAGGTCGGCCCGCCGGGCGCAGGATGCGTTCGAGATCACCCGGCGCGAGAATCTCCCCCTGCGCCCCTCGGGCTCGAACGACGGGCGCTACGAAGTCATCGGGCGGATCCGCTACTGGTATGAGCACGGCGGGGATGAAGACAGCGCGCCGCCCGAGCCCCCGCAGATCCGTCAGGCGCGCACCCGACTCCTGGCGGCGCTCGACGTCGCCGGCGCCAGCCTGCCCGGCGACGAGTGGATCGTCGGTCAGCGCGTGCGCTACCTGTTGGAAGACAGCCAGCCGCGCCTCGCGGCCCGGGCCGTGGAGCAGTGTCGCGCCGTGCGGTCGTGGTGCGAGGCATTAGGAGGTTTGGTGCAGCACGCCAGCGGCGAGTTCGCCGCCGCCGAAAGCCTGTTCTCGACCGCGCTGGCCGACATGCCCGAAGATGAGCGGTGCCGCTGGAGCGACATCGCTCCCCTCTTAGACGACAAGCTGTCGGACCGCTACCGCCAGCTCGATTGCGCCAGCAGGGCGGCGTTCGAGCAGCGCTGGTGGTGGCTCGCCCAGCCCCTCTACTCGGTCGCCTGGAACGATCGTCGCACCGAGCACCTCGCTCGCCAGACGATGGTCCGCATCGAGCAGGGCCGCCGCACCACGTTCGGGCTCTATTGGGCGAACGATCTCCGCGACGTGCTGCTCCGCTACGGCTGGCCGACCTGGTGGACCCGCGAGCCCCCCATGGCTTCGCTGTTCGTGACCGAGCCCAATATCACGGGCCACGACCCTTCGCCCGCGTTCCAGTTCACGCCAGGCGCTCGTGCGTTCGATAATCCCGGGGACACGAAGTCCGAGGACTGGATCCCCGAGCCGCTGCAAGGTCGCGAGCGCTACGCGCCCCGGTATGCGAAGACCTTCGAATATCTGGACCACCAAGTCGGGGTGTTCCGGCGGGGCGATTCCTGTGTCGTGATTGCGGCGTACGACCTCTCGAAGGACACCGCCTTGGCTGGCCGGCCCGCACGCGCGGCGCTCGTGCTCACTCGCAGCGAACGCGAGGTGGTCGTGAGAGACCATGAGACTCGTCTGGACCATCCCGACGTCCTCGTGGCAACGACGCCGTGCAGCCCGCAGGTCCTGAGCCTCGAGGTAGTTGCCCCGGTGCGACGGGGTGTCGCTCGAGCGCGGTATGGCCTCTCACCCGACGAGAACGCCCGGATGTCGGATCTCCTCCTCCTGGAGGGAGTCGATTCCTTGCCGTCCGACCTGGCCGCCGCGGTGCCGCACGCCTTGGCGACCGCACGCGTGCGCGCGGATCGGCCGCTGGGATTGTTCTGGGAGGTGCAGGGGCTGAGCCCGGCCGGCGAGCAAGTGACGACGTCGCTCACGGTCACTCGGCGGAAGACCGGCTGGCTGCGTCGAGCGGTCGAGGCGGTGGGCCTCGCCGCGCCTCGTCGCGACGTGAGCCTCGAGTGGGCGGAGGTCTTGGTGCCCCGGGTCGAGACTCCGACAGTTGCGGGCCGCGCGTTGACGCTCGACCTCGCCAGTCTGTCACCCGGTCCCTACCGTATCGAGGTGACCGTGACCGCGCGGGGCCGCGCTGCCACTACGGTGCGACGCGACATCGAGCTCGTGCGACCCTAGCGGGCGCCCGCCTGCTCCGCGTACACCACGCGCGCCTGGGCGAGCAGCCGTAGCACGTGCTCCCGCTCCTCGGGCGTGTTCCACGCCTCGTGCGCTCGCGCCGCCTGCTCCAGCCGGTCGATCCAGCGCACGAAGAACTCGGCATCTTCCCGCGAGCGCACCTGCTCTCGCCCCACCCGCACGTAGATGGGGCTCGTCGAGCCGAACGGATAGAGATCGAGAATCGGCAGTGCCGCGCGGTCGCTCCACGCGCGCACCACGTACCAGCCGCTTCGCGCAACGGGGATGGAGACGGTGTCGCTGGCGATCGTGCGGTCGCCCCTGAGTCGGATCGTCGCGACCACGCTGCCGTTGCCGATGACTTCGAGGTGATCGATCGGGACGCTCGAGCGCAGCCCGACGCGAGCGGTGAGCCGCCCCCCACCCGACGGCAGCCGGATCTCATCCCCGATCTCGCGCCCACCCAGTGTGAATTCGAGCAGCGGCGCGTTCGTCACGAACGTCCGCCCCGCCTTGAGGCCCGCCAGGAAGCTCGAGCGGTCGAGCGCGGGCCCACTGCGCACGAATACGCGCACCAACCCCGGCGGCCCCCGCAGCGACGCGAAGTTCGGAAAAGCATCGGTGCCCGCCCCGGCCGGGATCCGGAAGCCGCAGTTGAGCAGTCGGTACCAGATCCCGGACGTGATGCGGTGATCCGAGTATCCCATGACTTCCAGGTAATCGACCTTGCCGAGCGCCACGTCCACCGGCAGCTCGTAGGTGAGTTGCTCCGTCGTGTCGCTCGGGTCCGGCGGCGTGTCGAACGGGTGGACGTACCCGAACAACGCCCCTTGCGCGTGCGCGAGGTCCGCCACGTCGGCGTTCATCGGGTACAGGCTCGCGGCCGCGGTGTTGGGATAACCGACGTACTCGGGCAGCAGGTAGTGGTCGGAGAGGCCGAGCAACCCGGTGTGACCCCAGTAGCTGGTGTGATACTCCTGATCGTGCACCACCAGGAAACCCGGCGTCGAGGCGGGGTCTGGATCGGTACGGAAGTACGCGATGTCCGGGATCCGCTGCTCCTTGTTGACGATCAGGTTCTCGACCACGTGCAGATCTTCGGCGCGACCCTGGAAGGCGAGGTGCGCCGGAGTGTTACGGTACGCGCCGCCGTAGTTCATGTGCACGTGGAGGTCGCCGCTCCACCAGCCGCGGGCCGGCAGGTTCGCGAGGCGCTCGAGCACCAGCCGCTTGGTCAGCGTACGTCCCGCCGGGACCGTCAGGTCTGCCCGCGCCACGCGGTATTCGGGGCCGTGCCACACTTCCACCTGCACCGCCCCCGCCCCCGTCGGGACCGTCAGCTCGGCCGTACCGGTGGTGTGGAAATAGCCGTACTCGAATCCGCGGTTGGTCCCGTCTTGGCGATCGAACGCTTCATCGGCGTGACGCCACGCGTCGTCCGGGGCATAGGCGCGGCCGTCGACTCCAGTCACCGACACGCGCGCGAGCAATGGGCGGCCCGCCGCGTCCACCACGACGAGCCGCAGCCGGCCCACGGGATCGCGGTAGCGCCGCTCGGAGGCGACGATTTGTCGCCGATGAGCGCCCGGCACGTCGATCACCCACAACGCGGTGTTCCCGCCCTCGTTCGAGATGTAGGCGATGTGCCGGGCGTCGCGCGACCAGCGTGGCGCGGTCGCGTCGAACTCCCCGTACGTCAGTGGCAAGATGTCCCCGCCTTCGCTCGTCATCAGCCACAGTTGGTGCCACTGGCGACCCACGTAGGAGCTGTACACGACGCGGCGGCCGTCGGGCGACCAGTCGGGGCGGGCCTTCCAGGTGGTCTCCTCATACCGCAGCTCCCGTATGGGGGCGCCGGGAGTCGCGGTCATGCGCCAAAATCCGCCGGTCCCGTGGATGTGCCCGCGGTTCGAGACGATGATCAACTCCCGTCCGTCCGGGGACCAGGTGGGTGAGAGATAGTGATCCCACACGCTGTAGTAGTAGCGCGGCAGCCGGCTGTCGTTGTCCTCCGTGAGGCGTGTGACCGTCCCTTCCGCCGGCGTGCCGCCCGCGATCGCGACCGTGAAGATGTGCCACCGCCGGTTGTAGGCCGACGAGACGAACGCGATGCGCGTGCCGTCGGGCGACCAGCGCGGCTCGACGTTGACGGCGCCGTTGGCCGTGACGGGCTGCACGGTCTTCGCCGCCAGATCCAACAGCTGCAGCTCGATCGCGTCGTGCGTATATCGGGCGAACACAACGAGCCGTCCATCGGGGGACCAGTCGGGCTGATAGTCGTACCCCTCGCCCGCGGTCAGCTGCTGCGCGACGCGCGAGCCGATTCGTTGCCGCCAGAGCGAGCCCTGCATTGAATAGATCAGCTCGGTTCCGTCGGGCGACCACGTGACGGCGCTCGGACCGCTCGTCACCTGGGGGACGTACATCTCGCGCCAGTAGTAGGCGTGCGGGACGCCGACCTGCTTCAGGACCGGCTCGCGTTGAGCCTGCACCATCGCGGGCGCGACGGCCGCCGACCAGGCGGCGATCAGGACTAGCGCGCGGCGGCGATCCATCGCTCGATGTTCTTCCGCAAGAGGGGCAGCGGCACCGCCCCGTCCGCCAGCACGCGGTCGTGAAACGCCCTGACGTCGAAGCGCGAACCGAGGGCGCGCGTCGCCGCCGCGCGCAGCCGCCGAATCTCGAGCCGGCCGAGCGCGTAGGACAGTCCCTGCGCCGGCCAGATCGGGTAACGATCCACGGGCACTGCCGCGCGGAGCCGCGGTACGCGCGTGTGGTCACGGATATAGGCGATCCCCTGCTCTCGCGTCCACCCAAACGCATTGATGCCGGTGTCCACGACGAGCAGCGCGGCCGAGAGGGTGATGTCGGCCAGGGCGCCGAGCCGCGCCGTGTCGGACGAGTAGAGGCCCATCTCGTCGGCCAGCTGCTCGGCATACTCGGCCCATCCCTCGCCGAAGCCCGGAGACCAGAAGTAGCGGGCGATCGCCGGGATCGCTTGCCCGCGCTCGAGGGCGATCGAGCCCTGCAGGTGGTGACCCGGAATCGTCTCGTGGAACGTGAGCGCCTCGAGATCGGCCCGTGCCTTGTGGCCGGGGTCATAGGTGCTCAGGAAGTAGATCCCGGGGCGACTGCCGTCCTCGGCCGGCGGATTCCATTCGCCCACGCTCTCGCGCTCGCGAAATGCCGGATAGGGTTCGACTACGATGTCGGCCCGGGGAAGGCGTCCGAACCAGGCGGGCATCGCGGCCTTGGCCCGGAGCACGGCGCCCCGCGCCGCATCGAGCATCGCGCGGCGCGAGCGGAACGTGAAGGCCGCGCCGGTCCGCAACCGCTCGAGCAGCGCGCCGACATCCCGCGTCCGGAACGAGCGCCGTGCGATGACGCGCATCTCCGCCTCGAGCGCCGCGACGGTGGCGATCCCGAGCCGGCGCACGGCGTCGGGTGACAGGTCGAACCCGGTGGTCGCGCGAATGCTCGCGCGGTAGCACGCGGCGCCGTCGGGGTTGGCGGAGACGCCGATCGCGCTGCGGGCCCGCGGCAGATAGTCCCGCTCGAGAAAATCGCGGTAGCCGCGCAGCGCCGGCAGGACGTCGGTCGTGAGCACGCGCTCCAGCTCGACCCGAAAGGCGGGAGTGGTGTCGCGCCGGGCGGGGTCGAGGAGGGGGGAGCGCTCGAGCGGCGTGCCGAGCAAGCTGTCGAGCTGGGTGACGCTGATGCGGACATTGCCCCGGGGCGCGCTGAACCCGAGGCGGAGGCCCGTCCGCTGATTCTCCTCTTCGCTGGCAAGGTAAGGGGGAATCGCACGCCACCGCGCCAGGGTCTGCCGCCGCGCCACCTCCGTCCCCACCGGCTGCAGTGACGTGAGCGCCGTGATGATGGCGATCGCTCCGTTTCCCGTGTGGCCCACGTTCCACAACTCATGGCGACACACGCGCGTGGCGATCGCTCCCTCAAGCGCGTCGCGCATGACGCCGTACGCCACCGCCTCCGGGCGGCCACCGAACGGCGCCGGATCGATGGCGCGGAGCTCCGCTAACCAGGCGTCTTCGCGGGCCTGCCAGGCGGCGAGCGCGAGCGGCGAGTCGTCCGGCAAGCGGTCGTCGGGACCGCCGGCCACGCCGTCGAGCGTGGCCTCGTCGGGGTGGCGCTCGAAATAGGCCGCGAGGTAGGAGTCCGCGACCTGCCGCACCCGGCCGGCGAGCGAATCGACACCAGACCCTTGCGCGAGGACGAGCGCGACCGCCGCGACGAAGTTCATCCCTTGAGATAGAGCTTCTTGGGGTCGAGGACGTCGCGGAGCAGACGCAGGTCAGCGTCGGTCGGGGGAACGACGTCCGCGAGGCGCGGCCGGCGGGCGAGCGGCCAGCCGACGCCCGCTTGGACGTCGTCCGCCGTCACGCCGGGATAGAGCGCCGCCAGCACCATCTCCCCGGTCGTCGCGTCCGCTTCGAGCACGCCCTTGTCGGTGATGACTTTCACCGGCCCGGCACCCGGCATACCCAGCTCGCGCCGACCGCGCCCGCCACGCCCCTGCCCAGGGCTCGTGACGAAGTCCACCTGCTCGGGGAAAGCCCGCGGGTTGAGCTTCGCGACGATCAGGGTGCGCCGCGCGTGGACCGCGATCTCGGCCGCGCCGCCCGACCCTGGGAGCCGCACCGCGGGGCGCTCATACGACCCGATCACGGTGGTATTGATGTTACCGTAGCGATCCACCTGCGCGCCGCCCAGAAAGCCGACCTCGATCCTACCGTTCTGCAGGAACAGCTGAAACACGTCCGCCATGCCGCATACCATGAGCGAGCCGGTGACCAGGGCCGGGTCGCCGATCGACACCGGCAGGCGCGAGGGGCTCGCCCCGACCGCACCCGATTCGTAGATCAGGACGAGGTTGGGCGCGTGCGTCGCGCGCGCCAGGTTGCAGGCGAGATTCGGCAGCCCGATGCCGACGAACACCACCTCACCATCGCGCAGCTCGCGCGCCGCAACGGCCGCCATCATCTCGTCCGGCGTATAAACGGGGTTAGAAGCCGTAATTGACCCCTTGGGACACGAGCTCTTTCGCTTTGAGTCGCGCGGCGAGGCGCGGCTGCTTTTTCATGTAGGCCGCGCGGTCGGGCACGCCGTACACGAACTCCTCGAGGTAGCGCGTGAGCTTGTCGGGATCGCGCGAGATGCCCTCCCAGGCGACGTAGAAATCGTTGTCGCGGTCGTAATAGCCCTGCGCGTAGGAGGGGTGCGCCCCCCACGGCTCGACCACCACCGCGCTCACGATCATGCCCGGAATCACGGTGCGGTTGGGATCGGAGCGGATGATCGCCTCCGGCACGAGATCTTCCACGACGACGATCACGCGCTCCGAGGCGAACGCCGCTTCTTTCTGCACGCCGACGAGGCCCCACATCTGCGTGTTGCCGGCCGCGTCGGCGCGCTGCGCGTGCACGATCGTGACGCCGGGATTGAGCGCCGGCACCGTGGCCAGCGCTTCGCCCGTATACGGACACGCAACCGTCCGGATGCGCGGGTTGGCCCTCGGGAGATCGGTGCCCATGTAGTTCCGCAGCGGCCAGAAGGGCAGCCGCGCCGCCCCCGCCGAGAACCGGGCGACCATCCCGAAGTGCGAGTATTCCTCGATCTCGAGCCCGCCACTCGCGTGCTTCCCTTCCACGGCGCGCCGGAACGCGTGCAGCGAGCCGACACCCGGATTGCCGGCCCAGGAAAAGACGAGCTTCCGGGCGCAGCCCGCGGCGATCATCTGGTCGTAGATCAAGTCCGGCGTGAGCCGGGCCAGCGTGAGGTCGCGACGCCGCTGGCGGATGATCTCGTGACCCGCGGCGAAGCAGATGAGATGGGTGAAACCTTCGATGACGACGGTGTCACCGTCGTGGACGAAGCGGGAGACAGCGTCCCGCATCGACATGACCTTGGACGACACCTAATCCGTCATTTCTCGCAGGCACTCGTCGATGATGCGCAGTGCGGTGTCCACGTCGTACTCGTCCACGACGAGTGGTGGCGCGAGTCGTAGCGCGCTCTTCCCCGCGCCCAGGAGCAGCAGGCCTTTCCGGAACGCCCGCTCCACCAGCTCGTGCGGGACCTCGGGTGCGGGCTCGCGGGTCGCCCGGTCCTTCACGAACTCGACGCCGATCATCAGACCCCGCCCGCGCACGTCCCCGATGACTGCATACTTCTCCTGCAAGCGCTTCGCACCGGCGAGCAGCCGCTCGCCCAGGCGCGGCACGTTGGGCAACAGCTCGCGCTCCACGACGTCGAGGGTGGCGAGCGCCGCCGCGCAGCACACCGGGTTCCCCCCGAACGTGCTGCCGTGGGCGCCCGGCTGCCACTTCATGATCGATTCCTTGGCGACGATCGCGCCGATCGGCATGCCGCTGCCCAGCCCCTTGGCCGCGAGCAGCACATCAGGCTCGATCCCCTCATGCTCGCACGCCCACATTTTGCCGGTCCGTCCGATGCCGCTCTGCACCTCGTCGCACACGAGCAGGATGCCGTGGCGGTCGCACAACTCCCGCAGCGCCTGCAAATAGCCGGGCGGAGGCACCACGTAGCCGCCCTCGCCCTGGATCGGCTCCACGAACACCGCCGCGACGCTCTTCGGGTCCAGCCGCTTGGCGAACAGGTCGTCCTCGATAGACGACACACACCGCATGGTGCACGCGGGCTCGGCGTGGCAGAAGTCGCAGTGGTAGCGATAGCCGTAGGGCACGTGGTACACCTCGGGGAGGAACGGCGCGAAGCCGGCGCGCTGGATCGACTTGCTGGCCGTGAGGCTCAACCCCCCGTACGTGCGGCCGTGGAACGCGCCCGTGAACGCGACGATGGCGGGGCGTCCCGTCGAGTGCCGCGCGAGCTTGATCGCGCCTTCGACGGCTTCGGTTCCTGAGTTCGAAAGGAACACACGCTTCTTGCTCTTGCCGGGCGCGAGCTGCGCCAGTCGCTCGCACAGCGCGGCGAAGCTCTCGAAGTAAAAGTCGCTGCCGCAGATGTGGAGAAACCGGCCCGCCGCCTCCTGAATAGCCTGGACCACTTTGGGATGGCCGTAGCCCGTGGACGCGACCGCGATCCCAGCCATGAAGTCCAGATAGCGGTTCCCGTCCACGTCCTCGACCATGGCGCGTTCTCCGCGCGCGATCGTGAGCGGGTACTCTTTGGGATAGGACGTGGACGACCAGCGATTCTGCCGCTCGACGATCGCCTTGGCCTTCGGGCCGGGCGGCGCCACTACGATCCGGGGATAATCCCGCTTCATCGCGACTCCTCGATCACGGTCCGGCTCTGCTCCCGCAGGAACTGCGCGACATAATACGGCCCGCACCCGCCCTTCCCCGTCGATCCCGATCCCTTCCAGCCCGTGAACGGCTGCGCCCCCGGCCACGCGCCAGTGGTCGCACCCGTCCGCTTGTTCGCGTAACACACGCCCGCTTCGATCTCGTCGAAGAAGCGCTCGATCTCCTCAGGCCTCTTCGAGAAGATGCCCGCCGTGAGGCCGTACTCCGCCTTGTTGGCCTCCGCGATCGCCTGCTCGAGCCCGGCCACCTCGCCAACCGCCAGGATCGGCACGAACAGCTCCTCGACGAAGAGTGAGGACGAGAGCGGCACCCGGACGATCGTGGGTGCCACGAAGTGGCCGCGGCCGAGGCGTCCGTCCTGCAGTCGTTCCCCGCCCTCGAGGACCGTCCCCTCCTGCCGCGCCTGCGCCACGGCACGCGCGAAACGCTCGACCGCCGCCGCGTTGATTACCGGACCGAAGAACACGTCGCGCTCGGTCGGGTCTCCGAGCTTCAGCGCTTTCGTCTTCTCGATCAGTTTCTCCACCAAGGCTCTGGCGACGCGCTGATGCACGTAGACCCGCGACGTGGCGCTGCACTTCTGGTTCTGCAGCCCGAACGCGGAGCGTGTGATCCCTTCCGCCGCGGCATCCAGGTCCGCCGAGTCCATCACGATTGCGGCGTTCTTTCCCCCCATTTCGAGCAGGCACGGCTTGATCCATTGGCGGGAGAGGCTCTGGTGAATATGCATCCCCACCGCCTTCGACCCCGTGAAGACGACGCCGTCGATGCCCGGGTGCCGCCACAGCGCCTCCCCCGTGACCTCCCCTGTGCCCGGGATATAGTTGAATGCCCCCGGCGGAACGCCGGCCTCCCGGTACACCTCGTACAGCTTGAGCCCGGTCCACGGGGCGTCTTCGGCGGGCTTGTACACGACGGCATTGCCCGTCATGAGCGCCGCGGCGGACATGCCTGTGGACAAGGCGAGCGGGAAGTTGAACGGCGCGATGCAGGCGAATACGCCGTAGGGTCGGAGGACGTCGGTGTTTCGCTCGACCGCCGTCACCTTGGCCATCTGGCGCTCGAAGCCGTTCGCGTCCTCCAGCTCCTGGCCATAGTAGTCGATCAGGTCGGCGGACTCTTCGGCGTCTCCCATGGACTCGAGCCGGCTCTTGCCGACCTCCAGGGCCATGATCGCGGCGAGCTCGAACTTGCGCTCGCGGATGAGGCTCGCCGCCCGGCGCAGGATCGCGAGCCGGTCGCGCCACGGCCGGTGCGCCCAGTCACGCTGCACCGCTTTCGCGGCGGCCACGGCGCGTCCCACTTGCTCCGGGGTCGCGGTGGCGAACCGCCCGAGCATCACGCCGGTGTCGATCGGCGAGGCGTCCACGATCGGGGGGCCACCGGAGGGCACCGCGTCGCGCCCGATGTAGAGCGGGTAGTCCCGGCCGAGCTGCGCCCGAATGCGCGCCAGGGCGTCGTCGAACTGGCGGTGAAACGCCTCCCAGTCGACGTTCGCCGAGGTGTACGTGACCTTGGACTGGTTGGGGACCGTAGCCGTCACGGCCTCACCTCACTCCTGCCTTGACCGCTTTCAGCGCGACCGCATGGGCACGCGTGAACCGGGTCACCAGCTCCTCGATTTCCTGCTCGGTGATGATGAACGGTGGCGCCACGGCGACCAGATCGCCGTTCACGCCATCCGCATGGCCGACGTTGGGCCACACGACGAGCCCAGCCCCATGGGCCGCCTCGGTGAACGCCTCGACGAACTTCGCCGCGCGTGGGAACGGGGCGCGGCTGGCCTTGTCTTCCACGAACTCGATCCCCGCGAGCAGCCCACGCCCCCGCACGTCGCCCACGTGGGGCAGCTCGGCGAGGGTAGCGAGGCGGCGTTGCAGGACTCGGCCGAGCTTGGCGCACCGCTCGACGAGGCGGTCTCGCTTGAGCAGCCGAACTGCGGCGAGTCCGGCCGCGCACGCGACAGGGTGAAACGAGAATGTCTGGCCGTGCAGCAGGCTCCCCGAGCCGTTCGCGATCACGTCGACGATCCGCTCGGGCGCGGCCACCGCCGACAGCGCGGCGTAGCCGCCCGAGATCCCCTTGCCCAGCGTCATGAGGTCTGGGGCGACGCCATACGGCTCGATCGCCCACCAGCTGCCGGTCCGGCCCGCCCCGCACAGGATCTCGTCGGCCACGAAGAGCACGTCGTGCCGATCGCAGATCTCGCGGATCGTCCGGAAGTATTCGGGGCGCGGCGTGGACGCCCCGGTGGACGAGCCGCCGACCGGCTCCGCGATGAACGCGGCGACCGTGTCGGCGCCCGCGCGCTCGATCGCGTGCTCGAGCGCCGCGCCGCTGCAGGCCGGGCAGGTCGGGTCGTCGCCGCGGCAGCCGCAGCGGTACGGGTAGGGCGCGGGAATGTGCTCGACGTCGACGAGCCACTCGCGAAAGGGAAGCTTGTACTGCTCGCGCGCTGAGGCCGAGAGGGCCAGCAGGGTGTTCCCGTGATAGGACGGGTTGAGCGCGATGATACGATGCTTGCCGGGCTTGCCGGCTTCGATCCAGTATTGCCGGGCGAGCTTCAAGGCGGCCTCGACCGCTTCCGAGCCGCTGGAGAGGAAATAGAGCTTGTCGAGCTCGCCCGGGAGCGTGGCGGCGAGCTCGCGGGCGAGCTCCTCCACCGGGCCGTGGGTGAATGCGGTGCCCGAGACGTAGCCGAACTCGCGCGCCTGGCGCGCCAGCGCCTCCGCGATCTCCGGATTCGAGTGGCCGAGATTCGCGACGTAGGCGCCGCCCACGGCGTCGAGGTAGCCCTTCCCCTGCTCGTCGTACAACCAGCAGCCCTCACCCCGCACAATGCGCGGGTAGCTGCGGCCGAGCTTGCGGTAGAAGACGTGGCTATCGGGATAGCGGTAGTCCGTCACTCCTCCCCCCTCCCCCTTCCCCGTCGTCCGGGGTCCGCGGAAAGCTATGCGGCGGCCTGTATATCGGCGAGGGAGCGCCGTAGCTTTGTCCACCTACATCGCCAGTGGGTGCGCATATGCCCAAGCTCTCGTGTCTACTTCTTACCGCCGCCCTCATCCTCCCCCGCCCGGCGTTCGCCCAGTCCGAAGTCGTCACGCCGAACGACAACCTCGTCACCGATGGGCTCCCGCCGGTGCCCGCGGCCATTGCCGCGGCGGCGCGCCCCTACAGCGAGTTCCGGACAGCCGCGTTCTGGGACTGGCATCCGACGCGGCGCGAGATGATCATCGGCACTCGGTTCGGTGATGCGCAGCAGCTGCACCGCGTGCGGTCACCGGGCGGCGACCGCACGCAGCTCACCTTCTTCCCCGATCCCGTGTCCGGCGCGTCCTATCAACCCACGGACGGCCGCTACATCGTCTTCACGAAGGATGTCGGGGGCGCGGAGTTCTTCCAGAAGTATCGGTACGACGTGGCGACCGGGGAAATCACGCTGCTCACCGACGGGAAATCGCGCAATGTGGGTGGCGCCTGGTCGCATAAGGGCGACCGCTACGCGTACATGTCCACCCGCCGCAACGGGCGGGACCTGGACCTGTGGGCCGTGGACCCGGGCAACCCCCCCAGTGATCGCTTAGTGCTCCAGCTGCAGGGCGGCGGGTACTCGCCCCTCGATTGGTCGCCCGACGACCGCACCATCCTCGTGTGGCAGGGCGTGTCCGTCAACGAGAGCTACCTGTGGCTGGTGGACGTCGCGCGGGGTGAAAAGACGCTCCTCGCGCCGCAGCCGGGAAGCGAGTCGGTGGCGTACCGCGACGCCAAGTTCAGCCGCGACGGCAAGGGAATCTATCTCTCGACGGACCAGGGCTCCGAGTTCCAACGCCTCGCGTATCTCGACCTCGCGACCAAGGGCTACCGGTTTCTGACGACGGCGATCCCGTGGGATGTCGACGAGTTCGATCTGTCGCCGGACGACCGGTGGATTGCATGCGTCACGAACGAGGACGGCGTCGGCACGCTGCACGTGCTCAACGCCGCGACCGGCACCGAGCGACGCATTCCCAGGCTCCCGGCCGGTCTGATCTCGGACGTCCGCTGGCGCAAGAGCGGCGCGGAGCTGGGCTTCACCCGCAGCTCGGCGCGCACCCCCGCCGACGCATACTCGCTGGACCTCACGAGCGGCACAGTCACCCGCTGGACGGAGAGCGAGACCGCCGGGCTTAATACCTCCGACTTCGCCGAGGCCGAGCTGGTCCACTGGCCCAGCTTCGACCGACGCGCCATCTCGGGCTTCCTCTATAAGCCGTCGACCCGCGTCGCCGGGCGCCGCCCCGTGATCGTCAACATTCACGGGGGCCCCGAAGGACAGTCCCGGCCGGGCTTCCTGGGCCGCAATAACTACTACGTGAACGAGCTCGGGATCGCGATAATCTTCCCCAACATCCGCGGCTCGACCGGCTACGGCAAGACCTTCACGAAGCTCGACAACGGCGTGCTGCGCGACGGCGCATACAAGGATATCGGCGCCCTGCTCGAGTGGATCCGCACGCGACCCGATCTCGACGCCGACCACGTGCTGGTCACCGGAGGCAGCTACGGCGGGCACATGACGCTGGTGACCGCCACCCAATACGACGGTCCGATCTGCTGCTCGGTGGATGTGGTCGGGATGTCGAACCTCGCCACGTTCCTCGAGCACACGTCCGGGTACCGCCAGGATCTGCGCCGCGTCGAATACGGTGACGAGCGCGATTCGACGCTGCGCGCCTGGATGGAGCGCACCGCGCCGCTCAACAGCGTGGACAAGGTCACGAAGCCACTCTTCATTATCCAGGGCATGAACGATCCGCGGGTGCCGCGCAGTGAAGCCGAGCAGATGGTGACGGCCCTGAAGCGGCGCAGCGTGCCGGTGTGGTACCTGATGGCCAAGGACGAGGGCCACGGCTTCCGCAAGAAAGGAAACCAGGACTTCCAATTCTACGCGACCATTCTCTTCACCGAGCGCTACCTGCTGGGACAGGGAGGATCAGCCACCCCGTGACCGTGGGTGCCTGGTGGGAGCGGCTGGCGCCGCTCCCCGGGGGCAAACGGCTGTTCAGCTGGCTGCTGTGGCGGCTGGTCCCGTACACCGGCTCGGTGCGGCCACACGTGCTGGAGCTCCGCCCCGGCTATGCCAAGGTCCGCATGGCCGACCGCCGCGCCGTGCGGAACCACCTCCGCTCCATCCACGCCGTCGCGCTCGCGAATCTCGCGGAGGTGACGAGTGGCCTCGCGGTGACGATCGGTTTGCCGGCGAGTGCACGCGGCATCCCCACGACGCTTTCCATCACCTACCTGAAGAAGGCCCGCGGCACGCTCACGGCGGAAGCCCGCTGCGCGATCCCCGACGCGAGTCGCGAGGCGGAACACGACTTCGAGTCCGTGATCTCGGACGCCGCCGGCCAGGTGGTCGCTCGCGCGACGGTCCGCTGGCGAATCGGGCCCTCCCCGGCAGCCGCGCGGTGACCGCGGGGGGGCTCGACACCGCGCTCACCCGCGACGCGCGTGTCGCCGTGCCGCTGATCGGCGGCGCCATGTTCCCGTGCTCGAACCCGGAGCTCGTCGCCGCCGTGTCCGAGGCGGGCGGCATCGGTATCGTCCAACCCCTGTCGATGGTGTACGTGCACGGACATGAGCTGCGAGAGGGACTCCGGCTCATCCGCCGGCTCACCCCGAAGCCGATCGGCATGAACGTCCTGATCGAGCAGTCCTCCCGGCTGTACCTCGAGCGCATGCAGCGCTGGGTGGACGTGGCGATCGAGGAGGGCGTGCGGTTCTTTATCACGTCGTTGGGCAAGCCCCGGTGGGTCGTCGACCGCGTTGCCCAGGTTGGCGGCCTCGTGTACCACGACGTGACCGAGCGGAAGTGGGCGCTGAAAGGGCTCGATTCGGGAGTGCGCGGCCTGATCGCGGTGAACCAGCGTGCGGGCGGGCATGCGGGACCGAACAGCGCCGAGCAGCTGGTGAACGAGCTGGGTGACCTGGGCGTGCCCCTCGTGTGCGCCGGCGGGATCGGCGACGCCGCCGGGTTCGTCGCCGCGCTCCGTATGGGCTACGCGGGCGCGCAGCTCGGCACCCGTTTCATCGCCACCACCGAATGCACGGCCCACCCCGACTACAAGCGCGCGATCGTCGACGCCGCAGAAGACGACATCGTGCTCACCGAGCGCGTCACCGGCGTGCCGCTCGCCGTGATCCGCACCCCCTACGTGGAGCGCGTGGGCACGAAGGCCGGCCCCATCGCGCGCTGGCTGTTGCGGCACCGGCGAACCAAGCACTTCATGCGCACCCTGTACGCGCTCAATTCGGCATGGCGCCTGAAGCGCGGCAACTTCGCCGGACCGTCGTCGCGGGACTACTGGCAGGCGGGGAAGAGCGTCAGCGGCATCACCAGCGTGGAGCCTGCCGGAGAGATCGTGCGACAGTTCGCCGGGGCGGCGCGCGCGGCTAGTTCCGGTTCGGCACCAGACGCCAGGTGACGAGACCGGGGATCGAATCGAGCACCACGATGGTCTGTGCTTGTCCATCCGCCATCGCGATGGGTCCCGTTGCAATCAGCGTGTCGGTTATGCCGGCGTGGGAGATCACCACGCTCCAGGCGCCCGGCGCGCCGTCGAAAAAGCGTGTCAGGGCGCGAAAATTGAGCGGCTGCGCGCTCATCACCAGCCCGGAGCTGTCGGGCTGTGTGCGCCAGGCGTCGATCGGCGGCGCCCCCGGCGCGTAGCTGGCGATCCGCAATCGGCTGTGCCCAACCGCCGGCAACGACCCGGTGTCGGGCACGATCACGGGCTCGACCGTATGCGTCGCCCCCGCCGCTGAGTCGATCGCGAACGCGCTGTAGCCCGCACCCTCCGCCGCCGTAAAATCGACAATCAAGCTGTGACTGGTGTCCGACGGCACGAGGATCAGCTCGTGCACGCCCGGCGACAGGAAGGCGGCCCGGCTCAACTGGCCGAACGCAACCGTGCTCCCCCGCCCCCCGTCCACGAACACGGTGAGCGACGGCCCGCCGCGAATCGTGTGCAGCACGCGGAGGCTCGAAGCCTGGGGCGGCGGTGGTCCGTTCCCGTTGTCGCAAGCGGCAAGCACCACGAGACCGGCGCCGAGCGCGACAACCACGCGCGCCTTCATTGTTCTCGGTCCACGATGTACACGTTGCGCTGTACGGTCGGCATGATGACGAGGGCGAGAATGTTCACGTGCTCGGGCAGGTTGACGATGTACGCGATCGCATCGGCGACGTCGTCCGCGCTGAGCGGCTTCAACCCCTGATACACCGCCGCGGCGCGCTCCTTGTCCCCGTGGAACCGCACCTCGGAGAATTCCGTCTCGACAAGACCGGGGTCCACTGCGGAGACGCGGATCGGCGTGCCGGCCACGTCGAGGTTCATCCCTTCGGTGAGAGCGCGCACGCCGAACTTGGTCGCGTTGTACACGTTCCCCATCGGGTACGTCTGGTGGCCGGCGATCGACCCGATGTTCACCACGTGCCCGCGGCGCCGTGCGACCATGTGCGGCATGATGGCCCGGCTCACGTACAGCAGCCCCTTCAGGTTGGTGTCGATCATGCGATCCCAGTCCTCGGGATCACCTTCGTGAATCTTCGCGAGGCCGCTCGCGAGCCCCGCGTTGTTGACGAGGACGTCGGGCAGGCGACCGGCCCGCACCAGCGCCTCGGCGGCCCCGTTCACCGCGGTCCGGTCCCGCACGTCGACCGCCGCGAGCGAAAGCGACACGCGATGCGTCGCGCCGAGCTCGGCCGCCAGCCGCTCCAAACGGTCTGCCCGCCGCGCCCAGAGTATCAAGTCCGCCCCTTCGGCCGCGAACCGCCGGGCGCACGCCTCGCCGATCCCGGAGCTCGCTCCGGTGACGAGAATCAGCTTTCCCTTGATCCTGTTCATCCCACCCCCACGTCCCTACTTGACGCCTCCACGTGACGTCTCTGCTCGACGTCTTTTTTGCCTATCTCATGTTTCCGGTGTGCCCCAGCGAGTACCTGCCCGGCTGCGGCCACACGCACAGCCCGTGCGGCTCGTGGCCCACTTTTATGCGGTGCGTCATCTGTCCCGTCTCGGTGTCGAAGACGTACACCTCTTCGTCGTAGCGACCCGATACCCAGAGCTCTTTCCCATCGGCGCTCACGTTCCCCATGTCGGGGCTGCCGCCACCGGGAACCGGCCACGTCGCCACCACGCGTCGCGTCCGCGGATCCAGCACGCTGATGGACCCGGGCCCGTGACGTCCGCCGGCCGTCGTGTTCCAGCCGCGATTCGTGATGTACATGAAGCGCCCGTCGCGGCTCGGATAAATCCCGTGCGTCCCCTTCCCGGTCGCGATGAACCCGAGGCGGCGGAACCCCTCGGGGTCCACGAGGAACACCCCGTTCGCCTTCATGTCGGCGACGTAGAACACCCGCCCGTCCGGCGACGAGCGGATGTCCTGCGGCATGCTCGCGCTGTCCAGTCCCCCCGGGTCGAGGGTGAGGTAGCCGACGACGGTGCGAGTCGCGAGATCGACCTTCACGAGCTGCCCCGAAAACTCGCAGGTCGCGACCGCGAAGCGGCCGTCCGCCGTGAATTCCATGTGGTCCACGCCCTTACACGCAAGCGGGAGCGACTGGACCAGCGCCATTGTCGTCGCGTCCCGGAAATCGAGCTCCCGGCGGCGCTCGGCGACGACGATCGCGAGCCTACCGTCCGGCGCGAAGTAGAGGTTGTAGGGATCCGCGACGGGTACCCTCGTTCCCTCTCGACCGGTCACCGGATCGATGGGCGTCAGGCTGTTCCCGCGGTTGTTCGCGACCCAGAGGGTCGTCAGGTCATACGAGGGAACGACGTGCTGCGGCAGGTCGCCGGTCGGAAACGTACGGACTACCCGGTAGCGGCGGGGGTCGATGACCGTCACGCTGCCGTCGTGGGAATTGGGGACATAGACGAGCGGCCGGGCCCGCGCCGCGACGCTTGAGAGCGCGTTCGCCCCGGCCGCGGCGTAGAGATTGACCGTGTCCGGCGGGGGCACCGTATCCGGCGCCGCGACCCGTGCGGCAGCCGGCTTACGCGCGCTCCCCCCCCGACACGCGGCCGCCATCGCCACGGCGTAGACGATGCCTGCCGTTCGGACCGGTCTCACGGCCGCGAAAGATACATCAGTCACTTCGCCAGGCGATCAGGATCTTGCCGACGTTGCGGTTTTCGCGCATACGCTGAAACGCCTCCGCCGCCCGCGCGACCGGAAACACCGCATCCACGACGACGCGGAGCGCTCCGTTGGCGAAGCCCGGCAGGATTTCGTCCTTGAATCGGCTCACAATCGTGGCTTTCTCGGCGCGGCTCCGGGCCCGGAGCGTCGATCCCACGATCCGTGCACGCTTCCGCATCAGCAGCGCGAGGTCGAGGCTTGCCTCGGACCCCGACATGGTGGAGAGGACCACGATCCGCCCCCCCGTCTTTAGGACCCCCAGGTCGCCGGGAAGAGTCGACGCCCCCACCGGGTCGAGCACCACCTGCACCGCGTCGCGGCCCCAGCGCTGCTCGATCTCCGCCGCGAAATCCCGTCGGGAGGTGTCGATCGCGAGATCCGCCCCTACCGCGTCGAGGGCCTTGAGCTTGTCGGCGCTGCGTGTCGTGGCGGCCACGCGCGCGCCGGACCGCTTCGATATCTGGATGGCCGCGAGCCCCACGCCGGACGCACCCGCGTGCATCAGTACTGACGCCTCCCGCTCGAGGCCGCCTTCGACGATCAGATTCACGAAGGCCGTGAGGAACGCCTCCGGGATGCCCGCCGCGCTGACCAAGTCGAGGCCGGCCGGCGCCGGAAACACTTGCCCCGCGGGCGCCGCGACGTATTCGGCGTCCCCGCCACCCGCGAGCAGCGCGCAGACCGGCTCTCCGGTTTCGACCAACGTGCCCGACACCTCGAGCCCCAGAATCTCGGACTCACCCGGCGGGGGTGGGTAGCGCCCCGCGATCTGGCTCAAGTCGGCGCGGTTCACCCCGGATGCCGTGACCCGGATGAGCACTTCGCCGCGCGCGGGCGTTGGCTGGGCCATTTCTGGTAGTGAGGCGACGTAGCGGCCCTGCTCCTCGACCACCCGGAGGTAGCGCATCGGTGCAATGTAGCGCCGGGCTGGCCGCGCGGCGGTGCGGGATGCACAATTCCTCTCGCCCTTTTTCCGAGGATCCCGTGCAGGATGGTACCGTGATCAGGCGCTGCTGGGCGGGCGGTGACGACCCGCTGATGCTCGCGTATCACGACGAGGAGTGGGGCGTACCGCTCCACGGCGACCGGGACCTGTTCGCGAAGCTCGTGCTCGATGGCTTCCAGGCCGGGCTCTCCTGGCGCGTCATCTTGCACAAGCGCGCCCGTTTCCTCGAGGCGTTCGACCGGTTCAACCCCGAGCGTATAGCCCGCTACGATCGCGAGAAGATCGCGCAACTTCTGAAGGATCCGGGCATCGTCCGCAATCGCCAGAAAGTGAATGCCGCGATCGGCAACGCCCGGGCCTTCCTCGACTTCCAGGAAAGCCACGGCTCGTTCGGCGACTTTCTCTGGGGCTTCGTGGGTGGGACGCCGAAGCAATACCGTCGACGCACGCTGCGGGATCTCCCGGCCCGGTCGCGTGAGTCGGACGCGATGAGCGCGGCGCTCGTCGAGCGTGGCTTCCGCTTTGTCGGGCCGACCATCTGTTATGCCTTCATGCAGGCTGTGGGGATGGTGAACGACCACCTCGTCACCTGCTTCCGTCACCGCGAGGTGCAGCGCCTCGGTGCGTGATCCCAGCGAGCCCCCTCACCCACCCGATAGGTCCGCCGAGGGCGCGAAGCGCGGAGGCCGTCGCGCCTTGGTCGCCTGCTCGTACGCGAACGCGTACTTGATCAGTGCCGCCTCGGTCCACGGCCGCCCGACAAACGAGAGTCCGACCGGCAGCCCGCGCACCTGCCCCATGGGTACGGTGACGTGGGGGTAGCCCGCGACCGCGGCAGGGCTCGAAAAGCTCCCACCCCCTCCCGGATCGCCGTTCACCAGGTCGATCAGCGCAGCCGGTCCGCCCGTGGGCGCGATCAGCGCGTCGAGTTGATGATCGGCCATCACCGTGTCGATTCCTTGAGTGCGCGCGAGCAGGTGATTCTTGTCGAGCGCGCGCAGGTAGTCCTGGTCGGTGAGCGGCCCCTTGGCCTGCGCCTGAATGAAGATCTCCTGCCCGAAGTACGGCATCTCCTTCTCTTTCGTGCGCTCGTTGAACGCGATCAAGTCCTCGAGCGTCTTGGCGCCGGCGGTGGGAGCCCACTCGCCCAGGTACTTGTTCAGGTCGGCCTTGAACTCGTACAGAAGCACCGCGAATTCGGAGTCGTCGAACTGGCCCGCCGTGGTGATGTCCGCGGGATCGACGATCACGGCGCCCATGCGTTTCAGGGCATCGATCGCGCCCTCCATGAGGGCGTCCGTGGCCGGGCTGTAGCCCATGAACCGGGAGCGGCACACGCCGAGGCGCGCTCCCTTCAAGCCCGCGGGGTCGAGGACGCTGGTGTACTCCGTCCGTGATCGCCCGGTGCTCGCGGCGGTCGCCTCGTCGCGCGCGTCGACCCCCGTCAGTGCACTTAACAGGATCGCGGCATCCGCCACCGTGCGCGCCATCGGGCCCGCGGTGTCCTGACTGTGAGCGATCGGGATGACCCCGGACCGGCTCACCAGACCGAGCGTCGGCTTGATCCCCACGATGCCGCAGCACGTGGCCGGCGAGACAATCGAGCCGTCGGTCTCGGTTCCGATCGCCACGGCACAGAGATTGGCGGCCACGGCCACGCCCGAGCCGGAGCTCGACCCCGACGGTGTGCGATCGAGAGCATACGGGTTGCGGCACTGCCCCCCTCGCCCGCTCCAGCCGCTCGACGACCGCGTCGAGCGGAAGTTCGCCCACTCCGAGAGATTCGCCTTGCCCAGCAGCACGGCGCCCGCGGCCCGCAGTCGCTCGACCAGAAAGGCGTCGCGCGGGGGCGTCACCCCCGAGAGCGCGAGCGACCCGGCCGTGCTCTGCATTCGATCCCGCGTCGCGACGTTGTCCTTCACGAGCACCGGGATGCCGTGGAGCGGCCCGCGCGGGCCCTTGGCCTTACGCTCGGCATCGAGCGCCGCGGCCTGCGTGAGCGCGTCGGGGTTCGCTTCGAGCACCGCGCGCAAGGTCGGTCCCTTGCGGTCCAGCTCATCGATCCGCTGGAGATAGGCAGTCACGAGCGAGCGCGCGGTGTACTTGCCCGACTCGAGGCCCGCCTGCAGCGCGGCAATGGTGACCTCCTCGAGCTCGAACGGCGCGGCAAGCTGCCCGGTGGGCCCACTGACCCCGGGCGCAAGCCCGGGGAGCCGCCGGGGCGCGGCCAGCACCACGCAGCCCACTGTGACATGTTCGAGAAACGCGCGGCGGTCCATCGTCCCATCGCTCATGGCGGTCTCCTCGTGGAAATGACAGGCAGGGGGAACGGGGCTAAACTTGCTGCTACTCGGGACTCACGGCCAGCGATGCCGCAGATGATCGGAGGACAGTCGGACGTCGGGAAGCTCCGCCGGGTCGCGGTGAAGCACGCGCGCGACGCGTTCGGCGACGCGGTGGCCGTCGATCGCCAGTGGCGCGACCTGCGCTATCTCGCCCGCCCGGACGTCACGGCCGCGTGGGCCGAGTACGAGCACTTCCTCGCGCTGCTCGAGGCCGCGGGCGTCGACACGCTACGCCTCCCGCCCGACCACACGGTGGGTCTCGATTCCCTGTATGCGCGGGACGTGTCCATCGTCTGCGATCGGGGGGTTATCCTCTGCAACATGGGTAAGCCGCAGCGGCGCACCGAGCCCGCCGCGCAGGAGGCCGCCTTCCGCGCCGCCGGGATCCCGATCTGGGGCCGCATCACCGGCGACGGGACCGTGGAAGGCGGGGACGTCTGCTGGATCGACGAGCGCACCCTGGCCGTGGGTCGGGGCTACCGGACCAACGATGCCGGAATCCGTCAGTTGCGTGAGCTCGTGCGGGGCTGCGTGGACGAGGTCGTCGTGGTGCCCCTGCCCCACTGGCGCGGTCCGGAGGACGTCTTCCACCTCATGTCGATCGTCAGCCCGATCGACCGCCACTTGTTCCTCGTTTACGCACCGCTCATCCCCGTGCCGTTTCGCGAAGCGCTGCTCGCCCGCGGCATCGAGCTCGTCGAGGTGGCGGAGCCCGAGTTCCAAACGCTGGGATGCAACGTGCTGGCGCTGGCGCCGCGCGAGGTGCTGATGGTCACCGGCAATCGGGAGACGCGCGCCCGGCTCGAGCGCACCGGCGTGACGGTGCGTGAGTTCGCGGGGCGGGAGATCTGCCTCAAGGGGGGCGGCGGGCCGACGTGTCTGACCCGCCCGCTCACGCGAGACCGGGGGTAGCACCCCCCGGCAGGCGCCTCGGTCTTTATATTGGAACCGAACCCCGTCTCTCGGAGGGTGCCATGTCGAGAACCGTCCTAGCGGCCGCGGCCGCGGTGTTGATCGGTCTCGCCGCGTGCGGTGGCGGCAAGCATTCGGCCAAGCCTGCAGCGACGCGGTCCAAGAGCACCGCAACGCCCGCCACATCCACGCAGAAAAAGAAGACGAATGCCAAGCCCGACACCACCCGGCACAAGAATCCGTTGACCAACAACTAGCCGGCGGTCAGGCGGACAGCGCGCGGAGCTCCGCCTCGACGCGCTCGCGCTCGACCGCTTCCCCGAGCGAGTCGAAGAGCTCCCGGGCGCGCTCGAGGTAGGCGCGGGCTTCGTCCTGCTGCCCGAGCCGGCTGCGGAACAAGCCGTAGGCGTGGTACACCTGCGCTTCGGTGGCGACGGAGGGCTCCACGGCTTTGGCGAGCTCGATCGCCTGCTCGAAGAAGACGAACCCCGTCTCGTCCTCCTGGGCGCCGCGCAGTCGGCCCATCAGGGTGTAGATCTGCGCCAGGCGGCGGATCGCGTGGCCGCCGATGGCGACCTGCTCGGCGCGACGTAGCTCCGCCTCCGCTTCCAGGAGCCGGCCCGCCTCGAGGTCCAGCTCCGCCAGGTTCAAGCGGATCGACAGCTCGAGGCGCGCGTCCCGCGGCGCCCGTTGGGCCCAGGCCAGCGCTTCTCGGTACGCGGCGGACGCGGCGGTGTAACGCCCCAGCTGGGCGTCCAGCCGCCCCTGCTCGTTCAGCACGCGCGCCATCTCGTCCGGCGGGCCGGCGGCCTCGAAGCGCTCTCGCGCACGTCGCAAGAACTCCCCGGCGGCGGCGAGGTCGCGTTGTTTCCGCGCCAGCACGCCCAGCTGCCGCTCCAGCCTGCCGACGTGCGGCGCGTCGCTCGCGGCCTCGGCGAGTCGCAGCCCGCGGCTGTACCACGCCTGGGCGCCGCCCCATTGTCCCTGCGCGACCGCCACGTCTCCCAGCCCCTCGGACGCCGCGGTCGCCCCCGCCTGATCGAACTCCGCCTCGGCGAGCGCGAGCGAGCGCTGGAAATGACGCGCGCTCGCCGCGTACTCGCCCAAGGCGACACACACGTAGCCCAGCGCCCGCAGCACCTCCACCTCGGGACGGCGGTCCTGCAGCGCTTCCGCGACGCGGAGCGCCACTTCGTACCAGGTCCGCGCCTGGGTGTGCCGGCCCACCTCTTCCTCGAGTCGGCCGGCGCGCACCAGCGCCGCGACCACGCCCGGCGCGTCGGCGCGCTGCTGGCATTCGAGCGCCTCTACATAGGCCTTGAAGAGCACTTGCAGGTGCTCCGTGATGCGGTGGAACGCCTGCGGCATCCGGCGTCGCAGCTCGTCGGGGTGGACGCCCCGTTTTCCCAGCGTGAGATACGGACCCGAGCTCGACCACACCGTGGCCTCGTCCGGCCGCGCGATGGAGACCAGGAGCGCGCGCAGGGGCGCGAGCGCCTCGAGCTCGGGCATCAGCGCGAGCGCCTTCTCGACGCGCACGGGCGGAGGTCCGGTCACAACCCGTACTCCTTCATCTTCCGCGTCAGGGTGTTGCGGTGGATCCCGAGGATCTCCGCGGCCGCGCCGATCTGCCCGTTGGTGTGTGCCAGCACTCGGGCGATGTGCCGCGCCTCCGCCTCCGCCAACGTCAGGAGACCGCCCTGCGGCCGGTCGACGAGCGTGGCCTCCTCGCCCCGAAGCTCGTCCGGCAGGTGCTCCGCCCGCAGCGTCTCATCGGTCGCCACGATCACGGCCCGCTCGATCACGTTGCGCAGCTCGCGCACGTTGCCCACCCAGGCGTGGGCGCGCAGCAGCCCCAGCGCGCGGTCCGAGATCGCCTGGATCTTCTTGCCGTACCGTTGGGCGAACAGGCGGACATAGTAGGCGGTGAGGAGCACCAGGTCGTCTCCCCGCTCCACCAGGGTGGGGAGCCGGATCGTGACGACCGCCAGGCGATAGTACAGGTCTTCGCGGAACCGCCCCTGCTTGATCGCCTCCTTGAGATCGCGGTTCGTGGCCGCGATGAGGCGCACGTCGACGGGGATCGTCTCGCTGCCTCCCACCCGCTCGATCTCGCGCTCCTGCACCGCCCGCAGGATCTTCGCCTGCAGGGCGAGGCTCATGTCCGCGATTTCGTCGAGGAACAGCGTGCCGCTCGCCGCCTGCTCGAAGCGACCGATCTTGCGCGTGACGGCGCCGGTGAACGCGCCCTTTTCGTGACCGAACAACTCGCTCTCGAGCAGGTTCTCGGGGATCGCGGCGCAGTTGACCGCGACGAACGCGCCCGATGCGTGCGGGCCGTTCATGTGGATGGCGCGGGCCACGACCTCCTTGCCCGTCCCAGACTCCCCCTGTACCAGCACCGTCGCGGAGCTCCCCGCGACCCGGGCCAGCAGCTTGTACACGTCGAGCATGGCGGCACTCTGGCCGACCAACGCGTACGGGCCGACCGCGTGCGGCTCGACGAGCGGGAGCGGGACCGCGGTTTCGCTGACCACGGAGCGGACCCGCTCCAGCGCGCGCACCAGCTCCTCGCGTCGCAGCGGCAGCGCGAGGACGTCGAGCACGCCCGATTTCTCCGCTCGCAGCACGAGACCCATGGACGGGGCCTGCGCCACGGCGATGAATCGTGGGCTTCCCGTCGCCCCGCGCAGCGTATCGACCCACCAGGACAGGTCGTCGTCCGGGTGCTCGCCCAGCACGGCCAGCACCACGTCCCAGCGCTGGCCCGAAAGCTGCCGCACCGCGCGCGGCAGATCCGGCGCGGTGTCTATTTCGAGCCGACCGTCGTCGGCCCATTGCCGCAGGTTTTGCAGCAGAGCGCCGGCGCTCCCGCCCTCGCCGGCGACTACGAGAATCCGCAACAGCGCCAACGCCTCTCTACTCGGCACTGCGGACGGGACCGAGGGCTCCATGCGAACTGGTGGGATCATCCCCTCGTTCCGGCGCCGCCCAGGTACCGGGCGACGAGCACGAGCGCATCATCCGTGCCCTTGCCGTGCCGAGCGAGGATCTGATCGGCGAGCTGTTGCGGCGCCGCCTCGGGGGACAGCCCCTCGGCGAAACCTTCGCGGATACCATCGGTGGCGAAGAAAAGGGTATCGCCAGGAGCGATGGCGAGTACGACCGGGTGGAGACGCGGCAGCTCGGATCCGACGATGCCGCCTCGCGTCACGAGACTCGCCCGTGCGGCGCCGGACCGCGCCGCGCCGTCGCCGTACAGCAGCAAGCCTTCGACGTTGCCGACGCCGACCCACGTCATGGACTGATCGTGTCGGCTGAACGCCGCCACGCTCATCACTGCGCCGCGCGTCCCCTTCAGGGCCCGGTGGCAGCGCTCGAGGAGCGGCGCCGGCGATTCGGTCGCGTGCCGCTCGAGTGCGGCGACGGCGGCCTTCGCCGCGCTCGCCGCCTCGGCACCGTGGCCGAGTCCGTCCACGACGGCCACGAGCACTCCGGTCCCCACCGGCTTGACGAGGTGCCGGTCGCCCGACTCGGCTTCCCCCGGTAGGGCGAGGGATGCGACGCCCCACTCGATCAACGCCGGCGCGCCCACGGAGGCCTCAGGCATTCATGCGGCGCCATTTTTTCATCGTCACCGTGGTTCCCTTCCCGACGGTCGAGCTCACGTCGAAATCGTCCATCAAGCGTCGCGCCCCCGGGAGCCCCAGGCCCAGGCCTCCGGACGTCGAGTAGCCGTCCTCGAGGGCGCGCTCGACGTCCCGGATCCCCGGGCCCTGATCGCGGGCGACGATCACCACGCCCTGGCGGTCACCGTTGGTGACCACGCCGAGCGTGACTTCGCCCCGCTTGGCGTACATGAGGATGTTGCGCGCGATCTCGGAAATCGCGGCGGCGATCACCGTCTGGTCTCCGCTCGAGAAGCCCGCCTCCGCTGCCAGATCGCGCCCGCGTTGCCGGGCCGTGACGACGTCCGTGTCGGCGGTGATCGGAATCAGGAGGTCGTCAGCCACGGTCGATGCGTCCCGTCCCGCGCTCGATGCGGAGCTGCGCCTGCTGGTCGAGGAACAGCAGGCCTTCCTCGAGATCCAGCGCGGTGGACACGCCCTTGAGCGTGAGGCCGAGCTGGACCATGGCGAAGGCGACCTCGGGCTGAATCCCGACGATCACCGTCTCCGCGCCGCGCAGCCGCGCCATGTGCGCGATGTCCCGCAGCGTGCGCACCGCAAACGAGTCCATCACGTCGAGCGCCGTGACGTCGACGATCACGCCCCTGGCCCGGAAGCGCCCGACGCGCTCGATCAGCGCTTCGCGTAACTGCGAGAGATCGGCGTCCGTGAGGGCCGACTGGATGGACGCAATCAGGTAGTGGCCCTGCTTCAGGATCGGGACTTCCACACACCCTCCGTCGACGGAGTGGGAGGTCGACTCACGCCTTCGGAGTCAGTTCTTCCTGCGGGACGACCTTGTAGCCGAGCAGCCGTTCCGCCTCTTCGATACCACCCTGGAGATCGCCCACCGTGGCCATCTCGCTCAGGTCCACACCGATCGTCACGAGCGTCTGCGCGATCTCGGGCGAGAGGCCCGTGACGATGACCGTCGCGCCCAGCAGGCGCGAGGCCTCGACCGTCTGCACGAGGTGGTTCGCGACGTTCGAGTCCATGGCGGCCACACCGGTGATGTCGATCACGACGACCTTCGCGCGGTTGGTGCGGATCGCGCGCAGCAGCTGCTCGGTGAGCTGGCGCGCGCGCTGCGGGTCGATGACGCCGATGATCGGCAGAATCAGCAATCGCTCGCGCACCTGCAGCACCGGGGTGGAGAGCTCCCGGATCGCCTCCTGTTGCTGCCGGATGATACGCTCGCGCTCCTGTACGAAGCCGACGGCCACCGTATTCGCGATGCGGTTCGCCGCCGGCTCGTAGGCGTCGAGGATGCGGTTGAGCTTGTCGAAGTCTCCGTGGTACTTGGCGAACAGCGAGCGGGCGAGCACGTCACGCAGCAACAGCACGATACCGACCACTTCGTGCGTCTCGACGCCTCGCGGAATGATACGCTCGGAGAGGTTGCGCGCGTACGCCTGCAGGGCCTCGAACGTTCCCGTCTCCAGCGCTTCCACGTAGTTGTCGTACACCGATGTCGCTTCCGCGAAGATTTCCTCCTCCGTCATCGCGGTGAGCAGCTGCGCCCGCGTGATGCGCCGCGCCCATTCCTCGCGCAGCTGCGTGCGGTTCTGTCGCAGGTGGGCCACCAGCTCGCGCAACAACGCCGCGGTAGACTCGGATTGTGCCTGGGGATCCGCCGGCACGGACTGCGCGTCTTTGCCCTTGGTGGCCATGGATGGCGGTCCTCGCCTGGTGGGGTGGAGTAATGTTGCCGGCGCGCAACAGCAAGGCTAGTGCCACGTCGCAACCCAGAGGGTCACGCGGTAACTAACGATTCCGCAATGAGTTGAGAAAGTAGAGCAACGGCGGATGTGGCGTCGGTGAAACAGTCTGATGCGTCAGCGTGTTGCGCGGTGCACAAAAACGAGGCGGTCGCGGGCTCCCGGTCTGACTCGGGTGGCCCGCTCCCGCTTATGTCCCCTGCGGCCGAGTGAGCGCTCGGTCAGCTCGCTACTCTGCTCGTCGCCGAACCGACGATGATCTCGCCGGTCGTCTGCAAAGTCCCGCCGATGATCTGACCGGTGAGCGGATTCAGAATGCCACCGACCAGATTCTGCAGGTACACGTGGATCATGTTCACCGTCAGGCCGCTGCTCGACACGCCGTCGCCCGAGGGGATCTGCTCGTTCAGCACCACATAGCCGACCCCCGGCAGGCTGATGTTCATGTTGGGCGTGACGGGCGAGTCGCCCGAGAGCGACCCCACACCGGCGATCGCCAGATTCGTGAACGTCGAGCCGTCGGCGGCGCTGAACGCACCGCTTTGGCCGACGCTACTCATGACGTTGGCGACCACCTCATCCGCCGTGATCAGCCCGTTCAGGATGTTCACGCTCGCCGCGCTCGAGGTGCTCTGCGCGCCCGCCTCTGCGGCGCCGATTTCGCCCGACGTGATGCTGTTGAGGAAATCGGACGAGAGCGCGCCCGCGACGTTCATCGCGTCGCCTTCGGCATCTGCCTCCGCGCCGTCGGTGCCCGAGACCGCCGGCAGCACCGCCAGTGGCGACTGGGCACTAGAACCGAGTGGCGTGTTGACGTACGTGCTGTACGCCTGGCCACCCACCGATTGGGCGCTACCCACCGCCGCGAGCCCAGCCACGAGCCCTACGACGAGCCCCAGGGCCGCGAGGCGGTTCACCCAATGCATGCTCTTGCCGTTCATCTGTTCACTCCTTCCTTGGATTCTCCTGGCTAATGAGCTTGGATGGTGCCGTCCGCTCACGACCCGTGCTCCACGACGTTGCCGCCCTTCAGGTACGTCATGCCCGTGTCCCCGTGATGCTCGCTCCGCCAGCGCATGGCATCGCTGCGGGTGTTCTGCCGACCGCCACGATCGTTGTCGCACACCTCGAATTGCGTCAGTTCAGAGGGTTCCGTCGCGCCCTTCCCTTTTTCGCGCGCCGTCATGTAGTTGTCCGGTACGCCCACGACGACACATACGCCGCCCGGATGCCCATCGGAGAACTCGTTGGCAAACACGGGCCGCCCGTCGAACGCATCCACGCCGTCGTGGATCGACACGTGCCAGGCGATCTTCAAGGCGTGACCGTTGACCTCGATCTCGCCCTTCTTCACGATGCAGTTGCCGTTCGCATCCTGCCCAAGAAAGACATTGAACCCGAACGTGACTTTGCCCGTCATGTACGGGGTCGGGTCCGGAGCCGCGGGTTGGCCTCCGGCTGGTTCATCTACGTTATCGTAGTTTGACGCCGCCCGGTTGCCTGTGGGGTCGATACGCCCACCACCCGTCCACTTCCCGGTGACGCACTCTGCCGGAGGCGGCGTGACCCAGAAGTTCGGGCGGTTCGGCGCCATGCTGACTTTCGGCTGGTCGGTACACGCCGCGGCCAGCAGTCCGGCCGCAATGACGCTCGGCCAAACGATTAGACTTCTGTGTTCTCGCATCATGTGCGTTCTGCCCTCCTCGCTGTTTGACGATTCCCGCCGGTGCTGACCACAGGGCAGCGAGCGCAAAGTCGATGCCATCCGGTCGGGGAGGAGAACCCGCTGAGGTGTCGAGACTTACAGAAGATGTTGCAGCCTCGCGGCGATGCGCGCGCAGCGATTTCGCGTGCGCAGTTGTGGCGTGCGCACGAGTTGCATCGGTACAACAGGGGTTCGGTACAACAGGGGTGACGAGGAGGTCTGCGAACAGAACGACCGTGGATGAGCTGGGCGTCGCGGGGGGCGGCGTGCGGTCCGCCCCCCGCCGGCGCTACATCCTCCATGCGGACACCTCCTCAGTTACGCACACAATGGCGACGGCGTCGTACGGTCGTCGTCGGTTTGTCTGTTCCGGCTCCGGCTTCAGCCCGCGCCGAGCGGCTGGGGCATCGCGACCGCGCGGCGCGGCGCCGGGGGCAACGCCGTCCCCTCGTTCGGATCGAAGCACTCGTCGTCGCACACCACTCGCGCAATCCGCTCGGCGGCGTGCCCATCCCAGCGCTCGATCAGAGGGCGGGCGGGCGACCGCCGGGCGAGGGCGCGCTCAGCCGCCGCGAGAATCGCGCCGCGCTGCGGCAAGACGAGGCGGTTCGTGCCGTGGGTGCAGGTGATGGGCCGCTCCGTATTCGGTCGCACCGTGAGGCACGGGACACCGAGAAACGACGTCTCCTCCTGAAGCCCGCCCGAGTCGGTGACCACGACGCCCGCGCCCGCGACCACGCCGAGCATGTCCAGGTAACCGAGCGGCTCGAGCAGCCGCAGTCGCCCCTCGGGCAGCGGCCGCCGCAGGAGCTCCTGAATCTGCTTGCGCGTGCGCGGATGCACCGGGAACAGCACGGGGACGTGTTCCGCCAGCCGCGTCAGCGCGTCGAGCAGTTCCCCGAGCACTGCGGGATCGTCGACATTGGCCGGCCGATGCAGCGTCACGACCGCGTAGGGACGACCCCCGACACCCAGGCGCGTCGGCGCGTCCCGTGCCACCGCCTGTGGCAGCGCCCAGCACAGCGTGTCGATCATGACGTTGCCAACGAAGTGCATGCGGTCGGCGGGAACGCCCTCGGCCGCGAGATTCTCCGCGGCATCCCGCGACGGCAAGAATAGCAGGTTCGATACCCGGTCCGTGACCACCCGGTTGATCTCTTCGGGCATGGTCCAGTCGCGACTGCGCAGACCGGCTTCCACGTGACCAACGCGCACCTGCAGTTTCGCAGCCACGAGCGCGGCGGCGACGGTGGAATTCACATCCCCGTACACCAGGACGAGGTCGGGCCGCAGCTCAACCACCACCGGCTCGAGGCGCTGCATCACGGCCGCCGTCTGCTGGGCGTGCGACCCCGACCCCACTCCCAAATCGCGATCGGGCGCCGGGATCCACAGCTCCTCGAAAAAGGCGTCCGACATCCCCGCATCGTAATGTTGGCCGGTATGGATGATCACGTGCTCGACGTCGCGCTGCACCAGCGCCCGGTCCACGGGCGCGAGCTTCATGAAGTTTGGGCGGGCGCCGACTACGGAGAGGACGCGCATGGCTTTACTCCACCGTGACGCTCTTCGCGAGATTGCGCGGCCTATCCACGTCGCACCCGCGCAAGACGGCGATGTGATACGCCAGCAGCTGGAGCGGGATGACCGTCAGCACCGGCGTGATCAGGGGTGGGCTCGCTGGCACCGCAATTTGGTGATCCACGAGGTGGCTCAAATCGCCGTTGCCCTCGCTCGTGATCGCGATGAGGCGGCCGCCCCGCGCTTTCACTTCCTGCATGGTGGACACGACCTTGGCGTAGACCCGATCCTGGGGCGCCACGCACACCACGGGCATGTTCTCGTCGATCAGCGCGATCGGTCCGTGCTTCATCTCGGCCGCCGGGTAGCCTTCCGCATGAATGTAGGAGATCTCCTTGAGCTTGAGTGCGCCCTCGAGCGCCACGGGGAAGTTCACGCCACGACCGAGGTACAGCGCGTTGGGCGCGTCCGCGTACCGTTCGGCGAGCGCCTTCACCTGCGGCTCGACGGCGAGCGCCCGCTCCACCAGCTCCGGAAGTCGCACGAGCTGTGCGACCAGCGCACGCCCCTGCTCCGCCGGCAACCCGCGCTGGCGCCCGAGGTACAGGCCCAGCAGCAACAAGGCTACGACCTGTGCCGTGAACGCCTTGGTCGACGCCACGCCGATCTCCGGGCCCGCATGCAAATAGACGCCACCGTCCGCCTCGCGGGCGATCGTGGATCCGACGACATTCACGAGACCGAGCACGGTGGAGCCCGCCGCCTTCGCGACCCGCAGCGCCTCGAGCGTATCCGCCGTCTCGCCGGACTGCGAGATCGCGATGGTGACCGTCCCGGGGAGCCGCAGCTGGTGGCGATAGCGATACTCCGACGCGTACTCGACCGATACGGGAATCCCCACCAGCTCCTCGAGGATGTGCCGGCCCACCAGCCCGGCGTGCCACGAGGTGCCGCACGCGACGATCGCGACGCGCTGAATCTCGCGGCAATCCTCCGCGGTCAAGTTCAGCCCGTGGAGGCGCGCCGTTCCTTCGGCCACAAGCAGGCGGCCGCGCAGCGTGCTCCGCACCGTCTCAGACTGTTCGCAGATCTCCTTGAGCATGAAGTGCGGATAGCCACCGCGGGCGATGGCGTCGAGATCCCACTCGATGTCGTCGACGGCTCGCTCTTGCTCGCGAGCCTCCGGGTCGAGCACGCGATACCCTCCCGACGTCAGGACGGCGACATCGCCGTCGTTGAGGTAGACCACGGACCGCGTATGCTCCAACACGGCGCTAACGTCCGAGGCCACGAGGAACTCTCCGTCCCCGACGCCGAGCAGTACCGGGGAGCCGCGCCGGGCCACCACGATCTTCCCGGGATCGGTCTCGGCCACGACGGCGATACCGTAGGTCCCCTCGATGTGTTGCAACGCCGCAATGACCCGGTCCTCGAGGGTCGCGCCGGGCGACTCCTCGATCAGGTGGACCAGCGTCTCGGTGTCGGTCTCGGTCACGAAGCGGTGGCCGCCCACCTCGAGCCGCTTGCGCAGCACATCGGCGTTCTCGATGATGCCGTTGTGAACCAGCGCGACCGTGCCCGTGCAGTCGGCGTGGGGGTGCGCGTTGCGCTCGGTGGGGGCGCCGTGGGTCGCCCAGCGTGTATGGCCGATGCCGCAGCTCCCGTGCAGCGGCGCGCGTGCGAGCAGCTCGCGCAGGCCGCCAATGCGTCCCGCGAGCTTGCGGGTTTCCACCCCGCCGCCGTTGAGCACCGCCACCCCGGCGGAGTCGTATCCCCGGTATTCCAAGCGGCTCAAGCCCTCCACCAGGACCGAGACTGCGTCCCTCGGGCCGACGTACCCTACGATTCCGCACACCGCTCAGGTGCTCCCCCGCTTGCGTTCGAGCAACGGGTCTCCCGTGATCGCGAGACCGAACCGAGTGAGCTGGGCCCGCGTGTCGTCTCCCGCGGTAGTCGCCGTGCCCGGCAGCGCCCCGATAGGCGCGCCGCACCGCTCGCACGTCCAGACCAGACTCCGTCGGGCGCGCGGCCGGCGCCCCGGCCGCTCATCGCTTCGTGTCTTGCAGTTCTCGCAGCGCATCCTCGACCGCCTCACGTCAGGAGCGCTGCACTTCAAGTTTGAGGCCGGGCGGTGCCGACCTTGCGGGGAGTGCCCGGTATGGAGTAGCACGATAAGGGGTTAGCCGGTGTGGCGGGCGCGCGTTAACCGCGGGTCGCACGGTCTGCGCCGTTGCGCGCGCGCGGCAGACCGCCGCGCGCCGGCGGCGCAGCACTAGCCGTTGCAAGCAGAGTCGCGCCGCCGCGCACCAGCCAATCGACGGCCCCGGGTTTGCAGTTGCTCGCTCGCCAAGGCGATGCCATCATCGGCACCCGGTTGGCTGGAGTGGGGCATGACGGAGCGAATGCCACAAAGCGGATTGCCACTCGTGCTTCTCGCCGGGGACGGCCAAGAGGCGACGCGCTGGCTCAGAGTGCTGCTGGAGGGCGGCGGGTACGCCGTGCTCCAAGAGCGCACGGGCCAACACGGGCTCGAACGCGCAGGCACCACCGAACCGGACGTGATCCTGGTCGACTCCGAGCTGCCCGACATGGCGGGCGTCGAGTTGTGCCGGATGCTGCGTGCCGATCCGCGGGTCTCGAGCAGCACGCCCATCTTGCTGACGATCCGCGATGCGGCCACCCGAGAGCAGCGACTGGCCGCGTTGCGCGCCGGCGCCTGGGAATGCATCGCGCCGCCCCACGACGCCGAAGAGATCCTCCTCAAGATCGGCGCGTACGTGCATGCCAAGCTCGACGCGGACCGAGCCCGCGCCGGGGGCTTGCTCGATCCCGTGACCGGGCTCTACAACCGGCAGGGGCTTGCCCGCCGCGCGCGGGAGCTCGGATCGCAGGCGTTCCGGGAGCACGGTCCACTCGCCTGCATCGTGCTCGCGCTCGACGTCGAGCCACCGGGTGGGGTGAACCTGCGCCGCTCCGTGCAGGCGATCAAAGCGGCCGCGCGGCTGTCGGATGTGATCGGCCGCCTCGGCGCGACCGAGTTCGCGGTGCTCGCCCCCGGTACGGACGCGGAAGGGGCCCGCCGGCTCGCGGAACGGCTCGCCAGCTCGGTAGCCGCAGCGACGATCGCCCCCGCCGGCGCCCCGCCGGCGGTCCGCATGCGCTGCGGCTACGAGGCCGTGGCGAACGTCGGCTACGCGCCGATCGAGCCGGTGGATCTGTTGGTGCGGGCGGCTGCGGCTGTCCGGACCGGCAAAGTGGATTCCGCTACCTGGCTGCGGCGCTTCGACGAAGCGGCCACTCCTCCCAGTTCCCCCTCCTAGACCAGCACCCGCTGGCTACCGCAGTCCTCGTCCATCGCTTCGCAGCCCCGCAGATAGTAGTAGCGGTAGGCATCGAGGCCGCCGCGTCGCCCTGCGCGATGTAGGCCGGGCTGATAAACCGCGTCGCCATGCCGCAAATCGGTGCAGGCGGTGCGGTCGTGGGATGCACCTTGGTGCGAGCCGGGCCCTCGCTCCCGGTGGCCCGGACAGGGCGTTCGTGCCCATTTCATGCGGAAAAAGCGTGGCGCCGCGGGGGCGCGACAGTGTGGCCCGAAGCGTGCGTAGGAGGGCGGCAACCGCTTCCCAGGACGACTTCGATGTCCATGCCGATGACCCAGAACGGCGCCCAGCCTGGTGACGGGCGCGAGCTGGCCGCCCTGCTGGCAATCGGGCCGGACGCCAGGGCGCGCGTGCGGATACTCGTCGTGGATGACGAGCATACGCTGCGCGAGAGCTGCGCCGGCGTGCTGCGGCACGAAGGGTACGACGTCACGGTGTGCAGCCGCGGTCAGGACGCGCTGGACCTGCTGAAGCGGCGCGCCTTCGACGTGGTGCTGGTGGACCTCTACATGACGCAGGTCGACGGGCTCGCGCTGCTGCGGGCGGCACTCGGGACCAATCACGACACGATCGTGATCGTGATGACGGGAAACCCGAGCGTCGAGTCGAGCGTCGAGGCGCTGCGGCAGGGCGCATTCGACTATCTCCCGAAGCCGTTCTCAGCCTCGCACCTCCAGGTGTTGATCGGCCGCGCGGTGCACACCCTGCTGGTCGCCCGCGAGACGCGCGAGCAGCAGGAAACGCTCGATCGGGCGCAGGTCCAGTCGGACAAGCTCACCCTGCTCGGCACCGCGCCAGCGTTCCGCCGGGCGATCGAGCTGGCTCGGAAGGTCGCGCCGACCGATGCCTCCGTCTTCATCACGGGGGAGAGCGGCAGCGGCAAGGAGATGATCGCCCAGTTCATTCACCACCACAGCCGTCGCTCGAGCCGCCCGTTCATCGCCATCAACTGCGCGGCGCTGCCGGAAGGACTGCTCGAATCCGAGATGTTCGGACACCGCAAGGGAGCGTTCACCGGCGCGGTGCGGGACAAACCCGGCCTGCTCGAAGCCGCGCACGGCGGCACGTTGTTTCTCGACGAGCTGGCCGAGATGCCAAAGTCGATCCAGGCCAAGCTCCTGCGGGTCATTCAGGACGGTGTGGTGCGCCGCGTGGGCAGCGAGACGACCGATGCCGTCGTCAATGTGCGGTTCATCGCCGCGACCAACGGCGACCCAGAAGCCGCCGTCACCGCGGGCGACATGCGGGAGGACCTCTACTACCGCCTGCGGGTCGTGCCGATCAACGTGCCGGCGCTGCGCGAGCGACCCGAAGACGTCCCTTTGCTCGCGGACTACTTCCTGTCCACGTACTGGGTGCGCCATCGCAGCAAGGGCGCGCCGTTCCCGCGTCTGACGGACGCGGCCCTGCGCGCGCTGTGCAGCTGCGCGTGGCGCGGCAACGTCCGCGAGCTGCAGAACGTGATCGAGCACGTGGCCGTGGTCGTGGAGCCGGGCGCGGACATCCGGCCCGAGGACCTGCACCTCACGGGAGACCCCACGCCGGAAGTCACCGGGGCGAATCCCGCGTCGCTGATCTCGACCCTGCTCGAGGAGAGCTATCACGCCGCCCGCGACCGAGTGATCGCGCAGTTCGAGCGGCAGTATCTGACCTGGCTCGTCAACCGGGCGAGCGGAAACATGTCGAAAGCCGCCCGCATTGCGGGCGTCGATCGGACCACGTTGTACCGGCTGATGGAGCGCCACGGACTGCAGCGCAGTCCCACCGCCGGGTGGGTCGTCGAGCGCGAGCCCGAGCCGGCGGCGGGCGCAATGGATGAGGCACACGTAAGCATCCCGGTGGGTGCGCCGGGCGGTGAGGCCGCGTGATACGCGGGGGAGTGATGGAAATGCGGACCAATACGGCTGAACGGCTCGACTGGCCGGTCGTCGCGACCGCGCCGAGGCTGGCGCCCGAGCCCGAGCCCCAGGATCTCACGGCCTGCCTGGCGGGCCCGAACGGGCTCGATCTCGTCGTGGACCTCGCACACGACCTCCGCTCCCCGCTCACGTCCATCCTGTTCCTCGCGGAAGCGCTGCAGCAGGGTCAAGGCGGCACAGTGACGCCGGAGCAGAGCCGTCAGGTCGGCCTGATCTACAGTGCGGCACTCAGCCTGTGCGCCACCGCGAGTGATGTGTTGGAGCTCGCCCGCGGCGGCAATCGCCTGGTGGACCGCTCGCCCACGCCGTTCTCGGTGGTCGAGACGTTCGCCTCGGTGCGCAGCATGATCCTGCCGATCGCCGAGGAGAAGGGCCTCGGCGTACAGCTGGTCCACCCCGTGCCGGAGCGGCGCGTGGGGCAGGCGCGCGCGTTGTCGCGCGTGCTGCTGAACCTCGCCACCAACGCCGTGAAGTTCACCGATACGGGCTACGTGGAGCTCGCGGCGCGGCCCATGGACAGCAAGCGTCTCGAGTTCTCGGTCCGGGACACCGGCCCGGGGTTCGACCCCGCCCTGCTCCGCTCGCTGTATCAGCCCGTGCGGCCCGTATCGGCGAGCGGGCGACACCACTTCTCCAGCTCCGGCCTGGGGCTCGCGATCTGCCGCAAGCTCGTGAAGGCCATGGGTACGGAGCTGCAGGTGGAAACGCGGCCGAAGTGGGGAACCCGTTTCTTCTTCGAAGTCGAGTGTCCCACGCCCGAAGGTGTGGCGTCATGACGTTGCCGCGTGTGACGTTGCCCCGGGTCGTGGCGCGCGGCCTACAGACGACGCCGTTTCGCCATGTCGCACCCGCTCCGCATGCCACCCCACAGACCGAGACGTCGTCCGAGCCTGCGGGTTCGGTCACACAGGTGTCCGGCCGCGCCCGCGCACGGACTTTGCCAAGGGCTCCGGGCATGACGACACTCACTGACTACCAAGCGGCACGACCGGCCCAACCGAAGCTCGCGCTGGTGCAAGCCCCCGCGTTCCGCGCGCGAGACCGCGAGCGGACAGGCCGCCGCCTGCTCAATTTCATCGTGGCGGCCGTGGGGCTCGTCCTCGCGTTCCCCGTCATGCTCGTCATTGCGGCGCTCATCAAGCTCACCTCCCGCGGGCCGGTGCTCTTTGCACAGACGCGCGTGGGGCTGGACCGTCGCTTGCTTACCTACGCGGGCGGCAACACCCGTCGCCACATCGATCAGGGCGGTCAGCCGTTCACGATGTATAAGTTCCGCACGATGTGCCCGGCCGGAGCGGGGGATCCCCAAACGTGGGCCGCCCCCGATGATGAGAGGGTAACGCCCGTGGGCCGGGTGCTGCGGAAGCTCCGGCTGGACGAGCTGCCCCAGCTGTTCAACGTCTTGATGGGCGACATGAACGTCGTCGGCCCTCGGCCCGAGCAGCCCACCATCTTTGTGTACCTGCGCGAGCAGATCGAGGGCTACCAGCGCCGCCAGCGCGTTCGGCCGGGCATCACCGGCTGGGCACAGGTCAACCAGGGCTACGACACGACGGTGGGCGACGTGCGCCGCAAGGTGGGCTACGACCTCGAGTACATCCGGCGCCAGTCCGTGTTCGAAGATCTCAGAATCATGCTCCGTACCGCGCCGGTGATGCTGCTGCGGCGCGGCGGGTGGTGAGCCCCCGCTCCTAACCGGCGCTCGCCGCGCCGCTCCGCACCACCGATGAAATCATACCTCCCTGCCGCCCGCCTCCGCGGCGTGGCAAGTGATGTACTGCGGCATCGCCCCTTGCGCAGCGGAAACACTTGTGGCTCGCGTGCCGCACCGACGGCGTAGGGAGGATCCGTCCGGCGCGTCTGGCGTGGGATGTGCAAGGCCAGTCCGCCATGCGATGTCTGATCACGGGAGGCGCGGGGTTCATCGGGTCGCACCTGGTCGAGCACCTGGTCGGCGCGGGGCACGATGTCGTGGTCCTGGACGATCTCTCGACCGGTCACCGCGAGAACTTCGCGGCGGTGCGACGGCGGATCAGCTTCATGCGCGGCAGCGTCGCAGACCTGAGCGCCTGCCGCCGAGCGATGGAAGGCGCCGACTACGTCTGGCACCACGCCGCGGTCACGGCGGTGCAACGCTCAGTGATCGATCCGGGGGCCGCCCACACCGTGAACGCGACCGGCACCCTGAACGTCCTCCTCGCCGCCCGCGACGCGCGCGTCCGTCGAGTCGTGTACGCCGGCTCCACCTCGGCATACGGCAACTCGGCGGTGCTACCCAACCGCGAGGACCATGTCGCGAATCCGCTCGGGCCGTACGCGGCCTCCAAGCTCGCGGGCGAGGGTTACTGTCTCGCCTTCCACGCCGCGTATGGCCTCGAGACCGTGGTGCTCCGCTACTTCAACGTGTTCGGCCCGCGTCAGGACCCGAAGTCGCAGTACGCCGCCGTCGTGCCGCGGTTCATCGCCGCGGCGCTCGCGGGCGAGCCGCCCACGATCTACGGCGATGGGAGCCAGACCCGCGATTTCGTGTATGTCGCGAACGTGGTACACGCGAACCTGCTCGCCACCCGCGCGCCGGCGGCCCGCGTGGCCGGTCAGGTATTCAACGTCGGGTGCGGCCGCAGCATGAGCGTCAATGAGCTGTGGGATCGCGTTCGCGGGCTGACGGGCGTACCCGTCCTGCCAAGACACGAAGCCGCGCGCGCCGGTGAAGTGAAGAGCTCGCTCGCCTCGATCACCAAGGCGCGAGAGCTGGTAGGCTATCAACCCGAAGTGGATCTCGACGAAGGTCTGCGCCGCACGATCACGTTCTACCGCGAGGCTCGCAAGCAGCGCCGCCGCCGGCGCGGGCGCGCCATCGTGCAGGCGGCGTAGAGCGCCATCTAGCGCCCCGCGTGCGAGCTCGCGCCCTGCTTGCCGCCTGCCAGCGGCCGGAACAGGGGTTCGTTCGTAAGGCCGTAGCCGTCCATGTAATAGGCGTAGGCGCGATACTCGGACTCATCCCGGACGTCATTGAGTACTGCGCCCAACAACCGTAGCGGCAGCCGTCGGAGGATCTCGAGCTTGGCCTCGGCCAACTCCCGATCGGTCCTTCCCAACCGCAGCACCATCAGCAAGTTGCCGGCAAGCTTGGCCAGCGCGAGGGCATCCACCCCCGCCCCAAGCGGCGCGGTATCCAGCACGATCACGTCATAGGTCGAACGCAGGCTGGTCACGAGGTCGGCCATTGCGCCCGAGCCGAGCAGCTCAGGCGCATCACGTCGGCGAGTGCCACTGGCAATGAAGTCGAGGCACGGATGGGACGTCTTCTGCAAGACGGGCGCGCGGGCAACATCCCCGGCGAGGAAGTCCGTCAATCCCGGCTGCCGACGCAGGTTCAGCACGCGATGGAGCACGCCCCGCCGGAGGTCGGCATCGACCAGCAACGTGCGCTGCTTCGCGTATGAGAACGCCAGCGCCAGGTTGGAGCTGACGAACGACTTCCCGTCCCCGCTCCCGGGGCTCGTCACCGTGACCACGATCGGACCGGAGGCGGGGTCATACTCGTTCACCAAGCTGAGGCGGAGACCGCGGAATGCCTCCACCACCGCATCGGGGCTCGTCGCACCATTTCCCTTGGCGTTCCGGTCCAAATGCGTTATCACCCCGATCACGGACATGCCGAGCTGCTCCACCTGCACCCGCTGGGCGATGGTGCCGCCCAGGCGGTCGGCTAGGAAAGCGCCCGCGGAGCCGAGCATGAGGCCCAGCAGCAGTCCCAGGGCGATCTGCTCCGGCAGCCCGATGCCCGCGGGTTTCGCCGGGAGGGCGGCGTGGTCGACGATCTCCACTTGCCCAACGGTAACCGCCTCGGCGATCTTCGCCTTCTGGTACTCGACGCGAAGCTCGTCTGCGACCTTCTGCGCATTGTCGACCCGCTCGGTCAGCCGCGCTTCTTCCTCTTCGGTCGTAGACAACTGCTGCTGGCGGGCTCGCAAGTCGTTCATCGCCGTGATGCGGCCCTCGAGTGACGCGATGGCACTCTGTATGCCGCCCTGCACCGCGTGGAGCAGATCCGCCTCGGTCGATCCAATCAGCTGATTGAGGCGTGGCAGATCCGGATGCGACGTCGAACGGCTTGCCAACGAGTCGCGAGCTCTCTCGTACTGGTATAGCTGCGTGCTGAGCTGGGTCACCGACGGACTGACGGCCACGCCCGGTGTCGCCAATGCGGTTTGCAGGGCCTTGCGGCTGACGCTCGAGTCGCGGTCGCGGAGTGCGGCTAGGAGACTCTCGTCGGTACGTCGCTCTGCCTCGAGTTGCTGACGCTGCAGCTCGACTCCCGCCAATCCAGCCTGCTCACGCGCCAACGCCTCCCGCGACCCGTAGGTGCCGGCGCGCTGGCGAAACGCCGTGACCGCCTGCCGCGCGTCTGCCAGGAGCGAATCGTTGACCTTGAGTTGGGACTCGAGGAACTCGCGGCGTCGTGTGGACTGCTGTTGCGCGTCTTCGGCGCTCGCGCTCTTGAAGATGTCGACCACCTGGTTTAGGACGTGCTGTGCGACATTCGGGTCCGGTGCCGAATAGGTCACGTCCACGATATCGGTGTTGAGGCGGGGCTTGACCCGGAGGCGCGCGAGCAGGCGCGTGATGGCGGCTTCACGGCTCAGGACCCGCAGCCGAGCTGTGCTCGCATCCGGGCGATGCAGGACGGCGAACCGAATACCGCGACACTCCACGGCGGAGCCATATGGCGCGCTCCACCGCCCCGAGGTACCTCGCACGATGAAGCTGTCCTGGCCGAACGCGATCTGTAATGAGACCGGACCGGCAGCGGCCGGCACCGCCACCTCCGCCAGAGAGCTCAGGGGAAGGTCTCGGGTCGCCACCATCCGCAGCGCCGGCATGCTGTCGACTACCGCACCGGCAACCGCCCGACTGGTGAGCAGCTCCGCCTGCGACAACAGCGGGTCGGAGAACCTCTCGTCGGCACGCGCCGGGTCCAACACGACGCCCCCGGTCAACGCACGCCGAGGATCTGACATGCGAATGACCGCGACGGCTCGGTAAGCCGGTCCGGTCACGTATGCCACGACCCCCGCGGCCGCCACCGTAGCCAACACCACCCCGACGACCAACCGCACGTGCCGACGCACGGCCGCGAACAACTCTTCCAGGCGGACCGTGCTCACCGTCACCTCAAGCTCTCCTCGGTCGCCGTGGAGGCTCGAAGCACCGGGGCGATCGCTGGGCAGCCGTTCGGACATCTACCGGTACCCGTCCGACCGGCTCACCGGTACCGGCTGTAGGCAAGGACGGCCGCCACGGCCGCCGTCAAGCTGGCGAGCGGATACAAGGCGTCCCGCAGGAAGTTGAAACTGGAGCGACGCTCCACGAGTATCTGGTCACCGGACGCAATGGTCAGCCGTTCGTATTTCAAGTACCCGCTGCCCAGGTCGATCATCATCGTGCTATCCCTGCGGATCACCTGTACCTTGTTCAACCGGCCCAGTTCCGTCGGCCCGCCCGCCTGCGCGATCGCCTGCGCGAAGGTCGTCCCCTCGGGCAACCGATAAAGGTTCGGTTGACGTACCTCTCCCGCGACGGTCACCGGGAACACCGGCTCCAGAACGAACGGCACGCCCTGCTCATATGTGGACAGCACGGCGCGCAATCGTTCCCGCACCACCGCCAGGGGTGCCCCCGCGACTTTCACGACCTGGTATACCGGGTCCACCAGGGTGCTGTCCGGGGCGACGACGAAGTCGCCGCTCAACTCAGCGTGGCGCCACACGTTGATCCGGAGGACATCGCCTGGGCGGAGTGCCCGATCCTCCAGCGGTCGAGCCAGCCGTTGGGCCGATGCGGACCCGAGCGGCGCCATCAGCAGCACGGCAACGAGTCGTCCAGCCCAGCGCCTCATCCCGTTTTCCTTGCGGTTCACGGCGACGGAGAGGTGCAAGGAACGTGCTGATACTCAGAATCGGTGCCGTCATGAGCAACTCACTGTGCAGCAATGAGTTGGTAGGACCAAGCGGTGTTTCGGCGAGCGCCAAAGGAGGGCGCATCGCGGTGGCCTGTGGCTCGCGCGCATTGCCGCAGGTGTTGCGGGCCCGCAACGCGCTATCGGCACCAACGCGAAATGCGCGGTGCCACCAATCGGTTACACACGTGCCGACCAGGCACGGCACGTGCTATGCCAGTCCCTTGGGTTATGAGCAATGCTGCGTTCTGGTCTCTCTGGTGCTTCGTGTTTGTCCTGCCGTGGGACAAGTTCATCCTGATGCCGGTGTTGGGCTCCATCCCTCGCCTGGTCGGCTTGGCGGCCTCGGCCGTCGGGGTCGTCCACGTCCTCGCGCGCCGGCGGGTCAGGCCACTGTCCTGGTTTCACCTGTTCGCGATACTGTTTGTGCTCTGGGCTGGGGTGAGCGCCTTCTGGTCGATTGATCCGCAGGCGACTCGCGTGCGGTTCCTGACCTACATCCAGCTTGTCGTGTTGGTGTGGCTGATCTGGGAGATCGCGTGGTCGCCGGAACGCCAACGGGCGCTGCTCCAAGCATACGTTCTGGGCGTATCGTTTGCCGCGGGATTCACCATTCACACCTATCTGTTGGGTGTTCCCGCCATAGAAGGCACGAGGTTCACCGCCTTCAGCTTCAACGTGAACGAGCTCGGCATGACATTGGCGCTCGGCCTGCCGATGGCGTGGTACCTCAGCCTTTCGCAGCCGCGCCAGCGGCTTGCGTGGATCTGGCGACTCTATCTACCGCTCGGCGTCACCGCGATTCTCCTCACCGCGTCGCGCGGAGCGTTCGTGGCAGCGCTCGTGGCGCTCGCGATCATCCCGTGGACGCTCGGGCGCTTGCGGCTGCGGACCAAGGTTGCGCTGTATGCCCTTTCCGCCGGGACGCTCATCGCCGCGACTCAGTTCGTGCCGGAAACGTCTCTGGAACGCCTTCAAACCATCCGAGCCGACGTCGGCGCTGGCTATTTCGGTGGCCGTGGTGCCATTTGGATGGCGGGCCTGGAGGTGGCGCAAGAGCATCCCGTAGCCGGCGTGGGCGCCGGCGCCTACGGCGCGGCCGTCGAACCGACGCTCTTCTTTGGATGGGGAGCTCACAGCGTGCCCCTGGCGATTCTGGTCGAGAACGGCATTGTCGGACTCTTCTTGCTTCTCGCGGCGGTAGCGGCGGCGACGAAACCCTTGAGGCACTTGCCGCCCCTCCAACAACGGTTCTCGATCGTCCTGCTTGTCGCCCTGGCGGTCGCATCGCTATCGGGGGAGTGGGAAGATCGAAAGCAATTCTGGTTTGTCTTGGGCGTGCTGGCGGCGCAGGTCGTCTACCGACCGGCGGAGAAACGGGTCACGCCGGCAGTCCCGCTGCGCACGCGTCCCGCGCCCCGATGAACCTCTACGAGCTTACGCGAGGGCTCTCACTCCGGCGACGGCCCGCGGCGGTGCGTACCCCCTCGAGCGCAGCGTCTCATCGATCCGCGCCGACCCGAATTCCGTCAGCAGGCGTCGCAGATCCCGTCGCATTCGGCCCCGTCCCCCATACGCTCGGCGCTTGAGCAGCCGCGGCATGCCGCGCGGCGGCACTTCCTCGCTGTCCAGCTCCCACGGGTGAAAGTAGAACATAAACCACGATTGGGCGCGTAGCCGCTTCGCCACGCCCCAACGAAACACGCGGAAGGGGATGGCGCGGAAATAGCCACCTCCGGACCACGGGACCACGCACGGCCCGATCACGACGCGCGACATCGGCAACTCCAGGAGGCCGGGACGGACCGACACCACCGGGACATCCGGGTCGATCGGCGTGGCCAGCCGGCCGTAGCGGTCGTGCGCCTTGAACTGGTAGAAGCTCGAGTCGTACCAGTAGCCCGCCTCCGCCAGGCAATCGAGGACAGCGTCGCCGATCGAGAAGTTCGGAGCCCGAAGTCCCCAGACGGGCAGGCTGGTGATCTGCTCCAAGGAGTCGCGTGCCTCGGCAAGGTCCCGAGCCAGCGCATTCCGCGACAGGCCGTCGAGCCGCGCGTGAACGTCGGAGTGACTCGCGACCTCGTGCCCCTCTGCCACGATCCGGCGCACCAGCTGCGGGTGCCGCCGGGCGATCCATCCCAGCACGAAAAACGTGGCCTTGGCCCCGGTCTCGGCCAGGATGTCCAGCACTTCGTGCGTGTTGCGTTCGACCCGCGCCTCGAGCGATGACCACGCGGCGCCGGCGAGGCTGGCACGCAAATTCTCGGCGTGGAACCAATCTTCCACGTCGAACGAGGCCAGGAATACCTGCGCCGTCACAACAGCCGCCTTCCCCGCGCTTGCAGCCGCCGCGCGTCACGCCGCGTGGGAAACCCGTGGTACTGCTCTCGCGTAGCGGGGATCGGGCGCGGCTCCGGCCAGCGCGGCGTTCCGATCGCGGCCAGGAGGCGCGCGACCTCCCGTCCGGCCACGGTCTTGGTTCTCGCCGCCACGGCGAACGCGGATTCCGCGGCTCCGACGTCCACGGGGAATTCGGCGATGAGCCGTCCGGCGTCGAGGCGCTCGACCATTTCGTGCAGCGTGACCACGACACGCGCGTCGCCGTTCTGGAGAGCCCAAAACGTGGGCATCATCCCGCGGTACAGCGGGAGCTTGCCGCTATGGACGTTTAACACATGCGGCACGGCCATGAGGGCCGGGCGACGGAAGATCTCCGGTGCCGCGACGGACAGGAGCACGTCGACGCCACGGGCCGTGAGCGTACGTAGATACGACGCATCATTGATCGTGGGGAGCCGCACCACCGGAACGCCATACCGCGCCGCGATGGCTTCGACACTGCGGGGACGCCCGACCCGGTCCGAGACGGCCGCGGTGACGTAGCGGCCGAGGAGTCGCATGAAATCGACCGGGCCGTACAGCTGAAACAGGCGCCGCACCAGAGCGGGCTTGGATTCGTTGAAATTGCGGAGTAGCACGATTTCCACGAGGTCGAGTCGGTCGCTCGACCGCCCCTCGAGGAACGCCTCAAAGAACCGCGCCGTGAAGAATGGGTCGCTCTGCGTTACGGCGACGACTCGGACAGGTTTGGTCCCGTTGGTCATCGCGATTTACCGGGTCAAGGCCACGGACGGAGCGCCGCGTCGGCGGCGTATCACAAAGTCCCACGTCCCAAGCAGATATCCGGAGCCGTGTGCGAAATGGACCACGGGGAACACGACGCTCGACGCGAGCCCGACGGGCATTTCCCGCCGGCGGGCGAGGATTAGGGCGACGATCAGGTCGGCGGTCACATAGGCGCCCAGTGTGAGGAAGAGCAAAATGCGCGCGGGACCGAACCACGGCGCGAAGACCGCCGCGAGACCCACGGTAAAGACGAAGAGCGCGGGGACCAACTGGCGCGCGGTCATGACGGCTCCGACTTTCCGCGCGACGAGGGGCTTGAAGTAGCCGTACTGGAAGAACATCCGCCACAGCTTGCCCAGTGCCGCGCGCGCGTAGTATGTCGCTACGACACCGGGTACGAGTAGCACGCGTCCACCCGCTTTGAGCACCCGGAAGGTGAGCTCGGAGTCCTGACTTCTCAGTAGATCTTCGTCGAACGGCCCCAGCCGCTCGAACACGTCGCGCCGGTAGGCGCCGCACTGTAGCGTATCGACGTCCCGCACCCGGGTCGTGCCGAGGCGGTACTGAGCATTGCCCATCCCGAACGGATGCGCCACCGCCGCCGCGATGGCGCGGGCCATGATCGTCGCGTCGCCCGGCTCCGTTCGCCACGACGCTCCGACGCTGTCGGCGCCGTTCCGCTCCATGCAATCAACGAGGTCGACAATGTAGTTCGCGGGATACGTGGCGTGCGCATCCATACGCATGATGATGCTGCCTCGGGCCCGCGAGATGCCCACGTTCAGGGCGGCCGGGGTGGTGCGTTTCGGGTTGTCGAGCAACTGAACTACCGGATAACGGCTGGCGTAGTCCGCAACCACGCTGCGGGTGCCGTCGTCGCTCATGCCGTCGACGATCAGCACCTCGAGCCGATCGCGCGGGTATGCGTTCGCCAGCATCGAGTCCAGCATCGGCCCGATATACTCGACTTCGTTGCGGCACGGCACCACGATCGACACGAAGGGCCGAACCACAGACCCGGAAGCCCTGGTCACGCTGCTCATGGGAGCGTGGCCAGCAAGCGGTCTCATCATGCCCGCGCAACCCGCAAAGGGCTTGCCAGCGGGGACCGTGCCCTCGAGCCCTCCGATGTTGCTTGCACGCCACACGACCCGGGGTTGACGGGCTACAAGTGGCCCCTTCGGCCGCGCGCGAATCTCCGCGTCAAGGCGGACCCGGCGGCCCCCCTCTTGCTGGACAGTCACGTGCGCATGTGCGGCATCGTCGGAATCGTGCACTCAGACTCGGCCCGGCCCGTTCCTCCTGCCGTGATTCGGCGGATGTGCGAGGCGATTCGTCATCGGGGGCCGGACGACGAGGGCGCCTACGTGGACCGCAACGTCGGCCTCGGGATGCGACGGCTCAGCATCATCGATCTGGCGGGCGGACGACAGCCGATCTTCAACGAAGACCACTCGAAGGTCATCGTCTTCAACGGCGAGATCTACAACTACCGCGAGCTGCGGCGTGGGTTGATCGCGCAGGGACACGTGTTCGCCACTCAGGGCGACACCGAGGTCATCCTGCATCTCTACGAACAGTACGGGCCGGAGTGCGTGCAACGGCTGCGCGGCATGTTCGCGTTCGCCATCTGGGACTCTGCCGAGCAGACGCTGTTCCTCGCCCGCGACCGGTTCGGCATCAAGCCGCTCTACGTCGCGTCCGGACCCTGGGGAATCGGGTTCGCGTCGGAGCTGAAGGCACTCCACGTTGTCGGCTTGGCGCATCGAGAGCTCGACTGGGACGCGCTCGACACGTATTTCCAGCTCGGGTACATCCCGGCGCCCGCGACACCGTTCCGCGCAATTCGCAAGCTCGAGCCGGGCCACACGGCCGAGTGGAATCACGCCGGCGGCCTCTCGACCCGGCAATACTGGGATCTCCCGCGAGAGCGGACCCCCACTCCTCGCGAGCTGGAAGCGCAGATCGTGGACTGGCTCGACGAGTCCGTCCGGGCCCACCTGGTGAGCGACGTGCCGGTCGCGGCGTTCTTGAGCGGCGGCCTCGACTCCTCCGCCGTGGTCGCCAGCTGGTCGCTGGCGAGCGATGCCCCCCCCCACGCGTTCACCGCGAAGTACTTCGGCTCCGGCGCCGCAAGTGCAGACGAAACGGATCTCGCCCGGCGGCTCGCCGCCGCATACGGCGTGACACTGACGGAGGTGGACATTCACCCCGACGTCCGGGACCTGCTCGAGCCGATCACGTACGCCCTGGACGAGCCCCACGCCGACGAATCCGCCGTGCCCACCTGGCTCCTGTCGCAGGCCGTCGGCGCGTCCTACAAGGTCGCCCTCACCGGGATCGGTGGCGACGAGTTGTTTGCCGGATACCGACGCCACATCGGGTTCCTCGTCGGCGAGCACTACGCGCGCTTGCCCCGCGCGGTGCAGCGCGGCGTGAGCGCCCTCGCAAACGTGCTGCGGGAGCCCCGGGGCGCCTCCCTCGCCGTCGATCGGCTCAAGCGATTCCTCCGGGACGGCAACAGGTCCGCGCCCGAGCGGTTCCTCAGCTACCTCACGCGCTTCCCCAACCCTGGCCGGCACGGGCTGTACGCACCCGCGCTGCGCCACCACGTGAGCGGCGCGGCGGCGAGCGGCTGGTTCCGCGACCTGTACCAGCGTCACGGTGCCCCTGCCGGCCTCTCGGCAGCGCTGTACTTGGATTACAAGACGTTCCTCGCTGACGACGTGCTGGCGCTGAGCGACCGCATGGCGATGGCACACTCCCTGGAAATCCGCGTCCCGCTCGTGGACCACGAGCTGGTGGAGCGGGTGTTCCCACTCCCGGATCGCCTCAAGATCGGCCTGTGGCAGAACAAGCGATTGTTGAAGCGCGCGTTGCAGGGACGTCTTCCCGCGCAGCATCTCCGCGCGCCGAAGCGGGGGTTCGTGGGGCCGACCGCCGCGTGGCTGCGCAACGAGCTGCGCGGCGTGATCGAGGACGAGCTCGCACCGGCACGGCTGCAGCGACTGGGCTACTTCGATCCGACCGTGGTCCGCGGTCTGCTGGACGACCACTTCTCCCGGCGTCACAACCGCGCGGGCATCCTGTGGGCGTTGCTGTGCTTCTCGATTTGGCACCGCGGGTACGTCGAGGCCGCGCCCGTTGCCCCGCTCGACGATGAAGCGAACATCCCGCACGCCGAGGCGGCGCGGTGAACGCACGGCCTCGCCTACTCTTCTTATGCTCGACGCTGCCCTATCCGCCTGATTCGGGGCAGACGATCCGCAGCTTCCATGTGCTGCGGTTGCTGGCTCGCGCGTTCGACGTGACGGCGCTCTGCTTCTATCGTCGCACGCCGCTGAGCTTCAGTCGCCCCGAAGGACGGACGATGGAGCAAGACCTCGCTCAACGCTTGGCGGCCTTAGGCCCCTTGGCCGACGTCGAAACGTTCCCAATACCGCAGGAGTACAGCGTTTGGCGCCTGGCGTGGGACCACCTGCGCAGCGTCAGCCTCAACCAGGTATACACCACCTTCGCGCTCGACTCTCGGACTTTTCGGAAGCGACTCCTCCACCTGCTCCGGACACGTCGCTTCGATCTGGTACACATGGACTCGATCACGCTGTCCGGGTATCTGCCTCTGCTCGGCGACCTGCCCGTGGTCTGCGTGCATCACAACGTCGAGTCCGCTCTGCTGCAGCGTCGCTCGCGCGCGGAGCGCAGCCCCTGGAGGCGCGCATACCTGCTCCACCAGGCCCACCTGATGGAGCGGGAGGAGCGGCGCTGGTGTGGGCGGTGTCATCTCAACGTCCTGGTCTCGGAAGCGGATCGGATGGAGCTGCAGCGCATCGCGCCCGAGGCGAACTGCACGGTGGTGCCGAACGGCGTGGACATCGCAGCCTTCCGACCGGACGCTGGCCGGGAGGAGGGAATTGTGTTCGTCGGAGGGCTCAATTGGTTCCCGAATCGCGACGCCTTGCAGTATTTCTGCGACGCGATCCTCCCTAAGGTGCGTGCCGCCGGCGAGCCGACGCCGGTCCGTTGGCTGGGAGGCGGTGCCTCGGACGAGGTTCGTCGTCACTACCGCGATCGCTACGCGGTGGAGCTCACGGGTTATGTGCCGGATGTCCGCCCTTACGTGCGCGATGCCGCCTGCTACGTCGTGCCGCTGCGGGTTGGCGGGGGCACGCGCCTCAAGATCTTGGACGCGTGGGCGATGGGGAAGGCGGTGGTGAGCACCGCGGTCGGCTGCGAAGGTTTGGCCGCCCAAGACGGCCGCAACATCCTCATCCGGGACGACCCCGAAGCCTTTGCTCAGGCGGTCCGGGCGGTTCTCCAAGACGGAGCGTTACGTCGGCGTCTGGGAATCGAAGGGCGTCGCACGGTTGAGCGCCACTACAGCTGGGACGGGATCGGCGAGTCGATGCTGCCCCTGTACCGCTCGCTCTACGAGGCAACTGACGAGCGCCTGCATGGTCGGCCTGTGGCCGCCCGGTCCACCTGAGCAGTACCACAGCTCAAACTGGCCGAATTTAGTAGCGCAAATTGCACTATTACTTGCATATTACAATACAAAACTATTACGTGGAGTTGACGATTTAGCTTGTTCTAGGGGTTTACAAGTCCTGCAGTGGCGCCTCAAGTTCCCACAGGCGACCGATACGCGGCACACCTGTTGCACTCATGCATCACCAGAAATACGCTGCTCAGAGCAAAGCCGCTGAAAGGCGGTGACGCAGAGCCACGGGACTAAGGCGAGCCGCTGCTCGCGAGGTCCGCCGGGCCGCCAGCGAATCGACCGCGCGTCGAAGCTGGCGGCCCTTTCGTGTTTTGGAGGAGTTGGCGCTATGCCGTTCACGTTCAAGCTGTCACAGCGCCTCGCGCGCATGAAGCTGCCCCTCGCCATCGCCGCCGCGGCGTTCGCGGCGTGCGAGCTGCCTGTTCGGGTCACTGATCCTACCCCGCCGAACAGCCCCGTCGTGCAGATCGTTTCTTCTCCCGACACTGTCACACTCGATCCGGACCAGACGCAACAATTCGTTGCGTACGGTCGCACGCAGGCCGGCGACAGCGTCGCCGTCGCCGTGAGCTGGAGTGCATCGGGGGGAACGATTACAGGCGGCGGTCTTTACACCGCGAACGGCGTCGCTGGCAGTTATCAAGTGACGGCCACGGCTCAAGTCTCGGGTAGTTCGCAGGTGAAGAACAGGGGTCCGATGGCACAGGTTATTCTGACTCCGCTGACCGCCTCCGCAGTCGGCGGGGGAAGGGTGCAGTTCGCTGTGTACGGGATCCGGAAGAACGGTGACAGCGTCGCGGTCAGCGTGGGGTATGCCGCCACGGGGGGCATTATCTCTGCGGTCGGGCTGTATACCGCCGGGCAGAGCGCGGGAACCTACCAGGTGATCGCCACCCAGAGCGGCGGGACGCTGGCCAGCACCGCGGCCGTCACGATCAGTAGTGTGCCGGTGGCGTCGGTGGCGGTGAGCCCAGTGGCCGCGGGCCTCACGGTAGGCGCGACCACTCAGTTGACAGCTACACCCGAGGACTCGAGCGGCACCGCCCTCACTGGTCGGGCCGTGACATGGGCGACGAGCAACGCAGCTGTCGCGACGGTGTCGGTGAGCGGCCTGGTGACGGGCGTGGCGGCAGGCTCAGCCACGATTACGGCAACCAGCGAAGGGCAGAGCGGGACATCCGCCCTAACGGTGACCAACGTGCCGGTGGCCTCGATGACGGTGAGCCCGGCGACGGCGACGGTCACAATAGGCACGACGACTCAGTTGACCGCTACTCCGAAAGACGCGAACGGCACCGCCCTCAGTGGTCGGGCTGTGACCTGGGTGACGAGCAACGCGGCCGTCGCGACGGTCTCGGCGAGCGGATTAGTGACGGGGGTGGCGGCAGGCTCGGCGACGATCACCGCGACGAGCGAGGGACAGAGCGGGACATCCGCCATAACGGTCACCAACGTGCCGGTGGCCTCCGTGACGGTCAGCCCGACGGCGGCAGGTGTCACGGTGGGCGCCACAACCCAGTTGACGGCGACTCCGAAAGACGCGAACGGCACCGCCCTCAGTGGTCGGGTGGTGACCTGGGCGACGAGCAATGCGGCCGCCGCGACGGTCTCGGCGAGCGGCTTGGTGACGGGTGTGGCGGCAGGCTCGGCCACGATCACCGCGACGAGTGAGGGGCAGAGCGGGACGGCGGCCCTGACGGTGACGAACGTGCCGGTGGCGTCGGTCACGGTGAGCCCGGCGACAGCCAGTCTTACCGTGGGCGCGACGACCCAGTTGACGGCCACGCCAAAAGACGCGAACGGCACCGCCCTCAGTGGTCGGGTGGTGACGTGGGGGACGAGCAACGCGGCCATCGCAACGGTCTCGGCGAGCGGATTGGCTAGGGGCGTGGCGGCAGGCTCCGCCACGATCACGGCGACGAGCGAGGGGAAGAGCGGGACATCCGCCGTGACGGTGACGAACGTGCCGGTGGCGACGGTGACCGTGACTCCAGCGATTGCGACCCTGCTCATGGGAGCGACGGTGCAGCTGACCGCGACGCCGAGAGACGCCCTCGGCAATCCGCTGAGCGGACGCGTCGTCACCTGGTCGAGCGACGCGCTGGGTGTCGCCGCAGTGAGCGGCAGCGGCCTGGTGAGTGGCCTCGCGGTCGGTGGGGCGACGATCACCGCGACGAGCGGGGGGCAGAGCGGGAGCGCGGCCGTGACGGTGACGCTCGTGAGCGATTCGACGCCGCTCTACACGCTGGGCAACGGCGCCAACTATTACGTCGCGCCGGCGGGCTCGGACGCGAATCCCTGCACCGCCGCCGCCCCTTGCTCCACGCTGCAGCGCGTCTCGCAACTCATGAACCCGGGCGACAACGCCCACGTGGCCGCCGGCAACTACACCTGGAGCTACTCCGCCAATCGCGTGACCAAGAGCGGGACGGCCACCGCGCTCCTCACCTACATCTCCGATACCAAATGGGGCGCGAAGATCTATGGGTCGGACTGCTCCCCCATCACGAATGACGGCGATTACGTCCAGATCATCAACTTCGACGTCACGGGAAGCTGTGTCCAAGGCATTACGACGAACGGCAACTACACCAAGATCATCGGCAACCGCGTGCATGATATGCCCGGCTCACAACTCACCGCCGCCATCGTGGTGGACTGCTGCAGCTATAGCAAGACCGGCAATCAAGTCATCGGCAATGTGGTGGACAACATCGGCCCGTGGGGGCAGGTGAATCAAACCCACGGCATCTACCTGGCTGGGCCGGGCAACAGTGCCATGAACAACATCGTGACCCGCGCGGCCTCGGCCTGCATTCAAACCTACCACGGCGCTACCCGGCTTACGATCGTCAACAATGTGGTGGCGAACTGCGGCAAATATGGCATTCAGATATCCGGCGATCCTGCCATCACATCGAACGATTACACGACCGTCGATAATAACATTGTGGTGAATGTCAATGGTTACGGCATTTGGGAATCCACCTCCGGGGCCATTGGCACTCACAATGTCTACAACAACAACATCGTCTACAACAATACGACGAACGTGTCTCTCGTAAACGGCACCCAGTCAGGTACCCTTACGCTCACGAGCGCCCAGTTCAGCGCCCTCTTCGTGAACTACACCGGGGACATGACGGGGGATTACCGCCTCCAGGGTGGCGCGATGGCGATCGATCGGGGCACGACCCTCTGTGCCGCCGGCGTGGTCGTCTGCGTGCCGGCGCTCGACTTCACCGGCATCCTGCGCCCTCAGGGCGTTGCCTACGACATCGGGGCCTATGAGTGGCATTGAGGCATTGAGGGCACGGTAAACCCTCAGGGCCGCACGCCGTGACTACTCGGTCGAACGCGTGCGGCCCTTCTCTCGTCTAACCTAAGGAGCGCCCGACTATGCCTTTCAAGTTCAAGCTGTCCAAGCGGCTGGCCCTCATCAAAGCGTCGCTCGCCGCCAGCGTCGTCTTGGCGCTGGCGTGCGAGCGCGATCTCACCGATCCCCAGCCACCCCGCAACCCTCTGACACAAGTCATCACTTCCGCGGATCTCACCCCGCTCCCGGTAGCCTCGGTCCTCGCGAGCGGAGACGATGGCAACATCCCGCAGAACACGCTCGACAACAACCTCGCCACCCGCTGGTCCGCGTCCGGCGACGGCCAGTGGATCCGCTACGACCTCGGCGCGGTCATGGCCGTCGGTCCCGTGACCATTGCCTGGCACCGCGGGACGGAATGGGCGTCCGCGTTCGACATCGAAGTGTCGCTCGACAGCCTCACCTGGACCCGGGCCTTCACCGGCCGGAGCAGCGGGCAGACCCTCCAGCCCGAGCGTTACGATTTCCCGACGGTCCCGGGCCGCTACCTCCGGATCGTCGGTCACGGCCAGTGGAGCGGCACGACCCAGCTCAGCTTCTGGAACAGCATTACCGAGACCGCGATCTACGGAAGCGCAGCAGCGACGATAAAACCCGTACCAGTGGCCTCGGTCGTCGCGAGCGGAGATGACGGCAACGTCCCGCAGAACACGCTCGACAACAACCTCGCCACCCGCTGGTCCGCGTCCGGCGACGGCCAGTGGATCCGCTACGACCTCGGCGCGGTCACGGCCGTCGGTCCCGTGACCATTGCGTGGTACCGCGGGACGGAATGGGCGTCCGCGTTCGACATCGAAGTGTCGCTCGACAGCCTCACCTGGACGCGGGTCTTCACCGGCCGGAGCAGCGGGCAGACCCTCCAGCCCGAGCGCTACGATTTCCCCGCGGTCCCGGGCCGCTACGTCCGGATCGTCGGCCACGGCCAGTGGAGCGGCACGACGCAGTTCAGCCTCTGGAACAGCATTACCGAAACCGCCATCTACGGAAGCGCCGCGGCGCCAGTCACGGCCCTGCCGGTGGCGTCGGCCATCGCGAGTGGGGACGACGGCAACATCCCGCAGAATACGCTCGACAACAACCTCGCCACCCGCTGGTCTGCGTCCGGCGACGGCCAGTGGATCCGCTACGACCTCGGCGCGGTCACGGCCGTCGGTCCCGTGACCATCGCGTGGTACCGCGGGACGGAATGGGCGTCCGCGTTCGACATCGAAGTGTCGCTCGACAGCCTCACCTGGACGCGGGTCTTCACCGGCCGGAGCAGCGGGCAGACCCTCCAGCCCGAGCGCTACGATTTCCCCGCGGTCCCGGGCCGCTACGTCCGGATCGTCGGCCACGGCCAGTGGAGCGGCACGACGCAGTTCAGCCTCTGGAACAGCATTACCGAAACCGCCATCTACGGAAGCGCCGCGGCGCCAGTCACGGCCGTGCCGGTGGCGTCGGCCATCGCGAGTGGGGACGACGGCAACATCCCGCAGAACACGCTCGACAACAACCTCGCCACCCGCTGGTCCGCGTCCGGCGACGGCCAGTGGATCCGCTACGACCTCGGCGCGGTCATGGCCGTGGGTCCCGTGAACATCGCGTGGTACCGCGGGACGGAATGGGCGTCCGCGTTCGACATCGAAGTGTCGCTCGACAGCCTCACCTGGACCCGGGCCTTCACCGGCCGGAGCAGCGGGCAGACCCTGCAGCCCGAGCGCTACGATTTCCCGACGGTCCCGGGCCGCTACGTCCGGATCGTCGGTCACGGCCAGTGGAGCGGCACGACCCAGCTCAGCCTCTGGAACAGCATCACCGAAACCGCGATCTACGTAAGCGCGGCGGTGCGGATAGATTCCGTGCCGGTGGCGTCGGTGACCGTGAGCCCAACGTCCGGGAGCGCGCGGATCGGGGCGACGGTGCAGCTCACCGGCGTGACGAAGGACTCGGCTGGGAACCTGCTGACTCGTCGGACGGTAAGCTGGATGACCAGCAACGCGTCGGTCGCGACGGTCTCGGCGGGCGGCTTGGTGACGGGGATGACGGCCGGATCGGCGACGATCACCGGCACGAGTGAGGGGAACCGCGGGACATCCACCATCACGGTGACGAACGTGCCGGTGGCCAGGGTGACAGTGACTCCAGCGATTACAAGCCTACTCATGGGAGCGACGCTGCAGCTGACGGCGACCCCGACGGACGCCCTCGGGAATCCGTTGAGCGGGCGCGTCGTCACCTGGTCGACGAACACCCCCGGGGTGGCCACGGTGAGGGGCACCGGGTTGGTCACCGGGTCCGGGGTCGGCGCGGTGACGATCACCGCGACGAGCGAAGGGCAAAGCGGGTCGGCCGCAGTCACGGTGACGCGCGTGAACGATTCGACACCGCTCTACACGCTGGGCAATGGCGCCAACTATTACGTCGCGCCGGGGGGCTCGGACGGGAATCCCTGCACCGCCGCCGCCCCCTGCTACACGCTGCAGCGCGTCTCGCAACTCATGAACCCGGGCGACAACGCCCACGTGGCCGCCGGCAACTACACCTGGAGCTACTCCGCCAATCGCGTGACCAAGAGCGGGACGGCCACCGCGCTCCTCACCTACATCTCCGATACCAAATGGGGCGCGAAGATCTATGGGTCGGACTGCTCCCCCATCACGAATGACGGCGATTACGTCCAGATCATCAACTTCGACGTCACCGGAAGCTGTAACCAAGGTATCACGACCAACGGCAATTATAGCAGGATCATCGGCAACCGCGTCCATGACATGCCCGGCACCGCCCTCACGGGGGCGATCGTGGGCGCCTGCTGCGATTACAGGATCACAGGCATTCAGATCATCGGGAATGTGGTGGACAACATCGGCCCCTGGGGGCAGGTCAACCAAACTCACGGCATCTACGTCGCCGGCCCGTATGCGGTCGTCCAGAACAACATCGTCACCCGCGCGGCCTCGGCGTGCATTCAGAGCTACCACGGCGCCACCCACCAGATCATCTCCAACAACATAGTGGCGAATTGCGGGGTATACGGCATTCAAATCTCCGCCGATCCGGCCATCACGACCGACGATTACACGACCGTGGCCAACAACATCATCGTGAATAACGGCCAGTATGGGATTCACCAAGGCTACTCGCTGGGCAGCCACAATGTCTTTAGCAACAACATCGTCTACAACAACCCGGCCGGGAACATCTCGAGCCCGGAGTCGGGCACGAGTGCCACGCAGTCGGGGACCATCACCCCGACAAGCGCTCAGTTCAGTGCCCTCTTTGTGAACTACACCGGAGACATGACGGGGGATTACCATCTCCGCAGCGGCGCGGTGGCGATCGATGCCGGCACGACCCTCTGCGCCGCCGGTGTGAGCCTCTGCGTGCCGGGGCTGGATTTCGCTGGCCTCGCGAGGCCCAGAGGCACGGCCTACGACATCGGCGCCTACGAGTACTGAGCTTGCATCCGGAAAGGCGACACGCTTGCCGCGGTCCCCTGCCTCAATCGGCGGCGGGTCGCGGCATGCGCTCGCCTGAGGCGGACGGCCCACGTGGCCGCTGGGCAGCACCCTGTGGCACACGGAGAACGGGCGGTTCGCGGTTGCGGCGGTAGCGCCGCAGGGTCGCCGGCGGATTCGCGCAGGACAGCAAGTCTTGACCTGGTGCAGAATTGCACACGACCACCAGGTTGGGCCACCATACGTCAAGAGACGGGTCCGGAAGTTGCACAGCCGAAACGCTGCTTATGTCCTCACACACCGGACAGATGCGGTCACGCTCCGGACCGGGCGTGGTACCCCTCGCGGTTGCGCTTCTCCTGCTGTTGGCCTCCTGCGCGCTGCAGGACTCCGTTGCGCCCAACGACGCCCCGGGAACTCGGGGCATAAGCGCCGACCGCTCCGCCGGTCCGGCGCCGAACTTTTACGTCTCGCCGACCGGCTCTCCATCCGGCGACGGATCGTTCACCGAGCCATGGGACTTGGCAACGGCCCTCGCCGGCCCGGCCGCGGTGACGCCGGGCAGCACGATCTGGTTGCGCGGCGGAATGTATACGAACGCCGCAGATGCGAGGGGCTTCGCGAGCACGCTGACGGGTACACCTGACGCTCCGATCGTAGTGCGCCAGTATCCCAGGGAGCGTGCGACGGTTACCAACATCCTCTTCGTGACTGGTGCGTACACGTGGTTTTGGGGTTTTGAGGTCACGAACCCCGCTCCGCAGCAGGGCGTGATGCACGGGGTCCACCTCAAAGGGCCCGGAATCAAGGTCATCAACCTGGTCGTCCATGACGCGACCGATGATGGAATCTTCATCGGGCCGGAGGCAGCGGGGGCCGAGGTCAACGGCTCCGTCGTCTACAACAACGGTCGCACCGACAATCTGACTCACGGGATCTACTGTAAGAGTCAGACCGGCACGTTGTTGTTGAGAGACAACATCGTCTTCGACAATTGGGCGTACGGTTTTCATTGCTACGCCAACGACGGACCATATATCCAGAACATCGATCTCGAAGGCAACGTCGCATTCAACAACTACGTTTGGGGCGTGCCGGATGCCGACATTCTCGTTGGCGGCGTCTTTCCCGCGTCGGGAATCACCGTCAATGAGAATTACACGTACCGGACCAACTTCACCAACACGTTGACCGCCGACATTGGCAGCGACGTCGTTCGGAACCAAGATCTCGTCTGCACCAACAACTATTTCGTCGGCGGGTGGTGGCGGATGGGCGCGTGGGCCACGGCTACCGTCACGGGGAACACGCTGTACAACTTTACCAGCGGCGGCATGGTGTGGACCCTTGGGTCGGACAGCGACCAGCGGTGGAGCGACAATACGCTCTTCGGCGACCCCACAGCCGTGGTGTGGCGCCACGATACTACTGACGTCACCACCTTCGACGGCTGGCGGACGCAGAACGGGTTCGCCGATCCGGGCACATATGCAGGTAGCGCCCCCACGGGGGTCAAGATCGTGGTGCGCCCCAACCAGTATGAGCCGGGTCGGGCCAACATCATCGTCTACAATTGGGCGCAGCAGAGTGCGGTCAGCGTAGACGTCGCGGGCATCCTCAATATGGGTGACCGCTACGTGGTGCAGAATGCCGCAGACTTCTACGGCCCCCCGATCGCCAGCGGCATTTACACAGGCCGCCCGCTCGACCTGCCCATGGTCGGCATCACGCCCCCGAACCCGGTGGGCGTCGCCACGGCGCAACCGGCGCCCGTCACCGGACCGACCTTCAACGTGTTCGTCCTCATGAAGACGGGGCGAGGCCGCTGCGCTCCATTCAGCGGCGAGGTCGAGGACGCTGTGGGTCTGGACGACGCCGTTGTTGCAGGACCTTGTCAACCACGGGTGCGATGGCCTCGTATGTGATTGGCACGGGGCACAATCGCACTTGCGAGCCGTCCCGCCAGAGTCGCTCGAGCACGCACGCAATTCCCTCGATATCGGCGGCATCGCGAACCACAGCTCCGACGCGCTCTCCCTCGACCGCCGCGGCGCTGCCTGCCGGCGCCACGACCAGCGTGGGGATGCCCATCGCGACTGACTCATAGAGCTTGGCCGGGATCTGCAGCTCCTGCTGTTGCGCCAGGACGACCGCCAGGCGAGAGCGGCATACGACGTTGAGCGCTTGAGCGCGGGGAAGCGGGCCCAGCACCTCTACGTACGGCTCCATCCCTGCCGCGGCGACGGCGCGGTAAAACGCCTGAGCATGACCGGCGTCGGCCTGACCGGCCACGCGCAGTTTGACACCGGCCTGGGCTGCCTCCGGGTGGTGTTCCAAGAAGACCCGTAGCGCCTGCACCACCGGTCCGAGATCGCGCCCGGTATACAGCCAGCCGGTATAGGCGATGGCCAATCCTGGATACTGATCGCGAGCAGGTGGCGGCAGGCATTCCGCGTCGACGCCGTTAGGAACGCACACCACGGGCATGTCGGGATACCGCGCCGACAGCGCGTCCCCGAGCTGGTGAGTGTTGGTGATGATCCCCTGGGCGGCCCGGAAGGCGAGGCGTTCGAGGCGCGGGGCGACGACGCGAAACAGTCGGCTTCCAAGCATTCGATCCGACTCCCAAATCTTCGAGAGGGGTCCCGCCCACGGATCGCGCAGGTCGATCAACCAGGGCACGGCGCTACCCATCGTAGCGAGTCCTGCCACGAGGTGGGCGGTGTGCGGCGGGCCACTGCTCACGACGACCTCCGGCTGGAGTCGCCGCATCAGGGAGCGCGTGCGCAGCGCGGCGCGAAGCAGCCAGCCCCGGCTCTCGTCTGGAAAAGTCAAAAAGGCAGCGACCTCCCGACCCAGTTGGCGCAGCGGACCCGGCGGTGCCGACGGATTCCCGACCTGCGACGCTGTCGGGAATGCCTCGAGCGACGGCCCAAGAGCTAGGCGCCGAAGCAGGCGCCAGCCGTCGCTCAATGTCCAGAAGCGCGGCAACGACTCCACGTCAGGCCCGTTGGGCGCGGTATTCCCGATCGGCGGGACGCCCGTGACGACGGAAATCTTCCAGCCCAGGCGGGCGAGGTATTTCGTGATCCCCAACCAGCGAAGGCCACCGACGGGCCCGTCGGGACCGAAGTAATACGTGACGACGAGCAGCCGGCGGATGTTCACCGACGGCCCTCAGTTTCTCGGCGGGCTGCCATGACGAGCTCGCGAAATGCCTCGAACCGCTCCCGGTGTAGGACCACACAGGCAAGTCCATACGTGATCACGCCCACGCCGATTTGCGCAGCTAATCGCAGGCCGGGAGTCCACCCGCTAGGGCTCAGGACCCCGACGGCGAGCACCGCCGCCGCCATCAGGGCCGTGCCGCTCAGCGCCGGCCACAGCGCCGCGAGGTATGCCCTGGCAGACAGCTGGATCTTACGGAACACGCGCCGGTACAGCACGAAAGCGAGGAGGGGATCGACCAGCATCCATGCCATCGCCAGGCCGACCGTTCCCCATCGCTGTGCGGCGAAGTAGAAGCTCGTCGGCATGACAACCGCAGCGGCGACCATTCTCCACATCTCGAACCTCGAATCCCGGATGATCTGGAGCACTTGAGGCAAGAGGGGTGTGATGGAGCGGAACGCCGCGTAAGCGGCGAGGAGCCGCAACGGTGCGATCGTCCCCTCCCATTTGGCGCCAAGGACCAGCAGGACGAAATCCCGAGCCACCAAAACGAGTCCGAGGCTGACGGGGAAGGTTATGAGTGCGATCCCTTCCGTGATCCTGAGGACGTACCGCCGCATGGCTGCGTGGTCCGCCTGCACCGCGGAGAAGACGGCGGGCGTCACCTGCCCGACCAGCGCCGCGACCTTGTCGACCGGGACGCTGGCCAAGATCCAGGCGACGTTGTAGAAACCGAGGGCCGCCTTCCCCAGGATCCGCCCGGCGACCAGGAAGTCCGTGTTCGCAGAGACGTACCAGCCCAGGCGGGAGATGAGCACGTCGGAGCTGAGCGTCATCGCCTGCCGCAGGGCCTTCAGTCGCGGCCGCGCGAACGGTACGCGCCGCAGCCGCAGGATCGCTCCCGTCGAGACCAGCGCGCCCACCACCCCGCCGCACACGAGTGTCCAGTACCGCAACCCGACGACAGCAAAGGCGACCATGCTGATTGCGAGCACCAGCGCCTGGCTCAGGTCGATGAGCGCGAGCGCCTTGAAGCGCAGGTCGCGCTGCAGCAGCGCAAACGGGACCGTCTTGAAAGATGTGATGACGAAGGTGCTGCTCATGGCCACGACGACGAGCGGCAATTGTGGCGCGCGGAAGAAGTGTCCCAACGGAATCGCCGCGGCGCAGGACGCGAGCACGCCGGCCAGCCCCAACAGGACCGCCATCCCATTGAGCTGGTTGATCTGCCCGACGCTGAGCTCGCGCACGGCCAGCACCGCGGTGCCGAGGCCAAACTCGGACAGCAGCGTGATCAGCCCGAGGTAAATCGCGGCCATGCCCACGAGGCCGTAGTCCTCAGGGGTAAGCAACCGGGCGACGATCAGCCAGGATACCCAGGCGAGTCCCTGGCTGGCCCACTTCGCCGCCGCCGTCCAGGCGACGCCGCGCACGAGCGAGCGATCGAGGGCCCGAGCCTCGACGCGCGTCCCGGACGGGGTCGATTCGCCAAGACCCGCTACGTCACGCACGGCCTACCACAGCAAGCAAGAGCGAGACCAGCCCGAGCCGGCGCAGGTCCCGCTCGGGACGGCAGGGGCAGGCGGACGCCCGGGTCCACGTGTGTCGCGATCGCGCAACAGGGCGGGCTGGCTCGGCTGCACGCTTCTGGCACGCCGCACGGGTGTCGGGCGGCACCGGGCTTGCACCGTTAGGCCCCGCCGCGTATGGCGGCCCGCAGACTGAACGAACTGCAGGAGAGGTTCTCGAGAATGTGCGGTCTTGTCGTTATGCTCGGTCTCGGCGGTCGCCAGGCAGACGCAGCTGTCCTGAGCCAGATGGCCCGGAGCATCGCTCACCGCGGCCCCGACGATTCGGGCCTGTATCTCCATCAGCAGGTGGGGTTCGGGTTTCGCAGACTCGCCATCCTGGACCTGAGCCCCACCGGTCATCAGCCGATGTGCTCGGAGGATGGCGAGCTTGTCATCGTCTTCAACGGCGAGATCTACAACTACATCGAGTTGCGGGAGGAGCTGCGGGCCGCCGGCCACTGCTTCCGCTCCACCAGCGACACCGAAGTCCTGCTCGCGGCCTACCGAGAGTGGGGCCCGGAATGTCTGGGCAGGCTCAACGGCATGTGGGCCTTCGTGATCCACGACCGGCGCCGCGGCGTGCTGTTCGGAGCGCGGGACCGCTTCGGTGTGAAGCCCCTCTTCGTGCACCACGGCAAGGACGCCTGGCTCCTCGCCTCAGAGGTGAAGGCCATACTGGCCTCGGGCCTCTATGTACGAGAAACGAACTGGCAGGTGGCTGCCGACTTCCTGCTCCACGGCAAGCTGGATGAGACCCCAGCGACCTTCTACGCCGGCATCGAGCAGGTCCCGCCGGGATGCGCCTTCGAGATCCGGCTCGATGGCACGTGGCGGCAGTGGACCTACTGGTCGCTCTCGGACATCGAGCCGCAGCCGCTTCCAGATGCCGAGGAAGCGGTCGCGGAGCTGCTCGAAGGCGCCGTCCGACTCCGTCTGCGGAGCGACGTGCCGGTTGGCGTCTGTCTGTCCGGGGGGCTCGACTCCACGGCGATCATTTGCGCCATGGCGCGAAACCGCGGAGTTCGTGACGGAGGACAGGCGGCGCCTCCCCTCCTGGCCTTTTGCTATCACGACGCCGCGTTCGACGAGCGCCCATTCATCGCCGACACGCTGTCGCAGACCGGTGCGCTACTACAACGGATCTCGCTGACCCCACAGGCGATGTGGGAGAGCCTAGCAGAGACCTTGCGGTTCCAGGACGAGCCGATCGTATCGGGGGCGCCGATTGCCGGGTTCCACCTGATGAAGCTGGCCGCGAGCAACGGCGTCAAGGTCGTGCTCAACGGCCAGGGGTCGGATGAAGTCTTCGCGGGCTATTCGAGCTATTTCCACGACCATTGGTACACGCTGCTCCGCAGCGCCCGGGTCGCCAGGGCGTGGCACGAGATGCGTGCCTACGCCGCCGAGCGCCGCGCCAATGCCGGGCAACTGTTCCTGTACGAGCTGGCGCGCCTGTTCCACCATCAGCTGCGGCGACTGAGGCCGTATCGCAGCGTGGCGCGTACGCGGCGTTGGCGGCGCCTCAAGGAGAGGCGCTGGTTTACACCGTCTCTAATCGATCGTCGCGGCGCGAGCGACGCGGGCTACGAGGAGCCCCACTTGAACGCCGTACTGCGACGCTCTGTCGAGCGCGCGCCCCTGCCACACTATCTGCGGCTGGAAGATCGCAACTCGATGGCCCACGGGGTGGAAGCCCGGTTGCCGTTTATGGACTACCGCTTGGTCTCCCTGGCGTTTCAGGTGGCCGCGGATCGCAAGATCCAAGGAGTCTGGAACAAGGCCCTCCTCCGCAGGAGCTTGCGCGGCCGCATACCGGACTCGGTGAGAACACGAGCCGAGAAGATGGGCTTTCCCACGTCGCTGCATATTTGGTTGACGAGCGTGCTCGCCGAACCACTGCGAGACATCCTGACCAGCCAGGCCGCCCGTGAACGTGGGATTTACAACGTGCAGGAAATGTTGCGCGTCCTGCAGAATAATCATCGCGTCGAGCCCGAGACCGCGCTGCGGCTGTTCTACGTGGCCGAATTTGAACTTTGGGACAGCATCCACCGTGGCTGACCAGCCATGACACGAGAGGGGAGTGCAGCGGCGGTGCAGCGGCCGATCCCGGCGCAGTTCTTGCCCGGCAGCTCGGCCATGATGCGATGCGACGCCCTGGTGCTCGACGCGTCGCTCCGGCAGTCGCTCGTGACCGTGCGGTCCCTCGGTCGGCGAGGGCTCGGGGTCGCCGCGGCGGAAACGCACGATCACGCACCCGCCTTTGCATCGCGCTGGTGTCAGCGCGGGTTCGTGTTTCCGGCCAAGGAAGGAACAGACGCCTACCAAGGGATCCTCGAACACTGGTTGGAGCGCACCGGTGCGCGAGTGCTGATCGCCTCTAACGACGCCACGATCGCGCTGCTGCGTCGGCATCGCGCGCGCCTCGAGCCACGGGTCCGCGTGGCGCTCGCGCCAGAGCCGGCGTTGACGATCGCGATCAGCAAGGAGCGGACCCTCGCGGTGGCGCGGCGCCTCGGGCTGCGAGTCCCGCGCGAGGTGATCGTGCGCGACGGCGCAGATGTAACGGCCGCACTGAAGGAAATCGGACTCCCCGCCGTGATCAAACCAAGTGAATCCTGGTTGTGGAACGGACAGGAAGGAGCGCGGCTGAGTGCCCAACTCGCCGTCACTCCCGCCGAGGCGCATCACACCGTCGCGGCGGTGACGCGCTTCGGCGAGGCCGCGCTCTTCCAGCAACTACTTACCGGAAGACGCGAAGCGGTGAGTTTCCTGTATGCCGATGGCGAAGTGTACGCGCGCTTCGCCCAATGGGCCAAGCGCACCAGTCCGCCCTTAGGCGGGAACTCGGTCCTGCGCCAGAGCATCGCCGTTCCCGCGGACATCGGGGGCCACGCCGAATCGCTCGTGCGCGAAATCAACCTCGAAGGCTACTCCGAAGTCGAGTTTCGCCGGGACGCCGCCGGCGTCCCGTACCTGATGGAGATCAACCCGCGGCTCTCCGCCTCGCTCGAGGTCGCGGTGCGAGCCGGCGTCGACTTCCCGTATCTCTTCTACCAATGGGCGACCGGCGGACCAATTGACCGCGTCGCGGCCTATCGGACCGGCGGCTGGATTCGCGATCTCGGCGGGGACATCACGACGACGATTGCCGCGCTGCGGCAGCGCGGCAGGCCCGGCGTCTCATCTCCGGTACAAACCGTCTTGCAGTTCGGCCTCTCGTTTTTCAGGCCGATGGCCTACGACTACCTATCCTGGAGGGATCCGCTTCCCGCGGTCAAGGCGACGACGACCTTCGCGCGCAACGCCGCTCGGGGGGTGGTATCCCGTGTGAGGAAAAACGGCTCATGAGTCCCATCTTTGACGCAGTCGTTGTCGGCGCGGGTCCCTACGGCCTTTCCACCGCGGCGCATCTCCTCGGCCGAGGACTGCGAGTCGCCGTCTTCGGGCGGACGTTGGAGATGTGGCGCGATCGCATGCCGAAGGGCATGCTGCTCCGATCGCACTGGTGGGCCACCAACCTCTCCGATCCCCGTCAGGACTACGGGTTTGAACAGTTCGCCAGGGACACAGGCCACGAGCGTGGCTATCCCCTGCCGATTCAGACGTTCATCGACTATGGCCTCTGGTTCCAGCAACGGGCGGTCCCTGAGGTCGATGAGACGTACGTCTCATCGATCGAGCGTCAGGACGGCCGGTTTCTCATTACGCTCGAGGATGGGCGCGAGGTACAAAGCCACGCGGTCGTGATGGCGATCGGAGTCTACTACTATGCCCACCGGCCAGAACAGCTCACGGAGCTGCCGCCAGAGCTGGTCTCGCATTCCTCCGAGCACCGGGACTTCGGTCGTTTCAAGGGAGGGGACGTCGTCGTGATCGGCGGCGGACAGAGCGCGATCGAGTATGCGGCGTTGCTCCACGAAGCCGGCGCCGCGGTCCAGGTCGTATCGCGGCGTCCCATCCAGTGGCTCGAGCCCGATCGGTCGGGCACGCGCAGCATCCTCGAGCGGATTCTGGCCCCGGACGCGAGCATCGCGCCCGGCTGGACCAACTGGCTATGGGATCAGAGGCCCTGGTTGTTCTATCGGTTCCCCGTTCGGTGGAAGGACTCGTACAATGCCATTTACCACTCCGGGGCGACCCACTGGTTGAAGCATAGAGTCGTCGGCAAGGTCACACTGCGCGAAGGCCGGACGGTAGCGAAACTGAAGGTGACGCAGGGGAAGCTCGATGCCACCATCTCGGACGGCGCGAAGGTGAAGGCCGATCACATCCTCCTGGCAACTGGTTACAAGGTCGATATCACGAAGTTGACGATGATCGATCCGTCACTTCGCGCCGAGATCAAGACGGACAGGGCGATCCCGAGCCTGAGCCACTGGTTCGAAAGCAGCGTCCCGGGGCTTTACTTTGTCGGACTCACCTCGCTGCGTGCCTTCGGTCCCCTGTACCGGTTCGTCGCAGGATGTGGAGCCGCGGCCCGGCGCGTGGCCGACGGTGTCATCCGAGCACGTGGCAGACGGTCACGGGCGGTGCCGACGCGCGATGGCGCCGCAACCGTTCGATCGGAGTCGCCCGCAGGCCAGTATGACTAGACGCGGCAGGAGTCTGGTAGCAGTCGGTGTGCTGGTGGCGCTAGCGGGTGCGATGATGATCTCCGAACACGTCCGATGGCGCGCCCACGTTGTCCTGCTGTATGTCACCGGACAGATCCCGGACATCGGGTTGAAGCCGTTGCTGGTCTACATGATGCCGGGCTCCGATCAGTACCTGAGACCCCTGGTCGAGACCCACAATCCGTACGCGGTGATCCACAACGTCAAGACCACTCCGGCCGACCTTCAGGCGGGTGCGCAGCTGTTTCGCAGTCAGTGCGCTTCCTGTCACGCGCCAGACGGGAGCGGCGGCGGTGGCGGTCCAGCATTGATCCATCGAGCCTTCAAGCATGGCGAGAGCGATTGGGCGGTATACCGAGCCGTTCGGTCCGGCATTCCGAACACGGCCATGAGACCGCATCCGCTGCCCGAGACAGAGTTATGGCAAGTGGTGGCGTTCCTCCGCTCCATCAATTCACCCGACAGTACGTCCGGAGCCGTCGGGCACGGTGCCGGTCGATCGCTCGACGTGAACGTGTCATACGATGAGCTGGCGGCGACACGCGAGCCGGCCGAGGACTGGCTCACCTACTCCGGCTCGTACTGGTCTTCCCGCCACAGCGCCCTGCGTCAGATCAACCGTGAGAATGTGCACCAGCTCGCCCTCAGATGGATTCACGAGTTCGACGGCCAGCCCACGACCATCGAGGTCACGCCGATTGTGCGGCGCGGGATCATGTTCGTGACGGAGCCGCCCGGCCGAGTCACGGCGTTGGACGCTACCACCGGACGAAAGATTTGGACGTACGGGCACAACGTGTCGCGTGAGAGCCTCGGCGGCGAATTCGGCGCCGCAGCGAATCGTGGCGTCGCCATCCTCAACGACAAGGTCTTCTTTGGAACAGTGGACGCACGACTCATCGCGGTCTCCGCGGCGACGGGCGCCTTGCAGTGGGAGGTGCCCGTCGCTCAGGACCCGAAGCGGTACGCCATCAGCGCTGCGCCACTGGCCTATCGCGATCTGGTCGTGACTGGTGTGGCCACGCCGGACATGATCAGCGGGGGTCAGGGCTTCATCGCGGCCTACGATGCGAATAGTGGAAGGGAGCGATGGCGGTTCATGACGATCCCCAAGCCCGGCGAGCCTGGCGGCGAGACGTGGGCCGGTAACTCCGGGCGCGAGGGAGGCGCGCCCACGTGGCTGACGGGGTCGTACGATCCGGAGCTCGACCTGCTCATTTGGGGCGTGGGGAATCCGAAGCCGGTCTTCGACGCCGCGGCCCGGAGAGGCGACAACCTGTATACCAACTCGGCCGTGGCACTGCGGGGATCCAGCGGCGCGCTCGTCTGGCACTTTCAGTTCACGCCGGCGGACGATCACGACTGGGACGCGAACCAGATTCCGGTGCTCGCGGATCAAAAGACAGCGCAGGGTACAGAGAAACGTGTTCTCTGGGCGAATCGCAACGGCTTCTACTATGTGTTGGATCGCGTGTCCGGGAAATATCTCACTGCCGCACCGTTTGCGCACGAGACTTGGACCGATAGTCTCGATCCGCAGGGACGCCCCAAGCCTCTCTCCGACTCATCCCGACAGCGCGAAGGGTTCGTCCTCTACCCGGGCAGCGTGGGCGCGACCAATTGGTGGTCGCCCAGCTTCGATCCGGCGCTGAACCTGATGTTCGTCCCGGTGCTCGAGCAGGGAATGGTGTACTTCACGTCAGGCCCGAGTCCCCCGGCACCCGTCGGCGGCAGAGCCTTCTATACGGCGGTTCGCGCGCTGGACGCGTTCACTGGTAGGCAGGTATGGGAGTACCGCCGAGAGCCGCGACAGGTCAACAACGTCATGGGCGGGGTCCTCTCAACGAACGGGGGGATCGTGTTCGGCGGCGACCAGGGCACGTTCTTCGCCCTCGATTCGCGGACCGGCAAGCCTCTGTGGTCTGTGGATACCGATGGCGCAATCCGTGCGGCGCCCGTGACCTTTCTGGCGGCCGGAGAACAGTTCGTGGCAATTGCGGCGGGACGAAATCTATTGACATTCGCCTTGCCGAAGTCCCGACACACGGGTGGCATGTGACCTTCGGCTTCCGAGAACGCGTCCGCGCGGCTGCGTCGGCGGTGCTGCCGTCTCCGATCAAGCGGTCGCTGAAGCGCCTCGTGAGAGGCTACCATCGACGGTTTCGCGCCTTCACACCGGTCGATCTGAATCGCGCGCTGGTGGAGCTCGGCGTCGTCGCGGGGGACGTGGTGATGGTGCACAGCGCGTTCGACAGCTTCTTGGGCTTCCAGGGCGGCCCGGTCGACGTCATTCGCACCCTGCGGGAGGTCGTCGGGGCGCGCGGAACGCTGATGATGCCGACGATTCCGTTCCGGGGCACCGCCGTCGAGTACGCGCTGGGCGACCCGGTCTTCGACGTGCGGCGGACGGTGTCGAGGATGGGGCTCCTCACCGAAGTGTTCCGCCGGTCTCCGGGAGTGGTTCGCAGCATCCACCCCACGCACTCGGTTGCCGTGTGGGGGAATAGGGCCGACGCGATCATCGCCGGCCACGAGCGGGCCGAAACCCCGTGTGGTCGCTCCACCCCCTATCAGAAGCTGCTCGAGTACGACGGGAAGATTCTGCTCGCGGGAGTGCCCGCAAACACCATGACGTTCTGCTATTTCGTCGTGGAGGAGCTCGAGCCGCAGCTCGCGATCCCGGTGTTCACCCGGGAAACGTACCCAATGCGTTGGCGGGACGCGGACGGGGCGGTGCGGGTCTCCAACATGCGGCTGTTCTCACTGCGCCTCGATCACGACCTGCGCCCGCTGGTCGGCGAGCTGAAGCAGCGCCGGCAGTGGCGAGAGGGGCGAGTGGGGAGCTTGCGTCTCATGCTCCTCCGGGCGCGCGACGTTTATGAGGCGGCTGTGGCATTGGCGGACAAGGGGATGTTCGTGCGTGAGCTGCCGGTGCGTTGAGGCGAGGCACCACCGCCTGTAGCGTCGACGCAGCAGTCGTGTTCCAATGCGGGCTCCAGGGCCGCTGCCCACCAAGCCTTTTCACCCGATCCGCCGATGCACCCTGCAGGTCTGGTGGCACCGCCCATGCACTGGACCGCCCGGGGAGCGGGGTTCCAACGCGCGCCCCGATCGCGTGGTAAGGCGGAAAGGAGCGAGTAGAGCATGAGCAAGAGCGTGGATCGCTCGACCGACGTGGGTCTCGAGGTGTTTTCGACCTGCACGCAGTCCACCGATGGAGACCGCGAGGCCTACGTCCAACGGGTGGCCGACGTGGCGCGCTGGAGTGAGCGAGCCGGATGCAAGGGGATTCTCGTCTATTCCGACAACCGGCTCGTTGATGCCTGGCTGGTGTCGCACATCATCATCCAAAACACGACCCGCCTCTGTCCCCTGGTCGCGGTCCAGCCCGCTTACATGCACCCGTACGCCGTGGCGAAGCTGGTGGCGTCCTTCGGTCATCTGTACGGGCGACGGATCTACCTGAACATGGTGGCGGGTGGGTTCAAGAACGACCTGGTGGCCCTGAACGACACGACACCGCACGACCAGCGGTACGATCGGCTGATCGAGTACACGCGCATCATCAGGGATCTCTTGGCGAACTCCCTGCCCGTCTCTCACGAGGGTGCCTATTACACGGTCAAGAATCTGAAACTCACACCGCCATTGGCGCCGGAGCTGTTTCCGGGAATCTTCGTGTCTGGCTCGTCGGACGCGGGGCTGGCGGCGGCGCAAGCGATTGGCGCGGTAGCCGTCAAGTACCCGAAAGCGCCCGAGGAGGAGGTCGCTCCGAACGAGGGCGTCGGTGCGGGCGTGCGAGTTGGGATGATCGTCCGCGAGGACGGCGATGAGGCATGGCGCATCGCGCGGGAGCGCTTTCCCGAGGACCGCCGGGGCCAGCTCACGCACCAGTTGGCGATGAAGGTCTCGGACTCCGTCTGGCATGGACAACTCTCGGACTTGGCCGACGCGACGGCCGCGGGCGACAGTCCGTACTGGCTGGTGCCCTTCCAGAACTACAAGACCATGTGCCCGTACCTGGTGGGCAGCTACGAGCGGGTCGGCGACGAGCTGGCGCGCTACATCGGCGTAGGGTATCGGTCGTTCATCCTCGACATTCCCCCCACGGAGGAGGAATTGCACCACACGAACCAGGCCTTCCGCCGAGCAGTGACCCTGGTCACGCAATGACCGCCTTGCTCCAGCAGTGGGTCACCGAGCAGGCGGAGCGGCGGCCGGACGCCACCGCGGTCGTGATGGACGGCGCCCGGATGACCTACGAAGAGCTCGAGGCCTCGAGCAACCGGCTGGCCCGCACCTTGAAGGCCGCCGGGTGCCAGCAGGGCGACCGGGTCGCCCTGCTGCTGGCCAAGTCTCCGCTGGCGATTGTGAGCATGGTGGGGACCCTGAAGGCCGACTGCACCTACGTCCCGCTCGACGCGTCGAGCCCCGCTCCGCGAGTCGCGAAGATCGTCGAATCGGCGGAGCCCCGTGTGATCCTGGCCGAGGCACGCGCCGCGTCGCTCCTGAGCACGCTCTTGTCCAACGCGCGGCTGCGGAGGTCGACTGCGGTGGGATGGATGGATCGCGACCGCACCCGGGGGGAAGCGTTCCAGCCCTCATTCTCGCTCGAGGATGTGACGCGGGCGCCGGGCGACCCGTTGGATTACCGCAATAGCCCCGCGCATCCCGCCCACATTCTCTTCACCTCGGGATCGACGGGTACGCCGAAGGGCGTCGTGATACCGCACCGCAACGTGATCCACTTTGTCGAGTGGGCGAGGCGGTATTTCAACCTCGGACCCACCGATCGCGTCTCCGGTCATCCGCCGCTGCACTTCGATCTCTCCACGTTCGACGTGTTCGGCACGTTCGCGTCCGGCGCCCAGCTGCACCTCGTGCCGCCCGAGATCAACCTGCTGCCGAATGCCCTCGCCGAGTTCATCCGGCACGCGGAGCTGACGCAATGGTTCTCGGTGCCGTCGCTGCTCAGTTACATGGCCAAGTTCGATGTCGTGCGGTTCAATGACTTTCCGGCTCTGCGGCGGCTCCTGTGGTGTGGAGAGGTCTTTCCCACCCCGGCCCTGAGGTATTGGATGGCGCGGTTGCCGCACGCGACCTTCACGAACCTGTACGGCCCTACGGAGACGACGATCGCGAGCAGCTATTACGCGGTTCCGGCCTGTCCGGAGCATGACGGCGTCGCGATCCCGATCGGGACGCCGTGCGAGGGTGAAGAGCTCCTGGTGCTCTCCGACACACTGCGGCCCGTGTCACCCGGGGAAGTCGGGGACCTCTACATCCGCGGGGTGGGCCTCAGCCCGGGATACTGGCGCGATCCGGAAAAGACGCGCGCCGCATTCGTCCCGAACCCGATGTCGCCCGATCCGGGCGATCGCCTCTACCGGACCGGCGACCTCGCCAAGCTCGGCGCCGACGGTCTCGTGTATTTTCTCGGCCGCGCCGATTCGCAGATCAAGAGCCGGGGCTATCGGATCGAGCTCGGGGAGATCGAGACGGCGTTGAACGCCATGGATTTCATACAGGAATGCGCCGTCGTCGCGATTCCCACCGACGGCTTCGAGGGCACCGTGATCTGTTGCGCCTATGTGCCCCGCCCGGCGGTCTCGGTTACGCCGGCGGTCGTGCGGAAGGAGCTGGCCAGGGTCCTGCCCTCTCCCATGCTCCCCTCGCGCTGGATGGCGTTCGACCGGCTGCCTCGGAATGCCAACGGTAAGTTCGACCGGCGCCAGTTGCAGGAGGCGTTCGCCAACGATGAAACTGTTGCCGCTGGACAGCCCTGAGCTGATCGAGCTGGTGGCCGGCTGGCTGGGCAAGGCCGACAATTACAAATGGCTGGACTTCGGCAACGGAGTCCAGATGGTCAGCCCGATAACGCTCAAGATCATGACCCAACGGAACATCCACCTGTTCCGGGCCTATACGGCGGACCATGGGGATCTCCCGGTCGGCGTCATAGGGCTGACCAACGTGGATCGGCACTTCAAGACGGCTTCGATCTGGGCGGTCCTGGGCAATAAGCGCTATGGCGGCTGCACGAGGGAAGCCGTTTCGAAGATGCTAACGTTTGGATTCACCGAGCTGGGCCTGCACGTCGTGAACGCCTGGACGGTCGAGATCAACATCCCGGCGCAGCGCGTCCTCGAGGCGCTGCACTTCAAGTACATCGGGCGGCAGCGGCAGTGTCACTATATCGACGACCGGCCGTACGATCGCTTGCTGTTCGACCTGTTGGCAACCGAGCACCAGGAAATCTGACATGTCGGATTTGAGAAACCTCGAGGACCAACTTAGCCGGCTCTTCGCCGAGAAGCTGAATGTCGAAGTGCCGTCGGTGGAGACCGACTTGATCGAAACCGGCCTCGTTGACTCTCTAGCGTTCGTGGAATTCCTGGCTCAGCTGGAAGCGGGATTCGGTATTCGGGTGTCCCTGGAGGACCTGGAAATCGACCGCTTTCGCACGATCTCCAGCATCGCGCGGTTCATCGCGTCGAAGAACGGAGCCGCGGCCGCCACTGGCCCTGCTGGATGACCGCCGAGGCGCGAGCTATCGAGGATTTCTTTCGCCGCCGGTACGGACGAGAGGCGCTGTATCTCCCGTCGGGGCGAGTGGCACTCTACCTCGCGTTCCGGGAGTGGCTCCGGCCGGGAGATCGCGTGCTCATGTCTCCCATAAACGACGATGTGGTCTTCTTCGTGGTGCTGGCGGCGGGGCTTGTGCCCGTCCTTGGTCCGGTCGATCCTGACACTGGAAACCTCGACCCCACCGCTATCGAAGACTCAACCTGGACCCGCTTGCGTGCGGTGCTGACGACCAACCTCTACGGTATTCCCGACCGCATGGATCTGCTGGAGGCGCAGTGTCGCCGGCATGATCTCGTGCTCGTGGAGGACGCGGCCCACGCGATCGACAGTCGCTGTGACGGGCGGCGGATCGGGCAGTTCGGCGTGGCGGCTGCGTATAGCCTGAGCAAGCACCTCGGTGTCGCCGGCGGCGTCCTGACCTTCTCGGAAGCCAGCCGGCGCGATTCACTCGCGCGCCAAGCCGCGAAAGAGGTCCGACATCGGCCCCTCCCCGTCACGATCGCACATCGGGCGCGTTCATTCCTCAGGGCCGTTGGCGCTTCGACTCGGCCGGGGCAGTGGCTTGTGCGACTGCGCGATCGCCTGGTCCCCCAGCACGAGGAGCGCTTCAGTTATCGGATGGCGTACGAGACGACCACGGTGCGGCAGGCACAGCGCGAAGGGGGAGGGCTCGACCGGTTTAACCGGTGGGTCCGGGTCGACAACCACGCGTACCGGACCTGGCCGCTCCGTTTCTCTCAGCGCGCCACGCTCCGGCGGCTGGCGACGTTCGAAGAGAATCGCCGTCGCCGGATCGCCGGGGCCCGCCGGCTCCTCGAGTTGGGGCTCACCCCTCCCGGCCTCCCCGTACCCTCGGATACCGCGCTCTTCCGCGTGCCGCTGTTGGTGCGCGAGCGTGACAAGGTGCGCGCGCACTTCGCACGGCACCGGCTGGCGCTCGATTACATCTACCATCCCCCGCTCGATGTGTATGCCCCCGAGCTGACGGAACGGGTCGCTGCATCCCGCAGCGCGGCGCAGTGGAGCCGCGACGTCTTGCCGGTGGACCCTCTCCTTGCCGACCGCTTCCTTGCGTTGTTCGACAAGTCACCCGGACTCTGCCGGCCCGTGACGGAAGCGATTCACGCGGAGACGTGATCCCGCACCCCGCACCCGACGGGCGATCCAATCGAACCCGCGCAGCACCGCACCACGCCAGCCAGCCCGAAACACGACGACTTCGTAGCAGGGCCGAGCAGTCTCGGTCCATTCCGCTTTATACGCCTCCTCGCCCCGGAGGAAGTCCAACCTCCGGTAGCCACGCTCAATGGCGCGACGAATCATGAGACTCATGAGCACCGTGCCCACGCGCTCGCGCTCCCAGCGCGGATCCCGCCCACTCTGGTAGTGGTACACCGTGTCGCCGAGCGAGAAGCCGTACCAGGCCGCCGCCGGCGTGCCATCGAGGTCGAGCGTGACCAGCCACAGCTGGCCCCGCTGGGCGAGCGAAGCGGCGAAACGGCAGTGCAGTCGCTCCCAAACGGGATCGCGAAAGGCGCCACCACCCCCCCACCGGAGCGTGTGCAGGCGCTGAAGGTGGCGCAGGCCTTCCTCGAGGCGTCCCTGCCCATAGTCCGTGAGCACGACGCGGTGCTCCTTGTGGAGCTTTCGCTCCTTCCGTCGGAGTGCGTGGCGCCCGTGCGCGCTCAAGGTGGAGAGATACGCCTCCCAGCGCCCGGGCAGCTCCAGATACGGACAGCGCCCGACGAGCCTGCGTCGCACCGTCCAGCCGCGACGTTCGCATGCCGCGCGGAACCGCTCGATGTTGCCGGCCTGCTCGGCCACGTTGGCCAGCCTGATCACCACCCAGGGGACTGTTTCCAGCGCACCGACGAGCGCGTCCAGATCGGCCTCGGGCGACGCGAGCAGGTCGAGATGATCCGGACACCCCAGATCACCAAAGGCCCAAACAACTCCGGGGACCGGGACGCTCCAGAACCGGTCCCCATTGGCCCGAAATGGAAACACGGCCTCGAGGTCCCCGGTCGCACCGCGCAGCACGACGGCGTGGCACGAGTCCACCTCCGCCGCCGGTACCGCGACTGCACAAGCGCGATACCAGGCCCAGGTCAAGAAGGGGTTGCTCAAGCCCGACCGCGTGAGCAACTGGTCCCAGGCCTCCGGCCCCAGATCAAGCGCGTGGGCCAGCGGCACCCGCGCCGCCGCCGCCGACCGAACGGTCGCGATCGTCATGTGGTACGGACCCCCCGAACGTGGTAATCAGCACCGCAAGCCGGATCCATGCCGCCTCGGCACGCCGGCGACCGCCCCCCGCCGTGCATCTGCGGTGCCACGACGCCACGCCTTGGCGCAACACCGGCGCGCCGGCGCCGTGATGCGCCGAGGCCACGCCACTCGGTGGCGCCGCTTTTGCCCTGCTTCCTCGCCAGTGGCGGACGAGCCACACCGTCCAACCAACGTGGTCACAACGATGACGCATCACAATTCAAGCGCGCCTCTCCGCCTTCTACTCGTCACGAATGGCAACACCATTCCCACCTGGTTGCGCAAATGCGTAGAAGACGTTGAGCAATCCGGAGTCGCAACGTTCGTCCTGGTCTTGCGAGCGGCCCCGGAAGGTGCGCCGGGCCCATTCCGATTCCTTCAAGGGTTGCGCCGGTTCTTGTTCTGGTTGTACAAGAACGTCGATCGTCGTCTGTTTCGCAGTTCTCCAGACGCTCATGCGCCAATCGACCTGCGATCTGCACTCCCCAACTGCCGTGTTCTCGACGGAGCTGATCTGCTTCAAGAAGAACAGCTCGACGTAGTGTTGGATCCGTTGTGCTTGCTGCCGGATCGATGCTTGGCCGAAACATCTCGGTACGGGGTGTGGAGCGTAGCCTTCGGTCAGAGCGGCGATCAGAGAACGCAATCGACCCCGGCCTTTTGGGAGGTCGTCGAAGGGAGACCGAGCACCGAAACGCGCCTCTGTATTCACCGGAAGGGCCTGAGCAAGACGGTGTCGCTCTACGTGTCCGTTGCACCGACCGATCGCCGCTCAATGTCTCGCAGCCAGAATCATGTTTACTGGAAGATGTCCGCCGCCTTGGCGAAGAACGTTCAGATGCTGTGGGAAGATCCAGACGCTTTCCTCAAGAGGCTCGAGGCGGCTGCGTCGTTCGACGTCACGAGGAACCCATCCCGTGCTCCGGGCAACCTTGCAATGCTGCGGGCGGGGACTGTCTTGCTAGGGCGTTACGTGTCCGACAAGTGCGTCGATACTCTGTATCGCGAGCAATGGGCTTTGGCATATCGTCACGGGACCGGTGAGCGACTGCGGATGGAAAGCTTCCGCCAGTTGATTCCGCCACTGGACCGCTTTTGGGCCGATCCGTTTCCCGTTCAGGTTGGGAACGACCACTACATCTTTCACGAGGAATTGCTCTTCTCGACCGGGAAAGGATCTATCGTCCTGACCGTGGTCGACGACAAGGGCCCCGTGGCCCCGCCCATCCCCGTCCTCGAGACGGACTACCACTTATCCTATCCCTTCGTGTTCCAATGGGATGGGGATTTCTTCATGATGCCCGAGACGGCTTCACGCCGTCAAGTTGAACTGTATCGCTGCGTCGATTTTCCGACGCGTTGGAAGTTGGAACGCGTTGTGCTCCGGGACCTGAAGGCGCTCGATCCAACACCGGCATTGCTGTTCGGAAGATGGTGGTTGTTCGCGAACACGCCCGCGTACGGCGCGGGGAGTTTGGATGAGCTGCACCTGTTTTATTCAGACTCACCCTTGGGGCCCTGGACCCCTCATCGTGCCAACCCTATCAAGAGCGACGTTCGCTCGGCACGGCCGGCGGGACGGATCTTCGAGAACCACGGTCAGCTCTATCGACCGGCGCAAGACTGCTCCACGCGCTACGGGTCTGCTGTTGCCATCAATCGCATCCTCCAGCTGAACCCTGAAACGTATGAAGAAATCGAGGTGGGCAAAGTAGGACCCGATTGGGGTCCGCACGTGGAGGGCGTGCACACGTTCAACGTGGCGGGCAACATCACCGTGATCGATTGCCTGTTGAGGAGAAGGAGGGTCTGGGACGGACTAGCTCGGCGAAGCACGGCAGGGCGCGCAGCAGCCAGTTGATGAATAGCGCATCGTCGGGTGCTTCGTCCCTACGGCGCCAAGGCAACATAGCGCCAATGCCACACCCGCGCCCGACACGACTCCGTCGATCGTGTGATAGTGTATCTCCGTGTACTGCAGTGACTTACTGCTGACCACCGGCGTCGGTCGGTTGGGCGCGGCGAGCGGCGCTAAGATTGCAAACCCTCTCAGGCGAGCGGTCACGCACGCGTGCGATTCGCGCGTGACCAGGTCCATCGGCCAAGAGGGATTCCATGGTGGGAGCGCGGGCGTCACGGTGTCTTGTCACGGGCGGAGCGGGCTTTATCGGCTCCCACGTCGCCGAGCGGCTGGTTGCGCTCGGGCACCAGGTTCGGGTCGTAGACAATCTCAGCACCGGCGACGAAGCAAATCTCGCTGGCTTGGATGGCGAGATCGAGTTTCTGCGCGGCGATCTCTGCGAGGCACGAGTGTGTCGCAGCGCGGTCGCGCGGATCGACGTGGTCTTTCATCTCGCGGCGCTCCCGAGCGTGCCGCGGTCGCTCAAGGATCCGTGGGCTTCTCACGACGCGAACGTCAACGCGACGATGCGCTTGCTCGAGGCGTGCCGAGCGGCGCAGGTCAAGCGCGTCGTATACTCGAGCTCCAGCTCGGTCTATGGTGATACGCCCGTCCTGCCGAAGACGGAATCGGCCGAGCCCCTCCCGCGCTCGCCCTATGCAGCGTCCAAGCTGGCAGGCGAGCAATATGTGCTCGCCTTCGCTCGCGCCGGGCTGATCGAGGGGGTCGCGCTCCGGTATTTCAACGTGTTTGGTCCGCGCCAGAGTCCACACTCAGCCTATGCCGCGGTCGTCCCCGCCTTCTTGCTCGCGGTGCTGGAACAGGGGGAGGCGAAGCTGTTCGGGGACGGGACGCAGACACGGGATTTCACCTATGTGGACAACGTGGTGGACGCGAACGTGCTGGCGGCAACGGTGCCGGGGGAACGGGTCAGCGGGGCCGTGGTGAACGTGGGGGCGGGGGCGCGGACCTCGCTGCTCGACCTGATCGAACTCGTGGGGAAGATCACCGGCCAGGAGCTTGCCTATCAGCGGCTTCCTGCACGGGAGGGCGACGTTCGCGACTCGCTCGCAGGTCTCCGGCGCGCCGAGCGCCTGCTCGGTTATCAACCGCTCGTCTCCTTGGCCGAGGGCCTGCGGCGGACCTGGACCTGGTTCGCGCGTCGGCCCGTCGCCGCAGTGCTACAACCGGCCACCATGCCCACCGGAGGAGGGAGCTGGCTTACGCGGTCAAGCCGATCCGTGCGATGACCGTCGTGGAGCGAGGCGCGAGTGCGGACCACTCACGCTCCTCACCGGACCGCATCGCCGCGCTGGTTCCTTCCGAAGTGGTCACCGGACCTGGACGTCAGGTGACCGCTCTGGCGCGTGCGCTCGAGGGAGCGGGGATCGAGTGCCTGGTCATTGCGTTCCATCGACGCGGCCGGCCCCCGTCGGGATTCGCTCAGTACCTCCGGGAGGCCGGCGTTCGGCATTGCGTCGTGGAGGACGGCGGCCCCGTCGATTGGCGAATGGCGTTGAGGGTGGGAAGCGTGCTGCGCCGCTGGCGACCGTCGATCGTCCAGACCCACGGCTACAAGGCGACGGCGGTGGCGTATCTGCTGCGCCGGCTGCAGCACCGCCCCTGGCACTGGATCGGATTCCACCATGGCGTCACGACCGAAGACGTGAAGGACCGATTTTATCACTGGGTCGACAAGCAGCTGCTCCGTGCGGCTGACCGCGTTGTCGTGATGTCGCAAGCCCAAGCTCGAGCGTTCAAGCACTGCGGCGGTCGGGTCCGGATCATCTACAACGCTGTCGTTCCCACCCCCGTGCCCCCGGGCGACCCGATGGAGCGCGAACGGCTCGAGCGGCCCATCATCGGCGTGGTCGGCCGGTTGAGTCGGGAGAAGGGAGTGGACGTCTTCCTGGACGCCTGCGCCGTCCTGGCGGGGAAGGGGCTGGGGTTCTCCGCGCTGGTCGCGGGCGACGGCCCTGACCGCGCGCTACTCGAGGCCCGCTGCGGTCGTCTCGGCTTGGCGTCGCGCATTCGCTTCCTGGGGCAAGTCGCCAACGTGGATGCCGTGTACCGCAATCTCGATCTCGTCGTTCTGCCATCTCGCAGCGAGGGGTTGCCCAACACACTGCTCGAGGCGATGCAGGCGGAGGTGGCGGTCGTGGCGACGGCGGTGGGTGCGGTGCCTGAAGTTGTCGGCACCTCGTCGGCGGCTCGTCTGGTGGCCCCGGAATCCGCCGCGGCGCTCGCGGACGCGATTGAGCAGGCGATAACGCAGGGCGACTCGCCCGCGGCGGCCGCGGCGCGCCGCGACGTCGTGAGCCGGTTCTCACTGGAGCGCCGCGTTGAAGCGCACCTGAAGTTGTACCGCGAGCTCTTCGAAGCTCAGGCAGGGGTAACGCCCGCATGTGTGGCATTGCCGGCGCAGTAACCCTGCGCCACGACGCACGCCCCCGCCCCGACCGCGAGCGCCTGTGCCGCATGTCGGGGCTCATGGCACACCGCGGGCCCGACGGCGAGGGCTTTTGGGCTGATCCGCTGGGCCGCGCGGCGCTCGCGCACCGCCGGCTTTCGATCATCGACATCGCCGGCGGGCGCCAACCGATGTGCAGCGATGATGGACGGATTGCCCTGGTGTTCAACGGCGAGATCTACAACTACCGCGAGCTGCGCCGGGTCCTGTCGGATCAGGGGGTGCGGTTCCATACGGCGTCGGACACCGAGGTATTGCTGCGGCTGTACGAGCGCTGCGGCAGCGAGGCGGTGCACTATCTCCGCGGCATGTTCGCCTTCGCGGTGTGGGACGGCACACGCGACGAGCTGGTGCTCGCGCGGGATCGGGTGGGCAAGAAGCCGTTGTATTACACGCTGGACGACGACGGCTGCTACTTCGCATCGACGCTCGGGGCGCTGCGGGATACCGACCCCAAGGACCGTCGCGTGAACCTGAGCGCATTGGACGCGTTCCTGACCTTGGGGTACGTCCCCGCTCCCCAGTCGATCTGGGACGGCATCAACAAGCTCCCCGCCGGAACGATGCTGCGGGTCACATCCTCAGGGGCTCGCTCCCTCCGGTACTGGGCGCTCGAACGGACGGTGAAGCCGTTCGTGGGGGACTTTGACGACGCGGTCGATCGTCTCGAAGATCTGCTCACGACCTCAGTCAGCTTGCGGCTGCGGAGCGACGTGCCGCTCGGTTTATTCCTGAGCGGCGGCGTCGATTCGAGCCTGGTGACGGCGATCGCGTCCCGCCAATGCCCCGGCGAGACCTCGACGTTCTCGCTCGGCTTCGCCGAGACCGCGTTCGACGAGAGCGGGTACGCGGAGCGCGTTGCCAAACACCTCGGGACCCGGCATCACACCTTCACCGGACGCCCGGAGCTGATCAACCTCCTCCCCGCCCTGGTGCGGCATGCGGCGGAGCCGTTTGGCGATGCCACGGCGCTCGCCGTCTGGATGCTGGCGGAGGAGACGAGGAAGCACGTCACGGTGGTGCTCACGGGAGACGGCGGCGATGAAGGCTTCGCCGGATACGATTGGTATCGGATGGCGCTCCGGCTCACGCGCTGGCGGAGCATGACGCCGAAGGCGGCGCTGCGGCTCGGCGCCGCGGTGACGAGCCGGGGGGCGCCTTGGGCGCAGCGGATCAAGCGCGGCCTCCGCACTCTCGCACTGGACGAGCCAGAGCGCTTCGCGGCGCTGCGCACCTGCGTGGCTGATGAGGAAGTGCGTGGGCTCTACGCGGGAGATCTGCTGCGCGAGCGGCACGACAACGGCAACACGGTGCGCGCGTGGCTGGCGCAGCTGTACCGGGATGGCAACGGCACGGCGCTGCGCCGGATGCAGCTGGTGGATATACACACGTATCTCGCGGACTGCCTCTTGCCCAAGGTCGATATCGCCACGATGGCCCACGGTCTCGAGGCGCGGTCGCCGCTGCTGGACCAGGAAGTGCTCGAGTTCGCCCTGGGGCTGCCGCAGGAGTGGCTGCTCGACGGGAACGGCGGGAAGCCGCTCCTCAAGGCCCTGCTGGCCCGATTCGTCCCGCCCGAGCTGTTCGAGCGACCGAAGCACGGCTTCAACGTTCCGTTGCCGGTGTGGTTCGCGCACGAGGCAACGAGCGCCTGGGCCGATGAGCTGGCGGACAGCGAGAGCTTGCGGGACTGCGGCTGGCTCAACCCCGCTGGGATTCGCGACATGGCTCGTGAGCACCGTGAGGGTTCGCGGGATCACAGCCAGCGGCTGTACAACCTCGTCGTGTTGCACGAATGGCTGAGCCAACAGTGAGGAGACAACCGTGATAATCGAGAACCCTGGGCGCTGCGTTCGTGCGCTGACGCTGTGCGGGCTCGCCTTCGCCATCGCTTGCGAGTCCGACCTCACCAACCCCGGGCGCGAGGCGAAGCCGGCGTTCGTCCGGCTTGAGCCGGGCACCGTAGCGCAGGTGAGCGCGGGTCTCTGGCACGCCTGCGCTCTTCGGACCGACGGCACCGTCGCCTGCTGGGGCAGCAACGTCGGACCCGGCGAGGGATTCTCGGGAGGGTATCTGGGTCAGGCGACCCCGCCCATGGGCACGTTCACCCAAGTGAGCGCGGGCGCGTGGCACACCTGCGGGCTGAGACCCGATGGCACCGCCGCCTGCTGGGGCAGCAACGGCTCCGGCCAGGCGACGCCACCTGCGAGCACGTTCACCCAGGTGAGCGCGGGGCACGACCACACCTGCGGGGTTACGTCCGACGGCACCGTTGCCTGCTGGGGCGCCAACTCTTCCGGCCAGGCGACTCCGCCCATGGGCACGTTCACCCAGGTGAGCGCAGGGGAGAGCCACAGCTGCGGGCTCAAGACCGACGGCACTGTTGCGTGCTGGGGCAGCAACGGCTCCGGCGAAGCGACCCCGCCCTCGGGCACGTTTACGCAGGTCAGCGCGGGGGGTGGTCACACCTGCGGGCTCAAGGCCGACGGCACCGTCGCCTGCTGGGGGCGCAACGATTACGGCCAGGCGACCCCGCCCATGGGCACGTTCACTCAGGTGAGCGCGAGAGGCTTGCACACCTGCGGGCTTGCCTCCGACGGCACAATCGCCTGTTGGGGCTACAACGGGTTCGGGTCGGCGACGCCACCGGCCGGCGCGTTCACTCAGGTGAGCGCCGCGTGGGAGGTCAACTGCGGGCTCAAGACCGACGGCAGCGTAGCCTGCGAGGGCAACAACTATTACGGCCAGGGGACGCCGCCAACGGCGGACACCTTTACCGAGGTAAGCACGGGGGGATACCACCACTGCGGGCTCAAGACTGACCGGAGCGTTGCCTGCGGGGGCCTCAACTATTACGGCCAGGCCACGCCACCGGCGGGTGCGTTCACGCAAGTGAGCGCGGGGCGCGAGCACACCTGTGGGCTCAAGACCGACGGCACCGTCGCCTGTTGGGGAAACAACACTCAGGGCCAGGCGACGCCGCCAGCGGGCACGTTCACCCAGGTGAGCGCGGGAGGGGCGCAGGGCGGGGGGTATGGGTACTACGAGTGGGGGGGAGTGGGCCACACCTGCGGGGTCAAGGCCGACGGCACCGTCGCCTGCTGGGGCTACAACGAGTTCGGGCAGGCGACGCCACCGGCGGGCACGTTCACCCAGGTGAGCGCGGGGGGGGACCACGCCTGCGGGCTGCAGGGGGACCGCACCGTCGCCTGCTGGGGCTGGAATTATTACGGCCAAGCGACGCCACCGGCGGGCACGTTCACTCAGGTGAGCGCGGGGGGGTTCCATACCTGCGGGCTCAAACCCGACGGCAGCGTCGCCTGCTGGGGGCTCAACAATGCCGGCCAGGCGACGCCGCCCGCGGGGACGTCCTTCACTCAGGTGAGCGCGGGCTATGCGCACACCTGCGGGCTCAAGACCGACGGCACGGTGGCCTGCTGGGGGTTCAACGCCCACGGTGAGGCATCCCCACCCGCGGGC
>Ga0209804_1000004_pt1 | contig 165688 bp, 142 predicted proteins | sample GraSoiAngelo_139_FD_185896 | JGI IMG/M metagenome (GOLD analysis project Ga0209804, IMG submission 185896) | Grasslands soil microbial communities from the Angelo Coastal Reserve, California, USA - 14_0929_12_20cm (SPAdes) (version 2) | ecosystem: Environmental > Terrestrial > Soil >... | reverse complement strand
CGGCATGGGCGTCGACGCAGCAGACTTCGATCAAGACGGCTGGCAGGATCTATTCGTTTCCAATGTCGATCAGGAGATGTATTCCGTTTATCGCAACAATCGGGACGAGACCTTTGACGACGTGGCCGGGCCGCTGGGAGTCGCCGCAGTTACCGGACTGATGAGCGGTTGGGGCGCAAAATTTCTTGACTATGATAACGACGGAAATACGGATCTGTTTATAGCCAACGGACACCCCGACGACAAGATCGAAGAGCACTCGACGCACGTAAGATATAAGGAGCCGTTGCTTGTCTTCCACAGCGAAGGCAAGTCCTTTCGCAACATGAGCGAATTCGCCGGCCGGGCATTCTCAGACAGCTTTGCTGTCCGCGGCATGGCCCTCGGAGACTTCAATAATGACGGCGCACTCGACATTCTGGTAGCCGTGAATAACGGCCAACCTCTCCTGCTGAAAAACAATGCGGCTCGAGGCAATCACTGGCTGGGAATTCGTCTGATCGGAAAGAAATGCAATGCGGATGCAATTGGCGCCCAAATTACTTGGCATGCAGGAGACCTCAGGCGCCGGCGATTGAAAACAGGAGGAGGGAGTTATCTCTCCTCTCACGATCCAAGGGAGGTGCTCGGAATTGGGCCGCGCACCAAGATTGACAAACTCGAGATTCGCTGGCCCCGACCCAGCGGACGAGTAGAGACTTTCGCTGACCTTGCGGTAGATCGCTATATTACGATCATTGAGGGAGCCGGAATAAAGTGATGTAGAAGTAGGACAGACGCTCGCTTAATAGGACTGTAATCCCACCGTCTTCATCGCGGTTTGTGCTTCCGAATTTCTCATGAACGTATCCCAAACGAAACCTGTACGTTTGTTTTCTGCCATGAGCATGGTGATGCCAACGTCAATCCCGATCACATCCGGGTTGTACCAACCCGTGAGCGGATTAAAGACGTCAATCAGGCCATAGCGGCCCCACGCGCCCTGCTTTCCGTAGCTGCCCCGAATGTTACGGAGAACCTCGATGCAGTCATCATAAAGAAAGACCAGGGAACCGCCGGTCGCACATGGGACGACGCTGCCATCGATTTTGCCCAGCGCGGGAGGGCCTCCCCATGCTTGGTAGCCGACCGCGCTGTCGGATGAAGTTATTCCCCACAGTTGTTCGCTGTAATCGGAAAAACGATCGTGGAGGCGCAGACAGAAGAGTTTGTGGGCCTTTGTAGCTTTGATGGAGTTTTCGTAGTAATCCGTGTAAGCGTCCCGCTTCTTGCGAAAGTCGTACCAGGCCTGCGAATACTGGTGCGTGAAGATCGGATCGTTGCCAGAAATGTATTCAAGATTCTCGAACTTGATGATGGGGCGAGACCATGCGGTCCATGTATCCGGCGAAACCGGATGTGTGGGAGAACCGATGGCGAGCAGATAAATCATCATCAGCTCGCAGTAGTGCTCCCAGCGAGCTTTGAGAAATCCAGTTTCGGGATGCCAACCCATGAAAAAAGTATGGCCACCGTTTAACATCCATGGCCAGTCAACCCGTTCGTAGATCTTGGTAGCAAGGTCCTTAATCTCCTGATCTCGGAAATGCTGGCGCGCAGTCAATACGCCACATAGGAGTAATGAAGTGTCGATGGACGAGAGTTCGCATTTACCCCAGCGAGCACCCGTGTTCATGTCCTGAAAGTGATAAAAGAAGCCGTGAACATGCGGCATTTCGTTCCAGATGAACCGTAGCGTCTTGCGCACTCGCTCACGAATTTCCGAACCGACGTGGTACCTACGTTGATCTGCGGTGCAGAGTCCAGTCAGCCCGAAGCCGGTAGAAGCGATGCTCGACATCGTCCGGTTGTCATTCCCATTCAGCCGGGCTCGATCCTTGATTTGCCCGGTCAAAGGGCTGGCTTCATTCCAGAAAAAATTGAAGCTGGCACGCTCAATCTCGTCGAGCAACTGCTCATCGGTACCTTGGTAGGTAGCGCCTTGCTGGCGTTTTGTCGTGCAGCTGGTCGCGGCCAGGGGAGCCAGCAGAACAGCGCCGGAAAGGGCGAGCCACTCCCGGCGAGTGGTCTTTCTGGTGTTCGTCATGAATGAGTTTTAGGGAGCAATTACCAACTCCGCTGCTGTGCCGCTGGTCGAATCGGGGCTGATCCACAGCGTGACCTTCGACGCTTCCACGGTAAACTTGTTTTGATCGTTCCAGAGAGCGAAGGCATCAGCCGGCAGCTTAAACGTGACTTTTCTTGTTTCACCCGGATTGAGTGCGATGCGTTCAAAAGCCCTCAGCGCACGCACTGGCTGCGCGACGCTCGTGCCTTGCAATCGAACATAGAGTTCGACGATTTCCTCTCCCGAACGCGAACCGGTATTCGTGACGTCGGCGCTTGCGGTCACCACTGTTTCGTTCTCCCCAAGCTTCGCCGCAAGAGTCGAGGCCCGCAGCTGCTTTTCGGTAACCTCAGTCGAACCATAGCCGAAGCTGGTATAAGACAGACCATAGCCGAAAGGGAATTGAGCACCGTTCGGTTCGTCAATGTAACGCGACACGTACTTGTCGTCCGATTCTGCCGGAGGGTGGTTTAGGTCAACTGCGGAAGCCGGGCGCCCAGTGCTGAGCGCGTCGTAGTAGAGGGGTTCCTGCCCGACCGTGCGAGGCCAACTCACCACCAGCTTTCCGCTCGGATTTGATTCTCCGTAGAGTATCCGTACTAGCGCGGGACCAGCCTGGAGGCCTGGGAACCATGCTGCGATGACCGCAGGCACATGTTCAAACGCCCACGGTAGGGTCAGAGGTCGTCCGCTGAAGACAATCAGAACCACGGGCTTGCCCGTGGCAACGACCTTCTCAAGCAATTCCTGCTGGCGGCCAGGCAGACCGAGATGGGCCCGCGAACCAGCTTCACCGGTCATCTCACCGGAGTTCTCGCCAAGCGCGAGAATCGCGATATCTGCTTTCTTCGCTGCTTCGACAGCAGTCTCAATGTCTTCGTTGGTTCCGCCCGTGATGCCAACACCCTTCAAGTGAAACAAATGGTCTTCGCCAACATGCTTGGTCAGAGCCGCGCGCAATGATATAACGTCCTCGCCGCGGCCGCGCCCAGCCCACGCCCCCAGCATGTTGGACGGATCATCAGCCAGCGGCCCGATCAAGGCAATGTTGCGAATATCCGTTGTCAGTGGCAGCAGCGGGGCACCATTTGGCGCTGGAAAATTCTTGAGCAGAACAAAAGATCTCTCCGCAGCAGTACGTGCCAGGGCCAGGCTATCGGGTCGCAGCATTGCGCTGGCTTCGCGTGTTTCGTCGACGTAGGGATGAGCAAACAACCCGAGCGCAAATTTGACACGCAACACGTGCCGCACGGCTTCGTCCAGATCCGCCTGCTGCACTTGACCCGATCGCACCAGATTTGCGAGATGATCGTGATAGAGGCTGCTGACCATGTCCATGTCGACGCCGGCGGAAAAGGCTTTGCGAGCGGCAGTCGCGCCATCGTTGGCGATCCCGTGGGCGATTAATTCTGCGATCGAGGTCCAATCGCTATCGACAATGCCACGGAATCCCCATTGCTTGCGCAAAACCTGCTTGAGGATAAACGGATTGGCAGATGCAGGAACTCCATTAAGAGAATTAAATGCACTCATGATGCTCGCCGCACCGGCATTGACCGCGCTACGAAAGGGAGGCAGATAGTATTGCCGCAAAGTGTGCTCAGATATCTCCGTGCTGTTGTAGTCGCGTCCTCCCTCGGCGGCTCCGTATCCCACATAGTGCTTGGCGCAGGCGGCGATGCTGTCGGGAGCACTAAGCCGCGAACCCTGATAGCCCCGGACGTAGGCGGCGGCCATTGCCGAACCCAAGTAGGGGTCTTCTCCTGCGCCTTCGGTGATGCGGCCCCACCGCGCGTCTCGGGTGATATCCACCATGGGTGAAAACGTCCAGCGAATTCCACTGGCCGATGCTTCTGAGCCTGCAACCCGCGCCGCTTGCTCCACGAGTTGAGGATCCCATGTCGAGGCCAATGCTAGTGGGATCGGGAATTCCGTGCGGAATCCATGGATGACATCGAGACCAAACAGAATCGGGATGTGAAGACGCGACTTCTCTACCGCAAGATGCTGATACCCATTTGTCTCACGCGCCGTAGCAATGTTGAATAGAGCGCCGACTTTCCCTTTGGTAATCATGTCCTCGTAGCCGGTTCGGCCCGTGCCGGGCCCGGTAGGTTGGCCCGCCGAATACTGCACCAGTTGGCCAACTTTCTCTTCCAGGCTCATCTTGCGCAACAAAGCTTCAACCTTGGCATCGAGACCCGGATCGTAAATACCTGTGCCAACAGGCAGGCGAGTCGGAATCGGTGCGATGGACGCGACTTGAGCTCCCAGTTGGTGACAAACCAGTACCCAAAAAAGCAAGATTGCTGCGGGTAGAGTTCGCGTCATGCGGATTGCCTTCCTTAAATTGGAGCCGTCGTGCAAAGAACCGAACCAGACCAGATGTGACGATCGATGACGAAGTCCACTAGCCAGTCAGACCTTCCGCCCCTTTGCTAAATCGTATTAGCATGTCATGAAATATGTATCTGGCCAGATTGTCAAGGGTAGCCTGCACTGAAAAGGAACTCAAGAACCGCCCAACCGTGCTCAGATGCTGCGGGTGAATTCCAGATGGCTAGGGAGCGAATCCGATGGGCTTGCGTTCTGTTTTCTCGGGCGGTTCCATGAGTTGCTCGATCACGTCGAAGATCGCTTTGAATTGCGCGTCGTACTTCTTCTCCATTTGCTCCAGCTTTCGGGCAAGTTCTCGGTGGGTTGCCAATAACTCGCGAAGGCGAATGAACGTGCGAACGATCTGGATACTGGCACGGATGGCAGCTTCGCTGTTAAGCACGCTGGCAAGCATCAGGGCACCGTGTTCGGTGAAGACGTACGGCTGGTAGCGGCGACCGCCGCGGCCAATTTTTGAGGTCGCAATTTGCGACCTCAAACGGCGCGATTCCTCGGGATTCAACTGGAACATGAAATCGGTAGGGAATCGGTCGCGATTCCGCTTCACTTGCTCGTTGAGGCGCTTGGTTGTGACGTCATACAGTTCCGCCAGGTCGCTATCGAGCATGACTTTATGCTCACGGATCCAATAGATTCGGCGCTCGATGACTTCGAGGGGGACAAGCCGGCGTTCCGCAGCATTCGAAGATAATTTTGACATTAAATTTAGCTTAGCATTGGGCAACCTGTCTGGGGAACCGAGGGAGAGCGCAGGTACTCGGGGGCTAAAAACAGATGGGGCGTGGCCAAGCTGCTGGGCTACGCACGGTCAAAACGGGGTGCGAGTATTGCTTGGCGCCGGGAACTCAAGCCGCCATCAGCCCCAATCCCGGCCCGGAAGGCAAAATCAGTTTGCCATTCCGCACCTTCACCCCCCTATAAGGATCATTCGTAATCAGCAGGTTGCCGTCCAGATCAGCATAGTCAACCAGCGGTGAAAGGTGGGCAGCCGCAGTTACGCTCACGGAGCTGGAGACCATGCACCCCAGCATGGTTTTCATGCCGAGTGACTTGACCAGGTGTATCGCGCGCAATGCCTCCTGCATGCCGCCGAACTTATCGAGCTTCACGTTGACCCCGTCGTAAGCCTCGGCCAGCTGGGGTATGGTCCGCAGGTTCAGGCAGGCTTCGTCGGCAATGATGGGAATATGAACGCGGCTACGCACCCAACGCGTGTCCTCCATCATGTCCGCGGGCATGGGCTGCTCGATGAACTCTACGCCCTGCGACTCCAGCCAATTAATCCTGCGCACCGCCTCTTCTTTATCCTTCCATCCTTCGTTGGCGTCTGCGCGCAGCGGCTTTTTGGTGACGCTGCGGACCGCCTCAATCGTTGGCTCGTCCGTGCTCAGTCCGACCTTGATCTTGAGAACGGGAAACGCTTCCGCCTCACGCACCTTCTGGCGTGTAATTTCTGGAGTATCAATTCCAATGGAGAAGGTTGTGACAGGTGTCTCGGTGGGATCGAGTCCGAAAAAGCGATAGAGAGGAACATTCAGCTTCTTGCCTACCCAATCCATCAAGGCAATATCAAGAGCAGCTTTAGCGGCGAATTCCCCATCTACACGATGGAACACTTCCGTCATGACCTTGTCGAATTGCCAGGGATTGGCCGACGTAAGCAGGGGCCGGATCGACTCAACAGCTTTCTGCGCGCCGATCGCATCCTCGTGATAGCGCACGATGGGTGCCCCTTCCCCAATTCCCGTGACGCCATCGCTTGTGAGCCTCAGGTGCAGGGTATCGCGGTACTCGCTGGAAGACATCGTGGTGGTCCACGTATGCTGCAGTTTCAGCCGCACGATGCTGGTTTCGAAACTGCACGGTGAACCGCCTTCGAATGCCAACGCCGGAAGTGCATTGTTTCCTGCGAATGTGAAGCTGGCGCCGATCCCCCCGGCGGCTTTGAGCCAGTTGCGACGGTTCATTTGACCCTCCTGCAGGCCAAGAGAATTCGTGTCCACGGTTCGTCATCGAGACGGCTGATCTGGATCACGGGATGGCGTACGTTGTGGCCAGAGTGGATAGCAACAAAACAAGCAGAAGCAGACGAAGACAAGCGTGGCATGACACCCTTCGCACCAGTTAGATCGCGGCGCACACGAATTCTACACGTGGTTCAGCTTGGCATTCCTGCACTCAGCCCACTGTGATGGCGGTCACGGAGGTCTGTCTACGTCGCAATCTCCGCTTTTCGGATGTCACGAGGCGAAAATGTCAGAGTCCCAGACATACTGGACACGGAATATCCTCAGCCGCTAACCCCGCGAAATGTGGCCCTGGGGACGCGAGAAGTCTAGGTCTAGGGCGCTTGACTTACATGTTGAACGAACAGGTTATCGATTTACCTGGGATGCCAATCTTCGGCGGGCGCCTGCCAAGGCTTGGCATTCTATCTTTCGGAAATGACGAAGTTTGCCTGCGTCACCTGGTTAGTCCTTACCGAGATCGTCTGTTCCCATGTTCTGGGGGAAGTGAAGAGTGGGCGCTGAATTTTACGCTGAGTTAAGACATCGACGGCACTCTCCAGGCCTGCGCGATTCCAGCCTTCATGCCACGCAACGATCTGGTAATCTCCAGGTGGCAACTCAGTTAAGGTAAACTTCCCACTATCGTCCGTGACGGCGTAGTAGGGGTGAGAAATCACGAAGAGCTCTGCATTCATCCAGACGTGCCCGCCGTTACATTTCAGAGTAACCAGGCCTGTGGTCGGCATTTCGCGTGAAATCAACTGATTAGGAAAGGGGAAGGGCAGGTTGTACGTGGCTGCCCCGTCCATGTGGATCGTGTGCAGAGTGGCATCGGAACTCTTCATCTGAAGCGCCGTTTTCGCAGGCACCAACAATATATGCGGCTCGTACCGGCAGTGCTTCTGATCGAGGTGCCACCTATTTTCTGGAACCTGCATCGGTTTTCCTTTAGAGACATTCTTCAAGAAGACGACCGTGTTTGCGACCCCACCCTGCGGACCCACTATGAGTCGTTCCAGATCAACTTTTTTGTGGGATTCGGGATCGCAAATTTCTGGGTCTTTGATAATTGGGTAAGGAACAAGATGCGGTAAAGGCCCTGACCACTTAACGGTTCCTGTGACTGTACCGGAGTTGCCAACCGGCTCAACGACGTAGTCGCCTTGAGCTTTGGCGCTTTGGGCGATAGCTAGCAACAACACGACAAGTGCCGCGAATTGGATAGTTCGGAACAAGACCCCACCAACTTTCGCTAATCGTAGTAATTACTCCGAACGGCAACAAGTGACTAAAGTAATTTCGGAAATCGGTGTTCAAATCAACCCTATCCACAGGGCAAGGCAAAGTAGAACAAGGGGTGAAGAACCGATCGGCGAAACGAAACATCCCTATCCTGGACGCTCCCGAAGGCCCGAGGGGACGACTCTGTCGAACCCTACTTCCGGTCGTGCCCAGCCCGACCAGGTGGTCGTCATCCTCAAGGCACGCGAGCCAGCACGGATCCAGTTATGAAATTGTTCGGCCATGTTTCGCAATAGATCCCGGCTGACCGGATATTGATTCCGATAGGTGCCAGAGAAACCGACTACGCGTTCGGGTTGCTGGAAAGGTTGGATAAGGCCGTTGAGAAGAATTCTGTCGAAGCAACGGTATATCCAAACCGGATGCCATGCTGGTGATGCTCGAAGAAAGTGTTCATGGCCAACTCCTGTGTGGTGAGATACCAGGAGCATAGCTGCTGAACGCTCTCTCCGAGTACTCCTTATCTTGACCTCTGTGGGATACCAAGGGCGGAGCCCTTGCCTAGTTAGGAAAAGCCGCCACGGAAACACGGATCATAATCCGTGAGATCTGTGGCTGAAGTATTGAGGTGTGGTGCCCGAGGTGCGGGCGGGACGCCCGCGCCACAAGAAAGAATAACCGGGCGGGTGGCCCAGGTAAGAGAGGGGGGGTACTCCAGACGGGCCGGGTTTGCTCGTCTGGGAGTAATTCGAGGAGTTACGCTATTGCTTGTCTCCCCATCGCGGGCGTTATTACCGCCACGGCGACCTGCACTTCATCACTTTCAGTTGCTGTCGTCGTCGGCCTGGGCCATCCGCCTCTAGCAGTTTTGCTCGTGGCACAGTTTAGAATTCCAGTTTAAGCCCAAACTGGATCTGGCGCGACGTGGTGTTGTTGATCAGCAACTGACTGTTGGAAACCCCAAAACTTGGGTTGTTAATCTGCTGCACGGGCGGCGCGAAGTTCACACGGTTGAGCAGGTTGAAGCACTCACTGCGGAACTGCAGACTGGATTCCTTCCGGAATCGGAAACGTTTGGACAATGAGGCGTCAACGGTGACCAGTCCGGGCTGGCGGAATCGCCCGCGTGCCAGTCGCAGGCGAGGATCGATGATGCCCAAGCCTGGGCCGACCGGACTGGTGCAAATGCCGTTCATGGTTGTGCACTGATACTGCCGTGGCGCGCCATTTGAATCAACGCCTACGCCGCCTCCCGCATAGTACAAGGCGGAAAGGTCTCCGGTGGCGACTGCGCGATCCGTAGCGTCGCCATCAAAGTTGGAGTCGACTCCGGCAAAAATCGGGAGGGGCGAGCCTGATTGTGCTTCCAGGATCGTGGCCAGCTGCCAGCCGCCCAGTAATTTACTCTGCGGCTTGAATGGCAGTTCGTAAATCGCATTGGCGGTGAAGCGATGCCTCGCGTCAAACAGGGAGTCGCCGTAGTTATCAGCGTTGCGCCCGGGCGAAATGTACTGGTTCACGAAGGTTGCCGCGGCCTCATCTATGCTGATGGCGGAATTTCCAGTGGCGCACGCTACAGCGTTGCGAAATCCGGATGGCACAGCGACGGAAAACGCGCCGGGGCAGGACGATCCCGGAACGAACAGAGGCGCCAAGCCATTGTTGAGCGTGGCCGGCGGCAGGCTGATATCAGGCACCCCCAGAGTCGAGATGGTGATCTGCGCGTTGCTGGCGGTGTCCAGAGAATGCGACCAGGTGTAGGACGCCTGCAGCGTCAGCCCTCGGGAATAGCGCTTGACGAGGTCGAGCTGGAGCGCGTGGTAGCGGGAGATCGCGTCCGTGACCAAATGGTTGAATGCGGCAAACGGCGGGGCAATGATGTGGTTGGCAATGTCGGCCGGATCTCTGGGAATGGAAGTAGGACTGGCGCCGTTGCTAGGACGGAAGGCGTCGGCAAAACCGTCGCCGAAGTTGGGGCGCACGAGCTGGGCCAATCGATAGCCGTTGGCACCCACATAGCTGGCGTTCACGAGCATGTCCTTGGTCAGCTGGCGAGAGAGGGTCAGGTGCCAGCGTTCCGTGTACGGTGTACGAATCCCGGGATCGACACTATTGACCTCGTAGACCGATGTCGTGTCCAGCGCGGCAGGAGCCTGCCTCCCGTCATAAGGAAAGAGATTGAGCACGCTGGGTGTGACAAAGGGAGCGTTGGTGCGGAATTGGTCGAGTACAAATCCGTAGATCCGGTCAAAATACACGCCATAGCCGCCCCGTAGCACGGTCGTGTTATTCCCAAATATGTCCCAGGCAAAGCCCACGCGCGGGGCCAGATTGGCCTTATCTGCACAATAGGGATCGATATGGAATTGTGCCGTCGGCACTAAGGCGACATTCCTCATTCCCGCGCCCAGGGGCAAAGACTGACACGCCAGGGGCTTGCCATCTTGCATGACAAAGGCATTGCTCAAGCCGCCGTGAATTTCGTGCACCGGCAGGTTCAATTCATAACGCAATCCTAAATCCAGGGTGAAGCGGCGAAACATTCGGACAGAATCCTGGGCAAAAATAGCCAACTCGGAATTTCGCAATCCGCGCATTCCACTGTTGCTGAAGGTATAGAAATTTTGCAGCTGGCTGCCGATCAGCCCGCTCTGCAAGCTGGTGAGATCGCTGCTGACAACCGCCAGGCTGGGACGAATAAAGGCTTCGGAATTGTCGTTGGACTGAATGCGACGGAATTCGGCGCCCATTGCGAGTTGATGTCTTCCTCTAATCCAGCCGACAGAGTCCTGCACGTGAAAAACGTTATCGCTTCGGACCAGTGGGAAAAAGAAATTGCCGCCTGCCGGACTGAAGACACCCGTGGAAGTGAGAACGAAGGGCAATCCATTGGCAGAATCATCCTGGCTGCTAAAGGGCTGGCCGGCGAATGGTCCGGCGAAGCGCGCCATTCCAGCCTGGAGCGCCGCCGCAGGTGGAGCTTCCGTTTGAGTATTGTCGTTAATCCGATTCGCACTAAAGCGGAACGTATTATAGAAGTTCGGTCGAAGCGCCCAGTCGTCGGCCACAACTCCATTCCAGTTCCGCTGTGTTCCAATTTCTCCTGTGCCAGGGATTCCGTCTCCCAAAAGGACCAGATCGCCGTTGACGCCCGCCAGACTGAAAAAGATCTTATGGGAGCCAAGGGAACGATCGAGGCGAAGGAAGCCGTCGTCCTGACTGCGCGGGTTGTTGAGATGCGAGCGATAAATTCCAGCGATTGAGCCCGGTAGAGGTGCCTCGCTGGCAGCAGGATAGAAGCCCTGCAGAAGGGACTTCCAAGCTGGATTGGTGACCGCGGCCAGGAAGTCGGCTGACGGTACCAGCGCGTTCAAAGCAACCTGTTGTCTTTGACGAAACCCTTCGTACGACACCAGGTAAAAAGTATTTCGAAATTTCCCGCCCAATTGACCACCAAATTGATTCTGCTGGAACGGGTCCTTATGCCCGGGCGTGTTAAAGAATGTTGGGGCATCGAGCACGCTATTGCGGAAGAATTCCCAGGTTGATCCATGAGTCTTTTCTCCGCCGCTTTTGGTTACGATATTGACAATCGCGCCGGCGTTGCGCCCGTACTCCGCTCCAGCGTCGCTGGTGATGACGCTGAATTCCTCGATCGCGTCCAGTGGAACGCCACTGGTGTTGATGTTCAGACCGGACAATAACGGGACACCCGGGTCCGTGCTGTCGCCGCCATTCAGCAGAAAAATGTTGGACGTCGTGCGGGCACCCCCCACCGAATGGCCGGTTCCAATGATCCCTACACTGTCGCGCGTAACACCAGGTTGGGTGAAGATCAAGTCCGCGAAGTTGCGGCCGTTCAGCGGTAGTTCCACCATCCTCAACGGATCGAGCAGGCCACGGAGAAATGTTTGCTGCGGAACAATACTGACGTTGGGACCCGTGACTTCCATAACCTCTCGCTCCTCGCCCACGCCCAAGGTGATGTTCAGCACTCGTACCTCATTGAGGTCGAGAGTGATGTCGTCGGCCAACTTCGGCGAAAAACCATCTCGTTCCACTTTAAGGCGGTACGTCGCCGGGGGGAGATTGATAAACGTGTACTCGCCGTGATCATTGCTAGTACCTTCCGCGGTAAATTTGTTGTTGGCATCGGTCAATGTGAGCCGAGCCCCGCTGACGAAGGCCTTGGATTCGTCGGTCACAGTACAGCGCAACCGGCTTCCGACATCCGCGGACCACGCCGGAGGTGCAAACTGCAGGGCGATCAGAACAGCCAACAAGCTGGCGAAGAGCGCGCAATAACCTCTGTTTTGTTTCATGTTCTTTCCTTTACCAGTACGACCGGAGTCAAGACTCAACGGCTGCTCTCGTGGAACCGGTTACTTACAGTCAAGGATGAAAGTCCAACTGGATCTCGATTTGCTGCTCGACAGGCTGACCGTCGAGCATAGCCGGCTTGTATCGTCGGTGCCGAACCGCATCCAGCGCCGAGTCTCGAAAGATGGGCAGACCACCTGCAAATTCCGCTTTGGCCACCGTTCCATCCTTTGCAATCGTGGCCTTGACTAGCACCACGCTCCGTATGCGCCTCTGTCTTGCGAACTCCGGATATACGGCGGGAACGCTGCGAACTAACTGAGGCGGCTGCAGTTCGTGGATTTGTCGAGGCAAGTCAGGAGCTGCCCCAAAAATTGCTGAGAGGCCGCCCTTGGGGGAAATGGAAGCCAGGCTGGGAGGCGGAACCGTGGACGCGACTGCGGGTTGACCTGTGGACGCGATGGTTGGGAGCGCCTCGGATGCTTGAGGGGACTCCACCTGAGCCTCAGTCTTGGCATGCTTCGCACCTTGCACAATCTGAATCCGCGGCGAAGCTTCGGATGCTTGAGGGGACTTCACCTGAGCCTCAGTCTTGGCATGCTTCGCACCTTGCACAATCTGAATCCGCGGCGAAGCTTCGGATGCTTGAGGAGACTTCACCTGAGCCTCAGTCTTGGCATGCTTCGCACCTTGCACAATCTGAATCCGCGGCGAAGCTTCGGATACTCGAGGGGACTCCACCTGAGCCTCGGTCTTGGCATGCTGCCCACCTTGCACAATCTGAATCCGCGCCGAAGTTTCGGATGCTTGAGGGGAGTTCACCTGAGGCTCAGTCTCGGCATGCTTCGCGCTTTGCCCAATCTGAATCCGCGGGGAAGCTGAGGGTCGAATCGGCGTCTCTAGAGAAGTTGCTGGTGGGATCGGGGTCTTTGCCAGCCGCTCCTCAATTACCTGGTCCGAGGTCGGAGGTGAAGCGGCCGACTGAATGGGTACGCGCTGCAGGGATACAGCTGCCGGCTGCTTGGATGCGGCCCGCGCATGGTGTCTGGCGGCACGCCACTTCAGCTTACCTGGTCTTAGATAGGCTGTGACGCCAACCGTTAGCAGGACTGCGATGCTGCCAATCAGGAATAGCGTCCCTGCCCTCGCCCCTAGGTACAAGCTAATTGGGCGCACCCTCGTTGTTTTAGGCGTTGTTTTAGGCGCTTGAGGGGCCAGGTATAGACCCGTGCGGCGCAATATTTGCACCGTCGGAGACAGGATTAGCCTTGTTTCTGCGGTTGAAGGTTTGACAATTGTGTTTTGGGGTATGGGAGGTCTGCTGAGAAAGCCATCGCCTTGGACCAGTCCGGCAACGTGATCCGCCGCGGTCTTCAACGCAGACACTTCGATGTCGGTAAAGGCCCCGCGGACAGGCGAAAAAGTTGCGAGAACCCCAATCACGGTCTCCTGATGCTTGATGGGGACCGCGATGATGGAGCGGACGCCGAGGGCACGAATCACCCCCGTATCGACGCGATCATCGGTTTCCGAATCCTCGCAGTGCAATGCTTCTCCGCTCTGAATGCAGAGTCCGGTAAAGCTGCCTTCTTTTTGTAGAGGCATTTCCAGTGGAGGGGCCATTGAGCCACTGCGCGCCTGGCAGACAAAATCGCCGGTTTCAGGCTGCAAAAGCGCGATGGCCGCTCCGAAGGCGAGGGTTGACGTCTGCACGCGCCGCGCAATTCGCGCCAGCTCATCAGCCAGGGCTAGCTGTGGCTTATTGGTAGAAACGCGCTGCAGAGCACTCTTCGCCATGCATCCTTCGGCTTGAATTCAATTCAAAATGCATTGCAGCAAAAAAGTAGTCGGAGACCACTTTTTTGCTTCCAATTCCATGCAGGTCCCGGCTCGCCATGATCGATGCGCCTAGGACCGAAACCCTTGCCATGCGGTATGGACGCGATGCGATCCTCGGACACTCTTCTCTCCTGGAGAGTTCCCGAGTAGATACAAAGAAACGGTATGTTCGACCTGAAGTGAGCGGTTGTCCATGCGGGGAAAACCGTATTTTTCGTGGGGCGTTTATGTACCAGTGCGGATTTCTGAACGCACTTAATGATTTATTGCCCCAGTCGTCTCACCGTACCGATGCCTGACACAATTCTAATAACTGATACTTCCAACGACTTACTCGCCGACCGGGACAGGCGGGACGCGCCCGACGCGATTTCAAAACCAAGAAGGCGGTTCCGGCTGACGAAAAACGCGACAAAATCAGGGCCCTTGACAAGCTGACCGGATTCAGCCAGCCCCCGGACCAGCCACCTGGCAGTACTCTCGCCGGTGACCTTGACGATGAGAACTCCACACCCGTCAGAACTTACTGGAAACCGATTTTACAAATCCTTGTAGAGATTGGTGGTCGGGGTCGCCGTGAAAGGGTCATTCAGCTAGTTGGCCAAAAAATGAATGGCATTCTGACTGAAGCCGACCGCAAGAAACTGCCGAACTCGAATTTCATCCGGTAGGAAAACAGGGTCGCGCGGCAGTTGAGCAATATGCGGAAAGAAGGGCTGATAAGCGCGAGTTCTCCGCGAGGAGTTTGGGAGATCACTGACGCCGGGCGCAAGTGGCTCGACGACAACCGCTAAAAGCTCGGTTTCGTGGTGACCAGAGGTGGGGCGAGTGCCCCACCTTTTTGTGCCTCATACATAATGGTATTCATCGAGATGTCCTTCGTTGATCAGAGCCCTGCATGCCCCCCGCCGGAACCATGATCGAGTACGAGTTTTGCATGATTTGACCCCGTTTGATCCAGTCTCCTTACGAGACTCCGCGATGCCGCAGCTTCCGCCACCAGCTCTAGGACGTGCGGAGCTGCCGTTCTTTGAGGATTCGTGACGTCCGCTTTCTCTGCCCCCTCCCGAGCCCCGCCCGCACGCGCTCCGCGCTCTAATCGCGCCGCTATTAAATCGTGACACGATATACCGACCGAGCGGTTGGGGTACTTTTTCCCGTGCTCTCCGCTACCCCCCACGCGATTTGACGCGCCCTCGCACTCGCACTCCGCACGCCCTACGCCCGCTCGCCGCACGCGCCCGAACGCTAATAGATCGTAGCGCGATATACCTATCTCTGCTTGACTCTGCGCTTTAGCAGTCTCCAGGTTAAGTACGTCCCGCCCACAAACCCTGCCGCCATCGTTGTCCGATATCCATAGTGCAAAAAACTTTCCGAGCGCCTGTCGGCCTCTTCCCTGCCGGGGTCGTCGGCTACTTGCGAAAATACCGGCCCGCTTCGGATTTCGGTTATTCTGGCAGTCAGGACTAAAAACAGCAGCGTTGCCAGGACGGAGATGATCGCACCGCCCAACAGGCTGGTTAAGACCCCGATGGCCTTTTTCATTTGTAGCTCCCCTTGCGATTGTAAATATTTTAGAATTTCCCAGTTGCCTTGCGATCTGCCGCTGTCTTCAATCTAGCCTTTATGCCTTCTATTGCTGCCGAAGTGCCAGACTGTGCTTGTATGATCGCTATATGCTTAGACACATCCGTTGCAGACGGGGAAATGAAAAGTTGCTCACGCTTTCGACCGTTCTCCTGTGCATTTCTTCAGTGTGGGCACAAGCATCCCAGCCTGCGCGCATGCCAGCAAGCGAGCCGACCTCCTGCTCCGTAAAACACGTGAGTGACCCTTGTAGGAGTGAGTTTGCATTCTCGGGGCGAGTACATGCAGGGGAGATTTACCGCTGTGAGTTGAGTCACACATTGATTTTCGAACTGGTCCCTATATCAGACGGATGGCAAATAGCGATCCGAGGGGATAAAAGCGACGAGAATCTTGCCCGGTCGGTACCTGCTTTCTGGATGCCGTTACCCGATACCCAAATCGCTGCTCCGGTCATCGAGATTTCGCGTCTTCAGACCGGCAGCAAGGCTGGTGAGTACGATAAGGAACTGAAGAAGCTCCCACAAGACCGAAAATTCACCTTTTCCGCCAGTGTGGGACGGCCCACGGAAGGAACAATCGCAGGAACCCCATCAAGCTCGCAACAAATTGAGCAGGGATCCGGTCTTTTCAGGATTACAGGGCTAGAGCTGAACAATGTCCAACCAGATCAAAAGACCAGTATCAGCCAGATATCCTTTGAAGTTTCCATGCAAGTCGATGCCCGCCGTTGGGTCTACAAAGTCGGTGGCGGTGTGAGTCCTCCGAAGCTGATCTATGCACCTGATCCCGAGTATTCCGCAGAGGCGCGAAGAGCGAAATACCAAGGAACAGTGGTGTTATGGATGATTGTCGAATGTAATGGACGGCCTGGGGACATCCGGGTGGCACGTTCGATAGGGATGGGACTCGACGAGAAAGCGATCGAGGCTGTCAGCAGGTGGAGTTTTACGCCTGCTATGAAAGCCGGTCAACCGGTAAGGGTTATGATCAATATCGAGATCGCCTTCCGGCTATAACAACACCATGTTTTTATCGGGCTCCCGCGTGACCGAACGCCCCACCCAGGCGCCGGGCCGGATCTCTGCACCATTAACTGACACCCCTGGCCCCTTATCCCCTCTCCTCTCTCTAACCCCATCTAACCCCCCACACGATTTGACCCCTTTTCTCGCGTCCACCTAGAATTGAAGATTCGACGCACAGCACTCCGAACTCTCTATGCCGCTGCGCCTTTACAACACACTGTCTGGAAAAATTGAGGAATTTCGGCCGCTCGCGGACAACCAGGTGCGCATGTACGCCTGCGGTCCTACGGTTTACGACTACGGGCACATCGGCAACTTCCGAACTTTTATTGCAGTGGACGGGCTGCGGCGTTTCCTGCGCCAGAGCGGATATCAGGTTCGCCACGTCATGAACATCACCGACGTGGACGACAAGATTATCCGCAACTCCGCGCGCGATGGTGTCAGCGTCAAGCAATACACCGAGAAGTACGAGAAGGCTTTTCTGGAGGACGCGGAAACGCTGAATATCGAGCGGCCGCAACTGGTGCGTGCGACCGATCACATTCAGGATATGGCGAAGTCTATTGCCTTGCTGGAAAAGAAGGGATTTGCCTACCGCGCGGACGATGGCTCTTATTATTTCCGGATCGCGAAATTCCCCGATTATGGAAAGCTCTCCAAGAAAGATTTTGCCGGGATGGAAGACGGCGCGCGGGTGGATGTCGACGAGTACGACAAGGACAATGCCCGCGATTTCGCGCTGTGGAAAGCGGCCAAGCCGGGCGAAGCCTTCTGGGAGACGCCCATCGGTCCCGGGCGACCGGGCTGGCATATCGAATGCTCGGTGATGTCGATGGAGGAGCTTGGCGAGACTTTCGATCTTCATGCCGGCGGCGAAGACCTGATCTTCCCGCATCATGAGAACGAAATAGCCCAATCCGAAGCCATGACCGGTAAGCCGTTCGTCCACTTCTGGTTTCATGCGCGGTTTCTGCTGGTGGAAGGGGAGAAGATGTCCAAGAGCCTGGGCAACTTCTTTACCCTGCGCGACTTGGTGCTCAAGGGTCACAAACCGTCGTCGATCCGTTACCTGCTGGCATCGGTTCCCTACCGAAATCAGCTCAACTTTACGTTTAATGGATTGAAGCAGGCGGCCGAGTCAGTCGACCGTCTGCGGACCTTTGCGCTGCGTTTGAAGACCGAGCGTTTTTCCAAGGGTGCCAGCGAAGGCATTTCAGAGTTGGCGAAAGAGACGATCGAACGCATGCGGGCCGCTCTGGAAGACGATCTCAACACGGCGCAGGCCCAAGGGGCAATTTTTGAGATGGTTCGCAGGGCCAACGCGGCAGCTGATGCCGGCCAGATGAGGAAAGATGATATTTCGCCATTGCTGTGTGCAGTTGAGAAGTTCGACGAGATTTTTGCGGTATTGAAAGATGACGACCAGCCGAAGATTCAGCGCGTTCTGGAGTGGGCCAGGACGGAAGGCAAGCTGAAGGAAGCAAGCCAGGAGGTAATCGCGGCGGCTAACGCTCAGCAGTTATCGGATGCCGAGGTCGAGGAGAAGGTCGCCGAGATGGAGCAGGCGCGGCGTGCCCGGAACTTCAAGCAGTCGGATGCTATCCGTGCGGAACTCCATGCCGCCGGGATCATCGTGGAGATCACCAAGGACGGGGCACGCTGGCGCAGGAAGTAAACGGGATCACGCCAGTGCTGAACCGTTGGCTAGAAGCTGAAGGCAGCCTGCAATTCGAGCTTTCGATTGGCGGCGGCGCTGGCGAAGGGACCGCCTGCCAGGGAATTCGATTCGCCAAAGAGAGGCGAATTAAGATGCCCGATCGGAGTCGCCAGGTTCACCCGGTTCAGCACATTGCGAGCGTTGACACTGAAAGTCAGGTTGTAACGGCGCGAGCTCGTTTCTCCTCCCAACTTAAAAGGCCCGCCACCCATGGGCCGGCCGAAGGCTCCGCCTCCCGCACGTGAAACGGCCCGGGGCGGGCCATCTCCTCGCGGCCTGCCGCTAGCGCGCGAAGTTTCCGGTCCGAAGCCGAAGGTCTTACTCAAGCGCAGATTCAACGTGAAGTGAGCCGGTCCCGTCAGGTAATTAACTGGAATTGGAGTGTAGGCCTGTGTGGGAACCGTGTAGTGGCAAGCCGCGGTTGGCGAAAGGCATGATCCGGAAAGATTCGCCGCGAACGCAGGCCGGTCATTGAATAACGAATCACCGCTCAAGTCCTGGCCAACAGTCACATTGTAAGGGGAACCCGAATTGGCAAGCATAAACGGGCTCAGCCGGAACGCGTAGGGCAGGCTGATGCTGCCGCCCAGGAAGAGCCGGTGTCGCACGTCGAATGAGGCTCGGCCGTAGTCCGAGGCCAGATCGTACTGATCGGACGGGAAGTTGGATGCGCCTGAAGTGTTGCTGTTGGCATAATTCAGAGAGTAGAAACCAAACAACGCCAGCTTCTGACCTAAGCGGATATTGAAATTCGTGATGAGCTGGTTTTGCCGAAGTGTTCCTTCTGATGTGTACTGATCAATGTTGCCTGCGTTCGGATCGGGGCGCGGGCCGGTGGAGTACGGGGTTCCGGGCAGCGGCGCATTGATGTTCCTCGCCAAAAACTGGTGCACGCCGCGCGAGTTCAGATAAGTCACCGTCAGGGTGGCATTCTTCGTGAGCTGGCGCTCTACGCTGACGGCGCCCTGCACGATGTATGCGGCATGCAACGCTGGATCGATCTGATAGATCGTCGGTGTTGTTTGCAAGGCTGGAGTGTTGACCGGTGGCACGAGTGGGAAAAAATCAATCGGAGTGTTCGCTGTTGCCGCGACAATGTACTGTTGCTGCGTCCTTCCGTTCAGGCGCTCTGAATTGAGGACTAGGTTCTCGGCGAAACGGTCATAAAAGATTCCGTAGCCTGCACGTAGCACCGTCTTTGCCGTGTTCTTCCCTCCGCCGCCCATGCCCCATGCAATAGCCACGCGTGGCGCCCAATCAGCATGATCGTGAATGGCGTTCTGCGTTTCAAACCGCAGGCCGTAGCTGAGGGTTATGTTGGGACGCACGCGCCAGTCGTCCTGCGCGTATAGGCCGGCATCTGCCACAGTGGCAGCGACGGCAGGAATCCCGCCGCTCGGAGGTACAGTGATCGAAAACTGGCTAGCGCCTGGCGCAGTGGTTGCGCCGGATGCCAGGGTCTGCTCCGCGCTCTGGTACGCAGCAAGGGAAGAGAACGTGAAGCTGCCATTAAACCCTGCGCCGGAGCTTTCTATTTCGTGTACTGCCCGCAGACGGCCTCCGAACTTCACGAAGTGAGATCCCAACCCCAGCGAAACATAATTTTGCAACTCGTAGTGATCCGTATGATCTGCCAGAATTCCGGCGTTGCTCCCTCCGCCGGTGAAAGCGCCGATAACGTTAATGGTCGGGCCGGTGGTCAGCGGTGTCTGCCAGTTGTTGTGCCGGATGTATTGGAACCGCATCTCGTTGACCACCTTCGTCCCAAAGATCTGCGTGTCGCTGACCTGCAGGGTATGTTCCGCAGAGGAGGCGTCGTAACCGGTAGAAGCCAACGCAAACTGTCCGACACCCGCATTGTCCTGTGTATCGTGGAAATATTGATAGCGGGCCGTGAGCGTGTTGTTCGGAGTGAGCTGGTAGTCGAGACGCGGGCTGAGATTGGTTCTCGTTCGAGGATTGGAGACGCTTGCGTTGAATTGCGTGGGATTCAGATTTGGATCGAGCACGACGGCGTTGACTACCGCCAACTCATTAATGTTCCGCCTCTGGAAATCGAAGAAGAAAGACGATTTCTTGTTCAGCGGACCGCCGATGTTTCCCATGTAGATGGCCGAGTAATACGGCGGCTCCTCGCGGAGGAAAGGATTGCGGGAGTTGAGCGCCGAGCTATTGCCCACGACGGAGAACTGTCCGTGGAACTTGTCCGTACCCGGCTTGGTAAAGATCTCGATTCTGCCATATCCCACCTTGTCATATTCGGCCGAAAACGGATTCTGATTAATGCGGATTTCGCGAATTGACGACTTGGGAGGCAACTGCCCCCCAGGGAAGCCGTCGATGTAAATCTGCCCGCCGTTGGGTCCCGCTGAGGGTCCGGCGAGTGCCTGGAGGTCTTGTTCCAATTCGTCTGGATCATCGGGGAGAGCCTCCAGGTCCTTGCCGCTGATCACGATCCCGCTCGCGTTGTTGGCAGGATTCACTTGGACCTGCGCTCCCTCTTCTCCCTGGACCTCGATCTTCTCTTTTTCCACCTCGATTTCCAGCGAGATGTTGAATTGTTGGGTTTGGCCTGACACTACCTGCATGTCTTTGACGAGCGTTGCGAAGCCGCGGGCTGCGACGGTGACGCTATATTTGCCCGGCGGCAGATTGGCAATTTCGAACTTACCGGCGCCATCGGCGTTCGCCGTGTGTGCGGCACCGCTGCCTCCGCTTGCCGTTACCTTGGCGTTTCCGATCACTGCACCGGACGGGTCAGTAACCTGCCCGCGTAAAGTTCCAGTCGGCGCCTGCGCGGAAGAAAAGGACGACAGCAACAAGACCGTTACTATTAAAACGGGCAAATATCTGAGGATTGCAGCCATTGCATTTTTCAAATCACGCTCGGGAATATGCATAGGTTCGTTAGGGCTCAGACGCAGCCTCTGCATTCGAGGAACCCAGCGTCCACGGTGACAGAACCATGGATGCGCTTTGATTCGGTGCTGCAGCCAGAATCGGCTCCACACCCGCCAACAGCGTGACGGCTGTGACGGCCTGTCCGTCTCCGGGGGAGGACGCAACAATCATGACGGCATCCCCCTTTAGCAGGTCCGCCAGCGTGCTGCCGGGCAGCCGGCTCACCATCCGCTGAAAATCGGGTGGACCATTCCTTTGGTCGCCCTGCGTGACGCCGGCTGGGCCGGGCGATTGTGATGCGGACCCGGCCATCGCTCCGTCGCGGGGAAATCCGCCATTTCGGGTCCCCGGACTCCAACGTGCCTCCTCGGAGCTGCCGCCCTTCAACCTCATGGCGATACGTTCCGCCATCTGCTGGGGCAGCTTCTTCATCTGCGAGTCGGGTGAGATCTTCACGACGACGACACCCTTGTGAATAAAATCCTGTACTGTGATGGAGTTGCCTGCCAGATCAACCGTGGCGATGGTTCCCGCAATATTACGAAATGTCCCCGAGACGATTTCCTCGGCGGTAAGCTGGCTGCCGTCTTCGCTCCGCGTGCCGCGAGCCCAAAGCTGATCTCCCGGTTTGATCTGGTCGAGGGGCGCGAGCTTGGCAAAGTCGAACCGTACAGAACCGGGCGGGTAGCGGCGCAGCACTGTCTCTTTGCTGGTATGCACGACGAGGTTCCGGTTCCCGACGAATGCGCCGGTTGTGATGGTGATGTTCCCTGTCGTTGCATCTACAGCGCTGACCAAACCGCCTACACCTCGCTTCTGCCAGTCTTCGCGATCGTGCTCGCGTTTGGCAGCCACATCAGCCTGCTTCATGACTATGACGGCGAGGGCAGCAATGGAGCGGCCATCCGGCGCTGTCGTTCCACGAATCAAAACGCGATCGCCCGGCTGCAAATCCTCACCTTGAACCGGGGTTAGGTTCTTCAGGTCCTTCTGTCCCGGAGGCACGCGCAAGAGGCGGGTGGAAGCCGTGATTTGGGCAATCACTTCGCTGCCAGAATCAGAGGTGAGAGTAATAGAGGCCGCCTGCACACTCTTGATCGTGCCAGCAGTTCGGGTGACCTGCGCGTTCACCGATCCTTGCGTTTGAGAGTAGCTCTGCCACGCGAGAATCGGCACGAGGGCTGCGACAAAACGGACTCTTAACCACCGCTGCAAGCCTGCCTGCATGCAGGTGACTTTAGCATCGGTCGGGAGACGAACCATCGGCTTTTACGAACTTTTACTCGGAAGCTTACGCGATTTTACGGTTCTTGACGGACTCTTTACAGAGTGTCAGCAACTCTGGATTCTGACACGCGCATCCATTCCTGCATTCAGTCACCAGAAATCCTTCGACGGGGGTGCGCAGTCATGCGAAATCGCACGTGGATGTGTTTCGTTCTCGTCCCGGAGTTGCTAGCGATGGCTTGCCTTACGGTTGGATGCGGATCCAGCAATGCGAAAATCCGTTTACTTAATGCCACGCCCGATGAGTCAAGCCTCAGCCTGTTGGTGGATAGCAAGAGCGTGGCGACCGCGAGCTATGGCACGGCTTCCGGATACAGTTCGGTCAGCTCCGGCTCACCGCATTTGCAAGTAGAGCCCGCCGGCACCTCAACTCCTCTCATCGACATCACTGCCACCGCAAGTTCAGGCAGCAGCCTGACCCTAATTTCCCTGAATTACTCGTTTAACATCAGCAACGTGGTCCTTACCGACGATAATTCCGCGCCCAGTTCCGGAAATTCCAAACTGCGGATTATCAACGCGTCCCCGGGATTAAGCGCGCAGGACGTGTATGTCGAGCCGCCCAATACAAATATCGGTTCACTCGCGCCAACTTTTTCGAGTCTGGCATTCGGAGCCGCGTCGCCCTACGGCGTTCTAACGCCGGGAGACTACGAAGTGTACTTCACCTCGCCAGGACAGAAATTTATTAATCTCGATACCAGAGTGCTCAGTTTCACGGCAGGGCAAATCCGCACTCTCGTAGCACTGAACGCGCAGTCAGGAGGCTACACGTCAACCGTGTTGGCGGACTTGAACTGAATTGAGTAATAGCTACGCGTGTCGACTGAACGGTCTGCCGACCCGTCTTTGCCCTGCGTCAAGCCCAGGATCATCATGAGCATGCGTCGCGACCGGGCCCGCTGATGTGAAACAACTCCACCCGCTTGTTATAGCTGTCCACGATGTAGAGGCAGTGCCCTGAGTCCACCCAAATACCCGATATCCCATGAAACTGCCCAGGCTCTGTTCCAATCTGCCCGAACTCATAAGACAACTGACCGTTGTGATCAAAGACCTGGAGACGGTCGAGCTGTGGATCAGTGACATAGATGTTCTTGTCATTGTCCATCGCCAGGCTGGCATGGGTGGCGGCATCTCCCAGCCTGATCTCCATCCGAAAATGTCCCCGGAGGTCGAAGATCTGCACTCGATAATTCCGCGAATCGAGGATCACCATCTCGTCCCCCGCAGTGGCAACCTGGGTTGGATACTTAAATTCCCCAGGTCCCGTCCCACCGCCGCGCTTGCCCCAGCGGGCAAGGACATGACCCTTCTTATCGAGCATGACGACCATATGGCGGGGTGCGTCACAAACATAGATATGGCCCGTCGTTGCATCGACAGCTATCCCCCGGGGAACGTCGAAGTAAGACTCCCGCCTTCTGGCGCTCTTTAGATAGTGGGTAAACTTGCCCTTCGAGTCGTAGACCAGGATGGTTCGCAAGTTGCTGTCGCTCACATATACGTTGCCATCACCGTCGGCGGCGACACCGACCGGGGCACTGAGTCGATCGCCACCGTGGAGATTCGAATACTTCGAATGAACGAAGTCAAAGACGTGCACCACACCGGCGCTGAGGTCGGTGACGAAAACACGATGAGCGGCGTCAGTCGTCACTGCGTACGGCTTCTGCAAGATGTCGGTGGCGGGAAGGTCTTCCTTTGGGCCAGCGATGATATCAAGACCTCGGTTAAGGACCGGGCTCAATCCACGTTTAACGTCATGGGCGGAGGAGAACTCGCGGACAAAAATAAGGTGTTCGGAAGCGCCTTTTTGGGCACCCTCGGCCCACGGGGTATTGGGAGCCGCAGATCCCAGAACCCCGCCCGACACCAACAGCGAAAGGACGAGAATGGCCTGCCAGGCAGTCATATATCAACGTCGTTGTCCATAATAATGGACTGAGTGCGGTCATTGCGACCTTCCGGGTGTAGGGAGACGCGGCTTGCCGCATGTGAACGACAGAGACGGCGTCTCTACCTGCCCTGCCGGGTCCATCGCATAAGAGCTGGCACGGCGACACGCAAGAGCTCTCGATTAGACTGAAATTAAGATAGGAGGCTCCATGGACGCACGCGAGTTTCGCCAGCTCGGTCATCATGTCGTGGATTTGTTGTCGGAATATTTCGAGCACATCGAAGAGAAGCCAGTCTTCCCGGATGTAGAACCACAAATCCTGACTGACCTGTTTGCAGAGCCGCTGCCGCAGGCTGCCAGTGCGCCGGAAGAAGTGCTGGCCGAACTGGAAGAGAAGCTTCTGCCCTATTGCACGCACGTTGGGCACCCTGGCTACATGGGCCTGATTACCCCTTCACCGAATCCGGTTGGCGTCATTGCCGATTTCATCTGCTCAGCTCTTAATCAGAATATTGGAGTTTATACGATTGGGCCGGCCGGAGTCGCGATGGAGCGGCGGACGGTTCGGTGGCTCACCGATCTTGTCGGTTACGGCCCGGAAGCGGGCGGAAACCTTACCAGCGGCGGCATGATGGCGAATTTTATCGGCTTGAAGCTGGCACGCGACTGGGCTTCCCGCGATCGTGCCCAGCAGGATGGACTTCAGGAACGCGTGGCTGTTTACGCTTCGGAAGAACGTCACGTGTCGGTGGACAAAGCGGTGGACGCTGTCGGTCTGGGCCGGACCGCATTGCGTGCCTTGCCCACCGACGCAGAGTTCCGCGTGCGTCTGGATGCGCTCGAAGCTGCGATTGCCGAAGATCACAAGCGTGGTGTACGCCCGATGTGCATCGTTGCCATTTTCGGGACCACAAACACTGGTGCTGTCGATTCGATCCGCCAGTTGCGCAGAATAGCCGATCGAGAGGGAATGTGGCTCCACGCGGATGCTGCCTACGGCGGTGGCATGCTTTTATCGAACCAGTCGCCCATGCGAGATCGCGGCCTGGAACTCGCGGACTCGATCACCATCGATCCTCACAAGTGGTTCTATGCGCCTCTGGACGCCGGGGCGGTGCTGGTGAAGGACGAGCTACGGCTGGCTGCCTCGTTTGGAATGAAGCCCTCATATCTCACCGATGAGCTGGATCATGCGAAACAACGCTATCAGTACTACGTGCATGGCTTTGAACAATCCCGGCGGTTCCGTGGCCTCAAAGTCTGGATGAGCTTCAAACGCTACGGGGCCCGGCAGATTGGCGACTGGATTGACAACAATGTGCGCCAGGCAAGGCATCTTTATTGTATGGTGGTAAGTCATCCCGATTTTGAACCGGCGAGTAATCCGCCTATGTCAGCGATTTGCATTCGCTATCGTGGCGCCGATGCAGACGGAGAAAGATCGAAGCAATTACACGCACAGGTCGCCAGGAGAATCGAGCAGAGCGGAAAATTCTGGATCTCGACGACCGAACTGAAGGGGAAGACTTGGTTCCGCATTAACCCCGTAAATTTCCGCACCCGCATCGAGCATATGGAGCAGTTGCTCAGACTACTCGAAAAGGAATGCGGCTCCTGCATCCAGGATGCCCTGTCGACAACCAACCAGCCACCCACCGCGGGGTCCAGCCAGGGCTAAGGACTTTTTTCGATCCCAATTCGATGTCAGGCAAGCCTGGGCGGAGACGCTCACGCGAGCCGGAGACAGGGAATCTAGGAATGCACTACTCAGGCAAGCGAATCGTTCCTAAGATTTTGCTGACCGGCGAAGGCAATCTAGCGACCATGGAGTCGGAGAGAACTAGTTGCCCTGCGGAAAACACAAAGCGGCGACCCATGCTACCGTTGGATGAGGAGTCCGACGCACGTTGCGTGGCGCTCATGTATCGGTGTTCTGGCGGGCGCGTCTTCTTCGCTGACCAGAGAAAGCAGAGTAGAGAAACCCAAGAAAGAAACCGACCAAGGTTTCTGTCTTAATGGTCAAGCTAGTCTTGTTATGCCACCGGTGAGGTCGTCGCACCCGCTCTTTCAAGCTGACGCGACCGGCCTTCTTCCACTCTTCAGCCGGGGTTGGCAGACAACGGAGATTTCTTATAGTCACTCTCTAAGGCATTGTCGGCGGTACGGTGGTCCGATCCTGTTTACCTTGACCGCCCAGAGTGACTATAAAAGGTCTCCGCTGAGGGACGCGCCTCCAGTCCAGAGAACCGGTGGCACGGTCAGGAATTGTGGGGTTGAAGCCAACTATTGGAATCTCCCCGCCCTCGCCAAAGGTGGAGCAAAGCGGTGCATCGTATCCTGCTTCAACTCTGAATTCTTCGGGCATTCTCTGTATCCCGCTCCGGCAAACGCTGTACTCGTTCTGAACCTCCTCGCCTTCCAAGGCTTGAACGGAGTGGCCTGCTCTAATGCTTTCCAGTCACCTTAACGTCCTCCAACGAGTAACCGCCGTCCGTAATCATGGTGGCGTGAATGGTGTCACCGGGTTTGATTCCGGCGAGCGAAGCCTTGTCCTTCACTTGATAATCCATAACCATCGAAGCCATCACACCCGGGACGTCGGCGTTGCGAACCGTGATCCTGTTCATCTCGGGAGCGACTTCAAGCACGTAGCCCGTGATTGGATGGCGCATCGCGCGCGGCCCTGGCGGTCGCATAAAGAGGTATGCGACTGAAGCAATCATGACCATCGCAAGGATCCCGATGATCACCCAGAGCGCCTTTTTTTGCATAAGATCGATCTCCCGTTACCGCCCGCTCTCCGGTCAGGCCTCTCCATCTTCGGCTTTGGGGCGCATTTCACTCCGCCCAAATTCCTGACTCGGCGACAATCAATTCTTCAGCGGGGAGTGGCAGGCAGGTTTGCAGTACAAGGGTGACGAAGTGGCCCGCACTCGGCGTTGAAACTCGTCTTGCCCAAAAAGCCGAAGGCGCTCTTTGGGCCGGGGCAAACCACGGAAACTTCCCACACCTTCGCCCCAAAAAGGTGCTGGAAAGCCGGCAGCATCCTACCCTCGTTCAACTCTAAGTCTATGCAGTGGCTTCTGTATGGGGCTCGGAGAAACCCTGTACCCATTCGGAACGCGTGATCCGCCTCGTCAAGGACGGCGAACACCGTGCTGGATCAGCCCGAAAACCAGCCCACGCGTTCAGTGTGAACCCACCGAAGCGTTGAAAACAAGCCGCTTGCCCGCTACGCGCCATTCATCACGCTAACCGCGAAGGCCAATCGAGCGACCGTGGAGTCGGAGAGAACCCTAGGCGCCTTTAACCCTCGCGGTCAGCAGTTTAAGGCTATGACCGGTTTAGCCTGTGCGTAATGGCTCCGCCGTGCCTCCCCTGCGGCACAGAAGTGCTCCTTCCGAATCACGGCCACCCATGATTGGAATACCAGCCTACCAGCGAATTTATTCCCAGCGCCTCGGCACCAATTAACAGTAGGGTGGCAATGCGAGTAGCATCGGTGGGGACGAGGCCCAAATTGACAAGCTACATTGGCGCGATCGATCAAGGAACGACCAGCACTCGATTCATCGTATTTGACAGGTCGGGGCGGGTCGTATCCGCGGCCCAAAGAGAGCATGAGCAGATTTATCCCAAGCCCGGGTGGGTCGAACATGATCCGGAAGAAATCTGGCGCCGGACCCAGGAAGTCATCAGCCAGGCGATGCAGAAAAAATCTCTCCGCTCGACTGAATTGGCGGCAATCGGAATTACAAACCAGCGTGAGACCACTGTCGTGTGGAACCGCAAGACTGGAAAGCCGCTGGTGAACGCCTTGGTTTGGCAGGACACCCGCGTCGCAGACGGGGTCACTGAATTCGGCAAGGCTGGCGGGCAGGATCGTTTCCGCAAGAAGACCGGCTTGCCGCTCTCCACTTACTTCAGCAGTCTGAAGATTCGTTGGATTCTGGAGAACGTTGGTGGCGCGCGCGAGTTGGCCGAGTCCGGAGACGCCCTGTTTGGCAATATCGATACTTTCCTTATCTGGCACTTGACGGGAGGCCCCAACGCAGGCATTCACATCACCGACGTCAGCAACGCCAGTCGCACCCAGCTGATGAACCTGGAGGCCTTGTCATGGGACCCGGAAATTCTCGCCGCCTTCGGGATTCCTGACGCGATGCTTCCCCGCATCCGCTCCAGCAGTGAAGTTTATGGACATATTAAGGATGGGGTGCTTAAGGGGGTAGCTATCGCGGGGATTCTGGGGGATCAGCAAGCCGCCCTGGTGGGACAAGCCTCATTTCGGCCCGGAGAAGCTAAAAACACTTACGGGACCGGGTGCTTCCTGCTTATGAACACCGGGCCTCAGCTGGTGCATTCCAGTTGCGGGCTGCTCACAACGCTGGCCTACAAATTCGGGGACCAGGCCGCCCACTACGCGCTGGAAGGGAGCATCGCGATCACGGGAGCCCTGGTGCAATGGTTGCGTGACAACCTCGGCCTGATTCAAAAGAGCTCGGACATCGAAGCTCTCGCCCAAACGGTCAAAGACAATGGAGGAGTCTACTTCGTGCCGGCGTTCTCCGGACTTTACGCGCCGTATTGGAAAAGCAATGCTCGCGGGATCATTGCGGGTCTCACGCGCTACGCTACCAAGGGTCACTTGGCGCGAGCCGTGCTCGAAGCCACTGCATTTCAGACGCGCGATGTTCTCGAGGCTATGAACAAGGATTCGAATATCAGGCTCGACGCGTTGCGCGCTGACGGGGGAATGGTTGAAGACAACCTCCTGATGCAGTTCCAGGCTGACATTCTGAACCTTCCGGTGGTCCGGCCTGTCACCCGAGACGCGACAACCGCGCTGGGGGCCGCCTACGCGGCTGGGCTGGCAGTCGGATACTTCAAAGACCTGGCAGACCTTCGTGCCAACTGGGCCATTGATCATACCTGGCGGCCTACGATGCCAGAGGGCGAGCGAGAACTGATCTACGAAATGTGGAAGCGTGCCGTCACAAAATCCTTCGACTGGACGGATTAGACTGGCCGATTCGCGATTCGGGCGTCGATCTCTTCATCCTGAGCCGGCGCAGTCGGCGAATGGATCTCGCGTACGCATGCGGGACAAGCTGACGAACTGCTCCCCCGCAACTGACGAGAATGATTTCGATGGGCTCTGTGGGCTAAATCTACCCAAATCTAAAATCGCCATTCATGCTGAACTTAAAGGAATCTATGACTCAGCTCCTTAGCAAGTATTCACCTCACGTCTATGCTGTGACGCGCGTGGTGGTCGGGTTTCTGTTTGCCTGCCATGGGGCGCAAAAACTTTTTGGAGTTCTGGGAAGTGTTCAAGAAGAACTCGGCGGCATGGGAATGATGGCCGGCATGATTGAATTCTTCGCTGGAACCCTGGTTGCGATAGGGCTCCTGACCAGGCTGGCCGCGCTGGTTGCCAGCGGAGAGATGGCGATCGCTTACTTCAAAGTGCACGCACCGATCGGATTCTGGCCCATTCTAAATGGTGGTGAGTGGGCGGTGTTGTATTGCTTCTTCTTCCTTTATGTGGCTACAAACGGTCCGGGAGGCTTCTCGGCAGATTCGGCAGTTGACAGATACAGGAAGACACTCCATGCCGGCAAGGTGAGTTAAGCCTTCTAGCTCAAAGAGCTTGCGTGGTCATGATTCGCTCTTGGATCCCCCCACTTTATGTGCGGAAAGCGAAGTTCGGGTGTATGCTTATGCGCCTAGGATGGCGGAACAAGGGATTCATTGACCTTCTTACCCCACATTCTGAACTGCAGCTGAACTGATACGCCGCAAGTAGAACGGGACACTCTGGCTCGGCTGGGTCAGTCGGCTCTAGCCTGGAGATTGCGCTATGAGGCAGACATTTGCCATCGGCATTGGGGGCGCCGCCGGTCAAGGTGTCGCTACACCGGGCGACATCTTCGCCAAGATTTTCAGCCGCCGCGGCCTGCACCTCAATGCCTACAACGCCTATCAGTCCATCATTCGCGGTGGCCACACCTTTCTCACCATTCGTACCGGTCCCGAGAAAGTCACGAACATGGGTGACCGCCTCGATTTGTTGATCCCGCTCAATCAGGATGCAATGAATCGCCACCTCGGGCTGCTCACTGCCGGCGCTGCGTGTATCTATAACGCTGACACGATCAAGCCAGGAACTGCCGCCGCTGGTGTGCAGCTCTGCCCGCTTCCAGTTTCGAAGTTGGCTGACATCACTCGGAACAAGGTTGCCCAGAACACGCTCGCGCTGGGCGCCGGCCTCAGCATGATGGGCATCGGCTTTCAGGCGTTAGAGAGCGTCCTGGGCGAACAGTTCAAGAAGAAGGGCGAAGCGGTCGTGTCCGAGAACGTCGGAATCGCGCGCGCCGGTTACGACTACGCCACCGCGAATTTCCAGCCCTTTGCCCGACCACTTCCCATGACCGAGAACCGGTACGCGGTGCTCAGCGGCAACGTCGCTATGGCCATGGGCGGCGCGGCTGCCGGCGTGAAATTTTACTGCGCCTACCCCATGAGTCCTTCCACGGGCGTTTTGCACTGGATGGCGGCGCACGCCCGCAAGGCTGGCATTATGGTCCGCCAGGTGGAAGACGAAATTGGCGTAGTGAACATGGCAATCGGTGCCTCACACGCCGGCGTCCGCTCCATGTGCGCAACCTCGGGCGGCGGCTTTGCCCTGATGAGCGAAGGTCTCGGCTTATCGGCCATGATGGAGACGCCAGTCGTAGTCATCGACTGCCAGCGCGCTGGCCCCTCCACGGGAGTTCCCACGAAGACGGAACAGGGTGATCTTTGGCAGATGCTAGGTGCGGCATTCGGCGACTATCCCCGAGTCATCGCCGCCCCACTCGATATCGCGGATTCCTTCAAAATCATCCCTGAGATCTTCAATATTGCAGAGCGGTTTCAGTGCCCTGGAATAGTGCTCTCTGATCTCCTGCTGTCGGAAGGCAGGCTCAGCGTGGATCCGAAGGATCTGGACTTTAACCCGGTCATCGATCGCGGCGAGCTGATTACCACGGCTTCCGAAGCATCCGGGTCTGATGGAAACGGTGCCTACAAACGCTACAAAATCACCGATAGCGGCATTTCCCCCCGCGCCGTTCCGGGCGTTCCCGGCCACACTCACACTGCGGCAAGTGACGAGCACGACGAAGATGGCGTCTTGATCAGCGACGAATTTACTAACCCGACGAAACGCCGCGCGATGATGGAGAAGCGTATGCGCAAGGTCGTTGGCATTGAGGCAGCGGTTCCTCCGCCGGAGTTGTGGGGCCCACGCGACGCCGAAGTCACCTTAATCGGCTGGGGATCGACCCAAGGGGTGATCGAGGAGGCATGCGCGATCCTTACCGAGCAAGGCATTTCGGCTAATCAGCTGCAGATCCGCTGGCTCGTGCCGCTGCACGGCGACGCGATTCTGGACATTCTAAGAAGATCGCGGCACACAATTATCGTGGAGAACAACTATAGCGGTCAGTTTGCGCGCTACCTGCGCAGCGAAACCAGCTACGTGCCGAACGGATACATCCGCAAGTACGATGGCGAACCCTTCATGCCGCACCATATTGTCGAGGCGGTGAAGGAACAGCTAACCGGGAAGACCAAACTCTCGGTTCCGGCCCATGAAATTATGGTCTGAGGAGGAGCAACAATGGCGACTGGTTTAGCAACTCCCAAGCAACTGGTGGCAGCGGATTTTAAAGGCAAGGTCGATCCTGACTGGTGTCCTGGCTGCGGAGATTTTGGTGTGCTGGCTGCCGTGCAGAAAGCGCTGGTCGAGTTGCAGATTCCAAATCACAACGTTGTCACCATCAGCGGCATCGGTTGTTCCTCCAACTTCCCTGGCTTCATCAATACCTACGGCATGCACACGCTGCACGGGCGCGCGCTGGCCGTGGCCACCGGCATGAAGCTTGCCAATCACGACCTCACTGTAATTGTCACTGGAGGCGACGGCGATGGTTTTGGCATCGGCGGCAATCACTTCCTTCACTCGATGCGCCGCAACGTCGATCTGCTGTATATCGTGATGGACAACCAAATTTATGGCCTCACGACTGGCCAAACCTCACCCACCAGCCGCGTTGGCATGAAGACGAAGAGCATGCCGTTTGGCAATATCGAGGCGCCGGTGAACCCGATATCGCTGGCTTTGGCCGCCGGAGCTACGTTCATTGCCCGCGGCTTCAGTGGCGAGCAGAAGCATCTCACTGAACTGATCAAACAGGGCATCCAGCACAAAGGGTTTTCGTTTCTGGACGTATTTAGCCCCTGCGTTACCTATAACCATGACAACACCTACCAGTGGTTCCGGCCGCGGGTGAAGAAACTCGAAGACGATCCGGCGCACGATCCGGCTGACTGGGTGCTGGCTATGCAAAGATCTTTGCTCTGGGGCGAAGAAATCCCGATTGGAAAATTCTTTGAGCGTACCGATGTGCCTGCATTGCACGAAGCCGAACCGGTCCTGAACGAAGGCGCGCTGGTGCATAACGGCGCAAAGATACCGGCCGAAGTGTCGCGTGGATTCATCGAGGAGTTGATGTAGCGAAACAGCAGTGCCTCCGGCTATGTCGAACTGAGACGCAAGCCGTCTAGGAGGAAAATTTTCTGCCGTAAACCGCTGTTGCTGGGCCTCGTGGTGCTCGCAAGTTCTGTTTCCCCCCAGGCTCAATCCGAGCCGACTACTGCGAAGTTTTTCTTTGTCTTATTGAAGCGTCCCTCCAATCCTGCGCAATTGGGCAAAGAGGCGAGCGAAAAGCTGCAGGAAGAGCACATGGCCAACATCCGGAAACTGCATGCGGAACACAAGTTGGTGATGGCTGGGCCGTTCACAGATGACACGTCGCTTCGCGGGATCTTTGTGCTGCAAGCGGAATCGATGGCGCAAGCACGAGAGTGGGCGAACAGCGACCCTGCTATCAAAGCAGGACGTCTGGCGGCGGAGATACATGGGCCATGGCTGATCGATCCGGCCGCAATTCATCAGCCCGATGTAGCTCAGGCGATGGAACAGTACACACTGGTCTTGATGAAGCGTGGTGAAAAATGGGACCCCAACGCAACGGGGTTCATGGAAACGATGAAACTACATCCTGCTTTTGTCAAAAGGATGACGGAAGCAGGGAACATGGCCGTTGCTGGGCCGTTCCCGTTTGACGACCAGGGAGAGCTGCGGGGAGTTGCGGTTTTCCGCGTGGATGCTGACCAAACTGCCAAGCTGGTGCAAGACGATCCAGCCGTCAAAGCCGGTCTACTCAAAACTGAAATCCACCCATGGATTACGGCCAAAGGAATGCTAGCACCAGGTAGCCCGCTGCAATAACTGCCCTCCATCCCTGGTCATCGTAGGTACCAAATTCCATTTGCTTCCTGAGCGTTATAGGAGGAGAATGTGCCCACTCGGGCCTTGGTTGAAGCGGCAGCCCGCCTGGTCAGGCCGCTAGTGGGGAGACCATGGACGCCTCGGCACACGATGTCCTTCTTGTAGGCGGCGGGGGTGCAGGACTGCGGGCCGCTATCGCCGCAGCTGAAGTCAATCCCAAGCTCAGCATTGCCGTCGTTTCCAAAGTTTATCCGATGCGCAGCCACACGGTTTCCGCCGAGGGTGGCGCCGCGGGCGTGGTCAAGTCCGATGACAGCCTCGATGAGCATGCCTATGACACGATTTCGGGCGGCGATTGGCTGTGCGATCAGGACGCCGTGGAAGCCTTCGTCAAAGAAGCCCCACAGGAACTTTTGCAACTGGAACGATGGGGATGTCCTTGGAGCCGCGATCCAGATGGGCACATCGCGGTGCGTGCTTTCGGTGGCATGAAGAAGCGACGCACCTGGTTTGCTGCCGATAAGACCGGCTTCCACATGTTGCACACCCTGTTTCAGACCACCCTGAAATTCGATCCCATTACGCGCTACGACGAATGGTTTGTCACCAAGCTGCTGGTCGACGATGGACGTGTGCAGGGCGTAGTCGCGATCGAATTGATGTCGGGGAAGATTCAGGCAATCACCGCGAAAGCCGTGATCCTCTGTACCGGCGGCTGCGGGCGCGTGTTTCCGTTCACCACGAACGCCAACATCAAGAATGGTGATGGTATGGCGTTGGCTCATCGCGCTGGTGCTCCGCTAAAGGATATGGAATTCGTGCAATATCATCCCACCGGCCTTCCGTTCACCGGAATCCTGATCACCGAGGCGGCGCGCGCCGAAGGTGGATACCTCCTGAATAAGGATGGATACCGTTACCTACAGGACTACAACCTCGGGAAGCCTCAAGCTAAGCCGGTGCTGCGCTCGATGGAACTGGGGCCGCGTGATCGGTTATCGCAAGCCTTCGTGAAAGAAGACCAGAAAGGACGAACTCTCGAGACTCCTTATGGCTCGGTCGTGCATCTTGATCTGCGGCATTTGGGAGAAAAGGTCATCAACAGCAAGCTGCCCTTTGTGCGGGAGCTTTGCCTGAAGTATCAGAACATTGACCCGCTTAAAGAATTGATTCCCGTCCGTCCGGTAGTGCATTACATGATGGGGGGAGTGAGCACGGACATTAATGGTGCCACGCCGTTGCCTGGCCTGTACGCCGCGGGTGAAGTGGCCTGCGTGAGCATCAACGGGGCGAATCGTCTCGGTTCCAATTCTCTTCCTGAGTGTCTGGTATTCGGGACGCGCGCCGGAAAAGCGGCAGCATTGTACGCGGCGGAACAGAATGCCGCTGACGGTAAAGCATTGGCCCAGGCGAATGAGGAGCGCAAGAGATTAGAAGCACAGTTTCTGCGCGGGCATGGTGGGCGGGAGCGGGTGGCCACGATTCGCGATGAGATGCAACAGACCATTGAGAAAAGTGCTGGTATCTATCGTGAAGAGACCTCGCTTGCCGAAGGCGCGAACAAACTATTCGAACTCCAGGAGCGATATCAAGATATCAGTCTTGATGACCGCAGCCGCACTTTCAATACAGAACTGGAAAGCGCTTTGGAACTGGGTTTCATGCTGGACGTGGCCGAATCGATTGTGCAGTGCGCCTTGCACCGGACCGAGTCGCGGGGCGCTCATCAACGGACCGATTTCCCAGCGCGGGATGACAAGAACTTCTTAGCGCACTCACTGGTGTTTCGGAAACCGGATGGATCATCGCGGGTGGAGTATCTGCCGGTCAAGATTACCCGTTGGTCGCCGGGCGAGCGAGTTTACGGCGAGCAGGCTCCCGAAAAACCTAAAGAAATGCCGCAAGCACTGCCGGCAAAAAGAGCCGGCTAAATATGGCGGACAAGATCGTTCTCGAAATTCCGCGCTACTCCCCGGAGCGCGACACCAAGCCGCACTTCGAACAGTTCGAGGTGCCCGTCCACAAGGAATGGGTGGTGCTTGATGCGCTCAATTACATCAAGGATAGAGTGGACGGCTCCCTGACCTATCGCTGGTCGTGTCGCATGGGAATTTGCGGCAGTTGCGGCATGATGGTGAACGGCGAGCCCAAGCTGAGTTGCGCGACGTTTCTATCTTCCTACTCTCGCAACGGAAACAAGCTTCGGATAGAGCCGCTGCGTTATTTTCCGGTCATCCGGGATCTGGTCACGGAACTCAGCGATTTCCTGGTGAAGCTCAAGGCAGTAAAACCATGGCTGATTCGCCAGGAAGAGCCGCCGCCAAGTGACGGCGAATTCCTGCAAACCCCCGAACAACTGGAAGAGTACAAGCAGTACAGCATGTGCATTAACTGCACGCTTTGTTATGCCGCATGCCCGGTGGTTGGGCTCGATCCCGTATTCGTGGGTCCGGCTGCGATCGCGCTGGCACAACGCTACAACAAGGATTCGCGCGATCAGGGTTCCGACGACCGGATGGCGGTGCTGGCGCATCCGGAAGGAATCTGGGGCTGCACCTTCGTAGGGGAGTGTACGCGCGTCTGCCCAAAGCATGTGGATCCGGCGGGCGCGATTCAGCAGTACAAGCTGAAGGCGGCGCTCGATTGGGTCAAGTCAGTCCTTTACGCCACTAGGCCGTAAGAACCAAGGATGTCCGTCATGAAGCAGCCAACGACTAAAGTGCTGCCGTCGTACCAGGAATTCCATCCCCGATGGTATCGGCCACGCGTGTCGGTGTATTGGTGGCTGGGCCAGTGGCAATATCTCAAATTCATCCTGCGCGAGATCAGCAGCGTATTCGTGGCGGTATTCGTGGTGGTTACTCTCTTTCAGTTGCGGGCTCTGCATGCCGGGCCGGATGCCTATTCGCAGTTCCAGCACTGGCTGCAGAGTCCGATTGCACTTGCAATCAATGGGATCAGCTTATTTTTTGTTTTGTTCCACACCATCACCTGGTTCAACCTGGCGCCACGAGCTATGGCCGTGCGTGTTCGTGGGAAGCGGATTCCCGAAATCCTGATTGCCGCGCCTAACTATGCAGTGTGGGCACTTGTTTCAGTGGGAGTTGCGTGGCTGGTTCTGAGGTAGCAAATGGCGAAACAGTCCAACGAGGCCGTCCTATGGTCGCTGTTCAGCGCGGGCGGCGTAGTGGCCGCGTTGCTGATCCCCGTGCATCTTTTTCTGTTTGCCATGGCGTTTCCTTTGGGATGGCTGCGGCCCCCCAGCTACGAACATATGATGATGTTGCTTCGCATGCCGTGGGTACGAATCTATCTCTTCTTGATGTGTTCACTGCCGCTGTTCCACTGGGCTCATCGGTTCCGCTACACGCTCTATGACGGTCTGCAGGTAAAGCACCTCAACGAGCTGATTTTCACGTTATGTTACGGCGGAGCCGTGACGGGAACAGTATTCGCCGGGTATCTGCTGTGGAATTGGTAACGGTAGTCCTTTTGTGGGAGGAATTATGGAATTGAAACTGAAAACGATTTCGCCAAGTGGCATTTCCGAAGCCATTTCCAAGGCCACGCTATATCGTTACCTGAACGAACCCGAGGAGGCCGAGTCTATTTGCCACGATATCCTGGCCATCGAACCCCATCACCAAATCGCATGGCGTATGCTCGGTCTGGCAATTACGGACCAGTTTATTGGACAGTCATGGGACCGTTTTGGCGAAGCGGAAAGCGCGTTCAGCCGGCTCACCGATCCCTACGAGCGGAACTACTACCTGGGCTTGCTTCATGAGCGCCGCGCCAAAGCCCAGATGCGAGCCGGGCGTCCCGCGCATATTCTTGTGGGGTTGTTTAAAGAAGCGATGCGCTATTTTGAAGAGGCGGAGAAAATTCAGCCACCCGACAACGATGATGCGGTCCTGCGCTGGAATCGCTGCGTACGGTTGCTGGAAGAACTGCCACGCACAGAAGAGCAGCACGACGCCGCAACATTTGAAGACCACGACGCTGTCCCGATGCAAGTCGTTCGCCATGCCCGCGCAGGGAAGTAGAGGACCTGGCTAAGAAAGTTATTCCAACATTGGTGAGCAGCACGGTTTGCGCACCGGCTTAGGCTCCATCAATTCGACGCGTGTAAAATTCGGATCGTAAAGATTTAACTGCCACTTTCCGTCGCGGCCGATCTGCGGCTCTTTCGCTTTGTGTCCTCTCTGTAGAGCGGTGTCGTAACCGGCCTTCACGCTGGGGACACCCAGGGCCAGGTGATGCATCACGCCCAGCTCTTGCGGACCAGGATTGTGCACGTTGAGCATATACTCCAGCCAGTCCGTTCCCTCGGGCACTCGCATATCAACCCAGTCGGTATCATTGTCCTTCATGCCGCCGTGCCAGATTTCCTGGAAGCCGAGGATGTCTTTGTAAAATCGGTCGGCGGCAGCCCGGTCTTTCACCACAACCCCGACATGAATGATGCGTTGCGAGATGCGGCCTTGGGGCAGGAACTTCCCGAAATTACGGCTGTGAAGAGAGCTCGGTCTGAACTCGACGAACTCTACGAGGTGTCCGTCCGGATCCGCGATCTGGAAACCTCGATTACCATCCTGCATGGGCTCAAGCTTCTCGGGCACCTTCACGCCCTTGCCGGCCAGATAAGCTCGCAATTGTTCCGCATCGGTTGTCTCGAATGCGATATGCGACAGGCGATCCATCTTCGGATCGGTGAGCTCAGGGAACAGCTCAATATACTGATGGTCGTTTACCTTGAAGTACGTCAGAAGAAGGCCACCGCCTGCCGCCGCTGGCCTGTTAAGAGAAAAGGGCTCCTGGAATCCAAGCACGCCGGTATAGAACTTTCGCGCCGCATCCAGATTGTCGGTTCTCAGACCAATATGCGCCACCCCTACGATGGGCGGGCGCTTGGGAACTGACCCGGGTTTCTCCTCCTGCGCAACAAGGTCACGGTGAAGGAGAGTCGAAAGCAGGAATACTGCCACGAATAGGCGTAGAAGGCTCACGGATCACATTCTACGCCGCCTCAGAAATCGCAAGCTCCCTTTCGTTCTCGTCTGCTAAGACGGCGTTTCGTGTGCGGGCCACCAGCATGTAGATCGAGGGTACGACGAACAGCGTAAAGGCCGTGCCGATAATCATCCCGCTAACCAGCATGATGCCGATGCTGTTGCGTGCTCCCGCTCCGGGGCCCTTGGCCAGAACAAGCGGAAAGTGACCGATTACCGTGGCCGCGGTAGTCATCAGGATTGGGCGCAGACGAGTGCCGGCCGCCTCGATCACTGCCTCCAGCTTCTCCATGCCTCTCTCTTGCAGGTGGTTGGCGAACTCCACAATAAGGATGCCGTTTTTTGATACCAATCCAACCAGGGTGATTAGCCCTACCTGGCTATAGATGTTGAGCGTCGTCAAACCGAGAAACGAGAACAGCAGCGCCCCAGAAATCGCCAGCGGCACCGAGCCCGCCAGGATGATGAACGGGTCGCGGAAGCTTTCGAACTGCGCTGCCAAGACCAGGTAAATCAGAATTCCCGAGAGTAAGAACGTGCTGAGAAATTTGCTGCCTTCAGTCCGAAGCTGGCGCGACTCGCCCGCGTAATCGACGGTAAAGCCCTGCGGCAGAATGGCCTTAGCCTCGTCCTCCAGCATGCGCAGCGCTTGGTCGAGCGGTATGCCAGGCGGAATCACACCCTGGATACGCACAGCGTTGAGCTGCTGAAATTTCTTCAGCTCTCGCGGCTCGGTTGTGGTGCGGAGGCTGGCAAAAGTCGACAGCGGCACCAGCCTGTTCTGCGAACCCGTGACGTAGATCTGCGAGAGTTGATCGGGAGTCAGCCGCTCGGTCCGCTTGATTTGCGGAATGACTTTGTAACTCCGGCCCTGAATGCTGAAGCGGTTGACGTAGTTTCCACCCAGCATGGTGGAAAGATCCTGGCCCGCCTGGCTCAGGTCCACACCTTCGGAGCGGAGTTTATCCCGGTCAAAGACCACCTCGGCCTGCGGCTGATCGAATTTCAGGTCGGAATCGGCATAGATGAACAGACCACTCTGAAACGCCTTCCCGACCAGCTGCTTGGCGAACTCAGCCAACTGCTGTGGCTCAGCCGCGGAGGCGACCACGAAATCAACGGGGAAGTCTCCGCCGCCGGGCAGCGGAGGCGGGGTGAGGGGAATCACCCGGATGCCCGGGATTTTCGACAGCGGCCCAGCGGATTCGAGCAGAAGCTGTTGTGCGGTCTTCTTCCGCTCACTCCAGGGTTTCGTCACCATCCCGCCAAATCCGCCCGTTGGAGTTGTTATCTGGAAGATACTCTGGCTCTCCGGGAACGAATGATAGACGTCGTAAACTTCGTTCGTGAACAGCTTGGTCTGATCAATGGTCGAGTTGGGAGAAGCCTGGATGACTCCGAAGACCACTCCCTGATCCTCGGCAGGCGCCAGTTCCCGCTGGGAAAACATATAGAAAGGCACCATCAGCATGATCACAATGGCCCAGAGCACCAGAACCACGGGCCGGTAGCGGAGGGTGCCGGCCAAACCATTCAGGTATCCCTGGCGAACGCTTTCGAAGCGACGATTGATCCAGCCAGCGAAGCCCCGTTCGGTGTCTCCCGCGCGCAGTAACCTCGATCCCATCATCGGGGAAAGCGTCAGCGCCACAATACCGGATACGATCACCGCTCCGGCCAGAGTGAATGCGAATTCCCGGAACAGCGCGCCAGTCAAACCGCCTTGGATACCCACCGGCGCATAGACTGCAGCCAACGTGATGGTCATCGCGATGATAGGGCCGACCAATTCGCGGGCAGCATCGAGGGCCGCTCGCGCCGGAGGCTTGCCGCCCTGAAGGTGCCGCTCGACGTTTTCAACCATGACAATCGCGTCGTCAACGACGAGACCGACCGACAGCACGATCGCGAGCAGCGTCAGCAAGTTGATCGTGAACCCGGCCACAAGCATGAGGAACACGGCTCCCACCAGCGAAATCGGTATGGCAACCACTGGGATGAGTACAGAACGCATTGAGCCGAGAAACAGAAAAATCACGACAATTACAATAAGAAGAGTCTCGGTGAGCGTTCTGAGCACTTCGTTGATGGCATCCTGGATGTACTCGGTTGAGTCATACGGGATGCCAACCTTCATGCCGGTGGGCAATTGGGCCCGGATTTCGGGTATGGCTGCCCGAACGTTCTTAATTACCTCCAGCGAGTTGGCCGTAGGAAGCACCCACACGCCCATGAACGTCGCGGTCTCACCATTGAAGCGGACATCCTGCTCGTAGTTTTGTGCACCGAGCACCACGTCGGCAATGTCACCAAGGCGAACCACAACACCATTCTCTTGCTTGACGACAAGCTGGCGGAATTCCTCGGGCGTGCGCAGATCAGTGTTGGCGACCAGGTTGACCGAAACCATCGAACCCTTGGTGCTACCAAGCGCCGAAAGATAATTGTTCTTGGCTAACGCATCGCGCACCATCGAAGGAGAGATACCGTGCGCTGCCATCGCCTCGGGCTTAAGCCAGATCCGCATCGCAAACGTGCGGTCGCCGAGAATATCGGCGCGCTGAACCCCGCTGATGGCGCTCAGTTTAGGCTGCACCACGCGAGTTAAGTAATCGGTAATCTGGTTCTGATCAAGGTCGCTGGAGGAAAAGCCCAGATACATCGCGGCAAACTGATTGTCCGCAGTCTGCAGCTCGATGACCGGAGCCTCGGCCTCAGGCGGGAGATCATTTCTGACCTGCGCGACCTTCGCCTGAATTTGCGTCAGGGCGGCATTGGTGTCGTAGTTAAGCTTCAGGTGCACGGTTATCGTGCTGAGGCCCTGAGCGCTCGACGACTCCATGTAGTCGATGCCGTCCGCACTGGCAATCACGCGCTCCAGCGGCGTGGTAATGAAGCCGCGAACCAGATCGGCATTGGCGCCGACATAGGTCGTCGAGACCTGCACCACCGCAATATCGCTCCGCGGATACTGCCGGACGCTGAGAGACCGAATCGACTGCAGACCGGCGATCAGGATGACCAGGCTAACCACCATGGCCAGCACCGGTCGCTTGATAAAGAGATCGGTGAATTTCATTTTAGCTATCCTCGGGCTTGGGAGCTGGATTGTTCCCGGGTTTAATCTTGTTGTTGACTCGAACCGCCGCGCCGTTGCGCAGCTTGAACACCCCGGAGCTCACCACTTCATCCCCCGGATTCACGCCCGAGATCACCGCCACCTGGTCACCGCGAGAGCCTTCAACTTTCACGAACTGCTGGCGCACTCCGCGATAGCTTTGTCCTTTCTGATCCTTGAGGTCGGTAACAACAAAGACCGAGTCTCCGTAAGGTGCGTAGCTGATCGCGGACGCCGGCAGCGTCACCGCCGCGCGGCCCGCCCCTAACGCCAGATCCACCTGGACGAACATGCCCGGACGCAACTTGCCTTCGGGATTCGAGAGGGTCGCCTGCACCTGAAAATTTCGGGTACCTTCATCAATCACGGAATCGATAGCCGTAACTCGGCCCGTGAATAGCTGGCCGGGAAGTTGTTCCGCACTTACCCGCAGATCACGTCCAACTCGCACCTGGCCGGCGACCTGTTGCGGCACACCAAAGTTCACATAAATAGGATTGAGCGACTGCAGCGCCACGACCGGGCCACCACCGGGGAGATACTGTCCGAGATTAGCCTTACGAATGCCCAGGATTCCCGAGAAGGGAGCGCGAATCGTCTTGCGCTCGATCGTCGCGCGAACCTCGGCCACGTTCGCTTCCGTCTGACGTTCGTCGGCACTGGCCCGGTCGTAGTCCATCCGGGAGATGACGCCATCGTTCACCAGCTGTTGACTGCGGCTGAAGTTGAGGTGGGCAAGATCACGCTGCGCCTCCAGCGCCGCCAGCTGCGCACGCTCCTGTCGCGTGTCGAGTTCTACCAGCACGTCGCCCGCGTGTACGGACTTGCCGGAATCAAAATCGATTTTCGCGACCGTGCCCGGAAGATCTGCGCTCACCGTAACGCCCTGAACCGCCTCCATCGTGCCGATCACCGTCATCGTTGCCGGCCACTGTTCGCGTTGCGCATCAATGGTCGTGACTGCTTCGGGCGGCGGTTGAAAGGCCGCGGCGTGCACAGCCGACTGAATTTGCCTGAATTTTATGAAGCCCAGGGTGGTGACGAGAATTACGACCACACCCAGCACCAGGATCATTCTTTTCGCCATAAATTCCCCTAAGGTCGAAGACAACTCATCTGTCTGCGTTGTTGGACAACCGCTTGTAATGAAATTTCAGCTGTGAAAGGGCTCCAGCTTCGGCCCCCTTACCCCATGATGTTTACTGATCAGATTTCGAAGCTGGGCAGAAAGATTCGAAGTTTTGTGGCCCGCATCACAAAACAGGTGGTTCTTGTGTTTGACAATAAGAACAGACACCCAGGCGGTTACCATGCGTCCCTGCTTCTGCACCAGAAATGAAGAACCCGGCCCAAACGGCTCGAAAGAGCAGACCGTGTTTTCGGCAGGGGAAGGGAGGCTGAAACCTGAAGCGAATGCAGGGAGGGCCAGCAAGCTGAGGCAGAATTCGCGGCGATTAAACTAGGCTGGCCGGGGGTGGCTGCGAGGTTTGGGGCAGCGAAGGCGCTGGTGGCGGCAAAGGCTGTGGCTGGGGTGGCGTCCTCCCGGCTCACATGATTCGTAACTTGATGGGCCTCCGTAATCGCGAAAGCCTGGACGAACTGCGGCTGTCCGCCAATCTTCCTGAATCTGTCATGATCGCCGGCAAGAACTACGGGGTCCGAACCCTGCAATACGTGGGAAAAAATTGGAGCCAGGAATACGAGCTCTCGACTCGCGACGCGTAACGAGTGGAGGGTGTGTGGCTAAGTCCCGTGCGGACCGTTTCGGTCAACGATGCCGCCGGAGCGAACCTGCACTGCGGGGAGCGGGCGCCGCCTGGCAGTTTGATGGATTGAACCGACAGCAGTATCTGGTTCGCGTCACGGGTTTGTCTGCCCTTCCTAATAAATAACAAAATAATAGGAAGTTCCAGAGAGCAGACGATTGTTGTCTGCCGAGTACTCAAAACCGGTAATTATGCCCGGTCTTTTGAAAATTTGACTGCAAGACCGGGCAGGCAGTCACGTTCTGAGGGAGACGGTCCAGAGCTGGGTGGTTCTATAAAAATAAGGAGAGATTCTGCTTTTATTGGTGTCTAACATTGGTGGATAATACTTGCTCCTAAATAGGCGCCTCGCGAAAGTAACTACCGGTTTGTGTCTAAGCAGCGGAAGTAATCGCATGCAATCATTTCGGAATGAAGTAGCAGAGCCGCTACCCACACCGGGGGTGTTCCCGGAGGTAGCTCCTCGACCTATCGAGCCGCCGGTAGAGACACCGCCCACGCGATCGCGAAAATGGCTAGTCGCGTTGGCGATTGTGCTGGTGGTTTGCGCCGTACTGGGTTTCGTTATCCATAAGAGGACCGCTTCGCGAACGCATTCGGCCGCCATCTCTCCGGTCCCCAACAGCAATGGTCAGGGCTTACGCCTGAAAGGGACAACCGAGGCCACCCAGTCTCGGGCCATTCTCGCGCCCATGCTTTCGGGCCAGCAAGTGGGCATTCTTACCATTACGAAACTGCTACCTCCGGGAGCCCACGTCAGGCGGGGCGACGTGCTGGTCGAGTTTGATCGCCAAGCGCAAATTCGCGATGCTCTCGACAAACAGGCCGAATACAACAAGTTCGTCGACCAGGTTTCGCAGGAGCAAGCTAAGGAAAGCGCAGCCCGCGCCAAGGATGAGACCGAACTGCAGCAGGCCGAGAGTGACCTGAGCAAGGCACAGCTGGAAATGCAGAAGGCCGATATCCTTTCCCGCATTGATGTCGAGAAGGCGCAAGAGAATCTCGAGCAGGCCAAGGCTACCCTCCAGCAGCTTCGCGAGACTTTCGATCTGAAACGGAAAGCGGCGATCGCGGCTATTCATATCCTTGAGATCCAGCGTGACCGCACGCGGCAAACCATGCTGCACGCGCAGAGGAATGCGGAATTGATGCAGGTGCGCTCACCGATTGATGGAGTCGTCGTCCTGAACACAATTTGGAAACAAGGGAAAATGGGAGAAGTGCAGGAAGGAGATCAGGTGCGGCCCGGAGTGCCTTTCATGCAGGTCGTGGATCCCTCTAAGATGGAAGTGCTCGTCCAGGTCAACCAGGAAGATTTCCTGTCCTTGAAAATCGGACAGCCGGCAACCGTCCGGCTCGATGCCTACCCGGAAATGGTGTTTGCCGGAAAGCTCGAGCAGATTTCTCCCATCGCCAGGAACGGAAGCTTTTCTGCCAAGGTGCGCACGTTTACTGCGGTTTTTTCCATTGCAGGCAACGATCCTCGCTTGATGCCCGACCTTTCTGCTGCGGTCGATGTGGATAGCGCGGATCACCGCCGTACATCGAGCTGATCACGATGATTGCTAAATTACGGCGGCTATGGGCTGAGCGGCCAAAGAGCGTTACTGTCTCCGTGCTCATACTGGTCAGCGCAGGAACCATAGGCGCTGTGCGCCTGACCAGCCGCCCTCCGGCGGTTGCAACTGCGGAAGTAAAACTCGGTGAGTTTGTGGATTCACTTGAGTTCCGAGGAGAGGTTAAGGCACTGAAATCGGTTTCCATTACGGCTCCCGCGGAAGCAGGCGATCTCCAGATCGTCAAGATTGCAACCGATGGCGCTCAGGTCAAAAAAGGCGACGTCGTTGTGGAGTTCGATAAGACGAAGACAGAACAGGATCTCGCGCAGAATAAATCTTCCCTGAAGTCTGCCCAAGCCGAGATCGAACAATCTCGCGCGCAAGCTCGTTTGACAGAAGAGGAAAACGTAACCGCCGCCATGAAGGCGCGATACGACGTATCTGCCGCGGAACTGGAAGCGAGTAAGCAAGAGATTGTCTCCAAGATCGAAGGGGAAGAGGCGAAGCTCAAGCTGGCAGACGCCCGGCAAAGAGTTCGGGAAGCTGAAGAGAAGCAGAAATCCGACAGAGCCGGCGCGAAAGCAACGCTTGAGAGCAAGATCGAGGCGAGCCGCAAAGCTCTCTATGACGTGCAGAGGGCGGAACGCAGCCTTGCGAAGATGACCCTGCGGGCATCCACGGACGGCATGATTTCCCTGGTGCAGCTCTGGCGGCCGGAAGGCCAAGCTGCGTTTAGGCCTGGAGACCGGGCGTGGCCCGGCGCGCTCCTGGCGGAATTGCCCGATCTCTCCTCTCTTCGCGTGTACGCACGGGTGGATGAGACAGAGCGCAGCCGCGTGCAGGTCGGTCAGTCAGTCAATATCCAGCTGGATGCGATTCCGGACCGGCAATTTACGGGGCATATCAAGGAGATCAGCACCATTGCCACAGCCGATTTTTCAGGGGGCTGGCCCTTCCCCCGGAACTTCAGACTGGAAATTACGCTGGATGAGTCCGACAGCCGCTTGCGTCCCGGTATGACTTCGCAGTTGACCATTATTGTTGATCGGGTTCCGAATGCAGTGACGATTCCTGCGCAATCCTTATTTCAAAGATCGGGCCGCTCCGTGGCTTACGTCCTCAGCGGAACGAAATTCGAAGAACGGGTCGTTCAGGTGAGCCGCCGGAGCGCTGATCGCGTACTGGTTGCCAAGGGGCTGCAGGCCGGCGAGAAAGTTGCTCTGAAAGATCCAACCGTGAAGGAGTAATCGAGATTCCGTGAAACGTTGGCGAACAATCGTGGGCGTGTCCGCCATACTCCTTGCCGTTGCCTTCATTGGCGTGGTGATGGCATCCAGCCGAACGAAATCGGCTGTGGTTGACGGCGACATTGCGGTTGCTGCCGTGAAAGTTGGCGACCTCAACCTGAGGGTTCATACGACCGGAGAGCTACGCGCCAGCCACTCCATGATGTTAAGCGCGCCACAAGTTGGCGGTGGTGCGCTCCAGATTACACATCTGCTGCGTTCGGGGACGCCGGTGAAGAAGGGCCAGATCGTTCTGGAGTTCGACCCCAGTGAGCAGCAGTACAAGCTCGAACAAAGCCGGTCGGAGCTGCAGCAGGCTGAGCAAGAGATCACAAAAGCCAAGTCCGATGCCGCCGTGCAGGCTGCGCAGGACAAGGTTGCACTCCTGAAAGCCCGTTTCGATGTCCGGCGCGCCGAGTTGGAAGTGACTAAGAATGAACTCTTGAGCAGCATTGACGCCAAGAAAAACAATCTCGCTCTAGACGAGGCAAAAAGAGCTTTGGCGCAGCTTGAGCAGGACATTAAATCTCACACCGCATCCGGTCAGGCCACCATCGAGCTGGCCCTGGAAAAGAGCAACAAGTCGCGCTTGGAAATGAAGCAGGCACAGCAGAACATCGACAAAATGCATGTTGCCTCGCCCATGGATGGCGTCATCGCCATTGAGAAGAACGTCGACTCGACCGGCGGCATGTTCTGGGGAGGAATGTCCTTGCCCGATTATCGCGAAGGCGACCAGGTCCGTCCTGGCAATGCCATCGCCAAGGTTATTGACCCGTCTGACATGGAGATGCTCGCGAAAGCTGACGAACGTGCAAGAGGCAACATCAGGGCGGGACAAGCGGCGGAGATTCAGTTCGACGCACTACCCGGCCAAGTCTTTCACGGCACGGTGAAAACCGTGGCGGGCATGGCTATGAAGAATTTCTGGGAAGACGCGGCCTCTGGCAGCTTTGAAGTCACCATTCAGCTGCCGAACACGGACACGCGACTACGCGCCGGCCTTACTGCAGAGGTAATCATCGCCGGTGATGAGAATAAGAAGATCACCTACATCCCCCGCCAGGCAGTATTTCTCAAAGATGGAAAACGAGTAGCGTACGTCAAGAGTGGTAGCTCATTTGAAGCCCGCGAAGTGAAGGTTCAGGCCGAAAGCGAGAGTCGCGCTGCCATTGAGGGCCTGAAGCCCGGGACCGAGGTAGCTCTGCTGGATCCTGCTGCCCCCAAGAAACAATCCGAAGCCCCTGCGGCCGAGCCGAACTTGGGCGGGAGGCGAAAATGAGCTCGGTCACGACTCTGACTGCGGGTCGAATGGTTTCCATTTCCCAGCGGTGGATTCCAGACATTCGGTTAGGCCTGCAGAATCTCATGCTTCACCGGCTGCGCTCCCTTTTGACAATGTTGGGAATGATTTTCGGGGTAGCCGCCGTGGTCTCGATGCTTTCGATTGGCGCCGGAGCCCGTCAGAGAGTCATGGCCGTGATCGAGCAGATGGGCGTTCGCAACCTGATTGTCGAGGCCAAGGAGACCAACGACTGGCAAGCGCATCAGAAGGTCCGAAAAATTTCACCTGGCCTGACCTTCCAGGATTACCGAATCATTTTGGACAATCTCGGCGACCTAGGTGCATCGACGGCGCGCAAACGTTTCGTCCCGACCAAGACTATTCCTAAAGCGCAACAGGATGTGCCGACCATTTACGGTGTCAATCCCTCATACGTAAATATTGCCGGACTTCATATCACCGACGGGCGATTTTTTGACCAGGGGGAAGAGGATCGGGCGGCTCCGATTTGCGTGCTGGGCGCCGGCGCCAAAGCAAGCTTGCTGGGTGCGGCCAATGCCGTGGGGCAGTACGTCAAACTCGACGAGCAGTGGTTCCAGGTAATCGGAGTCGTTGGACCAAAATTGAGTTCACAGACAGATATCAGCGGCGTCCCCTCGCAGGACCTCAACAACATCGTCTATATACCTCTGAACTCGGCCATGTTTCGGCTCGAGAACACCTATAGCTGGTTGCGCGACGAAATTGATGGCCTCTATCTGAATCTCCGTGACAGCGCGGAAGTGGTGCGAGCATCGCAGGTGGTGCGGGCAATTCTGGATTCGACTCACCACAGTGCGGGCGATTTCAGCATAATCGTTCCGGCTGAACTCCTGGCTGAGCAAAAACGAACCGAGCGGTTATTCAACGCGGTGATGGTAGCAATTGCTTCTATTTCGCTCCTCGTGGGTGGAATCGGAATCATGAACATCATGCTGGCCAGCATCCTGGAGCGGACCCGTGAGATCGGCATTCGCCGCGCCATTGGCGCCCGTCAATCTGACATCGTGCGCCAGTTCGTAGTGGAAGCCGTGATGATATCCGTGGTCGGCGGGACCTTCGGAATTGTCTTTGGGTTCGCCATGTCGCGCCTCATCGCCTGGCTTGCGGGATGGTCCACGATTGTGACCGCTGCCTCTATCCTGCTGGCGTTTTTGGTTTCGATTTCCGTGGGGCTGATCTTCGGTATCTACCCGGCCGTTAAAGCTGCACGCCTTGATCCCGTCGAAGCAATTCGGTACGAGTAAAGATCGTTAGGTGAGGGGATCCCTTCTGGCTACAAGCTACTACTCCTTCTGGAGGATAGTCATATGAAGCTGCGTTTCATTTCCTGCCTGGCTCTCTTATTGCTAGATGTTGGATTCCTACAGGCGCAAACCTTGCTGCAGAAAGAGACATTCCGTGGATTGACGAATCGAGACGTAGTTTCAGATACGCTTCCAGTTCCAAAGTACATGCGCGATCATGTGGTGGACGGAAAGCTTAGGCTCAAGCTCCAGGACGCGATCGCGCTGACCGTGGCCAACAACAGTAATGTCCGCCTGCAGCAACTGACGGTTGAGACCACGAAGTATGGAATATTGCGCGCGCATCAACCCTTTGATCCTGTGGTGCAAGCTGGGTTTAACACCTTGCGCTCAACTTCGCCGACGTTCACTCAACTCGCCGGCGCTCATACGCTGAGCGCGTTGAATCAGGTCAGCCAAATCAGCTATACGCAGACATTCCTGAACGGAACCACCTTCCAGGCAGGCTTTAGCGCGACCAAGTTCTCATCCAACAGCACCTTTAACTTTTTTAATCCATCCATTGCTTCGAGTCTCAATTTTCAATTCGCACAGCCCCTATTACGCAACCGGTGGTTGTTCGCCAATCAGGCGCCCCTGGTGATTGCTCGTCGCAACGTGCGCCAATCGCTCGCTACCTTCGAAGCGCAGGTGAGCGATGATATCTTGCGCGCAGTTTCTCAATACTGGGGCGTTGTGCAGGCGCGGGGGAACTTAGAAGTCGCGCGAAAGTCGCAGGACGCGGCTGAGGCAAGTTACAAGCGCGACAAGCGCGCGCTGGAACTCGGCGCCCTGCCGCCGCTGGATATCTACCGCTCCGAGTCCCAGGTGGCAGCACGCCGGGTGCAGGTCATTCAGGCCGAATACTCTCTGAAGCAGGCGGAAGACATCTTGCGCTTTACCATCGGCGCAGATCTCGATCCATACTTTCGTGCCATTGATCTGGACCTCACCGAAGCTCCCGAGGGCGAAGGAGAACTCCTGACGATGGATGCGGCGGCCGCCCTGCAAATGGCCCTGGACAACCGCCCGGAATTCGAGGCCGTGCGCCAGAGCCTGGCGAACGACGACACCAATATTCGTCTGGCCCACAACAATCTCCTGCCGGACTTGCGCCTGGGCGGCACCTACTCCAGCAACGGCCTGGGAGGAAACCAGATCGATTCCACGATCACTCCGGTGCAGGTGACACCGGGCGGACTGGGCGACTCTCTGAATCAGCTTTTTGGTTTCGGATTTCCTACCTATGGATTTTCTCTGACCCTCAATTTGCCAATTAGGAACCGCGGCGCTCAAGCGGATCTCGGGACAGGGCTGGTTGCGCGCCGCCGCGACTTGTATAACGAACGGCTGCTGCGTGAGCAGATCACACTGGAGGTGGCAAACGCAGTGCACCAACTGGAAGAGGCGAAGCTCAGTCTTGCCGCCAGTAAGGAGTCTTTGGATCTCGCGCAAAAGAATCTTGCGGCCGAGCAGCGTAAGTATGAATTGGGCTCGGAAACCATTTTCTTTGTGCTCGAAGCACAAACTGAGCTCGCGCAGGCCGAGTCCGGCCTCCTGCAAGCCGAAATCGGGTATCAGCTGGCAGTGGCAGCGGTTGACCACGCCACCGGCCATTTACTGGACCAGTACCACGTCAAAACTGTTGACTTGATGCGTTGAGGAGTCGCCTGGCATCTCTGAAGCGTTGCTGGCAGGATGGGTGCCCTTGACCCAATGGCCGATTGCGCCGGGTTTGCACCTGTGATAGATGTTCAACATCACTGCCATGGGCGACGAAAACCAAAGCCGGGACCGCGATTTCCGGGAGCGAATAGCCAGCTTCATTCAGGCGGACCAGCCTCTCCGGCACAAGCAGCTGTCAGAAGAAGAGAGACAAACGCTCAAAGCCGCGTCTAGTCGTCTTGATCAGCTGTTAGCCCGCATAGCGGAGGAAGAACGCGCGCGCAGCACCGAGTTCAAGCAGGAAGAGGTGCGGGCTCTCAGCGATGCTGCCGGACGGCTCGATCGCCTGCTGAAGACGCCGCGACAGGAAAAAGCCAAGAGTTGACTCACTGAAACCTTGTCGATCCGCGGCGTTTTTTCCGTCACATCTTGTCATCAAGCGAGCGCGTTCGTTGCGCGAGTCGAGGGACCTGGATTCAGGGCGCAGGTCGCAGGTGTCAGGTCTCAGATTCCAATACACGCCATGTCATTCCGAGCGCAGCGAGGAATCCGCGTTTCTCGCGGTAGAGACGGGGCTTGCCCCGTCTCCCAGCCGCGTCTCTACCCAAAGCAGTTACTGCACCGTCAGCGTAACTGCGACTTGCTTCGTTATCGGCGATGCCCCAGACGACGTCGCCGTCACCGTAACTGTGCTGGAACCGAGTGGCGTCCCGACCGTGGGAGGACTCCCGCCTCCACTTGGGGGACTGGCCGCGGTGCCGCAACCTGTCGACCAGATTGTGGACAGCGTTAGTAAGCAAATCAGGCCCAAGAGACGCATGCTGCCCGTGATCCGCTTTCCGTTCCTCCTCACGAACACAATGCCCATGAAACCGGGCAACAAGAACGCGTAGAACAGCGCGGAACGTCCGAACAGGTGTTCCAGCCGGGCGGACGCCGTGGTCTGAATGGTGAGCGTCGTACTCGCCGACGGTCCATTGGCGGTCAGACTGGCCGGACTAAAACTGCAAGTCGACTGCTGGGGCAATCCAGAGCAGCTGAAGGTAACGGTTGGGCTGAAGCTGCCTGCCGGCGCGGGACTGACCGTCAGTGTCAGTTGGCCGCTCTGGCCGCGCTTTAGTGTGAGACTGGTTGCGCTAGACGCGACCGTGTAATCGACCACCGTCAGGGCCTGCGCTGCTGACGTCGAACCCGAATAATTTCCATCTCCGCTGTAAGAAGCCGTGACCGAATAGGGGCCGACCGAGAGAGAACTGGTCGTTAAAGTCGCCGCGCCATTCGTGAGCTGTGCCGTCCCCAAAGGCGTTGCGCCATTATTAAAAGTTATGGTGCCGGTTGGTGCAATGTTGCCGGAAACCGGTGAGACTCTGGCGGTAAAGGTCACGACCGATCCGGCATTGGCCTGGGGGGGCGTCGGGGATACGGTGAGTGCGGTGGTCGTACTCGTGGGCGTGTGGAAGGTTGCACTAACTGACCCAGCGGCAGTGATGGAAAGAGAGCATGTTGTTACGGTGCCGGTGCAGGCACCGCTCCAGCCGGAGAAACTGGCTCCTGCGGCCGGCTTCGCCGTCAATAGGACCGCAGTCCCGCTGGCAAAATTCGCGCTGCAGGTGCCCGGACAATTGATGCCTCCAGAAGAGCTGGTAACGGAGCCCGAGCCAGACACGGTTACCGACAGAAGGAATGTTACAGCGGCGGTGAAAGTGGCGGTCACGGACCGGGCCGCGCTCATGCTTACCGTGCACGTCCCGGTACCTGAGCAGGCGCCACTCCATCCTGCAAAGGTGGAACCTGCGGCGGCTGTCGCCGTCAAAGTGACTGTGGTCCCGCTGGCAAAACTCGCACTGCAGGTGCTCAGGCAGGCGATGCCCGCAGGAGTGCTGGCGACCGAACCGGAGCCGCTGCCCGCCAAGGTAACCGTTAGGGGGAAAGTCGCGATATTAAAGGTGGCAGTCACAGACTGCGCTGCAGTCATGTTTACGCTACAGGTCCCAGTGCCGGAGCAGGCCCCACTCCAGCCCGCGAAGGTGCCTCCTGCGGCCGCTGTCGGCGTCAAAGTCACGGTGGTCCCGCTGGCGAAGTTCGCGCTGCAAGCGCCCGGACAGTTGATTCCTGCTGGGCTGCTGGTGACGGTTCCATTTGCACTCCCAGCCACAGTAACGTTTAGAGGAAGGGTGCTGGGGCTGGTGCTGCAGTTAGGAAACGTAAAACTGGCGATGCGCGTATTCCAGTTGAACGTTCCGGTCGTCTTCATGTACTCCGTCGTGAACCAGAAGGTGCAGTCATCGACTGGATCGACTTGCATGGCACTGTAATCGCCCCAGCGGGTGAGACTACGTGTCTGCGATGTCTGCGAACCGCTTCCTTGCACTGCACTGGTTTCTGCCTGCAGTGTGCCGGAAGGGTCCGAGGCTACTCGTCCTGTGAAAGCGATGGATGGAAAGACCGAACTGCCGTTAGAGATGCTATATCCCACGGCTATGTCGCCGGCCTGATCCATGGCTATACTGCCCATCCAGCGATAACTGGAATCCGGAGCAAAGGTTCCCTGTTGCGCGAGGACAGGAGTGCCGCTGGGGTTCTGAATTTCATACCAGCGAATACCGCCTCCGGAGCCGGCGGTCACTGAATGGTTCACTACCAAAGATTCATGCGTCCCCAGGTTGCGATAAGCCAGGCGGTACATGAGCCGGTCGGCAAGCGAATCCAACCGGTTGGTTGTGCCAGGCTGGGGAACGCAGGTCCCGCCACCGCAAAGGGGTGAGAAGGCAGCCACCGGGATCACGGTCGGCCCGGTAAACGTGGAATTCGTCGGCGTGGTGAAGTCCACGTGGAACTTGTAGAGGTTCAGATTATTGGTGCCGTAGAACAGCATGTAGTTGGGCGAGCCGGCGGGCGCTGCAGTCGTACCGTCTAGATCAGAAGGCAATAGCCCACCTACCGAGGAGTTTTGCTGGAAACAGACTTGCGTAGCCGCCGTGCCATTCAACATGGCCGTGCGGTCGTAAGCACAGGCATCTGATCCGACGAAGGTGTTCCCGTTGAACATGTTGAAAGTCTCGTAATACCCATCCGGCCAGATTCCCATTTTCGGGTAATCGTCAAAATTGTTGTACTGAAAGGAATAGCGGTTGTAGGTGCCCGTTGCGTCTGAGCTCGTGGACACTGCAATGCACTGCCGGTAAGGTGTGGTGGTCACGGAAAACTGGCTGAACACCCAGCGGTTGGCCAGCTTGTCGTACAGAACGATAGGATCACCGTCGTTGTTGTTCTGGCAGCCTCCACCAAATCCCGACCACAAGCTGTTGCCCGCCGTCGGTCCGGAAATCAAGGCGCCGGTCGATTTGTTGAATATGGCGAAGGAAGTATTGACCCACTGCACATACTGAGTCGCGCCTACCGCTCCGTTGGTGTCAGGAGGAGCGCCGGTGACAGAGAAGCCGTACTGCCCATTGCCCAACCCTTCAAAACCCAGGCCGACCACCGGAGCGAACGCAGCGATGGAGGCGGCTGTCCTCTGTCGAACCGGATCGTCCGGTAGCGTCGCCAGCCCAGTGGGCAGGGGAATGCGCCTTACCGGCTCGGCTTCGTGAATTGTCAGGGCTTGTTTGGGGACGGCCTGAATCATGTCGCGGAGCGGTTGCGACACATCGTGCCGTTCCTCGGTCCGTACTGTCATCAAGGATTGTGCTGCCATTGCCAACGAAAAGAAAACAGGCAACACGGCGCCTAACAAAAGCTTGCGTGTGTACAACTGCGACCACTGCGACATTCTGCTCTCCCGGTTTTATGTCCGGCGCTCGCCGTGACCGAGCACGTCGCTTGAAGATTTAAGCTGACGTTTGTCTTTCCAGACCACTCCCGTTCTTGCCGAACCGTTGGGGTCTTACTCGACGAAGTTGAGCTTGCTCGTGAGGAAACTAAGAGGCCAGTCGACGCAGAGTAGCTGGTCGCGGCACCCACAGTCAAGGGCCGGGGCAGGTCGTTTTTGGGACGTGTACTACTGAAGACATAGGGCCGGCGTCGGCGTCGATGACCTCCCACAAAGGCGACTCTAGGCGTGCAGGGATCGCGTATGCCATAAGGGAATCGGCTGGAAAACCTATTGAGCGTTGTGTTCGAATGTGAGCCGTCTCAGGAGGAGCTTCAGCGATGCGGATTCCATTTGGTAAAAGAGCACTATTCGTGATCCCAGTTCTGATTCCTTTGGCGTTGGCCCAGACTGGAACGGTACGCGAGCAAGCAGCTCCGAACCCAAATCAAGTAGTTTCTCAGAAACCTGCGTCGGAGCCGCCGCTGCCGACCCGGCGCAAGTCTTTCGATCTGGCTGCCATGGACAAGGCGGTAGATCCGTGTTCCGACTTTTATCAGTACGCTTGTGGCACCTGGCGCAAGAACAACCCCATCCCGCCGGACCAGGCACGCTGGGGGCGTTTCAATGAGCTGGCGGAATACATCCGGCAAGTCCTGCGCGGAATTCTGGAAGAAGCATCCGTAAATGACCCCAAGCGCACTCCGGTTATGCAGCAAATTGGAGACTTCTACGAGTCCTGCATGGATGAGCCCACCGTGAATGCCAAAGGCATCTCGGTGCTCAAACCCGGTCTGGATCGTATTGCCGCTGTCAAAAACAAAACCGACCTGGTCGAGACGATTGCCTATTTGCAATCGCAGGGCGTGAATGTTCTTTTCGGTTTCAGGGCGCAGCCCGACCTGCACAATGCCAGCATGGAAATTGCGGGCGTCAGCCAGGGCGGGCTGGGCTTGCCCGACCGCGACTATTACGTCGCGCAGGACGAGAAGTCGAAGGAGACGCGCGACAAGTACTTGGCCCATGTGAGCAAAATGTTCACTCTGGCGGGGGACAGCGAAGCTGCTTCCAAGAAAGAAGCGGACGCTGTGATGGCGATCGAGACCAAGCTGGCACAGGCCTCAATGGAACGTGTGCAGCTGCGTGACCCCAAGAACCGCGATCACAAGATGAAGGTTTCCGAATTGGCGGCGCTGGCTCCGAATCTCGAGTTCCCACGATTCTTTGCTGCGAGCGGATCGCCAGCGTTCACGGAAGTCAATGTCGTGCCTCCCGATTTTTTCCAGCAGGTGAACACGGCGCTCGACTCGATTCCGCTCGACGACTGGAAAACCTACACGAGATGGCACCTGCTGCGAGCGGATGCGCCAATCCTTTCACAGCCCTTCGTCGATGAGAACTTCGATTTCTATGGACGCTACCTTAACGGTCAGCAAGTCCTGCAAGCACGCTGGAAGCGCTGTGTGCAGATGACCGACGGTTTGCTGGGCGAAGCCCTCGGGCAGCCCTATGTGGACCAAACCTTCGGCGTCAGCGGCAAGCAGCGAATGTTGAAAATGGTGGATGAACTCGAGAAAGCCCTGGCTGCCGATATCGAGGCCCTGCCCTGGATGACCCGGGAGACCAAGAAGCAGGCACAAATCAAGCTCAAGGCCATTACCAACAAGATCGGCTATCCCGACAAATGGCGCGATTACCGATCGGTGAGGATCGTGCGCGGAGATCTTTTGGGAAATGCCGAGCGGGCGCGAGCCTTTGAAGTGCAGCGCGTTCTGAACAAGATCGGCAAGCCGCTCGACAAGAAGGAATGGGGAATGAGTCCACCTACGGTCAACGCCTATTACAATCCGGCCGAGAATGACATCAACTTCCCGGCGGGAATCTTGCAGCCTCCGTTCTTTGATCAGAAAGAAGACGATGCCGTGAATTTTGGCGGGATCGGTGTTGTGATCGGACACGAACTGACACACGGCTTTGACGATCAAGGCAGCAAGTTCGATGCTCAGGGCAATTTGGCCAACTGGTGGACGGCCAAGGACCGCGAAGAATTCGACAAGCGCACCAGCTGCGTTGCCGACGAGTACGGTTCGTTTGTCGCCGTTGATGATGTGCACCTGAACGGCCGTCTAACCCTCGGCGAGAATACGGCCGACAATGGAGGAGTCCGGATTGCGCTGATGGCGTTGAATGACCAGAGGGCCGAAGCGGCGAGCGCGAAATACAATCAGACGGTCGAGGGCTTCACTCCAGAACAGCGCTTCTTCCTCGGGTTTGCCCAAATCTGGTGTGAGAACCGCACTCCGGAGAGTTCCAGGCTCCTGGCCAAGACCGACCCGCATTCTCCCGGCCGTTATAGGGTGAATGGCTCGCTGCAGAACGACCCCGATTTCGCCAAAGCCTTCGGCTGCAAAGCGGAACAGGCCATGGTTAGCCAGAATGCGTGTCGCGTCTGGTAGTTGCTCGGCATGGATTAAGTCTGGGCCCATCGCCTAGCCCTCCTTACTTTCTGTCAGCCCGCAACTTCCACGCGATCTGTCGAAGCATGCCGAGCCACACCTCGGCGTCCCGAGCTTCCAGCTTGAGACGGCGAACCAGCCGGCGTACTTTCTCCTGGGCGGAAGCTGCGGCGACCGGCTGTATGTAGCCACTCATTCGCAGAGCCTCAAGCAGCATATCCGTGAAGCGCTCGAGTTGCCTTGCAGTGGCGGGTGCCTGTTTTTGTCCGACACCGGCAGTTTTGGGACTGCGTACAAACTCGTACAGGCAGATCGCCACCGCCTGCCCCAGGTTCATCGATCCATGCTCTGTGCGAGTCGGAATCCGCATCAGCCAATGGCAGTGACTCAGGTCCTGATTCGAGAGACCAACCTTCTCCGAACCGAACAAGAGGGCCACTCTGCCAGAGGCGAGCGCCTTGCCAATCAGTCTCCCGCCCTGCTCCAGACGTCGAACGGGGAGCTGCGGTTCGCGGCCGCCGCCGGCGGTGGTGCCGACCACGAGGGAACAATCGGCCACCGCCTCCGCCACGCTCTTGTACTCATACGCATTAGCAAGCAGAGCAGCCGCGCCTACCGCAGACCGGGCCTCCCGAAAAGCAATCTCGTAGGGATTTACCACGCCCAGGTGGAAAAAGCCGAAATTGCTCATAGCCCGCGCGGCTGCACCGATGTTGAGAGGATTCCGCGAGCCCACCAGGACAACGCGCAGACGGTCGATTTCACGGGGAACAGGCAAGAATGCCTATTCTCGCATGGAAAAACAAAAAAGCCTCCGTTGCCGGAGGCTGGTCCTGCCGAACCGAGAGGGCTAGAAGCTCATCGAGCAGTAGCCGCCAGAGGCGTTAACCCAATTTCTCTGGATAAGGTAATTGGTCCCACCCAGGGTAATGTTGTACTTCGATCCATTACTGGCGGTAGAAGTACTCCCGAAGGTCCAGGCACACTTGTCGGCATTTTCGTTGCCCGACGAGTCATACCAGGCGTTCAGGTCGGGATCGGTAAAAGCCTCCTCGGATTCGTGAGCAATGACCGAGGCCATCCCGTCAGCACCGGAGTTGTTATTCGGGCTGGTGGTTTGCGCCTCGCAGGCCATCGGACACTGGTCGGGGTTGCCCACAAACGAAAACTTCAGGTCCGCGCCGTTGATCGTTGCACTGGTATGCCAGCCGCAGTAAACGGCACAAAACCCTGTGGCTTCGACAACATCGGACGAAGTAAGCACAAAGTAGATACCGTTCGTGTCCTTGGGCAAGTCCGTGCCCGCATGCGCCGCCACGATCGCTTGAATATCGGAATCAAGCAGGACCGAGCCTCGCGAATAGGCGTCCGAGACAGACGTCCCCAAGGCCATGAACCCGCTTACGTTCGCGGAATTGTCACCATAGGTCGTGTTGATGTGTTCATATGAGCTGCCGCTCAGGCCGGTAATCAGGTTGTTCAGCAAGCTCTGGGTACTCGGACTGTCCGAAGTTCGGTTTGTCAGGTGGGCGCCGCTGGCATCCCAGGTGCCATACCAGATGTAATAAATATTGGGAGTACCCGGCATGATGGGCCCGCCATGATAGTTAATGCCGTTGCCGGTAGTTACCGCGGGTGCGCCTTGCCGGTGCGCCGGCTTTGTTACTTGCACGCCCCAGCCTTTGCCCGTCGGTTTCATTTCTGTGTTTCTTGTCGATTGCCCAACAGACACCACCGCGAAGGCCAAGACAACCCAAAGGGCCCAGACTCCTCGGAATCCTCTAATTTGCATTTGTCTTCTCCAAGGAAAGCAAAGTGTGGTGCTCAGTTCTTGTCAGGAAGGGAGCCCGGCCTGAGATGCTGGACAGCTACTCTGGGTTGTCGCCGGATGGTGGCCGATAAGAACCAAGCCGGGGCTGCTGATTTGACGGCCAGCACAATTTAAAGCCCCGAAGCAAGGCGCTCACACGAATTCGTGACGGCTGAACATGCGGACCCGAATCCCTAGCCAACAAAGTAAGGATACATCTTCAGCGGTTGGCTTGGTCGGTTAGGAACTTCCAGGAATCGGATGTCATCCACCCGGCTCGTCCAAAATTCTTGATTTCGGTTTGCGGCAGTGCCCTTTCGAGCAGGCACCCCCTTAGCATCGTCGGGCAGTGCCGATAGCCATCTTGCCGGCAGTTCGCGGTCTCGAACCCCAGGCTCAACCGGTCGGAAGAGTTGTAAATAGCTGTTGCAGTTAGGGTTATCTCACGTTTGACCCCTGTAAGTGAGACCGCGGAGCTGCAAATTGCCGGAATTCTCCACGTGCCAGGAAACCGGGGGAGTGAGAGCGATGGAATGGACTGAGCTCGGCGCCGGCTCTCCGCGATGTGGAGAATCCCCGTGGTATGTGTTGAACACGTATCCGAATCATGAGGACCACCCGCCTGATGCCTCCCGACAGCCGAACTATGTCCAACATGCTGAACATGTCTGACCTGACCAGCCGGACAGGGAGTAGTGAGCTGGGATGGTTTGGCAGCAACCTGCTCGGCACACAGACCACCGGCGCGTTGTTCCTGGCGATTCTGCGGAGCCGTACCAGCCACGAACGGTTGGTGGACCAGTTTGACCTGACTCGAAGATACGCGCGCCTCGGCCTCCAAATCGAAAAGGAAGATGCGTACCGGAAACTCGAGGACAAGACCGAAATCAGCGAAGATCGCAAGAGCGGCATTATTACCATTTCGGCCGCCGATCCTGACCGCCAACAAGCAGCGGCTTTAGCCAACGCCTATGTGGATCGGCTAAACCGGCTGATTGCCAGCCTCAGCACCTCAGCGGCCGCCGGGAGTGCGAATTTCTTGAGCAGCGCCTGGCAGAAGTGAAAAAAGGCCTCGAGGAGGCTGATCACAAGCTGGCGCAGTTTTTCCAGCCAAAGCGCCACCCTCGACCGCAAGCTGCAGGGAGCGGTTATGGTCGAGGCGGCCGCCTTGCAGGCCAGGAATCGATTTTCCCAGTCTCGTCTGGCCGATGATCTGGAGAACCTCTACCTTTCCCTCGCCCGATCAAAAGGAATTCTGGCTACAAAGGGCGACTCGATCGCTTAGTGGTCAGTGACCGGTGGTTAGTGACCACTGAAGCTTACAAACGGAACAGATACGAGAGCTTTACGAAGAACTGCCGGCCGTCATTAATAAAGCTATCCCGCGTGGTGAGAAGGCCAGTTGGAGCCGGTATCAGTCGCCGATCGAGGTTCTGCAGATTGCCGTTATACCCGACGTAAACCGCCGTGCCAGGTCTCACAAAGTAGGTAATAAGGAAGTCGGCGTTAAAGTTCTTGGTCGGGGACAGCGAACTGATCAGCGGATCAGAGAGCACCGCCGCATACTGAAAAATCATTCGTGCCGAGAGCTCTCGCGTGAATTGCCAGTTCCACTTGCTGCGGAGGATGTGATTGGTTACCGCCGTCAGGTGACTGTCGCGCTCGCGAACGTGCTCGATCAGGTACGTGTTATCAATGCGCAGCCGTCCGGAAGCGTGGAACGTGAGGGTCGCATTCCCCAAGTCCTCGTGCCCGATCGCGGGAATGCGGCCCGACGCAGGGTTATAGTTCACTCCCGCGCCCGACACAAAAAACCAGCTGAAGTCGAACTGCTTAAACCAACTGGTCCCGCCTTCAATTCCCCAGAACGGTTGCGGGTAGCGGGTTACCGTCGTCAGGCCGCTGTAATCCTGCGGGCGAAGATAGACGTTGTCGTAAGCATACGGGTGAAAGTGGATGAAGGTGGCGCGAGCCATATCGATCCGGAAGCCCGGAAAGACAAAGTAGTCCAGCGCCGTGCCGCGGTGGTCCCAGATATCGAACTGCTGCAGCGTAGGCCCCCAGGAGATCAGGAATTTGCCTTCCGGACGGAAGTAGTAGCTTGCATTAACATCTTGCCGTCGAATGTCGGTGCGATTGACGAATCCAGTTGCTGTGACGAATCCTGGGCTGTAGTCAGCATAGATGGATTGCAGGTTGAAGTTGCGGCCTCGCCGTTCGGCAACGACTTTGTACCCAGGGCCAGCCGAGTAGGAACGATCAGGGTTCAGAGTGGAACTGGTGATCGCCGCACCCTGCACGCGCCAGTTCTGGTTGATTTTGATGTTAGCGTCCACGCCGCCCACGCGATTGTACCCGCCACCGAATTCGCGGTCTGTGAAGATGGCGCCCACTGTCGATTGCGCGAACAGGTCGCGGCTCACTCGCGCAATGGCAAAGCTGGCGCGGTTGCCGGTGTGCGGATCGCTGGGCGGCAACCGTTCGCCCGGTGCTCGATCGTCGCTGGCGAGAACACCCACGGCCCAGGGGCCCGACTTGCCCGTAAGCCGCAGGCCAAACTCGGGATGGCCGATCCGTCGAGTAAAGACGAGATTGATGGGCGCGACGAAATAGTTGCTGTTTTCCAGGAAGAAAGGCCGCTTTTCCGGAAAGAACACCTCGAACCGCTGGTTGACGGTGATTTGCGGCTGGTCTGATTCGACCTGGCTGAAATCAGGATTGATAGTTGCGTCCAGCACAAAGCTATCGTGCAGGATGAACTTGGAGTCTAGCCCGACGTCAGGTTTGAGATTGCGGCTCTCAAAAAAAGGATGGTTGGGATCGCGACGGTCGATGTCGCGAAAGCTGCGGAACAGCCCGTAAGGAATGAATTGCATATTGCGGCCGGGGGAGACGTGCTCCAAGCCCCTCGCGGTGGCAGCCTGATTAAAGCGGCCCTGGATACGGTTCGAGATCCGCGGCCAGAACAGATTTTCGTCCGTGCGGGGAATGGTGCGGTTGAGAATGAGACCCCATTCCTGCTGGTCCGCATCGGGGAAGCGCAGGCTCTTGAATGGAATCGACATCAGCACCAGGTAACCACGGTTGGTGAGCCGCCCGTCCGAGTGCCAGACGGTATCGAAAGAAGAATCAAACCCACTGTAATCGGCGGGCGCGCCGGTACCGATCGAGCCCTCGGTCCACAAAGCATCCCACTGGATGCCGAAAGGGTTGGCGGCGAAAGCGTAGCCCCGGCGGGCATCGTGGAAGGTATCAATCATGATCTCCGCCGAATCATCGGAGAAGATGTCTTCGCGGCGCGTCATGCGCGCGCGGATTTTCTCCGGCTCGTTATCCCAACACACGAAAACGGCGTACAGGTTGTGCTGGTCGTAGGCGAGATAGACGTCGGTATTCTGCGTCGGTTCAGCACCATCGGCAGGTTCGCGCGCGATGAAGCCGGTAACTTTCACCATCTGACCATTAACCCGGGCGCTCGGCTGCATGTCCTCAAAGTCGGAGAGGGACGGCGGTGTAGCGATACGTGGAATCTGAAGGGTCGGCGGTGCGGCAGAGACCAACGCCGACGTCAAAAGCACCAGAGTGGCAACCGAAACTGGCTTGAGCGAGGATTTCCTTTTCGTTTTTAGAACGAGAGCCATTGTACTCGCCGTTTGTCCGCCCGGGGATGGACAAGACCCAAGCGACACCATTATCCAGCACTGGTATCCAGCACTGACACCACTGCGGTTTGAGTGTCAGTGTCGCTGGCCGTTCAATACGACACTCGCGGCCCAATCCCAGTCGCAATCTTTTCTGCTAACATCGCTGCAAATGCAGCTGCGCAGGATGGGAGAAGGATTCCGAAGGATACGCAAAAAAGCCGTACCGTCACGCGATGGCCGTACCGGCCCAGAGCTGGTCATCATCACTGGCATGAGCGGCTCGGGCAAGGCGTCCGCCCTTAAAGCCTTCGAGGACCTCGGTTTTTATTGTGTCGATAACTTGCCAGTCGAATTGATCCCGCGTTTTGCCGAATTGGCGGTGCAATCGGCCGAGATTCAGCGTACGGCATTAGTAGTAGACGTGCGGGAAGGTTCGAAGTTAGACCAATTACCGGGCATTCTCAAATCGATAAAGAGGCTGATCCCCGCCAAGGTCATTTACCTGGAGGCTTCCGACGCATCGCTTCTTCGACGTTTCAGCGAAACCCGCCGCCCCCACCCTCTGGGGACCGATGCGCCGGTCAAGGCGGCCTTACGGGAAGAGCGGCGACATCTCAAGCCCATTCGCGCCATTGCCGACCTCGTTATCGATACCTCCAAGTTCAACGTTCATGAACTGCGCGCCCATGTCACCGAAGAGTTCAAACAACAGGCTTCTGACAAAAACATCCTGGTCTCCTGCGTCAGCTTTGGGTTCCGCCACGGGGTGCCGCAGGACGCTGACCTGGTATTCGACGTGCGGTTCCTGCCCAACCCACACTTCGTGCCGGAATTCAGGCCCCTCAGTGGCCGGGATGCCCGCGTAGCCAAATACATCCGATCGTTCCCGCAAAGCCGCGAGTTCATCAAGCGCATCTCCGAGTTACTGGTCTACCTCTTGCCGCATTACATCAGTGAAGGGAAAAGCTACCTGACGATTTCCTTCGGCTGCACCGGGGGCCAGCATCGCTCGGTGATGATCGCGGAAGATGTCAGCAAGGCGCTGCGCAAGGCGGGCTACCGGGTGAAAGTGGTACATCGTGACAGCCCCAAGTAAGCTCTGGAACCCGTCAGTGGACTGCCGCATGAGGCAAAGTTCCAGTAGAATAAGGGCTTGCGTCCATTCCGCAGCATTTCGGCGTCCCATCCGGGCGTTGCCTGCCGGGATTCTGCTTTGCAGGAACATCTATGCGGCAACTAAGCCGCCTGTTGCGATACGTCGCTCCTTATTGGTGGCAAGTTTTGGCGTCCGTTACGCTGATGGCGGCGGTCGGACTCTTGGACGCCTTTCGCGTGCTGCTGATTGGTCCCATTTTTGATCGTGTACTAAACCCAGCGTCGCAATCACGCAATATCCAGCTTTTCAAGATCCCCGGCACCCAACACGCCGTCTACCTGCAACAGTTCGTCCCGCCTCACTTTCAGAACGCCTGGACTATTGTTGCCTTTGCGCTGGTGGCGGCAACGATTCTGAAAGGCATCTTCGATTATGCCGGCACTTACCTGGTGAATTTCGCCGGCTTCGGGATGATCACCGACCTGCGCGACGACCTGTATAACACCATCCTGCGCCGCTCGGCAGCCTTTTTCCAACGCCATGCGACCGGCACACTGCTGTCGGCCATCGTCAATGACATCGAGCGCATACAGTTCGCCATGTCCAGCGTCCTGGCCGAGTTCCTGCAGCAGCTATCTACTTTCATCTTCACCGCCGGTGTAGTCGTCCTGCTGGGTGGAAGACTGGCCTGGGTACTCGTTTTGTTTGTCCCATTCATTATTTATTCGGCGGGGAGGATCGGCCGGCGCGTTCGCCACACAACCCGGCGGGGTCAGGACAAGCTGGCGGACATTCAGAACATCTTGCACGAGACCATCACCGGCAACCGCATCGTGAAGGCGTTCAGCATGGAATCCTGGGAGGCAATGCGCTTTCGCAGTGCAGCCCGGCGCCTGTTTCATGCTAACCTGCGCTCGGTCGCCGCCTCGGCGCTTAGTTCTCCCTTAATGGACATCTTTGGCGCGATAGCCATCGCCATGTTGGTTCTGCTGGGCCGGAATCTAATTGCGCATAACGCATTCACGCCTGGCATTTTCCTGGCGTTTATCGTTGCCGTATTCAAACTCTACGACCCGGTCCGAAAGTTCGCCCTCTTCAACAACAACTTCCAGCAAGCGCTTGGGGCATCCTCGGAAATCTTTCGCTTCATGGATATTGAGGACGAGGTTCGTGAGAAGCCAGGCGCCAAGCCTTTGCCACGTTTTGCCAAGGGCATCCGCTTCGACCGGGTCTGCTTTTCCTATGGGGAAAACGGCGAAGAGTCGCGGGAGATTTTGAGCGATATCAATCTGGAGGTGAAAGCGGGCGAGGTGCTGGCCGTCGTGGGTTCCAGCGGCGCCGGCAAAAGCACGCTGGTGCACCTGATCCCCCGCTTCTTCGATGTGACCGGCGGCAGGCTGTTGATCGATGAGCATGACCTACGCGAGGTGACCCTAACGTCACTGCGTTCGCAGATTGGCATCGTCACCCAGGAGACCGTGCTCTTCAACGACACCGTGCGCAACAATATCGCTTACGGACAGCCTCACGTTTCCGCTAAGGACGTAGAAGCGGCGGCCCGCATGGCGCTGGCTCACGACTTCATCACTGTCATGCAGGCTGGCTATGACACGGTCATTGGCGAGCGCGGCGTGCGCCTTTCTGGAGGCGAGCGACAGCGCATTGCCATTGCCCGCGCCATATTGAAGAACGCTCCGATCCTCATCCTCGATGAGGCGACGTCGGCGCTGGACAGCGAATCGGAAGCGCTCGTGCAGTCGGCATTGGGAAACCTGATGGCCGGTCGCACGGTAGTGGTGATCGCGCACCGTTTGTCCACCGTCCGGCGCGCCGATCGCATTGTGGTCCTGGAAGGCGGAACCATCAGCGATATCGGCGCCCACGATGACTTGATGAAGAAATTGGGAACCTACCGGCGGCTGTACGATCTTCAGTTTGTGGATTTGGAGCAGCCCAAGGCAGTGTCTGTCAGGCAATAAAGTTGGCGACCCCAAGTCACCGTCACAGAGTAGAACAGAGCGCACCATGCCCATCCGTTCCATGACCGGATTTGCCCAGGTGAAGGGACAGGTCACCAGCGAACTTGCTTTCTCGCTGTCACTGAAGTCGGTCAATCATCGTTTTCTCGACTTGCATTTCCGCATGCCTTCCGATAGCGATGCGCTCGAAATGAAACTGCGGCGTCTGCTCAAGGAAAAAGTTGCACGTGGACACCTGGAGTTGACCCTCAGTTTAGAACGTGCCGAGGGCAATGGCTTCGCCTTGAACAAGCAGTTGGTCGCTGGCTATGTCGAGGCCTTTCGAGCGGCGGCCAAAGAGTTCAACATTCCCGGCGAACCGGACCTGAACGTTGTCCTCCGATTACCCGGGGCTTTGGACACCGGCACCCTGCCAGCCGATGGCGAACTGGAAGCCGCTGTATTGGCCAAAGTGGAAGAGGCCCTGACCCGCCTCAATCAGATGCGTGAAGAAGAGGGCGGTAGCATTGAACGGGAACTGCGGTCGCGCATGGCGCACCTGGAAAAAGCCGGTTCCGGCGTGGGTAAGCACCGTTCCGCAATCCTGCAGAATTATGTCGAAAAACTGAAGAGTCGTATGCAGGAGTTGATTGGAGCACAGGTGGACTCCGATCGAATTGTGCAGGAAGCGGCATTGCTGGTCGACCGCAGCGACATTCAGGAAGAACTGGTGCGCCTCGAGACCCACGTGAAGCATTTTCTGGGGCTGCTCGATCAGGGTGGAGAAATTGGGAAAAAGCTCGATTTCCTGCTGCAGGAAATGAATCGCGAGGCCAACACGCTGCTCTCCAAGACCTCCGGTCTGGCCGGGGAGGCGCTGAAGATTACCGAGATGGGATTGGCCATCAAGGCGGAGATCGAGAAATCGCGCGAGCAGGTGCAGAACATCGAATGACCACCGTCTACATCATCTCCGCCCCTTCTGGCTCCGGCAAATCCACCTTGGTGAATGAATTGCGCAAATTCGTCCCCGGTTTGGACTTCTCCATTTCTTACACGACGCGTCCGTCCCGCGGCAGCGAACAGAATGCCAGAGAGTATTTTTTCGTTTCCCGTCAGCAATTCGACGAGATGGTCCGCCAGGGCGAGTTTTTGGAAAACGCCGAGGTGTTTGGCAAGTGCTATGGAACGGCAAAACGATTCTTGGAGCAGGCACAAAAATCCGGCAATGACCTGTTGCTCGACATCGATGTGCAGGGTGCGGCCCAGATCAAGAAAAAGATTCCCGAGGCGGCAAGTATTTTTGTGCTGCCTCCCAATCGCCAGACCTTGGAAAGGCGTCTCCGGAATCGCGGACTGGACGCGGAAGACGTGGTGCAGCGCCGCCTGATTACGGCCACCCGGGAGATTGAGAATTACGACAAATACGACTATATTCTGATTAACGATCGTCTGGAGGACTCCGTGGAAGCGCTCAAGGCGATCGTACTCGCCGAAAGGTTGCGACGCTCGGGAAAGACGCCCTCGACCGGTGAATCCAAGAATCTCCAGATCGCAGAGCGGCATAAGCTGCACAATGTACGGGAGCGCGTCAAGCCCATTCTGGCATCGTTCGTGACTACGCCTGTTTCCGGGGGACAGTAGATTTTCAACGCGGCCTGAACCGCGCGGTCAAGTTCAGGGGAGAGAAAACCATGAAGTTGATGGACGGTTTCGACAGCAATTACCGGTACATTCTGGTGGCGGCGCGCCGCGCTCGCCAGCTCCAGGGCGGAGCCCCACCCGTGATCGACACGCACTCCCGTAAGCCTTGCCGCATCGCCCAGGATGAAATCAAGGCCGGCAAGGTGAAGTGGATTATCCCGGAACTGCCCAAGTCACCGGCGGAAGCAGCCTCGGAGATATTAGAGAAAGTAGTTCCCAAGGAGTGATTCTGATTTCTGGTTTTTGCTTGTTGATTGCCGAGCTTTTCAATCAACAATCGACAATCAAAAATCAGGCCACTCCCGTGCAAAGGTCACTATGAAAGTTGCCCTCGGTGTCAGCGGTGGGATTGCGGCATATAAGGCGGCTGAAATTGTCCGCCTGCTGCAGGACCGTGGCATTCGAGTGCAGGTGATCATGACGCAGGCGGCTCAGGAATTTGTGAAGCCGCTTACTTTCGCGGCGCTCTCCGGCGAAAAGGTTATTACCGACATGTTCTCCGCCGGGGCCGAGCAACCCAACATCGATTCCGCCGTCGAGCACATCGCGGTCGCTCAGTCCATTGATGCACTTCTGGTTGCCCCCGCCACCGCTGACATTCTTGGCAGGTTCGCTCATGGTATTGCCACCGATTTTCTTACCACTCTTTATCTCGCGACCACCGCGCCGGTCGTCGTAGCCCCAGCCATGAATGTGAATATGTGGAACCATGAGGCCACCCAGGCGAATATAGAGACCCTAAAGAAGCGTGGTGTGCGGGTTGTGGCGTCCGATAGCGGATACCTGGCGTGCGGCATGACCGGCCCAGGACGATTGGCGGAGAACGAAGCTATCGTCGCGGCCCTGATGGAAACGCTGGGAGCATCTCAGGACTTGGCGGGAGAGACGGTTCTCATCACTGCCGGGCCGACGCGGGAGAAGATCGATCCCGTACGCTACCTGACGAATCGTTCCAGCGGCCGCATGGGCTACGCGCTGACCGAGGCGGCCCTGCGGCGTGGCGCCAGAGTGCTGCTTGTGAGCGGCCCGACTTCGTTGACTCCTCCAGGCGCGTCCGAGGTGACACGCGTCGAATCGGCCGAAGAAATGCGCCAGGCTGTACTCAGGTTTCTGCCGGAATCTTCCATCGTGATCAAGACTGCCGCCGTTTCCGACTATCGCCCGAAAGCCCCGGCAGCCCAGAAGATCAAGCGCAGCGGGCCGGTGTCGCTGGAACTCGAGCCGACCACCGACATCCTCGCCGAACTAGGACGTCTCAAGGAATCCCAGGTTATCATCGGGTTCGCGGCCGAGACGCAAAACGCCTTAGAGAATGCCCGCAAAAAGCTCAAAGCGAAATCAGTGGATGCAATCGTGGTGAATGACGTCTCCCGTCCGGGTATCGGATTCGATTCCGACCGCAACGCCGTAACAATCATCACCCAGGACGAGTTCTTCGAAATCCCCGAAACCACGAAGTGGGAAGTAGCCCAGAGCGTGCTCGATCATGCAGTGCGGTTGCGCAAACGCCGGACGGTGAAAGCCTGATGCCGTCCGTGCTGGACCCGCAACTCAAGCGCGCCTTGTCCGAGCGAATCAGGTACTACAACGAACTCGGCATTTACGACTTTTACCGCCGTCCCGTAGTCGAATCCTCCCTCCAGCTAGAACAGCGAGAACCGATGATACCTAGAGCCAAGGTGGTTGTGCCGGCTGGGCGGGAAGAAAACATGTTTGAAGTCGCACCCGCCAAGCCGGAAGCCGGCGTCAGCGATTCTGCCAATGCGCTGCGAATCATTCGCGAAGACCTGGGCGACTGCACCCGCTGCAAGCTGCACAAGCTCGGGCGCAAGCAGATCGTCTTCGGTGTGGGCAACCCGCGGGCGGAACTGATGTTGGTTGGCGAGGGCCCCGGAGCGGATGAGGACGAGCGGGGCGAACCCTTTGTTGGGCGCGCCGGACAACTGCTCAACAACATGATCAAGGCGATGGGCCTGCAGCGCGAAGACGTCTACATCGCCAACGTGGTGAAGTGCCGTCCTCCGGGCAACCGTACGCCGGAGCGCGACGAATGCGACACGTGCTCGCCGTTCCTGCTGCGCCAGATTGCAGTGATCAAGCCGAAAGTAATCGTCGCCCTGGGTGCGGTAGCCGCGAAAACACTGTTGGCTATCAATTCATCGATGTCGGACTTACGGGGCCGCTGGTACGACTTTCGCGGCACCAAGCTGGCAGTTACCTACCACCCCGCTTTCCTGCTTCGCGATCCGCGCCAGAAGAAAGAAGCGTGGAAAGATTTGCAGATGGTGATGAAAGAGTTGGATCTCCCTTTGCCGAACCGAGGGCCGGAGTAGTCAACCTGAGAACGGAGACACGGGGCACGAAGAAATTCAAACTCCGCAGAAAGTTTCTAGACTTCTTCATCTCCGTGCCTCAGTGCCTGCGTGGTTAGATTATGCTTCTCCTAGATGCCTGAATTCTGCGATGTAGCTCTTCCTGTCCCGCTCGACATGGTGTTCACCTATCGTGTCGCGGACGGAATCCCGCCGATAGTCGGAGGACGGGTGCTCGTGTCCTTCCGGCAGCAGCGTCTATCAGGCGTCGTCGTTGACCTGCACAATCGCGCTCCCCACGTCCAAGCCAAGAACGTAATCAGCGTGCTTGACAGCGAGCCCGTGCTCGACGACCAACTCCTCAAACTTGGCAAGTGGATCGCCGATTACTACCTGGCGCCGCTGGGCGAGGTCTTTCGAACCATGCTCCCACTGGGTGCGGAGTTCAAGCACACGATCACCTATGGCATAACGGAAGAAGGACAAATGGCGCTGCACCTGGCAGGCATGTCGGGCTCTTCGGCGCGCTCTCGTAAGACCCCGGAAGATCAATTGACGGAATTTCGCGTGCTCGACTATCTCGTTGGGCGGGAGATGGCGCGCGAAGCGACCTTGCGTAGCGCCGTCCGCGCGGGCCATGCGGTGCTGGCGGGCATGGTGCGCAAGAAGTGGATTGTGCGAGAAGACGTGTCCGGCGCACGCGACGCTGCTCGAACGATCAAGATCGCCGTCCTGAGCGGCAGCACAGATAATCACACACTGAACGACAATCAAAAAACGTTGCTAGGTACCCTCGCTGCCGCCGGCGGACGGATAGCAGTTGAGACCCTCCGTACCCTCGATGTACCTCACTCCACGCTTGCCACCCTGGTCAGACGAAAACTGGTTGAGATTGTCGAAGAACCGGAGCCCTTCACCGTCTCCGGAGTGAAGCCCCGGCCTTCGCCATTCGAGTTTCAGTTCAATCAAGCCCAGCAGAACGCATTGCAGCGTATTCAGGATGGGGTGAGCGCACGCAAGTTCAGTGGCGTCTTGATACATGGCGTGACCGGTTCAGGCAAGACAGCCGTGTACCTTGCGGCCATGCGGGCGGTCCTCGAAGCAGGCCGTTCGGCAATTCTCCTCGTGCCAGAAATCGGACTCACTCCGGCAGTCGCCGCCGACCTTCATCAGGTGTTTGGCGAGCAAGTGGCAATTTTGCACTCCGCATTATCCAACCAGGAGCGAGCCGAGCAGTGGCATCGTATAAGGCGCGGCGAGGCGCGCATCGTGGTCGGAACCCGCTCGGCCGTATTCGCCCCGGTTGCGGACCTCGCACTCATCGTTGTCGATGAAGAACAGGATTCGTCCTACAAGCAGGAAGAAACGCCGCGTTACCATGCCCGCGATGTCGCAGTGATGAGAGCCAAGATGGCGAATGCCGTAGTCGTGCTGGGTTCGGCAACCCCGTCGCTGGAATCGTACTTCAATACGACGAAAAGCAAATACGCACTGCTGGAGTTGCCGGATCGCGTGCGCCAGCGGCCCTTACCGGAAGTCGAGATCATCGACATGCGTCAGGAATTCCTGGAGACCGGCCACGAGCAGGTGATCTCGCGCAAGCTGGCTCAGGAAATTGCCGAACGGCTCGAGCGCGGAGAACAGGCGATGATCTTGCTAAATCGTCGCGGTTATTCCCCCGTCGTGCTATGTCGAACCTGCGGGAAGAAGCTGGAGTGCAAGAACTGCGCGATTGCGCTGACTCATCACAAGCGGGCCCGGAAAATGGAGTGTCACTATTGCGGCTACACTGCGCCAGTTCCACAGCATTGTATCCATTGCGGCAGTGAGTACGTTCATTTCCTCGGTACGGGTTCGGAGAAGCTGGAGGAGTTGCTGCACGGAATGTTTCCGCAGGCGCGCATTGGGCGACTCGATCGCGACACAGTACGCGGGCGTGAGGACTTCGAACGCGTTCTGGCAGCTCTGCATGAAGGTGAACTCGACCTGCTCGTGGGCACGCAGATGATTGCCAAGGGACACGATGTCCACGCTGTGACGTTGGTCGGAGTGGTGGGCGCCGATATGGCGCTGGGGATGCCCGATTTCCGCGCCGCCGAGCGTACCTTCCAACTTCTGACCCAGGTCGCCGGACGCGCCGGTCGCGGTGAGACGCCTGGCAAGATGGTCCTGCAGACTTATTTTCCGGATCACTATGCAGTGCAATACGCCGCGCAACACGATTTTGCCGGGTTCTACGACAAAGAACTCCGCTTTCGCGCCTGGATGCACTATCCGCCGTACAGTGCACTGGCCAACGTTCTGGTGCGTGGCGACAAACTCGACGACGCGTTGCGCTGGTCAGGTCTACTGGGCAAATGGTTCGAGAAGACAAGGCATGAAGGCATTCGCGTACTTGGTCCGGCGGCGGCACCTATCCTCCGACTGAAAAATGATTACCGCTATCACTTTGTCTTGAAATCACCCAGCCGGCAAAAGCTGAACGGACTGTTGCGATCGATGCTCGCATATGCGGCCAGCGAGAAGATTCCTCGGACGCAGGTCATTGTGGACGTAGATGCCTTGTGGCTGATGTGAGCACAGCTCGATGGCTACTGCGTATGCACGAGATGTTGAAGGAATTCGTGGATGCCCGGCGCGAGTTGCCCCCAAACCTCCCGGCCCGAAGCATGCTTAAAGGGGTTGGGAGTAAAGGTCAACAGCAGCATCATTACCCCGACTAAAGCCATCCACTGCCGGCCACGCGCAATGGCGGGCCGTTCCGGTACTATGGGATGCCGCATTCCACTGATGCGCAAGAGCACTGCCCAGACAAACCAACCCAGCCAGTAATAGATCCCCAATGGTATCAGGATAAGAATCGTCAGGCTGGACACGACCGCATGATGCCGGGGCGAGATAGAGAACACGATGTGGCCACCATCGAGTTGTCCCCCCGGTAACAGATTCAAGGCCGTTGCGAACATGCCGACCCAGGCCGCAATCGCCACCGGGTGCAGGTTGATGTGAGACAGCGGAACCGCGGCGGATCCGTGCACGAGGAGTGCCGCGGCACGAAAAATCAGCGGATAACCTATCTCCAGGTCGAGACTGGGCAGGGGAGCGGTCATAGTTTGTGAAAGGGCGAGTCCAAGGACCATGGCGATACAGGCAAAAACGAATCCTGCGATTGGTCCGGCGATACCGATGTCGAACAGTGCCGAGCGAGAACGGATCGGGCTCTTGATGCGGATAAAAGCCCCCAATGTCCCAATCAAACTGGGAAAGGGCACGAAGAACGGCAAAGTCGCGTACACGCCGTAGTAACGGCAATAAAGATAGTGCCCCATCTCATGCGCAAACAGGATCAGCATCAGCGTCGCGGAGAATGGGATTCCCAGCAGCAGGTTGGAAGGGTGGTGCAGAATCCAGGCGAGCGGAAAAGGGGCCAGCGTATCCTCGTTCATGGAGAGCGCCGGCATGTTTTGGCGGAAGTAATACTCCATGCGCGCGCCGACCACTAGCGTGGTAAAGACCGTCAGCAGGAAGAAGAGCACGTATAACCAGGTTCGTGGCCTCGGTGGCCGCGCCACGAAAACCTGTACGGGAGGATAGACTTCGCTGGGAGAAATAATTGCAGGAGTGGGTTCAGACATGCGTAACTCGGGCCCTCTGTTGGATGCAACCTACAGCGGCCCGGATGCGGCGCAAGCCGCATCGCCAGCCGGCAGGATGCCGGCGCTATTGCGAAGCTAGTCGATCGACTGCAACTCCTTGCCCGGCTTGAAGCGCACCGCTTTTCCCGGCGGAATGGATACTTCGGCCCCGGTGCGCGGGTTGCGTCCGATACCGGTCTTACGTGGGCGCACGTTAAAGACACCGAAACCGCGCAACTCGATGCGGTCACCTTTCGACAGCGCCTTCTTCATGCTCTCGAAGACGGTTTCCACGGCCAGCTCGGCTTTGGTCTTGGTGATGCCGGTCTTGTTGACCACTTCGTTGATAATGTCCAGCTTAATCACAAGCAGCTCCAGTTTTCGGGGAGTGTGAGGACGGCACCAAGTCATTGATGCTAAGGGACATAAGAGAGATTGTCAACGGCGCGTTTTCTCCCGTAAGATGGCAGCACCCGCAAGTTTGCAGCCGAGCTAAACACCCCAGCCAGAATTGAGTAATTTTGTAATCGGGTAATGGCGTGATTCTTTGGACGCCCGGTCTTAAATTACCAAATTACACAATTACCCGATTACCCAATCCCTAAGGAGCCGCATGCTCAAAAGTGATCGCTGGATTCGCCGGATGGCACTCGAACACGACATGATCAACCCGTTTTCCGAAAAGCAAGTCAGTCAGGGCGTCATCTCTTTTGGCGTGTCTTCTTACGGCTATGACCTGCGAGTGGCCGACGAGTTCAAGATTTTTACCAATGTGAACTGCACGGTCGTCGACCCGAAGAATTTCGACGAGCGGTCGTTCGTGACCGTCCGCTCCGACGTGGCCATTATCCCGCCCAATTCCTTCGCCTTGGCACGTTCGGTAGAGTACTTCAAAATTCCCCGCGACGTGCTGACGATATGCGTAGGGAAGTCGACTTACGCGCGCTGCGGGATTATCGTGAACGTCACACCTTTCGAGCCTGAGTGGGAAGGCTTTGTCACTCTCGAGATTTCCAACACCACCCCTCTGCCCGCCAAGATCTACGCCAACGAGGGACTGTGTCAGATCCTCTTTTTCCAAAGCGACGAGCCGTGCGAGACCAGCTACAAGGATCGCAAGGGCAAATACCAGGCACAGAAGGGGATCGTGCTGCCGAAACTGTAGGGGTTGCACATCGGAACCGGCGGGATCTCCCCGGCGACAGAGTGGGAGAGCACGACTTCAGTCGTGCCCGCCACCTTTTTATCCTAATTCTAGTTCTAGTCATTCCGAGGCGGCGTCAGCCGCCGAGGAATCCATTCCGCCCTATTTCGGTCGTCCCCGGGACTTTCTTCCGATTCTCAGCTCACCCAGCACAGAAGGGCTGGGCTACTATCGGCCTCCCCTTCGGGCTATTGGGCCAATCGAAATTGAAAAAACCAGACACTGAGATCGCAGTAGGCGAGAAACGGAGAGGATGGAGGCGGGATAAGAATGGCCAACCGCTGCTTGCTACTTCTCGTTCTCGCCTTCCTTATACATGTACTTGATAGAAGGCTTGTAGATCATCAGGTTGGCCGCCCCGTTGCGGTTCAGCTTGAGGCAATTCCGATCGTACCATTCGATCACGCCGTGGATCTCCTCGCCGTCCCGCAGCACTATCACCATCGGTGTTTTACTCTGCATCTGCTTCTGGTAATAGAAGTTTTCCGCGTTCGTAGTCTCCGGCGGCGGCATTTTCTTGCCCATCGGAGGGCGTTCGGGACGGTCGGAGCGGTCAGGACGATCCGGACGGTCACGGCGCTCCATGGGAGCCGGAGTGTGATTATGGTTGTGCTCGGGGCGGCTTAGCGACGGCCGGATTAACCGGCGATTCGAGAATCCCTCTTGCTCACTACTACGCTCTATCGGGACGGCATTGCTTGCATCTTTCATCGCGGCACCGCCTGTGACGCTGGAGAGCGGATTACCACAATCCCTGAGCTACATGATCGTGGGTACAAAGGGGTGAACTTTGTGCTTAAACGTAACACAGCGCATGTAGCCATGACAATCACCCATTCGTGGGGTACGGCGAAATCTCGCAGATGGCTGGATTTTGCCCGGATTCAGTTTGGTTCCAAACAGGTAACAAACGCGTCCAGAGATAATGACCGCAGCAGGTTCCGGCGCATTCCCCGTTCCACCTCGGACAGGCGCCCTGCAGCCGAGGTGATCCAATTAAAATCGGCTGCTTCCGCCAGCTTCTTCAATTCCCCTTGGATATCGGTGTTTCGCACCAGTTCGGGCGTCCCAGAATTCAGAAACAACAAGTCCTGCAGCAGAGAATAAAGCGTGCGTACCAATTGCTCGGTCTTCTCGCGGCCTTCGGGCCCGGCCCGGTAAGTTTCCGTCACTTTGAACAGCTCCGAGTGCTCGCCTCCGCCTAACGCCGGAGTGAGAATCGTGAGGGCGTGGCTACGAACGGCAGTGTAGGCCGCTAGGTCAAAGCTGCGGGCATTTCCCACAGCCCCTCCGCATAAACGGGCGACCAAGGCACGCTGCTTTGCATTCCAGTCTGACCGTTGCTTGGCCAGGTAGCCTTCGATTTCTTCACTGGGCAGGGCCCCCAGCGTGAACGTCATCGAGCGCGAGCGGATCGTGGGCAGAAACTCTCCCGGATTCTCGGTAAGTAGGAAGATGGTGGCAAATTCCGGTGGCTCCTCCAGAACCTTCAGCAGCGAATTGGCCGCCTCTTTCATGAAGGCGGAATCAGTGAATATGTACACTCGCTCCTTGGCTTCGGCCGGACGGTAGTAGATGCCCTCGATTACGTGGCGAACCTGGTCTACCTTGATCATCATCTGCGGCGGATCAGGTGGGATGACCAGCACGTCAGGGTGAGTCTGAATCAGGATGCGGGTCTCTTTCTTGTCAGTTTCGCGCAGCCCCTCTCGGGTTTCTACGGCTTCGGCAAATCGGCCACTAAAGTCCTCAGCTTGCCCGATCCGAATGCAGTTCGAACAGTTTCCGCAGAAATCAGGAGTTCCGTCAGTACTAGTCGGCTCAAGACAGTTGATTGCCCGGGCCAGCATCAGAGCGAGCGTGTACTTGCCAGAGCCGGCGGGTCCGGCGAGGATGATCGCCTGAGGCAAACGCTGGCGTACCAGCATCTCCCGCAGGCAGCGCACCGTTTCCGAATTGCCGTGAAAATCAGAGAAGCCCATGGACTGCTGCCCTCACGCCGTCTTCGCCGCCAATTTGAGCTTGCGTCGTACCAGAGCCAGGATCTGCCCATGCGTTTCATCCGCGCTACCGCGAGCGTCCACTACCGCAACCCGCTGTGGCTCACGCTGCGCTATGGCCAGATAAGCACTGCGAACGCGGCCGAAAAATGCCCGGCTCTCCTGCTCAAACCGGTTCTCATCGCTTTCCAGGGACTTTCCTTCGGAAGTGCGAGCCCGATTACGACGCCGGGCCCGCTCGACGCTGGCGGCCACGTCAGAATCCATCAGAATCGTCGCATCCGGCTGAAGGTTCCCGCACAAAATCTTATGAAGCGCGCGTATCGGCTCGCTGCCCAGCCTGCGGCCGCCGCCCTGATAAGCCTCGCTGGAGTCGGTAAAACGGTCGCAAAGCACGACTTTGCCTTCCGCCAGCGCCGGCTGAATGACTTCTTTAATATGCTGAGCCCGCGAGGCAAACATCAAAGCCAGTTCAGCAAAAGGCGACAGGTTGCTCGTCCCGGTATCCAGCAGCACGTTGCGAATCTTCTCTCCGGTAGCCGTGCCGCCAGGTTCTCGTGTGACGACGACTTGTAATCCGTCGGTCCGCAGCGCGCCGGCCAGCTTCTCCAGCTGCGTGCTCTTTCCGCACCCGTCAAGGCCTTCGATGGTGATGAGTTTGCCGCGATGAGGCACGAGGGAATCATAACAAAGCTATCGGCTGTCAGCTTTCAGCTGTCAGAGGTCACTGAAGGCCAACAAGGAAATTGGCATCACCAAGATTTGTCATCCCAGCGCAGCGAAGGATCTCTGCATTTCAAGGCGCCGTACCAGCCCGGGCGCAGTGTTATATTAATGGGTTTTCTTTCTCGTTCCTGTGAAGGAGCAAATGCATGACCGTTTCCCGACTCCGGGTTGTCGGCGGTATTGTGACCTCCGTCTTTGTATTGCTCCCTGCCTTAATGGCCAAGGGCGGGCCGACAATCCAACTGTCGGTAGACGCCAGCGAGGCGCCTCGCAAGATTTTTCATGCGCGCCTGAAGATTCCAGCCACTGCGGGAACTCTCACGCTGTATTACCCGAAGTGGATTCCCGGTGAGCATGCGCCCGACGGCCCGGTAACAAACCTGGCTGGATTGAAATTCTTTGCCAACGGACAGGAACTCAAGTGGCGCCGCGATGCGCTGGATGGCTGGACGATCAACGTCCAAGTCCTGTCCGGCCAGAATGAAGTAGAAGCGACGCTGGACTTTCTTTCCCCAGCGCAATTCGAGGGCGGCTTTTCGGCCGGATCGTCAGCTACAGCTCAGATGGCAGTCATAAGCTGGAACCAGGTGCTGCTTTATCCTAAGGGCTGGGCATCCGACGATCTGACCTACGTCGCTACCCTGCGTCTCCCCTCGGGATGGAAATTTGGTACGCCCCTTCCCATCCAATCCCAGAGCGGCGAGCAGATTCAGTTCGCTCCGGTTTCGCTGACCATGCTGGTGGATTCTCCGGTAATCACCGGCCAGTTTCTCAAAATCGTGCCGCTTCAGGCGGAAGCTCCGCCCGCGGAAATGGATATCGCCGCCGACAGCGCTGCCGCCCTCGACGCCCCGCCTGAAGTCTGGGATCACTATCGAAACCTCGTGGCCCAGGCAGCCCGGCTTTTTGGGGTGCAACACTATCGCGACTATCACTTCCTCTACACCCTGAGCGACCACGTGGCGCATTTTGGATTAGAGCACCACGAATCGAATGACAGCCGTACGGACGAGCGCAGTCTGGTGGACCCGAGCAAGCGCATTCTGCATTCCGGGCTCTTACCCCACGAGTATGTGCACAGTTGGAACGGAAAATATCGCCGTCCGGCGGACCTGGCCACCCCCAATTATCAGCAGCCTATGCAAGACGATCTCCTCTGGGTTTATGAGGGGTTGACTTCCTACCTGGGAGAAATCCTTACCGCCCGCAGCGGTCTTTGGAACCCAAACCAGTTTCAGGACTCGCTCGCCCTCACTGCTGCTTCCCTGGATCATGAACCCGGGCGCACCTGGCGCAACCTGCAGGACACCGCCGATGCTGCGCCGCAGCTCTATTTTTCACCCCGCGAATGGTACTCCTGGCGCCGCGGCACTGATTTCTATGCGGAAGATGTTTTGAACTGGTTGTGGGCAGACGTCATCATCCGGCAGCAGACGCAAGGCAAAAAGTCCATGGACGATTTTTGCCATCTCTTCCATGGAGCGCCGAGCGGGCCTCCCACGGTGAAGCTATACGATTTCGACGATGTCGTGAATACGCTGAATCAAGTTGTAGCCTATGACTGGCGCGCCTTCTGGACAGAACGATTGACCAATCACGGACCGGGCGCCCCTCTTGGAGGCATCGAAGGCAGCGGTTGGCACGTTGTCTATGACGAGAACCGGTCTGAGATCTTGAAGGCCACCGAATCAGAGTACAGAGTCGTGAGCGCTGAGTACTCGATCGGCCTGGCCCTGAATGATGAGGGCGTTGTAAGCGACGCGATTGAGGGAATGCCCGCCGCTAAAGCCGGCATCGGACCCGGAATGAAAGTTATCGCTGTTAATGGTCGCCGCTTTTCCGGCAATGTCCTGCGCGATGCACTCAAATCTGGGAAGAACAGCTCGGAACTTCTAGAGCTCTTAGTAGAAAATGCCGAGTACTACAAGACCTACAAGCTCGATTACCACGGAGGAGAGAGGTATCCGCACCTTGTGCGGGACAGCTCAAAACCCGATCTGCTCAGCGAAATCATCAAGCCACGATAGAAGTTACGGTTGGGTCCAACCAGGCAGTTCGCGGCGCACTCGGTGATCTCGGCGGTGAATTAGTCTTCCTTGATTCCATCGAAAAGGTCTGTTTCTTGCCGAATCGGGCCCGGAGCGCTGACCGCCGCCAGGTGAAACATCTCATTCGTTCCCCGCTGCCGAATTGTGTTCTCAAAAATCGGGAACAGAGGTGCCTGGCTCGCGTGAGCGCGGAACGCGGCAATCTTGGTCTCGAGATACTTACTGATGTCGATGACGGCGCTTACGGGAGAAGGCGAAATCGGCTGACGCTCTGGCAAGGTGAAATTGGCAGTTCCGTAATAAAGTTTTTGCACTCGGTGCGGCGCGAGGCCATCATTGAAGTGGTCGGGATACCGATTGCTCCGACCCGCCCACTGAACTGCCAGCGTGGTGAACACCGATGCCATGGAGTGGTCGGGATGCGCCGTTACCGCCCCCTCGGGCCCGAACGTCAAAACGACTTGCGGACGGAATTCGCGCACGAAGCGGGTGACCTCGCAAACTACGTTGTACACATCAAGTCGATGCAGCTGGCCGTCCGCATAATCGAGAACGATCCCGCGTGAAACCTGGAGCACCTCGCAGGATGCGGCAAATTCCTTCCGGCGCAGGGCCGCAAGCTCCTGGTCGTTCCTCGCGTTTCCGCGATAAGTGGCTGCCTGCCCCGGCGTGAGACACAGCACACAGGTCTCCACCCCACGATCGCGGTACAAGCGAAGAGTCCCGCCGAAGCCACCAGCTTCGTCGTCGGGATGAGCGGTAACGCACATCAAGCGGCGCATCGGCTGATTGTATCGTGACGGGATGCAACGCGTGGCCGTTGTGGGACGACAGGGCTGGAACTGAGTAAACTGATGGGATGCATCTCATTTACGGGATCAATTCCGTAGCCGAGGCACTCAAAGCTCGGGGCCGAGCCTTCGAGTACATCAGCATAGCCAAGGAACGGCACGACCTGCGGCTGCAGCGCGTGATTGAAGAATGCCGCCGCATTGGCTTACCGGTCCGATTCGTATCGCGTCTAGAACTGGATCGCATGGCCGGCAACGTCGCGCACCAAGGCGTAGTGGCGGTGAGTACAGCCAAGCAATACAACGACCTGAATGACGTGATCACGGCCAAGCGCGGAGCCTATTCGCTGCTGCTGGTGCTCGATGGCGTCGAAGACCCGCACAACCTCGGTGCGATCATCCGTACGGCAGACGCGGCCGGAGTCGATGGACTCATCATTCCAGAACGCCGGGCTGCTGGCGTGACCGGCACGGTCACGAAAGTTTCGGCCGGAGCGACCGCACATCTTCCTATCGCTAAGGTCACTAATATTGCGCGCACGCTCGAAGATCTGAAAGCCCAGAATATATGGACCGTCGGGCTGGATGAACGCGCGCCCACTACCTACGAGACGATCGACTACAACATGAATTGTGCTGTCGTGCTGGGGGCGGAAGGCAAGGGATTACATGACCTGGTCAAGAAGAAATGTGATTTCCTTTTGTCCATCCCTATGTTAGGCAAGGTGTCGTCCTTAAACGTGTCGGTTGCCGCGGGAGTCGTGCTCTACGAAATCGTCAGGCAGAGGCGCAACCAGGGAGCCATGCAGGGCACGAAATGAAGGTATTCCGCTTCCTCTGGCCGCTCTCTGTTCTTTGTGTCGCTGCCGCAAATTCCGCCGCATTGGACCGCAACGCATTCACTTTCACTCATTACAAATTGAACGTACGCATCGAACCGGAGCAACAGCGTCTCGCGGTGCGCGGAAAGATTACGCTGCGTAATGATTCGAGTGCAGCCCAGAAGCATGCCGTGCTGCAGATTTCTTCGTCGCTGGGCTGGCGGTCAATTCAAATTGCCGGCAAGCCTGTGCAGTTTGTCTCGCAGACATATACCTCGGATCTCGACCACACTGGCGCCTTGTCAGAAGCAATCGTGAGCCTGCCTGACGAAGTTCGACCCAATGCAGCAGTGGACCTGGACATCGGCTACGAAGGCATCATCGCGCTTGACACGGCTCGACTGAAACGAATCGACGTTCCTGACGATGCTGCGCGGCACAGCGACTGGGATCAGATCAGCCCTCGATTTTCGGCCGTGCGCGGAGTCGGTTATGCGACCTGGTATCCAATCGCGACGGAGGCCGCAAACTTATCAGAAGGGAACGGCCTTTTCGAAGTTCTGGGAGAGTGGAAGACGCGAGAAAAAGACGCAGTAATGGATCTTGCCGTCTGTGTTCAGCAAGAATCTGGTTCTGTGCCGGCGATCATGGCGAATGCCACGGCTGTGGCCCCAGGTGACGACTCCTGCGTCACGTACAAGTTCTCGACATTCGGCGTGGACGTTCCGACTTTCGTCACCGGTCCTTACTCTAAAGTGGGCAACAGAATCGTAGAAGTCTATTATCTCGGCGACAACAGGACTGCAGCCGAATCCTACCTTAGAGCCGCCGAAAGCACCCTGCCGTTGGTTGCCAGTTGGTTTGGCGAACCCCGCGGGCCGGCCGAAGTGGCGGAACTGCCGGATGCCAGTGCCGCGCCCTTCGAAGCCGGCAGCATGCTGCTCACACCGTTTAGTACCGATCAGAAATTTGCAGAGCTGACTCTGGTGCATGAGCTCGCCCACAAGGCTTTTCCGTCGTCCCGCCCATGGATCTATGAAGGCCTCGCCCACTTCGCGCAGGTGCTGTGGCGCGAACAGCAGGCAGGCCGCGCGGCCGCGCTCGACTACGTAGCCCTGCATCGGTCGGCAATCGCCGACGCGGAAAAGGTGCAGCGGTCCCACGCAACTCAGCCTCTCGTCACCACCACGGGGGAGGAGTTCTATCGCAGCAAGGCGATGTTTGTCTGGTGGATGCTACGCGACATGGTAGGCGACACTGCCTTGAAGCAGGCCCTCAAGACTTACCGGCCTGAAGTTGACAAGGATCCATCGTACACGCAGAAACTCATCGAAGCGGCGGCGAAACGTGACCTCAGTTGGTTCTTTGATGATTGGGTCTACCAGGATAAGGGGCTCCCCGATTTTCGCGTGGCGTCGGTCTATCCCCGAGCCATGGACACGGGCGGGTACGTGGTGACAGTCTCAGTTGAGAATCTCGGGGCGGCTGGCGCCGAGACTCCTGTAACGGTGCGTATGCAGACTGGCGAGGCAACAAAACGCCTTGAGGTGCGAGGAAAATCGACGGCCGCGATTCGCATCGAGGTTCCATCGATGCCGGAAGAAGTCATAGTGAACGACGGCAGCGTGCCGGAAACCGATATGAGCAACAACACGTTCAAGATTGAACCTGCAAAGTGATTGTCACTTTCCAATTGCACCCGAGATAACATGAGCTCGCGGCTTGCTTCAGCGGTTTTCAATCAGCAATCTAAAATCTACAATTCTCGGAGGAGCTTCCCTTGGCCTATATCCAATTTCTTGGCGCGGCAGGCGTAGTTACCGGCTCCAAGCACCTGATCAACACTTCTTCGGACACAAGCGGCAAAAAAGGACTCCAGGTTTTAATTGACTGCGGACTCTTCCAGGGCCAGAAGGAGTGGCGCGAGCGCAATTGGCAGGACACGCCCATTTCCGCGAAGGGTATTGATGCCGTCATCCTGACCCATGCCCACCTCGACCATTCCGGCTGGATTCCTCGCCTCGTGAAAGCCGGCTTCCAAGGCCCCATCTACGCGACCCCGCCCACAATTGACTTGTGCGGCATCCTGCTGCCCGATTCTGGGCACCTCCAGGAAGAAGACGCGGAGTTTTATAACAAGAAGAAAAAATCAAAACACACTCCGGCCCTGCCGCTTTATACGTTCGCAGAGGCTCAGGCCTGCTTGCAGTACTTCAAGGCGCTGGAGTTCGATGTCACAAAACAACTCAGCGCCGAGCTGTCGTTTCGCTACGTGCGCGCAGCGCACATTCTCGGTTCCTCGATGGTAGAAGTCACGCTGAAGGCGGACAGCGCCGAGCGGCGCATGCTGTTCACAGGAGATATCGGGCGCGTGCGCAACCACAATGTTGCTCCGGGCAAGGTCGTGCACTCCGGACCGACCGAAGGCGCGGCCGCCGACCTGGTCGTGATGGAATCCACTTATGGTAACCGCAACCATCCCTCCAGCGACCCCCGTCCTGAACTTGCGTCTTTGATCAAGCAGACCGTTCAACGTGGTGGGAGTGTCATCGTGCCGGCCTTCGCCGTGGAGCGTACCCAGAAGTTCCTCTTCTTATTGAAGGAGCTCATGGAATCAGGACAAATCCCTAAAATTCCCATTTATTGCGACAGCCCCATGGCCATCAAAGCGGTGGAAATCTATCTGAAATATTCGCAGGAATACAGCGACGACGCGCGCACCCTGATCCAAAAATATGGTTCGCCGCTGGACTGGCCAGGCAACACGTTTGCGTCGACGCCGGAAGAATCGAAGAAAATCAACGCATCGCACTTTCCCTCTATCATCATTTCCTCCAGCGGAATGGCGACGGGAGGCCGCATCCTGCATCACTTGGCGCAGCGACTGCCCGATCCGAAGAACACGGTCATCTTCATCGGCTTTCAATCACCGGGAACTCGGGGATTTACCATCAAAAACGGCGCACCGACCGTCAAGATCTATGGAGAGGAAGTGCCGATCCGCGCCCAGGTAGCGGCTCTGGAGCAGTTCAGCGACCATGCGGACACGCCCGAGTTGCTGGAATGGCTGAGAACGTTTTCGAGAAGGCCGGCGGTGACCTACCTGGTGCACGGCGAGCCGGCAGCCTCGTCGGAGCTGCGAGACGTCATGCAGAAAGAACTTGGCTGGAACGTTCAGGTTGCCGAGTGGATGCAGAGAGTGGACGTGACTGATTAACGAATTGTCGGATTTTCGAATTGCAGAATGAGCGAAATTCGTAAATTCTTCAATTCGACAATCCTAGGGGTTGTTTATGACCGAAGCCGAGCTGAAGAAGCATCTCGATGCTGCCGAGAAGAGCCCGAAAGAGATCGCCGCAGCGGTATCGGGTCTGCCTGACCAGGTGTTGCGTTACAAACCTGCGCCGGACAAGTGGTCCATCTTGGAGATTCTCGGCCATCTTGCGGACATGGAGATCCTCTATGCATACCGACTCCGCCAGATGTTGGCCGACAAAAAGCCGGTAATCGCCCCCATTGACCAAGATGACTGGGCACGCAACCTCGGCTACCTAGAGAGTTCACCCCCAGAATTGGTCGCGCTGTATGGTCTCAACCGCCACCACAACCTGCGCCTTCTACGGCGCCTCAAGCCAGCAGACTTGGAGAAGTCAGCCTTTCATCCGGAATACAAGCAGGATATGACGGTCGCGGCGATCGTTGAACGAATGGGCGGCCATGGCGCTAACCATTTAGCCCAAATCGAGCGGCTGAAGAAGGAAGCAGTCCGCAAGTAGCCCACGAAAAACCGAGATCCTTTGCTGCGCTCAGGATGACGTCGCCTGATATGCGTTGGTGAAACGGACCAGCGCGTCCAGTTTCCCCGCGGCGCCCCCGGAGTCAATGGACTTCACCGCCGGCGGCAGCGCTTCGGCCAGATGATCCGCTCTGCCCGCTGCCACTAGCGCTGCCGCGGCATTCAGTAGAACAATATCCCGCCGCGCGGAGCGCTTCCCGCCCAGCAGCTCCCGAATAATGGCGGCATTCGCCGCAGCGTCTCCGCCGGAGATCTCTTGGATCGTTGCCCGTTTGAATCCAAACTCTTCGGGCGTGACTTCATAGGAGCGCACGGTTCCCTCACGCACCTCGGCCACGCGAGTCGAGGTAGTCACCGTGATTTCGTCCAGCCCATCATTGCCATGCACGACCAGCGCCCGGTGCAGCCCCAACATGCTGAGTGCCTCAGCCAAGGTTTCGACCAGTTCTGCCGAATAGACCCCAACTACCTGGGCAGAAGCCTGCGCCGGATTGGTGAGCGGCCCCAGTAGATTGAACACTGTGCGCAAGCGAAGTTCGCGCCGTGCCGGTTGCACATACTTCATTGCCGAATGCATGGCGGGAGCAAACAGGAACGCGATACCCACTTCATCCAAACAGGCCGCCAGGCGAGCTGGCGGCAAGCTGATGTTCACCCCCAAGGCTTCCATGACGTCCGCCGAGCCACATTGCGAAGTCACACTGCGATTTCCGTGCTTGGCCACGCGGACGCCAGTGCCCGCGACCACAAGGGCGGTGGCCGTTGAAATGTTGAATGTCCCGCTGGCGTCCCCGCCGGTTCCGCAAGTGTCGACCAGGGCGTCGCGTTCTGTCCCGCTGACGTCGACCGCAGAATTGCATCGCACCGGGAGAGGAGCAGCAGCCTGGCGGATGGCCTCGGCGAATCCGACAATCTCCTCCACCGTTTCGCCCTTCATATGCAGGCCGACGAGCAGGGCCGCGATCTGCGCATCCGTACACTCCCCCGCCAAAACTTCCGACATCACCTGGCGCGCCTCTTCGCGCGAAAGCGACTGGCGGTGATTAGCGATGCGGTGCAGGACGTCGGCGATCATGGAAGCCCTCAAGGGTAGCATCTCCGGCCAGGTCGGCGTCACCGGGCATGGTGACGGTCATCGTTTGCCGTAGGTTGAGGTGTTCTATAGAATCAGGAGTTTGCTGCCCACAATCCTAAGCCGTAAGCATGCGCCTGTCCGAGATAATGACTAGGAATCTTTATGAAAATTCACGAATATCAAGCTAAGGGAATCTTAAAGAAGTACGGCGTGGCAGTGCCTCGCGGTGAAATGGCTACCTCGCGCGAAGAAGCGGAAGCCGTCGCCAAGAACCTGTTCGCCGCCGGAGCTGCCGGCGTAGTCGTAAAGGCGCAGATTCATGCTGGAGGTCGTGGCAAGGGTGGCGGCGTGAAGATCGCCAAGTCGATGAACGAAGCAGGCGAGATTGCGGCCAAGATGCTGGGCATGAAGCTGGTGACGCATCAAACCGGCCCCGAGGGCCGGATCGTTCGCCGTTTGCTGATCGAAGAAACCGTTGCTATCGAAAAAGAGCTTTATCTTGGCATTCTCGTGGATCGCGCCGAGGCCAAGCCGGTGTTCATGGCGTCGGCAGCCGGCGGCATGGAAATCGAGCAAGTTGCAGCCGAGAATCCCGATGCCATTCTGAAACAACATGTCGATCCCGGCATGGGCCTGGAACCCTTCCAGGCTCGCAAGATTGCATTTCAGTTAGGATTGAAGCCGCAACAGATCAACCCGGCAGTCCAGTTCCTGACTGGCCTGTATCGTGCATTCCTCGATACCGATGCTTCTCTGGTGGAAATTAATCCTTTCATCACCTGCACGGATGGACGCCTGTTTGCGCTGGATGCCAAGATCAACTTCGATGACAACGCGCTTTTCCGCCATCCTGACATTCGCGATCTGCGCGACATCACCGAAGAAGACGCCCTGGAGGTGGAGGCTTCGAAGTACAGCCTGAACTACATCAAGCTGGACGGCAACGTCGGCTGCATGGTGAACGGTGCTGGCCTAGCCATGGCTACCATGGACATCATCAAGTACGCCGGGGGAATGCCAGCGAATTTCCTGGACGTGGGCGGCGGGGCCAGTTCCGAGCAGGTCACGCACGCCTTCGAGATCTTGCTCAGCGATAAGAATGTGAAGGCAGTCCTCATTAATATTTTTGGCGGTATCCTCCGGGTCGACACTCTGGCGACCGGCGTCGTCGAAGCAGCAAAGAAGACGAACATTCAGTTGCCCATAGTGCTGCGGCTCGAAGGCACGAACGTCGAGGCTGGACGCGAAATCCTGAAGCAGTCAGGATTAAATTTCACTGTCGCCGAAACCATGAAAGACGCCGCCGAGAAAGTAGTGGCGGCGGCCAGGGCCTAATTTTCAGGTAGAGACGCGGCTTGCCGCGTCTTGATTCCTATCGAATCAAAGCGCGATTTTCAAAGAGAGTACTTATGGCAATTCTGGCTGATAAGAACACACGATTGATTGTGCAGGGCCTGACCGGGCGGGAAGGCACGTTCCACGCCAAGGCTTGCGCCGACTACGGAACCAAAGTCGTCGGCGGGGTCACTCCCGGTAAAGGGGGAACGACGCACGAGGGCTGGCCCATCTTCAATGGCGTCCAAGAAGCGGTGGACAAGACCGGCTCCAACGCCAGCGTCATTTTTGTTCCGCCCCCCTTTGCTGCCGACGCCATCATGGAAGCGGCCGACGCCGAAATTGAACTCATCGTGTGCATTACCGAAGGCATTCCCACCCTCGACATGGTGCGCGCTTGGGAGTTCCTGCAAAACCGGCGTTCGCGCCTGATCGGACCGAACTGTCCCGGGATCATCTCTCCGGGGAAGTGCAAGATCGGCATCATGCCCGGACACATCCACCGCGAAGGCCCGGTGGGGATCGTCTCACGCTCAGGCACGCTGACCTATGAAGCGGTATACCAGTTGACAACGCGTGGCATCGGTCAGTCGACCGCCATCGGCATCGGAGGCGATCCAATCATCGGAACCAACTTTGTAGACGTGCTGGATTTATTCAATCGGGATCACCAAACCGAAGTGGTGGTCATGATCGGAGAAATCGGAGGTAACGCAGAGGAGACTGCGGCCGACTACATCAAGTCTCATATGAAAAAACCGGTCGTCGGCTTCATCGCCGGACAGACCGCCCCTCCGGGCCGCCGCATGGGACATGCCGGCGCCATCATCTCGGGAGGAAAGGGCACCGCCGCGGAAAAGATTAAGGCTATGGAAGCGGCAGGAATTCGCGTAGCAAAGACGCCAGCGGTTATTGGCGAGACTGCTATTGCCGCCATGGGCGTGGCCGCGAGAGTCTGATCGATGTGGCGCGGACACTCGCGTCCGCGGCTTCTACGAACAGCCAATGACTGACGACCAAGGACGAAAGCTAGAATGAAGACCCTGCAACGCACTCTTACTATTGTTAAGCCGGACGCGGTCCGCAAGAACGCAGTCGGAGACATCATTGAGCAGTTCGAGAAAAATAACTTCCGCATTCTTGCCATGAAGATGCTGGAAATTAACAAACACCAGGCTGAGCAGTTCTATGCCGTACATGCGAGCCGGTCTTTCTATCACTCGCTGACCGAATTCATGTCCAGCGGTCCGATCGTCGTTCTGGCGCTGGAAAAGGAAAACGCCATCGCCGACCTGCGGGAGTTGATGGGGGCCACCAATCCTGCTAACGCCAAGGAAGGCACGATCCGCAAAAAATGGGGAAGCAGCATCGAGCATAATGCGATTCACGGCTCCGATGCCGATGATACCGCGCGCTTCGAGCTGAGCTACTTCTTCGCCGGTTACGAATTGGCAAAGTGAGTTTTCGGTCTTTAGAACTGGCCGCTAACCACTGACCACTGAGAATGACAACGGAGACCTATTTTTTATGCCGATGGTCCAAATAACTATGCTCGAAGGCCGCACGGCGGAGCAGAAACGCAAACTGGCCAAGCGCATTACCGACGTCTTGGTAGAAGACGCCGCCGCCCGGCGCGAGGCCATCGTCATTGCCTTTCATGATGTGGCTAAAGAGAGTTACGCGTCAGGCGGAGTGCTGATGGCGGATAAAGGCAAATGACTTTGTGTGGCCCGCCCACATAAACTATCCCAGCGGCTCATACAGCTGCCCTTCCACCCGGTCCGCGATCTTGGGCAATTCCTTGCGGGCAAACTGCAGAAAATGAGCGGTGGCGCGATGCGCTTCGAGCGCGGCGTCGTCCTTGTACTGTTCGTAAATAAAGAAGCGCCGAGGTTCGGTTTTATGGCGATGCACCTGGAACATGACGCAGCCGGGTTCCTTGCGCGACTCTTCTGTCAGCTTGGTAAACAACTTGGCCACTTCTGCTTCGTTTCCTAGCTTTGCCATCCAGGTCACGGCCAAGACAACCATTGCTCCGTTCGCTCCTTAATTAGCTCGAGCCTGCGCTCTGCTCCTCTGGCGCGCGGCTACTTTTAATTCAGCCGCGAATTCATCGACGAAGATAGTCTGATCGCGGTCCGGGCCAGTGGAGACCATGCCGACTCTCGCGCCGGTCTCTTTCTCAACGAACTTCAGATATTCACGCGCGGGCTTGGGTAATTTTTCCAGCTTCGTGATGCCTTGCGTGGAAGTCTGCCAGCCGGGCATCTTCTCATAAATAGGCTGAATCTTTCCGTACCCGCTATCTTGCGCGGGAATCTCCACCGTTTTCTTGCCATTAATTTTGTAGCCGACGCAGACCGGAATCTCCGCTAACTCGTCGAGCACATCCAGCTTGGTGACGACCAGCCAGAAAATTCCGTTAATCATGACAGCGTAGCGCAGCAGTGGCAAGTCGAGCCATCCGCAACGCCGCGGACGTCCGGTCACAGCTCCGAATTCGTTGCCGCGGGCTCGCAGCTGATCGCCCATTTTGTCGCGAGCTTCACTGGGAAACGGCCCTTCCCCGACCCGCGTGCAGTAAGCCTTGCTGACGCCAATAACAGTGTCGATCGCCGTAGGCGCGACCCCGGTGCCGGTCACCGCACCACCCGAGGTTGCGCTGGATGAGGTCACAAATGGGTAGGTGCCATGGTCGATATCGAGCATAGTGCCCTGCGCTCCTTCGAACATCACTGACTCGCCGCTCATCAGTGCTTTGTTCAGCAGCACAGCCGTGTCGCACACGAAAGGCTTGATCTGCTCAGAAGCTTTCGCGTATTCCGCGTACATCTTGTCCGCATCGAGCGGCTCAGAGTTGAACAAAGCGTGCGCAATCATGTTCTTTTCGCGGCACGCATTCTCGATGTGGGTCTTGAGTAGTTTGAGATCGAGCAGGTCGGACACGCGTAACCCGCTCCGCCCCATCTTGTCTTCGTAAGCCGGACCAATACCTCGTGAGGTAGTGCCGATTTTTACGCGGCCGGGAGCATTTTCAGCCGCCAATTCGATCATCCGGTGATAAGGCAGAATGACGTGAGCCCGATTGCTGACGAACAGGTTGCCATCAATCGGAATACCGGCAGCTCGCAGGTTCCCGACCTCCTTCAGCAATGCCATGGGATCGAGCACAACGCCATTGCCAATCACACCCCGGCAGCCCGGCCGCAGCACGCCCGAAGGCACCAACTGCAAAATGAACTTCTTTCCATCAATGATGACGGTATGGCCGGCATTGTGTCCGCCGGCATAACGGGCAACCACTGGGAAGCTTTCCGAGAGTACATCGACAATCTTGCCCTTGCCCTCGTCGCCCCATTGCGCGCCTACGATGACCGCAGTCTTACCTCGTTTCAAAGCCAACTCCGTGGGAAAATTGGCGGCCGCCACGGCCGCATTGCGGGATCGCACACACTCCTTGCCCGCGGCCGAAAACTGCGAAATGACTGGGATAAATGCGGGAACGGGTGTACGAGACATCATATCGTGAGGCGGTGCGAACGGGCAATCGGTCGGCAGTCCCGGCTCGTCAGTGGTTGGCCAGTGTCATCCAAGCCGAGGGGGCTGACCACTGGCGACCTGCGACGATAGACTGTTCTGTCATGCCGGAGCTTCCCGAAGTCGAAACCATTGCGCGCGGTCTAGCCAAGCGTGTGACAGGAGACGTGATCGAGTCGGTGTGGCTGGGATCGAAGCCGGAGCCTCTGAAATCGCCCGCCCGAGTGATAGCTGCGACTCTTGAAAATGCACGCATCGCTGCCGTGCAACGGATGGGGAAGCACATCGTATTTGACCTCGACCGTAAGAGGCGCCTCGCCAAGTGGCGGCGCGGGTCTCTAACCCGCGCTGGGCGAGTCGGAGACCCGCCTCCACACAACTCTTCACTACGCCACGCACAATGGATTGTTCACCTCGGTATGACCGGGAAATTGCTGGTCTGTCCTGCTGATGCTGACGTCGAGAAGCACACCCATGCCATTCTGAAGCTGGCCTCCGGAAGGGAACTGCGTTTCGTGGATCCGCGTCGCTTCGGCCGGCTCAGCGTCTCTCAAAATGGCGACTTCGAAGCTGCCGGCTCGGAGCCACTCGAGCTGGAATTGGAGAAATTTGTAACCCTATTCCAGGGCCGGAAGACCCCCATCAAGAGCGCCCTGCTCAATCAAAACCTGTTACGCGGGGTGGGCAATATCTATGCCGACGAGTCTCTGTTCCGAGCCGGGATCCGCCCACGCCGACGGGCCGCCACTCTGACCCGTGAACAGCTGAGGAAGCTTTATCTATCGGTGCAGGAAGTCCTCAAGGAAGCCATCTCGCTTGGCGGATCCTCGATATCGGACTACGTTGATGCTGACGGAGCGGAAGGTTTCTTTCAGTTGCAGCATCGCGTTTATGGACGCGAGGGAGAGCCCTGCCTGGTCTGCAAAACGCCTATCAAGCGCATCGTAATTGCCGGCAGAAGCAGCCATTACTGCCCGAAATGCCAGAAGTAAATTTCTGATTGTCGGTTGCTGATTGGAACGCGGGGCAGCGGTTTTTCAATCAACAATCGAAAATCGACAATCAACATTTCAAAAATTCCGGTGTGTTACATTAAATCCTTTCACTATGCCTGACTTTTCCATTGGTGTGGACCTTGGCGGGACAAATCTGCGCATTGCCGCGGTGGACCAAAAGGGCCGCCTGATTGAAAAAGTCACGCTCGGCACCAAGGTCGCACTCGGCCGCAGCCGTGTGGTCGACGACATGTGCGATGCCGTACTCCGCATGTTCGACAAATACCATAACGGTTCCAATCTTTTAGGAATTGGCATCGGCGTGCCCGGCATCATCGACATGGAAACCGGCATGGTGCGCGAGTCGCCTAATCTCCCTGGTTGGTCCGATTACCCCGTGCGTGCCGAAATCGAGAGCCGGCTGGGAACGCGCGTCCTCCTTGAAAACGATGCCAACGCCGCTGCCTTTGGCGAGAAATGGTTGGGAGCGGGAAAGCACGTAGACGACATGGCCATGCTGACTTTAGGCACAGGCGTGGGCGGCGGTCTCGTGCTTGGCGGACGCGTGTGGCACGGCATGAATGGGATGGCCGGCGAGTTCGGCCACATTACCGTAGAACCTAAGGGAGCCCGCTGCGGCTGTGGGAATCTTGGCTGTGTCGAGGCCTATGCCTCAGCCACGGCAGTGATGCGCATGGCGCGCGAGGCGATTGCTGCCGGACCGGCGTCCGCCTTAGCCAAAGCCTCCGGTTCCGATCCGGAGTTCAGCGCCAAGGTTGTGTACAACTTGGCGATTGAGGGTGACGAAGAGGCCCGCAGGATTTTCCGCTGCGTGGGACGCGCTCTTGGCATTGTCCTCTCCGCCATGGTGAATTCGCTGAATCTGCCGATGTACGTAATAGGCGGAGGCGTTTCTAGCGCTTGGGAGGCCTTCGCGCCCACTATTTTCGAAGAACTGCGGCAGCGCTGTATGGTCTACGCCGCCACTGCCCCTCCCAGCCAGGCGACGGGAGAGCAAGGCGCCTCCGCCCACGTCGAAGCCAAGACTAGCAAGAAAACCATCATCACCCGCTCGTTGCTGGGCACCGACGCCGGCTTGTTCGGAGCGGCCCACCTGCCCATGGTGAACAACGGCAGCTAGCCATATTCATCGCTGTCATCCTGAGGTGTGGGGACGGGTCTTTGACCCGTCCAGGCGGGTCGGAGACCCGCCCCCACCCGAGTCACCGATGGCTCGGCGCCCGTTCCATCACCTTCCTGAACACCGCCAGAAATGTCTCGTTCTGCTCCGGCGTGCCAACGGTCACTCGGATTCCCGTCGGTGCTCCCCATCCTCCGAGCGCCCGAATGGTGACTCCCTCCGCCTGCATACGCTTAGCAAATTCGCTGGCATTTTGTCCCAGGTCGCAGTAAACGAAATTAGCCCAGGTTGGAACCACCCCGTAACCGAGTTGCGAGAGTTCTTTCGCCAACAACTCCGCGCCCTCTGCGTTGTTCTCCACCGCTCTTTCAATGTGCGCCTCGTCGTCCAGCGCCGCTAAAGCCCCCGCCTGGGCCGGAACGGAAACCGAAAAAGTCGTCCGCATGCGGCCGAAGCTAGCGATCAGGTCAGCCGGACCAAATCCGTACCCGACCCGCACTCCCGCCAAGCCATGCGCTTTGGAAAAAGTGCGTAGCACCACGACCTTGCGTCCTTCTCGGACATACTCGAGTGAGTGCGAATACTCAATTCCTCGCCGCGCCGCGAAGTACTGAGCAAACTCGTAGTAGGCCTCATCGACGATCACAATGACATCTTCGGGAACTTTTGCCAGAAATTGGTCGAGCGCTGCCGCATCAAACAGAGTGCCCGTAGGATTATTAGGATTTGCCAGAAACACGAGGCGAGTTTCGGGAGTGATCGCAGCCGCGATGGCATCGAGATCGAAACCATGTTCCTTCGTCGGCACCTCGATGATTTGCGCTCCCGCCGCCTTCGTTGCAGTCCGATAGACGATGAAAGACCGCTGGCTGGTCATGGCCTTCAGTCCCGGTCTTAGCAACGCGCGGCACATGATGCCGAGCAGCGAACTCAGTCCGGCCGCGACGAGAACCTGATCCGGTGCTACCCGAAATCGCTCTGCCAGCTTCTGCCGAAGTTCACGTGCGTCGTTGTCCGGGTAGAGATGGCATTCAGTGATGGCCGCCTGCATAGCCTGAACCGCCTTCGGCGAGGGACCGAAAGGATTTTCATTGGAGGCCATACCTATCGAATCCACGCGCTTCTCCCCTGCTCGCCGAATTGCCAGCCTGAGCGGAACCCGGTTCGTCACTCGCGAAGGACCAGGTGGAATCGAAGGATCCCTATGAAGCCCGTGCCGCGGCACTGCTCAAGGCATTCTCTTGACCGCGGCCCTCAGCCGGGCGACTTCCTGCGGCTTCAGTTGCCGGTATCTTCCCGGAGGCACATCCAGTTCCAGCGGTCCGTAGCGTACACGCCTAATCTTTTCCACGTGATGCCCGACCTGCTCGAACATGCGCCGGATCTGCCGGTTGCGTCCTTCAGTCAGCGTAACCTCGTACCAGGGATTGGCAGCGTCTTTGATAACCCGTATCTTCGCCGGAGCAGTCTTCACCCGACGACCCTCCTCCGCAGGAATGGAGACTCCGGAACGGAGCTTGGCGATCTCCTCTTCAGCAGGTTTACCACTGACTTTCACCAGGTATGTCTTGGGAACGTGGGATGCCGCCTTCATGAGCCGCTGGGCCAGTCCACCGTCATTCGTAAAGAGCAGCAAACCTTCGCTGCCATAGTCCAGGCGGCCCACGGGGTAAACCCGCCCTTTCACGCCGGCCAGCAGGTTCATCACTGTCGGACGCCCCTCGGGATCGCTGACCGTCGTGACAAATCCCTTAGGCTTGTTCAGCAGAAGGTAAACAGGTCGCTCCGGCCCGCGCAGCAGCTTCCCGTTCACCCGAATGTGGTCTCTCTCGGGATCCGCTTTGGTCCCCAACTCGGTGACTGTTTGCCCATTCACCGCCACCCGCCCCGTACTGATAAGTTCCTCAGCCTTGCGGCGCGAGGCCACCCCTGCGGCGGCAATAATCTTTTGCAGGCGTTCCGTCGCCATAAAAAAAGGTTAGCAGATTGGGTTCGGTTACGTTCGTAATCTTTAGCCTGCTTACCGGTGGCTATATCGTCTTAGGAGCGGAAATCCATGTCACTGAATTGATGGCACTTTCCCGTAAGAGCCCCGATAGACTCCGGGCTGAAACTAGAGTTTGGACAAACTGCAAAAAGACTCAAGGATGGCAGCATGAAAAAGCTTCTCGTTGTGATGGGTGTGATCTTGGCAGCCGCATCGGTTTGGGCTCAGCAGGATACTACTCAGGTTGAGCCGATGGATGAGACGCCAATCTTCCGGGTCAACGTGGTCTCGCGCAGCACTAAGGCCGTGAACTACCGCCATCGTGGCGGCTCGACCGTGGTCGATTTCAAAGGAACCAGCCTCATGCCCCAGGCGGGAGGTAAAGCGAAGGTCGACAGCAAACAGGGGCGGCTGGAAATCAACGCCGAGTTTACCCACCTCGAGCCAGCCAGCAAGTTTGGCACCGAGTACCTGACCCATGTGCTCTGGGCCATTACCCCCGAAGGCCGTCCGGTAAACCTGGGCGAGGTCCTGCTCGACCAGGAGGGACGTGCCGAGCTGCATGTTACCAGCGACCTGCAGGCCTTCGGCCTGATTGTCACCGCGGAGCCCTATTTTGCGGTTACCCGGCCCAGCAACCTTGTGGTTGAGGAGAACATCATCCGCCAGCAGACCAAGGGATGGGAAGAATCAATCGACGCGAAGTTCGACATGCTGGAAGGCGGACAGTACACCATCGATGTCAAAGCGCAGCAGCTGCCCTCGGCGACAGCCTCCCCCAAAACCCCGCTGGATCTGCTGGAGGCGCGTAATGCGGTTGCCATCGCCAAGGCGGCTGGCGCAGGGCAGTACGCGGCCGACAGTCTCGCCAAGGCCGAAGATTTTCTGGCTCGGGCTGAAGATTACCTCCGCCGCAAACAGGGTAGAACGCCCATCGGAACTGTATCGCGTGGCGCTACCCAGATGGCGGAAGATGCCCGTGTGCTGACCCTCCAGAAGAAGCAGGCCGAAAAAGTCGCAGCCGAAAAGCGCGCCATGCAGGAGCGCGAAGAGAAGGCCAGGGCAGAAGCTCAGGCGGCTGCCGAACGGGAAGCCCAGGCCAAAGCTCAGGCTGAGGAAGATGCGCGCAGGCGTCAGCAGGCCGAAGCCGACCGTGCCGCCGCCGAACAGGCCAAAGCCGAAGCCGAGCGCATGAAGGCTGAGGCCGACGCCGCCCGCGCGGCAGCTTTGCTCGAACAGCAGAAAGCCCAAATTGAGGCCGAAAAGGCGCGCCTAGCGGCCGAGCAGGCCGAACGTCAGAAAGAAGAGGCCATCCGTCAGAAAGAAGAGATGCGCGCCCGCCTGCTCAACCAACTTAACCAGGTGCTCGAGACTAAAGACACGATACGCGGACTGGTGGTCAGCATGCCCGACGTTCTCTTCGACACCGGCCAGTACACCTTGAAGCCTGCCGCCCGCGAACGCCTGGCACGCGTTGCCGGCATTGTCGTTGCTTATCCTGAACTAAAGTTTGAAATCGAAGGGCACGCGGACAGCATCGGTACCGACGACTTCAACCAATCGCTTTCCGAGAAGCGTGCCGCAACGGTGCGGGATTATCTGATGGATTCGGGAGTCTCAATCAACAACGTAATTGCCCGCGGTTTCGGCAAGACTCGTCCGATTGCTGATAACTCGTCGCCCGCAGGCCGTAAGCTGAACCGGCGCGTCGAAATGATTGTGTCCGGGGACGTAATCGGAACCAAGATCGGCTCGGACGCGGAGGCTGATGGAACCAAGATCATACCGCCGCAGCCGACGCCCGCCAGCGTGCCGTTGCCTCGTTAAAGTCTCGAACGATCGGGGATGGTACCTAGCTGACGTTCTCCAGAGCCAAGGCCATTCCCATCCCACCACTCACACAGAGAGTAGCCACGCCCCGGTGCGCTTTCCGCTTCAGCATTTCGTGCAGCAGCGTGACGGTGATGCGCGTGCCAGTGCAGCCGATCGGATGGCCCAGGGCAATGGCCCCGCCATTCACATTGAGCTTGCTTGGATCCAGGTGAAGCTCACGATCGCAGGCCAGAACCTGGGCAGCAAAGGCCTCGTTCAGTTCAATCAAATCAAAGTCACTGGGCTTGAGGCTATGCTTCTGCTCGAGTTTCCGCAGGGCCGGCACCGGACCGATACCCATGGTTCGAGGATCGACTCCAGCAGACGTTACCCCCACGATTCGGACCAGCGGCATTAGCTCGTTCTTCTTAACAAAGTCTTCGCTGGCTATCACCAGGGCTGCTGCGCCGTCTGTGATGCCGGAAGAGTTTGCCGCGGTGACCGTGCCGGTCTTCGAAAACACCGGCGGCAACTTCGCCATGTTCTCCATGGTTGCCCCGATAAAAGGATGCTCGTCACGGGAAAACACAGTGCTGCCCTTCTTGCCCTCAATTGTCACCGGCACAATCTCTTCCTTGAACCGTTCTGAACTGATAGCCTTCGCCGCGCGGGTCTGCGAACACAGTCCATACTGGTCCTGCTCCTCGCGCGAAATTTTGTACTGCTGTGCGAGAATCTCAGCCGTCTCCCCCATCACCATCTTGGCCATCGGGCAGAAGAACCCGTCGCGGTACATGCCATCGACCAGTTCCTGGTTGCCCATCCGATAACCCCAGCGCGCTCCATCCAGATAGTAGGGAAGCCGCGACATGGATTCCGTTCCCCCTGCCAACACGCAATCAAGGTTTCCAACCGCAATCCCCTCGCAGCCCAAAGCAATTGCCTTGATCCCCGAGGCGCAGGCCATGTTTACGGTATAGGCCGGCCCTTCCTGGGGCACACCGCTGCGAATGGAAATTTGCCGCGCCGGATTGGGTCCACCACCGGCCTGGCGCGCATTACCGAAGATGGTTTCTTCGATCTGCTCAGGCCCGACTCCCGCGCGCTCCAGCGCAGCCTTGGCCGCGACAACCCCCATATCAGGAGCCGTCAGCGAGGCGAGCGACCCTCCAAATTTGCCGATTGGCGTCCGAACCGCAGAGAGAATAAAGACGTCCCGCACAGGTCACCTTCAGAAAAACGAGCAGAGAGACTTCAAGTGTAATGGAATGCCTGAATCTCTGTCGCCGCAAACGACCTGCAGAAAACGCCCGGTTTTGGGTGACGCAGCGCTTGAGCGCTGCAATAAGCACTCTATTTTTATTCGCGGCTTTAGCCGCGGAGGTCACGCTTTCGACTTTTTTCGCAGGCGAGGAAAGCCGTGCTCTCGCCTTTGTGGCCCTCGCGAATTCTTCACGATCTTTGCGATCCGGAATTTACTCGGACACGTCCGCGAGCACAGATTCTTTCTCCTCCTGCTCCGCCTCCGACTCCTGCAGCATAAAACTGAGCACTTCCTGCGGCACCGGAGCATTCCATACGGGCGCAAAGGACTGCCGGTGCAAAGGCGAAGGCCCGTGTTCGCGCAGCGCAGCGATATGGCGAGGAGTGCTGTACCCCTTATTGGAAGCGAGCCCATAGGCGGGGAAAATCGGATCCCACTCACAAACCATGCGGTCTCGTTCAACCTTAGCTAGGATGGAGGCGGCTGCGATAGAAGCGGAAAGGGCGTCACCGTGAATGATGGGGCGCTGCGGCAGTTCGCAGTCGAGCTTCAGGGCGTCGATCAGCAGATAATCGGGCAATGGCTGTAAGGCAAGCACAGCCTCCCGCATGGCTAGCCGGGATGCATGATAGATATTGATCTGGTCGATCCGGGCCGCGTCGACCGCCGCCACCGAGAATGCTATCGCGTGCTCCCGGATGCGCTCTGCCAGCACCTGCCGCCTCTCCGGCAACAGCAGTTTCGAATCGCGCAAGCCGCGAATCCGGTACTCAGGATCGAGGATCACGGCCGCCGCCACTACGGCTCCAAAAAGCGAGCCACGCCCAACTTCGTCCACTCCTGCCACCAGACGCGCGCCCAAGGCCCAGGCCTTCTTTTCATAGAGTAGGGTGCAACGCAGCCGCTTCAAAAGCCGCAGTTTGGCCGCGGACGCAGAGACAGCCTTCTTGGCAGCGGATTTGGACTTCGACGGCAAGGGAACGAGCGACTTCTTTATATTCGCCGAGCCCGTGCCCGGACGCAAGTGCGGGATCGGTATACCGCCCAAACACGGTGCTACTTGCAAACGAAGGTAACCTTTGCGCAGGGTACTGCTGGTACATGAACGTCTTCTATATACCTGCTACTCTGCTGCACAAGGCTGCGCAAAGATTGTGAGTGACAGCACCGGCAAACTCGTTGCCCCCGATCGAACGACCAAGCGCATTCACATTGCGCTTCCGATTCGTGTCACCTGCTGGGACAACGAGCATCAACCCCATCTGGAAATGGCCTGCACCTACGACATTTCCCAGCACGGCGCTCGCATCGTCGGACTCCGCTCCGCACAAAAGCCGGGCGAGATTGTCGCGGTCGAGCGTGGCCGCAACAAGACCTTCTGCCGCATCGTATGGATCGGCCAAAACAACTCGGAGCGGCATGGCCAGATCGGTCTGCAGTGCGTCGAAACTGACAAGTCCATGTGGGAATCCGAGCTGCAGGCGATGGTGGATGCCTACGAGCCTATCCTGCGCGAGAATCTCCCTTTTCGGCCGGTGCTTCTCGGCCCCGGTGGCGTTGCTGGCCGCCGGCGCACGCCCCGTTTCCCGATCGATGGCTTTGCGGAACTGCTGCGCTCCGATGGGAACAGCCTCGAAGCACCGATCAGAGACCTTGGTGAGCTAGGCTGCCTGGTAACCACACGATTCATGTTGGACCCGGGCACTAACCTGAAGGTCGTGCTGAATGTCGCTCACTCGGACCTCATGCTTCGAGGCGAAGTGCGCCATGCCGCACAGGAGGTAGGCCTCGGCATCCAGTTCCACGAAATTCGCAAGGGTGATCGCTCCGTTCTCCAGTACATCCTGCGAAAACTCGCCGAGCAGGAAGAGGAAAGGAACCGAGCGCGGCCGAAAGCCCGGGCAGCTGCGGCTTCACTCTAGGTTCCTAACCGCTCATTTCTCATTCCAGGGTTTAGGAGCCATCATTTCAATTTCTTGGAACGATTCAGAATGGGCAGCGCTAGCTCTCAGGTACTTCAGCCCCCTTGCCGGGAAACAGAGTTGGCTTTTTGGACTTAAGTAGAGGAACCGACCACGCCAGGAGCCGATATCCCAGCAGAACAGCCACCACCGCCGCGTAGCGTAAGGGTTTTGTCAGGTCGGCCTTGACCAGCCAGATGTAGTGAATCACCCCAGCCACGGCACTGACATAAATCAGCCGGTGCAGCAGGTTCCATCGCTTACCGCCCAACCGCCGAATCCACCCACTGGTGGAAGTAATCGCCAAAGGAATGAGCAGCACGAAGGCAGTAAATCCCGCAGTGATAAAGGGACGCTTGGCAACGTCCTTTACCATCTCGCGTAGGTTGAAGAACTTGTCGAGCCAGATATAAGTCGTGAAATGCAACAAGCCGTAGAAGAAGGCAAACAACCCCAACATCCGCCGTAACCGGATCAGCCAGTACTGCCTGGTCAGCCTCCGCAAGGGGGTAACCGCCAGGGTCACACACAGAAAGATCAGAGTCCAATCACCGGTGAAGTGCGTGATGAACTCGATGGGATTGGCGCCCAAGCCACCCGAGTAAGCCTTCCAGGCGAGCTGAATCAGCGGCCCCAGGCAGGCAGTGAAAATTACGACTTTGAGCCAGCGCATCATCAGAAATATCTTTTCAGATCCATTCCAGAGTACAGGCTGGCCACCTGATCTCCATAACCGTTGAACATCAACGTCGGACGTTTCAAGAATTCTCCCAGCCGCCGCTCTCGTGCCTGGCTCCAGCGCGGATGATCCACATTTGGGTTCACGTTGGAATAAAAGCCATATTCGTTCGGGGTGGCTTTGTTCCAGGTATTGATTGGCTGTCTCTCAGTAAACGCAATCTTTACGATGGCTTTCGCGCTTTTAAACCCATACTTCCACGGCACGACAATACGTAGCGGAGACCCGTCCTGATTAGGTAAAAGCTCGTCGTACATCCCGAAGCAGAGAAGCGTGAGAGGATGCATGGCTTCGTCCAGCCGCAGGCCTTCCACGTAGGGCCACTCCAGCACCCGCTCCCGTTGCCCGGGCATCTGGCCCGGGTCGTACACGGTGGTGAACTCCACGAACTTCGCTTTTCCCAGCGGCTCGACTTGCTTCAACAGAGTGCTCAAGGAAAATCCCACCCACGGCACGACGATCGACCAGCCCTCCACGCAGCGGTGACGGTAAATGCGCTCTTCCGGCGAGGCCAGCTTAATGATCGAATCCACGTCGAGAGTTTTCTTCTTGGCTACCAGGCCCTCAATCTTGACCGTCCACGGCCGCGTGCGGAAGTTCTTGGCTAGTTCCGCCGGGCCCTCCTTGTCGGTGGAGAACTCGTAATAATTGTTGTAATGAGTGACATCCTTAAAAGGCGTGATCTTCTCATCCGTGCTGAACCGGCTTTTTTGAATGCCGTCAATCTTGGTGCCCGCCAATGCCGGTTGCCACGGTGAAGCTGGTTCTTTAAGCAACCCGCCTGCAAGGGCTGTCGCCCCGGCCACCACCGCACCGCCGAGAAAGGCTCGCCGGTTTAAATAAAGTCCTTTTGGCGTGATTTCAGACGAAGGCATGTCAGCCGGCTTCTTAATCAACATGGAAGGATTCCCCAGACTGCGCTAGGACTATCTTCTTACAGATAAGACGCAACTGGACGAGAAAAGTTGCACCGCTTGCGAGGCTCGTCTTCGAGGATTCGAGATATCAAAGGGCACGCTCCGCCTGCGCCGTCTGAAAAACGTGCAAACAGCGTGCTTTAGCCCGTCTACGCCATCTCCATACGCAATACTTCGCGCACCTTGCGTGACAAGCTCTGGAGGGTGAAGGGTTTTTGAAGGAATGCTGTCCCGGGTTCGAACCCACCCTGATGAACGATTGCATCCTCGGTATATCCCGAAAGGAATAACACCCTGGTCTGGGGATGTGTCTCGGAGAGTTGCTTGGCGAGTTCTCGCCCGCTGATCCCAGGCATAACCACGTCCGTGATTAGCAGGTGGATCGGTTCCGTGTAGGTAGTCGAAATCTTCAGCGCCTCTTCTCCATTTTCGGCTTCAATGACTTTGTACCCACGAGACTCAAGTGTCTCTTTCACCAACTGCCGCACCGATTCTTCATCCTCCACCAGCAGCACGGTCTCCGTGCCGTGCATAACGCTGCTGCACGGCTTGACTGTATCGGTCGGCTGGGCAGCTTCTTCTACTCGCGGCAAGTAGATTCGAAAAGTCGTCCCCTGTCCTAGTTCGCTTTGCGCGAAGACGTAGCCTCCGCTCTGCTTCACGATGCCGTACACCGTGGATAATCCGAGGCCCGTGCCTTTTCCTTTCTCCTTGGTGGTAAAGAAGGGTTCGAAGATTCGCGACAAGGTTTCTTTGTCCATGCCGCAACCGGTGTCGCTCACCGAGAGCATGACGTAAGGGCCGGGGTTGATGTACGTATGCTCCCGCCGATAGGAGTCATCCAGGTGAACGTTGGCTGTTTGAATGATGATCTTGCCCCCATTGGGCATAGCATCTTTGGCGTTGACCACCAGGTTCATGATGACCTGTTCGATCTGTCCAGCATCGGCGCGAGTGTGGCCCACCCCGGGAGCCAGTCGTGTCGTGAGTTCGATGTTCTCGCCAATCAGAGGGCTCAGCAGGCGCTCCATATCCGAAACGATGGTGTTCAGATCCACTACCTTCAATTCCAACAGCTGCTTGCGGCTGAAGGCGAGCAGTTGCCGGGTCAAGGTAGTCGCCCGATCGGCGGCCTGTTGAATAGCCTCCGCCTTGTGATGCAGCATGTTATTGGGGTCCAGGTGTTCCAGCAAAACTTCGGTATAACCGCTGATAACCAGAAGCAGGTTGTTGAAGTCATGGGCTACGCCGCCTGCCAGCCGTCCCACGGCTTCCATCTTTTGTGCCTGCCGGAACTGGTCTTCAAGGACGCGCTTCTCGGTGACATCCTCGGCGATAACTTCCAGGAGTCCTTCCGGCTCATCTCCACTCGCAACGGCGCGGCCGCTCAGACGGACCGTAATGAAGGTTCCGTCTTTCCGTTTCCATTTGATTTCGAAGTTGTCCAGCCGCCCTGCCCGCTTGCACTCGGTCATTACACGGGCCTGTTCCTCAGGGTCGAGAAACACGTCGCTACGCGGATCTAGAGCGAGCACCTGCTCCGCCGACTGATAGCCCAGCATGCTCACCAGTGCTGGGTTTACGTCCAGGAACTTGCCTTCCAGGTTTGCCCGGTAGATGCCATACACCGCACTCTGTACCAGCGATCGGTAGCGTACCTCCGATCGCCGCAAGGCTTCTTCATTGCGCTTGTGTTCGATCGCACTCGCCAGTTGTTGCGAAACATAGGTCAGGATTTCCTTGTCCTTCTCACCATAGCGGACATTATCTGCGTAACTCTGGACTGCGACCACGCCCAAGGCGCTGTTGCTCCCCTTCAGTGGCACGCCCAGCCAATCTACGGAAGGCGCGCCAATCGGGTTCACTTCTCCCTTGCGGACCAGTTCATCGAAAATCGCCGGCGTTACTAACTGCGGCTCTCCGGTGCGCAACACGTATTCCGTCAACCCTCTCGCCAACTTGCGCGGCGCTGGCGGCACGTCTTCTTCGTCTACGAAGTAGGGAAAGCTCAGGTATTGTGTGCCCGGATCATAAAGGGCGATATAGAAGTTCCGCGCATGCATCAGTTCGCCAACAATGGTGTGAACGGCCGCGTAGAAGCCGCTCAGGTCTTCCGCTGAGCTGGTTTTTTCTGCGATGCGGTACAGCGCAGAACTCAGAGCCTCGGCACGCCTCCGCTCGGAGATATCGCGATAGATCGCGTACAGCGCTACTTGGCCGCCTCCCACACTCACTGGAGTGCCCAGAACCGACACGTCTACCAGGGACCCGTCTTTCCGCCTTCGCCGGGTTTCCAGGTTCACCTTGCGTCCTGAGGCCAAGGTCTTTGCCATTGCGTTCGCCTCGGCACGCCGATCGGGTGGAACGATCAGGGACTCGATTTTCTGGCCCAGAGCTTCCGCAGCCGTATAGCCGAACATGCGCGTAAATTCGCTGTTGATTCGCACCACACGGTGATTTGTGTCCAGAAGAGTGATAGCCTCCGGCGCGCCTTCCACCAGCTGCTCCAGATGCGCGCGCTGGATCTCAGGGCTGTCTTCCGCCCCCTTTTGCTCGAAGGGTTCTTGGGTTGGGTTTGCTTCCGTGTCGGCGTGAGATAAGGACGGAGGCGCCCCGCTTTCCAATGCCGCCTTGAGGAACCTGGCGCGCAAAACGGCGGCATGCTGAGCGGTCTGGGTGATCTTGCCACCCATCGGGAAGTCCTCCGGAATCGGCTCTCTACGCGATGTTAGCTGCCGTTTTCCACAGCCGAAAGGTTACCGAGGTAATTGCTTTCACGGCATTCCCTTGTTGAAATGTCGCCATTCGGAAGCCAGCATCAGCCCGCAGCTGGGCGATGGATCGCGCGTGCAGGGCGAATGTGCGTGCGTGAGAATCGATTTCCGCGCTGGAGGTATGGACGCAAGCGCCAGAAACAACCCCGAAGAGCCTGCCCGGAGCGAAGTCGAAGGGGGTGTCGCGAAAATAGTTCAGCGCCTCGGCGCTGGGATCAAGTGGAAAACGGGAACAAGTCGGGGAGGGACGACACAAGTTCCCACCCACACACTAATGCTCAAACCAGGTTATCATCAAGGTTTTGAAGTAATTACGTGCTGAGCGGGAGGATGCTGCAGGCCCGCCGGAGGGCTTCCTTCTGCGCCGCATCCATGGCCAGGAATTCAAGTCCGTATTGAAACCCATCCTTGTAACGCACGATAGCCCGCAGCTTGGTCGGTTGACGGCTGAGCGGCAGAGTGAACTCCAAGCCCACAACTTCCCCAAGTTCCAGGCCTCCCGTCAGGGTTCCCCCGATACCTTCCTGACCGATCATTGTGGACCTTCCCCAGACTGTGCTGTTCACGCCGGCGCGGAACACGTGCACCACTATGCGAACATCCAGCTGGTACCGCGGGAAGCGTCGCATGGAGCGCGAAGATCTTTTGGGCGCTGGGGCGTTCATGTTTCGTCTCTCTAGCTAGCTCCCGTCATCGGAACACAGCCTAATTCCCGTGCAGAGGATATCCAGGTTCAAAGGGATTTTTCCCGCCAACCTTGAGTACGGTAACGCCACTCGTAATGGAGTACACATCCACTAGACCGACAGCCCCGGGGATCGACTCCACCTTCCGAACCAGGTCCTGCTCCGACGAGGCGACCACAATCGCCGGATGGTTCGCTCTGCCATGGTTGGCCGAAGCGATGAGTGCTCTAATTTCGCCCGGCTTCTGCTCGTAAACCTTCTGCAAGACAATTTTCATCTCGCTAGCTTCCGGGTCGAGGATAACGATTGTGACCGGCTTGCCGTCGGACCAGCGGTTCAACTGCCCCCTGCAAGCCTTTGCCAGGTCCGCCATCGTGATCGATTGCAGACCGTTTCCCTTATTCGAAATCAGGGCGACATCCTTCGCTTCAGCGAACGAACCTCCGCCGACCGACAACAATGCGCACATCAGGATAAGACGACAACCGAACACACTTCTCTCCGGCCAGCTAACTCTGGCGCTACCGATTGTCTCCTACATCCCTACGGTGCCTCAACGGCAAGGAAGGCCATGTACCATCAGTGTCCGTTATCGCAGGAGTTGTGGATCAGAACTGAAACATAAAGATCCGCCGCATCTGGGTCAACTTGCGGCTCTGCACGCGAGATCCTCCGCGGCCAGAGGCCGCTTCAGGACGGCGCTATGCTGTGGGTCTTCTGAATCAACCGGCAAGAATCAACGATGAAATCCGCGCATCTGTAGTTAAAATACGCATTCGCCTGGGGGGAACCTATGTTCTGCAACCAATGCGGCGGACCGCTACAACCGGATTATCGTGTCTGTCCGAAATGCGGAAATGTCATCCAGGGAACCGTGGCTGTCCCTCAGCAGGGACGAGTCGCGCGCCACCTGCAGATCCTGGCGACCCTCTGGATCATCGTTGGCTGTCTCTGGCTAATACCGGCAGTGGGCATGCTGGTCCTGGGCAGCGTAGCCCATCTGTTCATTCCCATGGGGGAAAGCATGGCACGCACGCTCGGTCCCTTCGTATTACATGTAATGGGAGGTATTTTCTTGCTGGTAGCGGCGGGCGCCTTCTGTGTTGCCTGGGGTCTGTTCCAACGGCGTCCCTGGGCCCGTACCGTGACCCTGGTTTTGGGATTCCTGGCGCTTTTCCATCCACCGTTCGCGACTGCCCTCGGCATCTACACCCTCTGGGTACTCCTGCCGGAATCCTCTCAACGAGAGTACGCCAGCATGGCCCAACAGCCCTGAACCCGAAGCTAATGGGGTATTTTTCGTACTGACCACTAACCACTACTTATACTGCGCCACCGACAGCACATTCCCATCCGGATCCTTGAGCCACGCGACCTTGTCTCCGCCGGGCGCCGTCCAGATTCCCAATTCCTGATCCTGAATGAAAGGATACTTTTCAAAAGCCACACCCCGTTCGCTAAGCCACCTGACCACGGCCTGGATATCTTCTACTTCCCAGCCTAGAACGGTGTATTGGGCGGGAACGAAGTTTGCGCCTTTCGCAATGCGAATTGTGTTTTGCCCGGCCATCATCACCAGTGCGAATTGGTCATCGCTGACAAACTGGAATCCCAGTTTGCCCTCGTAGAAGGCTCTGGCTTGTTTAGAGTCCTTGGTGGGAACGAAACCAACCATTTTGCCCGACGTTAACATTCACCCTCCCTGCGACTGTGCTCTTCCCAGCCTCCGATAGCAACCCAATGACAATGAGACAATATCCAAAGAAGCCGAAAGATGAAACTTCCCCCCATGTCCCTGCCGAAGTTCGCAGTCTTACTTCTGTGTGCATGCCCGACGTTTAGCCCAGCCTTCGCGCAGACCACCCCTTCGGCGCCTCACCTAACTTCTCACCCTGCGCAAACCCTGGCTGTCGCGGTTGCTGATGAGAACGGCGTCGCGGTTTCCTCCGCGCGGGTTTCGGTGCAACCTTCTCCTGTGGCCGCGTGGGTCTGGTGCGTGACTGATTTCGCAGGCCGCTGTTTCTTCCGCGGGCTTGCTCCTGGCAGCTACCAACTGAGCGTGCAGAAGCAGGGTTTTTATGCCGTGACCGGACAAAGTGTTGAAGTAGGCCAGGTGCCGACCCTGGATGTAAAACTGTTTCACGTCCAGGAAATTCATGAGGTCGTGAATGTGGTGGAATCGCCGCCCGGCATCGATCCCGCGCAGACCGCATCCAGCGAGCAGTTGACGAATTTGGATGTCGTCAACATTCCTTACCCGGCGACCCACGACTATCGCAACATCCTCAATTTCGTTCCGGGCGTGGTGCGTGATAATGGAGGGCAGCCCCACATTGCGGGTGCCCAGACCTACCAGACGCTGACTCTATTCGATGGCTTCAACCTCACCCAGCCGGCAAATGGCCTGCTGCTCCTGCGCGTCAGCACCGACGCCATTCGCTCCATTAATACCGAGGACAGTCGCATTTCAGCGGAGAAGGGCAAGGGCTCAGGCGGCGTACTGAGCATCAACACCGGTATCGGCGACGATCACTTCCGTTTCACGGCAACCAATTTCCTTCCCTCGGCCCAATTCAAGAAGGGGCTGCACTTCAACAATGTTATCCCGCGCGTCACATTTTCCGGGCCCATCCGTAAAGGAAGAATCTGGTTCTTTGAAGGTATCGACGGCGAATACCAGAACATCATTATTCCCGAGCTGCCGAATGGCGCGGATAACGATCATTTCTGGCGAGTCGGCAATATTGCCAAACTCCAGGTCAACCTCGCCGCCGGAAACATTCTGACTGCCAGCTACCTGCTGAATTACCAGCGCGACCAATATCCGGGCATCTCGATCTTTACTCCTCCCTCTGCTACGGCCAGGGACACCGAGTCAGGCCACTTCGCGATGGCCAAAGACCAAATCTATTTTTCCAGCGGGCAGCTATTGGAATTCGGTTTCAACTTCGATCAGTATGCGTCGGAGATCCAGCCCCGAGGCTCTGAGCCGTACAGGTTCAGCGACCGCGGAGTACAAGGCAGCTATTATCTGACGGTAGACACAATCGCCCGCCGCTGGCAGGGGCTAGCGAACCTGTCGCTCGCGCCTCGCCAATGGCACGGACGGCATGAGTTCAAGGTCGGCATCGATCTCGACCGCCTCGCCTATAATCCGAGGATTCAGAGAAACCCGATGTCCTTCTTGCGGGTCAGCGTGTCGCCAAATCCCCCGCCAGACTGTTTTTCGGCAGCGTCCCCTTGTGCGCGCTATTCGACTTTTTCTATTGGTCCGCAGCGTGAACTGCACAATGTCGAAATCGGCAGCTACGGTCAGGATCGCTGGTCCTTGACTAAACGTCTGTTGCTGGAGGCCGGCCTGCGCTTCGACTGGGATGAAGTCGTTCGTCATCCAGTGCTGTCGCCGCGGCTGGCGGGGGCTTATGTTCTCGACGAGCAGGGCAACACAAAACTGTCCGCCGGGATTGGCACCTTCTATGACGCGACCAATATGGTGCTTGTTTCCCGTCCTTTTGCCGGTCAGCGCTTCGACTACTTTTTCGACAATAGCGGTACTCTTAACTGTTTCCCCTCGCCCAACCCGTGTCCTACTAAGACGACCTTCACGGTGGACCAGAACGCATTGCATGAGCCCCGTTTTCTGAACTGGAGTGTGGCACTCGAGCAGAAGCTGCCCGCTGAGGTCTACCTGAAGGCGGAATATATCCACCGATGGGGTACCCACGGCTTCGTATTCAATACCCTGCCTGGCTCACCCTTGTTTAGCGGCGACTACGTTCTCCAGAACACGCGCCGGGATCACTACTCTTCTTTCCAGCTCGCCGCGCGCAAGGCGTTCCGCAAAACCTACCTGGTGACTGGCTCCTACATGTATTCCAGGACCCGCTCCAACCAGGTGTTGGACTTTAATGTGGACAATCCCATTTTCAGCAGGCAGCATCCCGGTCCCTATCCGTGGGACGCACCCAACCGCTTTCTGACCAGCGGGATCTTGCCTGCAAAGATTCCAATCCTAAGAGGAATAGATATCGAATATTCCGGCGAAGCCCACACCGGCTTTCCCTTTTATGTCGTAAACAACCAGCAGGAAGTGGTTGAGCTTCCCGGATCGCGGCATTTCCTGCGCTTTCCGCGCTACCTTTCCCTCAACCTTTTCGTGGAGAAGAGATTCAAATTTCGAGGGCGCTATTGGGCGGTTCGCGGAGGTTACACCAACATCACGGGCCGGGCTAACCCGGTCGCCGTAAACAACGATATAGATGATCCGAGTCACTTCCTGACCTTCGGCGGCTTCACCCGCCGCGCCTTCACTGCGCGTATCCGTTTGCTGGAACGTAAGTAGAAGAAGGCGTGAATTGCCATTCCTGGGGCTCATTCTGGCGGCAGGTGCGGGCAAATTCTCCCCAAGAATCATCTCTCCCCGGGGTACAATGCTTGCCCGCACCGCCATACCGAGCTGCTGTCGTCACAGTTGTCGCGCCCAGGAATCGAAAGACTGCTCTGCCTAACTGGCAGCTCCGATCCTGAGATGATCCCCAAACAGCTGCCGTTGCCGTGCTCGGGAATCTCTACAGCATTTACCTGACGCGACGCTGTCCAGCTCTGCCCGGCAACGTGACAACCTCCTGCCAGTAGGTTCACAATAGGGGACGACAAAAACTGAGGATGGCAAGCTGCTGTTCTCCTGAATCCTTCACCGACTTCCGGTCATCACTTACCCTCTGGAGGAATGAATGGCACACGAACTACCCCCTTTGCCGTATGACTACTCCGCTCTGGAACCCTACATTGACGAGAAGACCATGCACCTGCATCACGACATGCACCATGGTGCCTACGTCAAGAACCTGAACACTGCTCTGGAGAAGTATTCCAACCTGCAGTCAAAGAATGCGGAAGAATTGCTGCGCGATCTCAACGCAGTTCCGGAAGACATCCGCACCACCGTCCGCAACAACGGCGGCGGTCACGTGAACCACACCATGTTCTGGAAGATCATGAAGCCCAAAGCTGGCGGCGACCCCAGCGGTCCCATTGCCGACGTGATCAAGAAAACCTTCGGTACGTTCAAGGACTTTCAGGCCAAGTTCAACGATGCTGGAGCTAAACAATTCGGCAGCGGCTGGGTGTGGCTGGCTGGCAAGCCCAACGGCGATGTCCAGATCATCGCTACTCCCAACCAGGACAACCCGCTTTCGCAGGGGCTTTATCCGATCTTCGGCAACGACGTCTGGGAGCACGCCTACTATTTGAAGTACAACAATCGCCGGCCCGAATATTTGGCTGCGTGGTGGAACGTGGTCAACTGGAGTGAGATCAACAAGCGTTACGAAGCCTTCAAGTCTGCCAACGAACCAGCGATGGCCCATCGCTAACTAAAGGAAGAACTGTGTGGGGACGGGTCTGTGACCCGTCCCTACAGCTTCCGATTTACCCAACTTTGTCATTCTCTGCCTCGTCCCAGTCGTGGAAGGCGCCTAGGAAAGATCCTGCGGCCGCCGGAATACCCATTCCAGCGCCTGCCGCGCTTGCTTAGCATCTGGAAATCCCGACGCAGCCACTGCACCTTCAATTACTCTTTCGATTTCGTCACTACGCAGAACCCCCGTGCAATCCTCGACTTCCGCGAGAAACAACATGAAATGCGCCAGCCGGACAGTAAGGTCAGGATTAAGTTGGCGCTCGCGTACCGCATGCGAGAGTTGCTCAAAACCCTCACCCCCCAGCACCAGTTGTACGATCTCGTTACCATGGGTTCTTGCCATAAGAACAGAAACCCCTAACTCGGCCGAAACGTTCGGCGCAATCGATTTTGAGAACCCCTGCCAGGACACGCCTTGCCGTGGGCATCCTGGGCAGCTGGTGCGGGCAGGGATTTATCCCAATCCGCCCCTGAATTGGGGGCCTGCCTCATGCGGTCCAACTGCCCAGGGCGTGCTCCGCTCTCCCAAGCACAGTGCGGAGCAAACTCAGCTCCGAAAGCCAGAATCAATGACTGGAAGAGCGCTTTAGCAGAGGCGAACGCAGACTAGATCCAGCAGATTCAAGCACTCTAAGCGGTGCAAGGCTAGATCATGGCAGCAAATGCCAAGGCTCAGACGGCTAACAATGTGCAGCAGCGCGTGAAACGCGGGTTGTGCTAGAAGGACATGCTGGCGCAGAAGGCCATCAACGTCGTCACGGTTATCGGGGGTCACCAGGACGGTCGCCACCGACACAATCACCAGCAGAGCGACAGCGGTTTTGAGAAAGGTCCCCACTTGGGCTTTTGTATAGCGCTGGAAATAGGCTCATGTCAATACCACCGACATACCACCGACTGCCGATACGCGCCCCGCCCCGCCAACCTCCATCAAAACGGAAAGATCGAGGTTCTATGGTCCAGCGAAACCGAAGCAAGAAAAGATGGGTTGAAGGTAAGAACCGATTCCACGCATCCGCCAGCAGGATGATTCACCAAGAATGGGGCGACGATTGCTCGCACGTTGGCTTCGAAGAGAGTCTCACCAAAGGGTCCCGGTTCGGGGATGCGGATGCTCACCTACTTCATCAATCGTGGAGGACGGGGTCTAACTGCCGAGCGCCGGGCTGAGCGGCAGAAAGCGAAATCTCTGCTCGCGAAGCGGGTGGGGCAGGAGCGGAAAGCCCGTAAGCGCAAAGCTGCAGCGTGATTGACGCAGCTGCCTGCATCTTTTTGCAGCCGGTGCTATCCCGCCACACTCATCTCCGCCACAGGCCCGGTGCGCCGCCACTCTTCGTATCCAACCGCCGCATAATGGATGGCGCGGTCAAAGAATCCCTCGAGCAGTTCCAGCAATTCAAGGTGGCTAAAGACCTCCGGCGGGCGGTCCATTCCCGACTCCCGGTTAACGAACTCCCAGAGGTTCTCCTTGGTCAGAATGATGGCCCACATAAGTTCGCTCAGGGGCACTCCTTGCGCCGCCCGGCGTCCGCCAACCTCCCGGTAGCGGCGCTCAAGTTCAATCTCTCTCTTGCCCAGCAGCCATTCCCCAAGATGGTGATAGATCTCATAAACCCTCTGCTGTAACTCCTCAGGCGGCACTTGGGAATATCCGCTGAGCCGCGGCGAGCTGCGAACCCTGGCCAGAAGTCCGGCGGCCAGCGCGTCCGAGTGGGTCTCGATCAGCCGAACGAGCCGATAGGTCAGCAACATATCCCCCTCGCTTTCACTCTTGCTCTTGCACGTGAAGGGCTCAAGCGAGTCCGCCGACGCCGTATCGTCTGCCTTATTTGGCAACAACTTGCGGAGAAGGCCAGAGGCGGCCGGGCCCGCCACTACTGCACTCTGCAAGACCACGCTGCAAATCGCAGTACCGCCGATCGCCGCGCCAGCGGTAACCAGGACTTGCCCGCTTCCCGCCATCCAAAAGTCCGATAATCCTTCCTTTTCATCGAGCATCTAATCGCTATCCCTCGCGGATAACAAATTGGGCCCGATTCCCAGTGCACCGGCATTAGGTAACCCTTCGATTGGAGCGCTAACTATGGATTGGATCGGCTGGGTGGCGACCGTTGTCTTTGCAATCTCTTACTTGTTCCGGGAACCCGCCAAGTTGCGCTGGATCCAGGCCATTGCTGCGCTCTTGTGGCTAGGCTATGGCCTTGCCATTCACGCGCTCCCCGTAGTGGTGGCCAACGCCATTGTGGCCTCGGCGGCTGCGTATTCCTCATTCCAACTCTTGCGAGAAAAGAGACGGCAAAAGCTTGGGCCCGACTGTTCTCTAGATGAGGAATGAAGTGTGGACGATTTGGCGGCTGTAACTTTAGCTTGCTGCTTTGCGCATCAGCTTCTGGTTGTAGCCCCCCACTTGATGCGCGACGTATCGTGGCAGGTGCGGTTCGAGCCTCTCCACGATTTCTATTCGGTTTTTCCAGAGAAACTGCTGGACTGCACTCTTGGGTTCTTTGGCTGTCATCTTCCGTCGCCATGGCCAGGAAGTCATGACATGACAACAAACACACAGCACTTGGGTCAGTTGCACAGTCTCCAGCATGCCTTGAATGGCCAAGTGCTCCGCGCCCTCTATGTTCATCTTCAGGAAGTGGATTCGGCTCAAACCTAAGCGCTGACGAATTTAGTCTACGGTTGTGGCTGGAACCGGAATTCCCATTGCAGTGCCTGGCTATGGCCGGGTGTTGATAGGCGAGATAGCCACCGGAGGTCTCGTGCATCCAGATCCCCTGGGGTCATAAAATATTCTCTCCACGCCCTTGCCGCTCCGTTTGGCGAGGTAGTTCACGAGAGGAACAAGGAGCAATCGGAGTCCTGGTTGGTCGAACAGCCTTTTCACGTGGTCCAGGAATGGCGTCGGATTGGGCGACAACATTTGGCTCATCATTCTGATGGAGAAACGATGTCCGGCGCTGCGATGGTGATGAATGAACATCCTTGCCGGTCACACTCTCAAAATGGGAGATTGCATCTGCCGGCGCGCATTAGCGCCCGTCTCGCGTTATCTCGTGCCTGTCGGGCCGTCCGGCACATCCATGCCATAGATGACAATGGTTCGTGATCGACGGACACTTCGAAGCCGAGAGCTTCTGGGAGTTCGTTGCGAGGCGCATCAAGTTGCTGGCGCGCAAGCAGACGAAACATGCCACAAAACCGCGCGCACGTGCCGCCGCCGCCCGTTGAAGTTCAACGAGAGCGAAGAGCCTTGCCCTCCAGGCAAGCTATTCACTGCCTGGCTTCCGCTGCTCGTATCCCGCACAGGAAAGCACCGGCAACCGCGGATATTTTTCGAAACGAGGGTCAGTGAGTGCAAGCCGGCAAAAATAAAACACTGAGTTGCGGTCCGAGCGGACCACGCGGGCATGGATGCAATCCCTGCACAAACCGGGCGGCTGCGAGTTGATCTCCGCGGACACCTGCGCAGAATAGCATCCTTAAGTCTGGAACGAGAGTCGTAACGCGGCCAGGAAGTCCGCCAGTGTGACGTGCGTCACGCTGGTCAGTGACAGCGATAACCTCGCCGTCTTCGCCCGGAAATGTAATATCTTTGACAGCCTTCCCCCATGCTGTGACCAAAGGCAGGAGCAAGCAAAGTGACGAGGAATCAGAGGATCCCTGGCCGCTTAGGGGAGTCATTTGCACACAGCCCGCATCCGATGTGGGTTTTTGACCAGGAAACGCTGGCTTTCCTGGAAGTCAACGACGCGGCCGTGCGGCGCTACGATTACACTCGCGAGGAGTTTCTTGGCATGACCATCCTGGACATCCGTCCGGTCGAGGACGTTCAGATGCTGGTGAATATCGCCCTCCGCCCCCAACGCAAAGGCCCAACCCACGGCCAACGCTGGAGACACCGGCGCAAGGACGGCCGCGTGTTCTGGGTGGAAATCACAAGGGAAGAAGTGCGCTTTCAAGGCCGCCCTGCCGAAGTTGTCCTTGCCATAGAGGCCTTGCCATGCGACGAATGCGATGCCGACCAGCCCGCCGCCTTCGCCCTGTAATGGCGCGACAACCCGCTCGGTAAGCCCCACCTGGACCTCGACTTGCGTAACTAGGACGTCGATCCAAGATGGTCTAGGCTGACGTAGATACGGAGTACTACTCACTATGAGAATAGCTGCAGTAATCGGTGCGTCAATACTGGGCCTGCTTGTAGGAACAACTACTTTGGCAAACGCACAGCACGGCCGCGAGGACGGCCGGGAGTCTGGTTCCCAGAAGCAACATGGAAACAAGCACCAGGAGGAGCGCGGGCGCTCGTCTGTCGAGCACTCGGATCGACACCATGCGAATGGGCCGGAGCGGCGCGAACAACATGCTCACGAAACACACCGGGCTAACCAGGACAGGTCTGAACGGCAGAGGGCACATGACCGGTCGGCGCATGGGCCGGAACGCATGAACGAGGCGCGCTGGCATGAACGGGAACAACACTCCAGACCGCGAGATGTCTGGGAGGACCATCGTGCCCAGCATTGGCAGCGCGAACATCATAGTTGGCGCGAACGCGGAGGCTACCGAGGCTATCGTATTCCTGAAGACCGCTTTCGTGCCCACTTTGGCCGCGGACATTGGTTTCGCGTTCACAGCGTTCCCATCATCGTCGTGGACGGACATCCCCGATTTCAGTACGCAGGCTTCTGGGTCAGTCTGGTTGATCCGTGGCCGGAATACTGGTCGCGTACCTGGTACGAGACCGACGACGTTTACGTCGACTACGTCAGTGATGGCTATTACATGTACAACCGGCGCCATCCCGGAGTCGCTATTGCCGTCAACGTCTCGTTCTAACCGGCAACCAGAGATCCCTTAACGTCTCGGCGAGGTGGTTTCGCGCCGATTAGGCGGTTGCGGTAGCCAGGGGTTGCCGCTCCTTCGCTCCCATGATGATGAGCCACAGCATGATGGCCAACTCACCGAACATGACGGGGAAGGCCCAGTTCGAGACCGTCGACTCGTATTGCGGACACAATATCCCCGTAACACTTTCCGCCAGGTAGGCGAAGCAGTTGAGCATCAGCCAGACGCCTAGGATGCGGGGCAGGAACCGCGACCTATACACCAGAAGGCCGAAGGGCAACAGCCAGAGTCCCCAAAAGACCTCATTCACCAGCACCCCGTGGCCATGTAGGCGGAGAAACAGCATGGCCAGAGCGTCGCGCTGCAGCTTGTCGAAGACGGTCAGAAAATCGGCGCCGCGCACGAGCACCAGCGCCGCAGCATCGTTGATCGTGTTGAGGAAAGAGATAGGCGTCACCATCAGGGCGCCGAGGATCACCACCAGCCGAGCCAGTCCCTCGTCCACTCCCTCGAACAGCCGGTAAAGAGCCAGCGTGAGGAAGATGACCATGGTCGCGGTGAACAGATCGCTGAGAATGCCCAGGCGGAACAGGGTCTCGTGCGCGGCGATGTTGTTGGCCGTCGCCGTCGCGTCCCCATGCACAAACAGCTTATTGGGGATGTAGATGAGGCGCAATGGCGCGGTCATGAGTGTGAGATAGAAGAGCCCTGCGACTCTGGCGTTTTTGCTGAGCGAGGTCATGTGTGCTCCGTTTCGGCGGGAGTCTAGCAGGAGGTACGGGGCACGGAGCTAAAAAGTTTCCGAACCGGTAGGGCGCAGCTTTAGCTGTGCCGCCAAACGAGGAAATCAGGAACAGACGCGACCTCGCAGAAATGCCAGACATACGCCAGCCGCCACCCTCTCTTTCGATAAGCCAATGTCGTGGGAACTGTCGGTGAATCACAGGGGCGTCTGCGTCGCGTCCTACTGGATGAGTTCACGTCCGGCAGCACCGCCAAGAGAATCATGATCGGACTCGGCGCTGGGCGCAGCACTGTCGATTGCCATTTACTCATCCAGAATGCCGAAGAGAAGAGCTGTTCAACAAGAGGATCCGGGTGCGCGGAAAACTTGGCCTGGAGATCAGGGCGGCAACACGCAGCGCCGGCAAGCGGTCAACAGCTTTGAGCAGAAGGTGCTGGAAGAAATTGAGGGACTAGAGTAAGGATTGCTGTGCAAACCCGACCTTCTTAGAGAAAATGCATCCCGAGCAAACGTGCTCTTTGCGCGAGTCGGGGGACGCGCTTTTCACCGGGTAGGGCACAGCTTTAGTCAACTGTGCCGCCAAAACCAGCAAATCCGGAACCGACGCCGCCGAGCCTTCTCGGCGGCCCGGAGTGCCCCACGTTTCTCGATTTTCGAAACCAGGGATGGTAGCCTGGAGTCTCGCGAACCGGTAATCACCCGCGTCCCGCAACAAGCGCGAGACACGGGGCAGCCCGCGTGCTCTAGTTTGATTTTTCCAGAGCGGCAGTCAGATGTGCCTCGCTGCCCGCGTCACTCGATATCTCTCGCGACCAGTCTTTATACCCCGCCATCTTGGCCCCGATCGTATGTTTCCCCGGTTTCAGCTTCAGGGTTGCCGGACTGTTTCCGTAAAACACGTTGTCGACGTACACATCGGCCCCCTCAGGAGTAGTCGCAACGCTCACCGTACCGATGGCTTCGCCGGACGCCGCGCTCGCTGTCGAAGCCTGGCTCGCGTTCTTCGGTTCCGCCGACTCTTTGTTCACGCTGGTCGTGAGGCCAACGGGAATGAATTCCCTGTCTTTTTCGCCGACCGAAACCGGAGCCCCTGTGACGCCCTGCAACGCCACCAGGATCGCGCGATAGTTATCCTTGTCGCCCTGCAGCAGAACGCCGGCGTTCTTGCTGTCCGGGGTGTTGTACTGGATACCGATGTAGTGCAGCCGCGTCTTGTGAAAAAGGCCAAACAGCGCCACCGGCGCGACCAGCACCGCCAGCGCCACCATGGTCCCAACGCGCCGGTGAGCTTCCTGTCCATAGCTCAGGGAGATAACCGACTTAGGCGGTATTACGAGTTGCTGCTTATCTTTGAAGTCCAGCGTGATGGCGTCTGGCGTGACCGTTAGCTTATTGTCCCAATCCTTGGGATTAACCTTCGACGCGACCGAGCCTCCGTTGTAGCGCACCCGCGTGAAGGTGTTACCTTCCGCGTAGGCCAGAAGAGATGCGCAAAGCATGACTGCCATGAAATTCGTAGATATCCCGGCCATGCTCGCAAGATTGGCGCGGTAATTATGAGTGTTGCGTTGAACGGTGTTCATTAGACTCTTCCTTTCTGGAAGACAAGATAGCGGCGAGAATGTTATCGAGGCCGACCTGGCAGAGGAGGTCCGAGCCGAGGGATCTGCTTTTCACGGGGTAGGGCACAGCTTTAGTTTAGCTGTTCCGCCAATGCCAGCAAATCAGGAACAGAGATCAGCAGGGATGCCCATCCGTTTCGCGATTTTCGAAACGTGGGATGGTGGCCTGGACTCTCGCGATCCGGTAGTCACCCGCGTCTCGCAACAGGCGCGAGACCTGGACTCCCGCAGCGTTCTTTCATTTGCCGCAACCGGGCGTGTGTAGATAGAATGCATTCTCTTTTGAAAGCAGGCATGCGTCGACGTCTTGTCTTCTCGCTCTTGGTTCTAGCCAGCGCCCTGATGACTTCGGCGCAGTCGACTCTTCCGGATACCGACTTCGAACAAGGTTCCGTCATCGACCATGTATATGTGAACCATGCTTTGAGGATCACCTGGGAGCTCCCGAAGGATTGGACGGTACAGAGCGAAGGTGGGTCGATGCTGGGAGAGAATTACCATGTTCTCTTACGCGTCCTGCCGTCCGGAATCCAGTCGCAGGATTTTATCGAGTTCAACTACTCTCGATCTGCTGATCCTATTGGCGAAGGCACGGTCTTGCAGAACAAGGGTTGGGAGCCCCTTGGTAATCCGGGATACTACACACTGGGTGGAGGGATCCCGACACATAGGAGCGATTACAAGTCGAAAAGCGAACCTACGCGCTATTTGACTCTGCTCGACGGTCAACATTACGGCTCGGTGACTCTAATTCTGAATGCCGATTCGCCTGCGCGGATCGAGGAGTTCGGGAAGTCCGCAGGGCAAATGAAGGTCCAGCCCGACTGGGGGAGCCCCGAAGCAGCGACGCCGATGTCACCCGGTTCGCAGCCGCTCCGAGTTCGAGTTTCCCAAGGCGTAAACCAAGGCTTGCTGGAACGCAAAGTACAACCGCCGTATCCTGATGCACCACGGAAGGCCCACATTCAGGGAGCGGTCGTAATGCTTGCCCATGTTTCGACCAAGGGAAAGATAAAGAACCTGTTCGTATTGTCAGGCCACCCACTTCTGAATCCAACGGCGCTCGAGGCAGTCTCGCAATGGCTATACCGGCCGTATCTGCTTAACGGAAAACCTGTCGAGGTCGAGACGCAGATCACCGTAATTTTCTCTTTGCACTAGGGAATTGAAAGCCTGCGGGTAGGATTCCTGATGGTCATAACAAGACCCCCGCCCAAGCGGAGCTTGGACGGGGCGCCCCGTTGTCACCAGGCTGCAAAGAGAAAAGTGCGGACAAGAGTGTCCGCGCCACACAAATCACGCAAATGCTAACTACAGCCGCTCGTGCTGCCGCAGCTCATGCAGCGATAGCACGAACCGTTGCGGGTCATGATCGAGCCGCAGAACGAGCAGGTCGGCGCGTCGCCCAGGTCCACGAGACCCGAAAGGGCATCGGCGGCGTGCACGGAACCGACCGTTGGTCTTTGGTCGTTGGTCGTTGGTGCAGCAGCGCCGTTCAAATCGCCCACACCTTCAGGTCCCGGCTGCAACGTTCGCGGACGCAGGTTCTCGAACAGCAGCTGCTGCTGTCCGGTCAGGAAACGCAGGTGCAGCCAGCGGAAGATGTAATCCATGATCGACTTGGCGTAGCCGATGTCGGGATTTTGTGTCCATCCCTGGGGCTCGAAGCGGGTGTGCTCGAATTTCTCGCACAGCAGCTTAAGCGGCACGCCGTGCTGCAGCGCGACGGAGACGGCCAGCGCAAGGCTGTCCATCAGACCGCTCACCGTCGAACCTTCCTTGGCCATCTTGATGAAGATCTCGCCGGGCTCTCCGCTGGGGAACAGGCCGACCGTGATGTAGCCCTCGTGTCCGGCGATGGAGAACTTGTGCGTCACCGCCATGCGCTCTTCTTTCAGCCTGTGACGCACGGCTCGCGGCGGAGCGTTGAGGTCTTCCTCCGCGAGCGCAGGCGTGGATGCCGGCGAGACGCCGGCGCTACCCGATAACGCGGTCTTGGAGCCCGCCGCGCTAAGAGGCTGGGACTTCTTGCAGCCGTCGCGGTAAATGGCAACTGCTTTCAACCCCAGCTTCCAGGACTGGATGTACGCCTCCATGATCTCCTCGACCGAGGCCTGCTCGGGCAGGTTCACGGTCTTTGAGATGGCGCCCGAGATGAACGGCTGCGTCGCCGCCATCATGCGCAGATGTCCCATGTAGTGGATGAAGCGCGTGCCCTTGGCCGGCTTGAAGGAGCAATCGAAGACGGCGAGGTGCTCGTCCTTGACGTGCGGCGCGCCTTCGATGGTGCCGGTCGCGTCAATGTAGCTGACGATCGCGTCGGTCTGCTCGTGCGTGTAGCCGAGCTTGAACAGCGAGGTTGGCACCGTCTGGTTGACGATCTTGATCATACCGCCGCCCACCAGCTTCTTGTACTTGACCAGCGCCAGGTCAGGCTCGATGCCGGTCGTGTCGCAGTCCATCATGAAGCCGATGGTGCCGGTTGGCGCGAGCACCGTGACCTGCGAGTTGCGGTAGCCGAACTTCTCGCCGTGTGCGAGCGCTTCGTCCCAGCACTGCTTCGAGGCTTCATAAACAGCCGCAGGCACGTTGGCCTTGTTGATGTTGTTTACCGAGGCGCGATGCATGCGGATGACATCGAGAAACGGCTCGCGGTTGATGTACCAGCCCGGACAAGCAGCGCCAGGCATAGCTGCCGAGCTTCGCTCGGCCTGGCGGACGGGGACGTCCGCCGCTCCGTGGGCAATGCCGGAACCAAGATTCGTCTCGGCGAGGCTCTTCCTTGCCGCCTCCGTCGCGGGTACCAGCGGTTCGCACAGTTCGGCGATCCGCGAGGACTGCAGGTACGCCTGCCCACACATGATGGCGGTTACGCAGGCTGCGTAGTCGCGTCCGGCATCGGAATCGTACGGCAGACCCGATGCCATGAGCAGCGCGCCAAGGTTGGCGTAGCCGAGGCCGAGCGGACGGTAATCGTGCGAGTTCTTCGCGATCATCTCCGTCGGATAGCCGGCGTTGTCCACCAGGATTTCCTGCGCGGTGATAACGATGTCCGCCGCGTGCCGATACGATTCGACGTCGAACGTGCCGTTGGGCGCGAACTTCAGCAGGTTCAGGCTGGCCAGGTTGCAGGCCGAGTCGTCGAGGAACATGTACTCAGAGCAGGGGTTGCTGGCGTTAATGCGTGCCGCGTTCTTCGAGGTGTGCCAGCGATTCACGGTGGTGTCGAACTGCATGCCTGGATCGCCGCACTGCCACGTGGCTTCGGCGATCTTCTTCAGCATGTCCTTGGCCTTGTAGGTCGTGACCACGCGGCCGTCGCGAATGGCCTTGGTCGAGAACTCCGTGTCGCGGATCACCGCGTACATGAAGTCATCGGTCACGCGCACTGAGTTGTTGGCATTCTGGAAGAAGATGGACGAGTAGGCATCCGAGTCGGGATGCGAGCCGTCGTAGCCCATCGCGACCAGCGCGTGCGCCTTGGCCTCTTCCTTGGCCTTGCAGTCGATGAAGTCCACGATGTCGGGATGGTCAATGTTGAGGATGACCATCTTGGCAGCGCGCCGCGTCTTGCCACCGGACTTGATGACGCCGGCGAAGGCGTCAAAGCCCTTCATGAAGCTGAGCGGACCGCTGGCCGTGCCGCCGCCGCTCAGGCCTTCCGTCGAAGACCGCAGCGGAGAGAGGTTCGTGCCCGTACCCGATCCCCACTTGAAGAGCATGCCTTCGGTTTTGGCAAGAGTCAGGATGGAGTCGAGCGAGTCTTTTACCGAGTTGATGAAGCACGCCGAGCACTGCGGCGTCCGGTAGCCGGTGACACTGAACTCGACGCGGCTAGCCTGCGGATTCCAGTGCCAGTTCTGCGCGTCGGAGTTGGGCTCAATGCGGTCGCAGCCCACGTTGAACCAGACCGGCGAGTTGAATGCCGCATACTGACGGACCAGGATGTGCACGAGTTCGTCGTGGAACGTGGCGCCGTCTTCGGGAGTGCGGAAGTAGCCCTGTGCCATTCCCCAGTCGCGAATCGTCTCCGCCACGCGGCTTACCAGCTGGCGAACCCCAGTCTCGCGCTCCGGCGTGCCCAACGGGCCATGTAGGTATTTGCTGGCCACGATATTGGTGGCGGTCATGGACCAGTCTTTGGGAACTTCGACGTCCTTCTGCTCGAAGATCACGTTGCCTTGGGCGTCGGTGATCTGCGCGGTTCGCTTCTCCCACTCGACCGAGTCGTATGGACTTATGCCCGGTACAGTAAAGAAGCGGCGGAAGCTGAGACCAGGTGCCTTCTTCTTCTCGGTTGTGGTGGTCGCCGTCGGGGGGACGGAGGTTTGAGTGGGGCTCGCTTTTTCTCGCAGTTCGGACATGACTCACTCCTGAATAATCCAGAGTCTTTTTTCGGGTGCTCTGTTCATCGTTCCCCCGTGTTTCCGCCTGCCTTCAGTCTATCTAGAAGCCAGCCGGAAATGGCGCGGGAGGCATACCTTCCTCACTTTGGGCCTGGCTATCGGTTTCATTGTGGGCCGTTTGTGCTGTCTGACCGCTGAACTCGCTGGTGACGCCAAAGGCTGTTTCCGCCGAAGACGCCAGCCAGCGCTGGAAGGACGCATAGGCCGAATGACGATTGGCTTCGTCGTCAATCACCGTGTAACGGGCAAACACGCGTCCATCGTCGATCTGGTCCCGAAGCGGACTCGCTGGAGCGAACAGGCGGCTCATCGCGATGGGCAGATCCTCGGCCTGCGCTATCTCAAACACCGCCAGCATGCGTTTGCCGCCAGCCACCGGCATCTCGCCCGGCGCCACGATTTCCTCGCCCAGGGCAAAAAGGCCCGGCTTACTGGGAACGAGCAAGAGGTCGAAGCTGGTCTCGCAACGGAACCACCGCGACCAGTGCAGGCGGCGGTGATCCATTGGGGGCTCAAAACCATGACGCGCCATCGATTCCTCGACCAGTCGGGTCAAACTTTCCATGGGAGAACTCCTTCAGCCGACGCGGCCAGCCGCAGCTGGACCCGCGAATGTTGTCATGGTTTGTCGTCCCCCGAGGGGATGCCCATGATGGGACCGGGGAACGGCCACCGCTCTCTTCAGGCTCTAGGCTCTCGGCTCTGGGCTTTCGGACCTAGATCCATTGAAGCTCCGGTTACCAACCAGGCATAACCTGAGCTTGAGTTGCATTGACGGGGCGGTGCGGGGTCATGCCCAAGGCATCCGCCCCGATTTTCCCTCCCGATTTGCCCACTTGCTCCGGGCAAAATTGCTCGCTATGGACGGCACAGTACTCCCGTATGTAGCGTCTGTCAAGGGGGTACCACAACATATTGTATTTTACCCCCAAATCAGGCCCGATGCACGGCCGCAGAACGAGAAATTTGCCGGCCACGCAAGAATTCCCTTGGGGAAAGGCGCGGCTGAGACGCGCCAGATCCTTCGCGGAGCGGTAGCCGCTTGATGACGACATCCTCATGGGGCGAGCCATGGTTGCGAGGCGTCACTTCAGGCAAAGAACGCCCGGCCGACCAGGGGCCGGCGACGGCCTAGTTCGGGAAGCGGTCTGCGATTCACCGGGGACGGCCAGCTCTCACGGTCGGCCGGTCCCATCGCCACATAAATGTCTTCGAAGATGTCCTTGGGCGCAATGCGCTGGCTGCCATCGGAGGACTCGACCAGATAGTCGCCTTTGTCGCCCTGGTGTTCGCGGCCGAGCGCATCAGTGAAGACCATGGGTTCACTCAATTGCCTGGCTCTCACCAGAAATCGTGTGCGATAAACCTGCCAATTAGTGGAAGCCTTCCTCACTTTTTCCAATCTTGGGGGAGGGAGTACGTCTTGGGATTTACGAGCGTAAGAATGCATTTTAATTTTCCTAGATTTCCGACGCAGGTGGCGCTCTCAGAACTGCTAATCACCAAAAATTTTACAAAGGGTGACGAGAATGTACCCGCACGAGGTGACAAGGTCAATTCCATAACTTTGGTGCAGCGGGTACAAAAAGGGGAAGCAGATCGGAATGCGATTCGGCGCATCAGTCCAAGCCTGAATAAATGCTCATAAGCCGCGAAGGAACTTACCTTTTCGATGAGTACGAGAAGGGAGAAAAAATCTGCTACACTCGCCGGCCGAGTTTTTTCCACAACCGGCGCACAGGAAAAGAACAGCTGCCGTTAGTCAGTACCGAGTCAGTTCTCAGTTCTCGCTTCTCAGTTTGTCTCAAGTTGGAGAGTTTCAAGTTTTAGAAAGTTCAGGTAAGGAGGCCGTCGTGCGATTTCGGATTGATCTTGTGTTGTTGAGTTTGCTGACGGGAGTGGTTGCAGGACAGGGGCAGCCCCTGCCGACCACCTACATCCAGTGCGGATCTTTGATCGACGGCAAATCAGATCAGGCGCGAAAGAACGTCGTCATCGCGATTGAGGGCGAGAAGATCAAAGCGGTAGGAACCGCGAGAGCAGGAGGCGAGGTCATCGATTTGTCGCGCGAGACCTGCCTTCCGGGGCTGATCGACACGCATACGCACGTGTTCCTGCAGGGCGACATCACGGCGGCGGACTACGATGTCCAATTGCTGAAGCAATCGCCGGAGTATCGCACGATCCTGGCGACTGTGAACGCGAGGCGTGCTCTGGAATATGGCTTCACTGCCATTCGCGATGTCGAAACCGAAGGCGCGGGCTATGCCGATGTGGACCTCCGCAACGCGATCAATCGCGGCGTGATTCCCGGGCCGCGCATGCAGGTTGCGACTCGCGCGCTGGATGTGACCGGCGCTTATCCGCTGCTGGGTTACGCGCCGAATGTGCCATTGCCGCACGGAGTCCAGGTGGTAGACGGACCGGAAGAAGCGCGCAAGGCAGTACGTGAGCAGATCATGTACGGAGCGGACTGGATCAAAGTCTATTCGGACCGGAGCTACCGGGTGCGATCCGATGGCGTGCTCGATGACATTCCTACCTTCACGATGGAAGAGTTGCGAGCCATCGTGGATGAGGCCCATCGCGAGCGGCACAGAGTCGCTTCTCATGCCATGGCGCTTAACGGAGTGCACAATTCGATCGAAGCCGGCGTGGATTCCATTGAGCATGGGAACTACATCCTAGACGCCGATCTGAAGACCATGGCAAGCAAGGGCATCTACTATGTCCCGACGATTTTGGTCGGTGAGTATGTGGCGCAAGGACGAGCCGCGGAGGGCGCTACGGTTTGGCCTCAGATGCTGAAAATTCATGAAGACACATTCCGCCGGGCGCTGAAGGCAGGTGTGAAGATCGCGTTTGGGACCGACGCCGGCGGATTTGCCTGGACCGAGAATCCGGCCAAGGAGTTTGGCTACATGGTGAGGTGGGGCATGACTCCGGCGCAGGCAATTCGCTCAGCAACTTCAGTCGCCTCGGAATTGATGGACATGCAGGACACGGTCGGGAGTATCGAGGCAGGCAAGTATGCGGACATCGTGGCCGTACCGGGAGATCCGCTCGCGGACATTACCCTGTTGGAGAAACTAGATTTCGTCATGAAGAATGGAGTCATTCACAAGCGTCCTTGAGCATGAATAGGCAGCACCCCAGACTTGCCCCGGGCTCAGAAGGGAATTTTACCGAGGGAATTCTTCCGTTCACGACTGCGTAACCAGCTTGCAAGCTGTTCGGGAACAATGTCTTGCGACGTAAAACGGGTGCTCTTCCAATCGATGCTCTCCCCCTTGTAACTCGGGTAAACACCCGACGCGACGGCTGCGGAAATTCCTTTAACATGTGCGTGAAATCATGCAACTTAAGCGACCCGCCATTGAACCGCAGACGCGCAAAGCATCCATGGACGCCTTAGCGTCCCTAGCTAAGACGCTGCAGAAAGACCGCGACACTCTGGGCGTTCTGCGGCAGGTCACAGACCAGCTCAAGCAGGAACACGCCCTATTGGTGTCGGTGCTGCAACATCTGCCTTGCGGCGTGCTGATTGCTTCGGCTCCTGAAGGAAGACTGATCATGAGCAACCGGGTCATGGAGCAAATCTTCCAGCAGTCATTCGCGACCTCGAAGGACGTGCTCAAGCATCGCGAATGGAAACTATTCCATCCCAACGGACAACCCTGCGATCCCAACGAAGGGCCCATCCATCGCGCCATCTTTTATGGCGAGATCGTGACTGGGGAGCTGTTTAAGATTGAGCGCGCGAACCGGAGCCATGGGTACGTCGTCGCCAATGCCGCGCCTCTGCATGACCACAGGGGGCGGATCATTGCGGGCATGCTGACCATGACGGAGATTTCCGGACCGCCTCTGGGGCGATTCGCGAATAGCAAAGAAGACTCTTAGCGAACGCCCACCTCACGTGGCATAGCGCAATTCCCCCGCCAATCATCCTGTCATTTTGGTTCAGGATGACGATAACCATCTCCTTTCCAGTTGAGGCGGCATGGCCGCAAAAAAAGACCCAAACCGTATCGGTTTGGGTCTTTGTGAATGAAAAAGGAGTGCTAGCCTACTTAGACACGATGTGACTTCAAGGAACGTGATAGCCACAGGCCGGTGCCCAGGAACGCTAATCCAAGCAAACTTACAGCCGGAAGAGGCGAGGCGGTCGCCGGCAGTTTGCCCTTGTCGCCACCCTTCTTGGCGCTGGTTCCGCTGGTGGAAGCGCTCTTGTCCGTGCTCGTCTGGTCATTGCTGCTGGTAGCCGACGAATTGGACTTGTCGCTGGGGCTGGTGCTGCTCGTGCTCGGCTGCGAACTTTGTGACGAACTCGGCTGCGAGCTCTGTGACGAAGTCGCTTGCGAGCCGGATGAGTTCGCCGAGCCGCTCTGGCTATTGTCGTTGCTCTGGGTCTGGGCCGCTGCCCAAAGAGCGCAGCTCAGCAGGACTGCTAGCATTGTCATTTTTGTTCTCATGGATACCTCCGCGCGATGGTTCGCGATTCTTGAGAATTTAGTGTCAAGGCTCGCAAGCCAGGAGGAAATCGGGGATACAGGTTAGGGGGCGGCGTAGATTTATGTATAGAACTTTGCTTCCCAGGGTAATTAGGGCAGAAGTCTGAACAAGAACGTCCGATTGAACAAAAGTTTAGGCTAGTAGAGTTTCTGGCTATGATTTTCGAGAGAGGGGGGCGGCAAGAATCCCGGTAAACCGCTTCTTACCGGCTCGCCGAACGTAAATTGAAAAGGCGCCGGACACCGAACTTGCACGGCTCCAGCGCCTTTTCTTGTACCACAGGTCTTTCGGTACGGACAGCATTATCGTCCATGTTGTAACCCCGCTGTCAAGTCGGGTTCTTACTGTAGCTTTCTTGCAAGCCGGAATACCCAACTATGCCGCCAGGGGCCGGCGCCCGAACCTGCGCGCGCGTTCCAGGGCGCTCGGTTTGGCCACCGGAAGAATAGCTGGCCAAGGCTCTTCCACTCCCATGAGGGCGGCGGCTCCTCCTAACCAAGCCATGTTCTTGGTGAAATTGATCATGTCGTTCATCCGCTGGTTGGGGTCTTCCATGCGCCAGAAGTCATGCATAATGGGTGAGACTCCAGCCAGGAAGCCGATCATCGCCGCCGCGCCCAGCTTGGGGTTTGATGCCCAGCAGAATGCTGGTTCCGCCTGTCAGCATGGCGATGAACGGTGGCGGTCACCGCGAGATCTGGTTTTGGCACGTTCTTAGCCCCGGCGTATTGCGAAAGTGAGCTGCGGTTTCTGACGTGATTGATTCCGTTGTAGCGAAAATAGCCGCCAAATAGAATTCGGCCGATCAGAAACGGAGCTTTCATCGGTGTCCCCCGAAAGAACCGGGGATGCTTCGATTCACGGGGAAAGCACAGCGTTGTCCTTTGTGGGGTCGGCTGTTTGAAAATGCACGCGTAACCTTTTGGCGCGGTCGTCAGTTTATATAGGTGAGTGGGGATGATGCCCGTCGGAAAGCCGGCAACGAGGGGGGCACGAAAGGAGACGCAGGAGCGTCTGCTGGTCGAGGCTGCGCAGAAGGATCCGTCGCGGTTTGCCGAGCTTTACGAGTACAACTTCGAGCGGGTATACGTATTTGTCTCGCGAAGAGTGCACGAACGGCAGGTCGCCGAAGACCTGACCGCCGACGTTTTCCACAAGGCGCTGGCCAACCTCCCCGGCTTCGACTGGCGTGGCGTCCCTTTTGCCGCTTGGCTGCTGCGCATCGCAGCCAATGTCATTAATGACCATTGGAAACGAAGTGCAAGAGAAGAATTGCTTGAGGATCCGCCCGAGGCAAGCAACGACGTAACTATCGAGGAGGTCGAACGGCGGGCGCAGATCTTTCGCATGGTGGAAGACCTTCCGCCGGAGCAGCGGCGCGTGATTGGAATGCGTTTCGCCGAGGGAAAGACGATTCGCGAGATCGCGAGTGAACTCGGGCGCAGTGAGGGCGCGATCAAGCAACTCCAGTTTCGCGGTCTGGAGACGTTACGAACGCAGTTAGGTGAGAAAAATGGCTAGGCAGAGCCTGATCGAACAACTCGATAAGGCGGTGCAGGCGATTCTGGACAAGCCTGACCCACTAGGGCCTCAGAGCGATGCGCGACTGGCCGCCCTGGTGCGCGTCGCCGACGAGTTGCGCGATCTTCCGCGCCCGGAATTCAAGGTACGTTTGAAAACAGAGCTGGAGAGGAGAACTGGCATGGCAAATCAGAACGCTGTCGCTGAGCAAGAGCAGAAAAAAGTCAGCCCTGTCCCGAAGGGCTACCACACCATCACACCTTACCTGGTCGCTCAGGATGCGCCAGCCCTGATCGACTTCATGAAAAAGACCTTCGGCGCCGAGCAGAATTTCCAGGCGATTGGCTCGGCAGGAGGAATTCACGCCGAAGTTCGCCTCGGCGATTCCATGTTGATGGTTGGCGGGGGCGGTCCCGGGCTCTCCTGGCGCGGAGAATCGATGGTCACGGGACTTCACGTCTACGTGCAGGACACGAATGCAGTGTATCAACGCGCCCTGGAGGCAGGCGGAGTTTCTATCGACAAGCCGACAGACCACGACTACGGCGAGCGCGGCGCCAGCGTTAAAGATCAGGCCGGTAATCACTGGTATATCGCGACTGCGAAGGGGAAGAAGTACATCCCCGAAGGTCTGCGGAACGTCAATGTGTACCTGCATCCGAGGAAAGCCGAGCCCCTCATCGATTTCCTGAAGCGCGCCTTTGGTGCGGAGGAGATCGCAAAGTACGCATCACCGGACGGAGTCATTAATCACGCCGCGGTCAAAATTGGCGACTCCATCCTGGAGATGGGCGAAGCTCACGGACCCTACCAGCCGATGCCGACCATGTTTTACCTGTATGTTCCGAATGTCGATGAGCTGTACCGCCGCGCCATCGAAGCGGGAGGAACTTTGATCGGCGAGCCGACGGATCATCCCTATGGCGATCGCAGCGGCGGGGTCAAGGACGCATTCGGCAACCAGTGGTATATCGCAACCCACATTAAGGACGTTTAGCACTGGAAAACGCCACCTGATCTTGTCACTCCGAACGGGTTTTCAGCGGGTGAGGAATCTGCTGTTTTGTCGCGAATACAAGGAAAGCAGATTCCTCGCGCCGAGACCGGGCCCTCGGAGTGACAAGGGAGAGGGGTTCGGAACGCCGACCCTGACTACGGAGTGTGGGGCGGTGATTGCGGATTTCGATGAGAAACGGGCTGGTGAAGCTTATCGAAATCGCGCATGAAAGCGCGTAATCCGAAGTGAGGAGCTGCTGTCAAACTGCTAGTTAAGCCGCCTCCTGCGAGCCCTGAGTCAATTCTTCTTCGCGTGGCGTAATGGCGCTGACGAGAGCAAAGCGCGCAATGTCGTCCTTGCGCATGAAAACCACGCCTGGACGCCTCTGCGCGTAAATGATGAGCTCTTCCAGCACCTTGGCATGCGCAGGCCGACCTGCACTGGGATCGCGGGCGCTGATGGACATCATGCGCCGCCGGCCTTCCCCCTCGGTGTATAGCATCTCGAACTCGTTTCTAAGCTCGCTCGCGTATTGCTCACTGGTGAAAGAGTGGGGTGGGTAGGCGGCCAAATCGTTCATGCCCGGCGTGCAGGGCATTACAACGAAGGGCTTGCTCTGCACGGACACAAGGAAAGGCTCATCCCGGCTCACATCATCCACATGGTAGAGGAAACCGAACTCCTGCAGGATTTTGAGAGTGTGCGGCGTCGCTTGCCGCCCCAAGGTGTGGAACCCGATCGGACGAGTGCCCGTTACGCGCTTGATCCTTTCAACGTTCTCCGCATAACAAGCGCGTTCTTTTTCCGTCGTAATGGATTGCTCGCTTACGCCGCCGTGAGCCGCTGCCTCATGGCCGCGCTCCACGATTTCTCGGGCTAGTTCCGGATTGCGTTCCACCGCTCTAGTCTCCATGTGCGAGGTCACCTGCACTCGTCGCCTCTGAAACACATCGAGCAAGCGTGGAATGCCTTCCTTGAATTCGTATTCGTACAGCCTTTCCCTGGACAAGTCGGAATTCCCGGCTCCGCTTTGAGAAAACGCGTTACCGGCGCGGCGCCCAGGTGCTTCGCCGGATTCGAATTGCAACGATATCGAAACAACCAGCTTGGCTCCGTCAGGCCAGAACTCGCGTGACCCACGCCCTCCCGCCCAGTTTCGGGCTCCTGGCAGGGCCTGGCTTAGGCGTTGGAGGTACCTTGCCGGTCCAAGCGACGACGGTCGATTTTCGAATGGTCGATAGCTCATCCGAAGGGGCTCCGCGGGCGTGCAACTATCTGTTTTTTCAACATCGTGGCATGAATTTTCATCATGTCGGAACGTTTGCTTCCGGAAAGCACTCTGAGATGCACTTTCCTGCGTGCGCGGCCGTTTCGGACCCCTTGAGTTACTTGGCGCCAGCTTACTTCCGTACATTGACCCAATGGTCAACGAGGATTAAGTTTCCAATAGTCCACGACTCTTGCAGCAAGTCATGCGGCTTTGAGCCCCCCTGTGGACGCCTTCGAGGCTTTCGTCCGGTAGACCGCTTGAAACGACCTATGAAAAGCGAGAGTAGCGCGTTGGCACGGGAACTGCATGAGCTCTCCGAGCGGCTGCGGTTCCTGGAAAGCAAACTGACATCGCCCGCGACAAAGCTGGCCGGTGGCCAGTACTACTTGGACGGCCAGCCCGTCTCGATGGAAGTGCTTTCCGAGTTCAAGTCGTCCTTGGACCACAGCCGGGACTCGGTATGGGCCCTGCTGGACGTAGCGGCTGGCTACTCCGGACATACAATCGAAGAGACTCTGCAGAATCACCGGATGCAGCGCGCCAGCGAACTTCTGCACGTTCTTCGACACGAGGTGGAGTTCCCGACGAGACCTCAGTCCGCGGCTTCACGCCTTTTTCTCGAGGAAGTGCAAGTAGTAGCTGACCTGGTCCTGCGACGCCATACCAATTCGCGCCATAAGTGAACTCTTCCGAACCGTCCGTCACCACCCCGGGTTTTGTAAACTAGCCGCGCGTTCTGCGATCGATGGAGCGATCATCTACCCTGAGCAGCATTTTTCGGCAACTGTGTCCTGGCTGCCGCATGGGCAAAATTTTTCGCTCCTCGATCTTTCGCGGTTTCCCGAAAATGTTCGAGCGCTGTCGGATCTGCGATCTCAAGTTTGAACCTGAAGAAGGCTACTCTCTTGGAGCCATGTACATCAGCTACGGGTTGGCGCGCGTAACAATTGCCGTCCTCGTGGCTCTGTTGCGATTTTTTACAAACTGGTCGATCGTGAAAGATATTGTTTTGGCAATCGTCCTGTTCCTGCCCATGGCGCCAACACTGACACTGCTGTCGCGTGTGTTGTGGATCTATCTCGATCAGGCGATTGATCCTCAAGAGCTCCAATAAAACGAGGCAGGTCACTGTTCCGCTGGATCGATGCGATGTTGGTAGGCGGGCGAACCAAGTCCAGCTCTCCCGACATCTAATGAACGGTGATCCGGGGTCACCGGTCGGAATTCAGGCCGGGAAAATTGTTTGCGGCCTGGGGCAAAATCCTTAGCGGCAGACTGCCCATGCTGTCCATCGAGATTACGCGGGAGTGTCCGCTGCGCTGTCCGGGATGCTATGCGTATGGCGACATGCACCTGGGAGGCGACACCACCCTGCGCCAGCTCAGCGACTTGCGCGGGCAGGCGCTGCTTGACGGCGTGCTGGAACTCGTTCGCAAGCATCGTCCCTTACAAGTCTCGCTGGTCGGTGGAGAGCCTTTGGTTCGTCACCGCGAGTTGAATCAGATTCTTCCCCGTCTCAGTCAGATGGGCGTGTTCACCATGGTGGTGACCAGCGCGGTTATTCCCATTCCGAAAGAGTGGATGGAAGTTCCACGCCTCATCGTGGCGGTCTCCGTAGATGGCCTGCCGGAGCATCACGACGAGCGTCGCAAGCCCTCCACCTTACGAACGCATTCTGAAGAACATGGCCGATCGCCGCCTGAATATTCACTGGACTGTCACTCGGCCTATGCTGGCGCGCGCGGGATACATCGGGGAGTACGTCGCGTTTTGGAACGCGCGGCCCGAGGTGGATCGCATTTGGGTGAGCCTGTACAGCCCGCAGGTTGACGAATGCAGCGTAGAGATGCTCACTGCGGAAGATCGTCGTAACTTGCTCGATCAGTTGGTGCCACTGCGACATCGATTTGCGAAATTGCTCATCAACCAGGGAATCGCGCAAGCTCTGGAACGTCCGCCCGAGAATCCGGATGCCTGCTTGTTTTCGAAAATGTCGGTGAACTACTCGGCCGACTTGCAGACGCGCGTGGAGCCGTGCGTGTTTGGCGGCGCTCCCGATTGCAGCCCGTGTGGCTGCGCAATCAGCAGCGGCTTGCATTGGTTAAAGTCGATTTCTGTGGCGGGCCCACTGAAGGTCGATCACTTGGTGCGAGGCTCGATGGCAGCTGGTTCGATCGTGAACCGTTGGCAAACGAAAGCGCCACCACCTTCGCGCTGGGACCGCGGCTCAAGAGTCCAAGAGCAAGAGCCGGCTCTGGTAGAGATCAGCGGTGATTGAAAACGCCCGATCTGTACTTGTAAAGGCGCGCAGCCGATGTGGTTAGTAAAAACTGCAGCGACACACCTGCAGCGCCAGCGGTAGGAATTTATTGCTCCTAATCGTTGAAGACTCCCCAGCATATGGGTTGCGCTTCTCTCGTAACCCTATATCCTTCAAAAACTCGCGTTGTTGGCATCGGACCTGCATACATTTCCTTTGACTCATACGACACCGAAACCAGAGAAGCCAAACATTATTGGCGGTTGGCATAACAAGGGAGAGCAGGTCAGCATGGATGATACGAGATGGCGAAATCTTTGCGCCCTGATCATGGATGAGAAAAATCCGGATAAGGTGTGGGACCTGGTAGACCAGTTGAATAAGGCCTTGGACGAAAGGGAGAGGACATTGCGGGGCGGCGAAGCGGCAAAGGGAGTGAGTCGGGCCGCGGGCAGGCATGCTCCGGAGGACTCAACCTAGCCCGCCGAGTTGCAAAACACGTGTGCTCAACGTACTTTGTTGGTTCGCGTGTCAATCCGTCAAATCACGATTGTCGGTACCGGTCTGATTGGTGGCTCTCTCGGACTGGCGCTGAAGGCACGTGGCTTTCCGGGAAAGATCGTGGGTTGCGATCGCGCTGTCAACCTGGAGCGCGCCCGGAAAAAGGCTGCGATTGATCAATGTCACCCTGATCCCAGGGACGCCGTGCGCGGCAGCCAGATCGTGGTGCTTGCCACTCCCGTAGGTGCAATCATTGATCTCATCGACATGCTGGGCCGGTCGCTTCCGCCCAAAACCCTGCTTACCGATGTGGGTAGTACGAAGACGGAAATTGTCGCACGAGCGCGTGCCGTCTTTGGCAAGACGGCTAATAAACGCTTTCTCGCCGGCCACCCCATGGCGGGCAAAGAGCAATGCGGCGTGGAGTTTGCTGACGCAAATCTTTTTCACGGTGCAGCCTGGCTGATCACACCTCTACCGGGTCAGAATGTAGATGATGGACTTTGCGGCGATTTTCTAGAATGGGTGGAAAAGATCGGCGCTAAAATCGCCGCGCTGGAGCCGCAAAAACACGATCGCCTGTGCGCCTGGATCAGTCATCTGCCGCAGATGGTCTCCACGGCTCTCGCTGCGTCTCTGGTGGATGAGTTCGGAGAAGACGCTCCACTGCTGGCGGCCGGAGGACGTGCCCTGGGCGAAATGACACGCATCTCGGCGAGTCCGTACTCGATGTGGCGCGACATCGCCCTCACCAACAAGAAGAACATCCAGGAAGCTCTCCTCAAACTGGAACAACGGCTGGCTCACATTCGTGAGAATCTCGACACGCGCCAACTTGCGGAAGAGTTTGAGCGCGCACATCACTTGAAGAAATCGTAGCGTCGATTGCGATAGAATCCCCAGTTCGGACGACGGCGAAGCTTCTGGGAGAAGCTGGTCATGAACAAGGTCGTGCGCAATGCAGACGAGGCGGTCCGCGACATCCCTGATGGCGCAAGCATCATGGTGGGCGGCTTCGGGTTGTGCGGGAATCCGGAGAACTTGATTCGCGCTTTGGTGAAGAAGGGCGTCAAGAACCTAACCACCATCAGCAATAATGCGGGCGTCGACGGATTCGGCATCGGACTGTTGCTTTCGAACGGGCAGATCAGGAAGCACATTGGCACCTACGTCGGCGAGAATAAGTTGCTCGAGGAGATGGTTCTCAAAGGGCAGATGGAGTTGCAACTGGTCCCGCAGGGCACTTTCTCGGAACGCATCCGCGCGGGAGGCGCGGGCATCCCCGCATTTTTCACGCCGACGGGCGTGGGAACCGTGGTGGCTGAAGACAAAGAGACCCGGGAGTTCGACGGGCGCCTCTACCTGATGGAACATGCGCTGAGGGCGGATTTTGCCCTCATTAAAGCGTGGAAGGGCGACAAATGGGGCAATCTGGTTTACCGCAAGACGGCGCGCAACTTTAATCCCATGATGGCGACCGCGGCTAAGATGACCATTGCCGAGGTAGAACACCTCGTTGCACCGGGCGAGCTTGATCCCGACATGGTGCATACCCCCAGCGTCTTCGTGAAGCGTATCTTTCAGGGCGAGCTGTATGAGAAGCGAATTGAGAAACGGACAGTCAGGAAAGCAAGCTAGCGAGCACTTGGCATTTAGCACTTAGCATTTCGTGGCGAAATGCAGTGGCACTGTTGTTCAGGGGCCAAATGCTAATTGCCAAGCGCTAAGTGCTGCTAGGAATTGAGAACTATCATGGCGACAATATCCAAAGTCGGTAAGGACGTTGAAAAACGCGAACGGATCGTGAAGCGCATCGCGCGCGAGTTGCGGGATGGCTTCTATGTCAATCTGGGCATCGGCATGCCTACTCTGGTGGCCAATCATGTGCCGCCGGGAATGGATGTCATCCTGCAGAGCGAAAACGGCATGTTGGGGATCGGCCCTTATCCGATCGAAGGGCAGGAGGACGCCGACCTGATTAATGCCGGCAAAGAAACGGTCACGGAACTGCCGGGCACGGCTTATTTCTCCAGCGCCGATTCGTTCGGGATGATTCGTGGTGGGCACATTGACCTGAGCGTTCTCGGAGCCATGGAAGTGGATGAGGAAGGCAACATTGCCAATTGGATGATTCCCGGGAAGATGGTGAAAGGGATGGGCGGCGCGATGGACCTGGTGGCTGGCGCGCGCCGTGTGATCATCGCCATGGAGCACAGCACGCGCGAGGGTCAGCCCAAAATTCTCAAGAAGTGCACACTGCCGCTGACCGGTTTGAAAGTTGTGGATACGATTGTCACCGAGATGGCTTACATCCGGGTGTCGCCCACGGGCTTGGTGCTGGAAGAGGTTGCGCCTGGGTTGACCGCCGATGACGTGCAACCTGCCACCGAAGCGAAGCTGATCATTAGTCCGAAGTTGAAGACCATGGAAGGGTGAGAGAGGTCGTTGGTCGTCCTTCTTTGGTCGTTGGCCAGACCTAGCTAACCACTGATCACTGGACACTGGCCACTTATAGCCTGAACGGCGCTGCCAGCAGCCGCGCCGGAAGCATCACCGCCGCCCACACCAGCGCGAGCACGCCGTGCACGGCAATGCCCACAATTCGAAACGGCAAAAGCAGCAACCAGACAAACGGATAAAGAATTAAGGCCAGCAGGGCCACCGGCCAGCACAGCACAAACAGAAGGCACCAGAGCACGAATGTGAGCATGAGGACCTCCTGAGCTCCTGCTATAGATTACGCACGCTGTGTTCGGAAAGTTCCCAGAGCCCAGGGCCTAGAGCCGAGAGCCTGGCGCAGACTGCGCCAGCCGAAGCAGAGACTCTATATACGGCGCACGTGCGATCCCCCGTTCGGTGATGATCGCGGACACGTATTGCGCGGGAGTCACATCAAACGCAGGATTCTCCACCTTCACTCCCTCCGGCACCATTTGCCTTCCGCCGATGTGGGTTACTTCGCGTGGATTGCGCTGCTCGATAGGAATCTTGCTGCCATCTGGAGTTTCCATATCTATGGTTGAGGAGGGTGCTGCCACGTAGAAGGGAATACCGTGCTCTTTGGCCAGCACAGCCACGGTGTAGGTGCCGATCTTATTGGCAACGTCGCCGTTAGCCGCGATCCGGTCAGCGCCCACTACGATCGCGCCGATCTTGCCCTGCTTCATCATGGCGCCGGCCATGTTGTCGGAGATGACGGTGGTCGGGATGCCGTCTTTCATCAACTCCCATGCTGTCAGGCGAGAGCCCTGCAGGAAAGGTCGAGTTTCGTCGGCGTAGACCTGAATTGTTTTGCCCTGCTCCACCGCAGCGCGAATTACGCCTAAAGCTGTTCCGTAGCCACAGGTGGCCAGTGCGCCGGCGTTGCAATGGGTGAGCACTCCGCCGGTTGCGGGCATTAAGGTTGCGCCGTGACGGCCCATCGCCTTGTTCGCCGCGATATCCTCCGCATGCATGCGTTGAGCTTCTTCGATCAACGCCCGCTTGATCTGCGGAATTGGCCGCACGCGTAAGTGCTCGAAGTTCTCCGACATGCGGCGGATCGCCCAGAACAGGTTGACAGCAGTGGGCCGGGTTTGGCGGATCGCCTCGCAGATCTGGTCGAACTCTTTTTTCAGTTCGCCGACATTTTCAGCTTTGGAATTTTGTACGCCGAGAGCGATCCCCATAGCCGCGGCAACCCCGATCGCCGGTGCCCCCCGCACTACCATGTTGCGGATAGCGTCCGCCACCTGCTGATAGGTCGTGCACGTGACATAGGTTTCCTCCGTGGGCAACTTCGTCTGATCGAGGAAGCGTACGCCGGAGTCGGTCCATTCCAGAGTTTGGATCAAGGTGTCAGTTCCCAGGTCTCAGTTTTGTCATTCTGCGTAGGGACGGGTCTTTGACCCGTCCAAGGCGGGTCGGCGACCCGCCTTCACATGAACGCCTTCGCTCAGCACGACAACTTAGATTTGATGCGCGGCACAGCGGTTTCGCGGCACATTGGTCACGGCAGGCCGCCCACATAACTCGCAACTCGCCGCGACAGCGAATATCGGCGGAGCAGCGCCGGACGGATGCTTCAAGTGCTCTTGCCGTACGTCGCCGGCCTGAAAGATCGCGATGAAAGGCGCAGGCGCGGCTGCTTTCTCGACATTGGCACGGCCTTTCGCCTCTTCGCGTTCTACCAGACACATCACGCCGATGACTTCGAATCCAAACTCACGCGCCGCCTCGATGGCCTGAACGGTGGAAGCGCCGGTCGTGCAAACATCGTCGACAACGACGACCCGGGCCCCTTTCTCCCGAAAGCCTTCGATCCGCTGGCCCGTGCCATGCTGCTTCTCGGCCTTCCTGACCAGAAATCCGTGCAACTCTCCACTTACAACCGAAACGGCTACAACGATCGGGTCGGCACCCATCGTGAGACCGCCAATCGCCTGCGGCTTCCAGTTGCGGGAGCGAATCTCGTCGAGAAACACCTGTCCGGTCAATCCAGAGCCCTTTGCATCCAGCGTAGTAGTCCGACAGTCGATGTAGTAGTCGGCGGTCGCGCCCGAAGAAAGTCTGAACTCACCCAGGCGAAAAGATTTTTGAGCGAGCAGGGCGAGTAATGCTTGGCGCGGCGACATGAAAATCTACGATATCACGTAGTCGTCAGTAGTCAGGAGCCGGTAGTCAGCGGGAACTCCCGACAACTGACTACTGATTCAACCGCTCCAGGTGCCTGAAGCCGCCTGTGACCACGAACATCAACAGCGAAAGCGTTCCGTTGTAGCCCACGTGCAGGAGAAAGCAGGCAGCAACAGACTTGGTAACCGCACGTACGATGGTAAGGGCCAAGCCCACGAGAAAGATGATCAGCACGGCCCAGGAGTATTTCAGTTGAGCGCCGTGCAGGACGGCGAAAGCGGCGGACGTGAGAAAAATTCCCGAGCCAACCCCCAAACGCCGCGCCAGCACCGGGTAGAGGAAACCTCGAAAGAAAAGTTCCTCCATCAGTGGGGCCAGGGTCACGGCGAAGATAGACATAAGGGTGGCCTGCCGGGCATTCTCAAAAAAGCGGTCAATCGGAAGGTGCTTGGGAATCGGCAGCAATTGCCCAATTCCGGCCAACACGAAGTACAGGACCGCGCCGGCCAGGAGAAAACCGCTCCAGGAACGCCCTGGCCAGTTCCAGCGCAGGGGTTGCCAGAATTCGTTGGTGCGAATTTCGACCACGCGATACATAACCGAAAAAACCACTACATAGGTGAGGAACTCGGCAAGGAGAGCGAGTTCAGGCATCCGCGCCAGGTCTGCGAGCGATAGCGACTTGTATAGCAGGAGCTTTGCCAGCCCGATCACCGCGGTTCCAAGAACGAAACTCGCACCTATGGTCGCGCCTATGATCAGCAGCACGTCCCAGCCGCTCCATGGAGGATCATCGACCTTGGGGACTGGCGGCGGAGTCGGCGGAATTACTGGGGGACCTAAGGGTTCTACCTGAGTCTGGTTCTCCAGCGGATTGTGCGGTGAAGACAAGCGGTTCCCGTACCTCCATTGAATTTACACGATGGGGACGGATTCGGGGAACCGACGCGGGTCAAGAAAAAAGGGGCGGAACCAGTCCCGCCCCTTCTGGCACTTTTTAATGTTGAATCACCGCCCGGCAGTGCAGGCATGTTGGGAGTTGTCGTACTCCAACTGTGCCGCGTATTGATGATCATCAAGCGTTATTGTGGACGGATCGAAGTAATGTGGGATGATGAACGAACACTCATCCCCGATTTCTTGCTGGTAAAGGCCGTTATCCATGCTATTCCACCAGCCTTTCCCGTCGGGATCGGTGAGAATCTCGAACAGCTCGTGGGAAAGAACATTGTTAGTAGAGTCCGCAAGCTGGCCGTTGGGAGTTCCCGGCCGCACCTGGCAACCGCGGACGTTCTGGTAAGGCTCAACGGAGTACAGGACGTGCCCGATGTCGGTGAAGTCCACGCTCCCGTGGTAAGCGCAGAAGTAGTAGCTACTCCGATTATCCGGAGAGTAGCAGACCGTGAAAGTAGAATCGAGACACTCATCGGTGCCGGGCGGGAGAAACACGTGATAGATGTGTTGGTATCCAGTCTCGTCGCTGGCAGAGGCAACGGCGTGTACCACGGCAAGCATGTCGTCATCCGTAAAGGGAGCACTCGCGAAAGGACCACTCGGAGGGTTTGGCTGGAAGTTGATTCTTGTCCTTCGACCAACGGTGTAGCGGTTATTTGCGCTCAGTCCGACGTACTGATCGACCAGGTGGATGAAACCGCTCTGCCCCAGGTCACGGAGAAAGCCTTCCGGATTTCCCCAGCAGCTGGCGATAGTGCAACTCCCGTTTGGGTTGAGATAAATAGCATGTGATTCGGTGAAATCCACGACCGCCCCGCCGTGGTAGCTCAGATCACCGGGATAGCGCACCAAAGGGGGCCCGGCGGGTGCGGCAGCAGGCGCGGCTGCCGATGCTGGGTGCGAAGGCAACGTCCCGGCTATTCTCGGAGCCGCATCAAGGTGCGCCGGCCTTGCGTGGCGGCTCAAATGCGTAGCATGTCGGGCTGCTGCCCAGTCGGCGGCCGACGGCGTGACGGCCAGGTCATTCGAGCTTTGAGCATGGGATGGCGTCAGTGCAAAAGCGGCAAGAAATGCAGAGGACAGCGCGATTGCTACGGCGCGACAGAGAATGGAAACTGCCAACATACGGCTGCTCCTTTTTTATTTTTTTACTTTTTTGGTCTGGACAGAACCGATGTCTGCGAGGCTTTAGCCGTGTCGAAAGGGCGGCAAACCGGGCCTTCATCGCAAGTGCCCGGAGGAAATAACTTTCACACGCCTGGCTTCGCGCTCGCAGTAGTTCTCAGGTTTCAGGCACCCACAAAAAAGCGTTGGCATTGTGTGCTGCAGGAATCTGCCTGTCAAGCTGTGAAACACTGTAGATTTCAAGGTGAAAACTTACAACTCTGGGCCACAGGCGGGCGATTCAGAAGATTGCCAGCTTGGGCATGTGAGTCAAGATGGACTAGTAGAAAAAGGGAATGTAGTGAGAATTGTACAGGCTACACGCTCGCGGGACTCTTGGCCGCATCGGCGTGCGTACCATTGGCGAAGAAGTGAGCTAAGGCCTGTCCTGTGTAGGATTTCTTGACGCGAGCCACCTGTTCCGGAGTGCCCTGGGCAACGACCCGACCACCTTCCTCTCCGCCCTCCGGGCCCAAATCAATAATCCAATCGGCGTTGCGGATTACGTCCATATTGTGCTCGATGATGATGATCGTGTTGCCCAGGTCGGTGAGACGGTGCAGTACTTGGAGCAATTTCTTGACGTCGTCAAAGTGCAAGCCGGTCGTGGGCTCATCGAGGAGATAGAGAGTCTTGCCGGTCTGCCGCTTGCTCAGTTCCCGGGCCAACTTGATGCGCTGGGCCTCCCCTCCGGAAAGAGTGACAGCGGACTGGCCCAGTTCGATATAACCGAGTCCAACATCGACAAGCGTCTGCAGTTTCTGCTTCACCTGCGGGATGTTCTCGAGGATTGGCAAGGCATCGGCCACGGGCGTTTCTAGCAGGTCGGCAATGGAGTAGTCCTTGTACTTCACCGCAAGTGTCTCGTGGTTGTAGCGTTTCCCGCCGCACACCTCGCAGAGCACGTACACGTCTGGCAGGAAGTTCATCTCGATGCGCCGTTGGCCTTCCCCTTGACAGGCTTCGCAGCGTCCGCCGGAAACGTTGAACGAGAAACGTCCGGGCTTGTATCCGCGCTCGCGCGATTCAGGAAGCATGGCATACAAATCGCGGATCTGCGTAAACACACCCGTATAGGTCGCGGGATTGGAGCGCGGAGTGCGCCCGATAGGCGACTGGTCGATGCGGATTACCTTGTCAATATTCTCGGCGCCGGAGATTGCCTTGTGCGCTCCCGGTTCCTCGCGTGAGCGATAGAGTTGCTGGGCGAGCGCGCGGTAGAGAATGTCGTTCACCAGAGTCGATTTTCCGGACCCGGACACGCCGGTGATGACAGTCATCACTCCCAACGGAAACGGGACATCAATGTTCTTGAGATTGTTTTCTCGCGCACCGAGCACGGCGATGGCATTGCCATTGGTGTGCCTTCGCTCGGGGCGCATCTCAATCTGCAATTTACCCGACATGTAACCGCCGGTCAGCGATTCGGGGACTTTCACGATCTGATCCGGCGTTCCCGACGCAACCAGATTGCCGCCGTGTCGTCCAGCGCCCGGGCCGAGATCAATCACATAATCGGCCCGGCGAATGGTTTCTTCGTCGTGCTCAACCACAAGGACGGTATTGCCTAAGTCGCGCAGCGACTCGAGCGCCGTCAGCAAGCGATGATTGTCGCGGTGGTGCAGGCCGATCGACGGCTCATCCAGGACGTAGAGCACGCCGCGCAGTTTCGATCCAATCTGAGTGGCGAGACGAATCCGCTGTCCTTCACCTCCAGAGAGTGTGGCCGCCGAACGATCCAGTGAGATGTAACCCAGCCCCACCGCATTGAGAAATTGCAATCGCTCAACAATCTCGTGCACCACACGGCCAGCGATGATCTGTTCCCGGCCCGCCAGCTTGATCTTGCCGCCGACTTCCAGAGCGCGCGAGACCGGTAGTCTAGTGAAGTCGGCAATGGACATGGCGTTGACCGTCACCGCCAGACTCTCTGGCCGCAAGCGTCGGCCGTGGCAAGCGGGGCATTCGGTGGCAGACATGTAGTCGAGCAGGTACTCTCGGTATGTGTCCGAAGTGGACTCCTCGAGGTTCTGTTTCAGCTGGGCAATGATCCCGCGAAAACCAGTCTTGCCGCCTCTCTCCGATTCACCATACAAGAGCAGCGTCTGGATTCTGTCCGGCAGCTTCTCGAACGGCGTACTCAGGTCGAATCCATGGGCCGCCGCCGTGATCTGAAGCATGTGCACCAGGTTGGAAGATGCGGAGCCGGGGCCAAGGCCGCCATCCAGCAGGGGCTTCGACCATTCCACAATGATCTTGGCGGGATCGAAATCATAGCGGCTGCCCAGGCCGTGACACTCCGGGCAAGCGCCATACGCGCTGTTGAATGAGAACGAGCGTGGTTCCAGTTGGGGGACGTTGATTCCGCAATCCGGGCAAGCGAGATTGGCGGAGTACATCTGCTCTTCGCCGCCCACTACTGCCACCTGCACCAGGCCCCCCGCTAGCTTCATGGCAAGGCCAATAGAAAGTTCAAGCCGATGCTCGATTCCCGGCTTCACCAGCAGACGGTCAATCACGACCTCGATCGTGTGGTTCTTTCGCTTATCCAGGCGAATCTCGTCTTCCAGGTTCACCAGCTCGCCATCAATGCGAGCGCGGGTGAAGCCGTGCTGCATTAACTTCTCCATCTCTTTCTTGAACTCGCCCTTGCGGCCGCGAACGATCGGAGCTAACACCATCACGCGATCTTCGGGCGTCAGCGACATCACACGCTGGACAATTTGCTCGGCCGACTGGCGTGTAATAGCGCGGCCACACTCCGGACAATGGGGAATGCCGATGGAGGCGAATAGAAGACGAAGATAATCGTAAATCTCAGTGATTGTACCTACGGTTGAGCGGGGGCTGCGGATGGTGGTCTTCTGCTCAATCGAGATTGAGGGGCTAAGTCCATCAATAGCATCCACATCCGGCCGTTCCATCTGGTCCAGAAATTGGCGGGCATAGGCCGACAAAGTCTCTACATAGCGGCGCTGGCCTTCTGCGTAAATCGTGTCAAAAGCCAGGGAAGATTTACCCGAACCGCTTAGGCCTGTTATCACGGTTAGAGTGTTCCGGGGGATGACAACATCAATGTTTTTAAGGTTATGCTGGCGCGCGCCCCGTACCGTGATGTTGGTAATGGCCATGCTAGTTGAGCGATGTCCTTCCGTACTGTGGACGGATCCCCAGAAACGTTGGAAAGTGGGACTACGCAGCTCTACTCCGTATCTTATTTGTAAACAGCTGCTACCGTCAACGCGCGTACAGTGAAAGCGTGCGCCCCGTACGGTCAAAATCGGAGAAGCGGGCACGGACCGAAGCAGGGCGTGCAGCATCTCAGAAGTGGAACAGAAGGTGGGCCGAACGTGAACGCTTGGATGATTTCCATGGTGCTTTCTTTTACGGTTCTAATGTCTTTTAGTATCGGTGTGATTGCCGCCTACGCCCTGATGAGCGTCATCCTCCACGCGTTCCGCAGCGTGCAGACTCCGCCCGAAGAAGCAAAGCCGGTACTGCTGGCCCGCAACGCCCAGGCAGGCGCCGACTAAGCTACCCGTCTGGCTCGGGCACTCTTGTCAGCGCGCTCGTTCAGCGTGTCCCATCCGGATTTCCACAAGTACAAGCGAGATGCAGGATACCGATTTCGCGGGCGAGGGCGCCCGCGCCACACTTAATACCCTTAATAAAAGGAACCCAGAGGCGCGGACAAGAATGTCCGCGCCACACGGCGCTATTGAGGTTTCGGTCGTGAATCGGGCGGAGGAGTGGGAGTAACCACTTGCGGCTGCTGCTGGCCTGGCTGTTGTTGCTGCTGCGTCATCTGCTGCTGACGCTGCAATTCCTGCAGTAATTGCTCCGGCGTTTTCACGGTGGGCTGATTGGGATTCTGCCCGTCGGTTCCCTGACCTTGCTCGGGCGCGCCTTGGTCGACAGCGTTGTCAGCGTTAGTGTCCTGGGACGTGTCTTCCTCATCCATGCCATCTGAAGACGCAGGCTGCTCCTCGACCGGCGTCTGGCTCTGCATCTGCGGCTGCTGGGGATAGGGTTGCGGAGGCACTCCCGGCCGTATCGGCATGCCTGCTTGACCTGCTTGGACTGTGACCGGGGTCTCGCCACCGGCCCGCGGTGTCAGAATCACCTGGGCCACCGCGTTGGGATCCGCTACCGTGCCTACCATGACATAGTTGAAGTGCGAGCCATTGAGTAGGGAAGTGAGAACATCACGTGCCGGCCCCGGGCCAAAACTGCTGACCACGCGCTCATTGGCCCCAGGTGGGATATCGATATCGGCACCGGTCTTGTTGCGCACCGCGTGCAGAATGTCGCTCAGCGTCGAATTCGGCGCCACGATTGCCAATTGGCCGTTCTGGTAGGTGACAGTCGGGGGCTGAGACGGCATCTGCTCCGGAGTAGGCGGAGGTGGGGCCGCCGGCATGGAGGCTTGCTCTTCCGCTTTTTTCTGAGGGGCTTTACTGCCAGCCGCCGGCTTTCCTTTACGCGGCGATATTTTCCTGCTCGGTTGCTCGGGCTCTTTTGGCTGTTCGGACGTCTGTGCAGAACCGGGAAGCGGCAGGCACAATCCCGCCGTGAGAATTAGAATAACCGCGAATTGGAATCGGATAAAACGCATGTAACCACATTACCTAGTACGGGAGTATCTTGATAGGTTGCGAAGGTAATTGTAGCACCGTCCCGGAGCCCCTTTTGGCCGTCTTGCGTGATGATAATAAGGAACTTACCGTACAGCCCCCACATCGTGAGCAGCATCGTACGATGTGGGAGAAGAAAGAGGGTTGCCTCGCGTATGAGTTCAAGAATTAGTCCTGCATTGGCGAAAGAAGACCCGCTCCGGTGCCTGCGTCTCGGGGCAGTTGCATGCTGTCTCGCCTTCCTTTTATTACTAATAGATGCATCCGCGGTTCAGGCGCAGAGTTGCCTGTCAGCGTCGGATATGGATGCCGCGGCGCGCTCGGGTTTGGAGAATACCGCTCACCGCTATTTCGATATGGCTTCCAAAGGTGATGTGTTCTCCCTGAAACAGAACTCGATCCCCAGTGTGGCGTCCAATTTCGCCGGCATCGAGTCCGCGGTAGTGGATAACAAACCAGCGTTTCAAGGCGCCCAGGCCACGCCACGCCCCCCCTTCTTATTGCAGGCGCAGGGCAATGCCCCGATCGAGCGCGCTGAATTTCTATGCGGCGTCTTTGGGACTCAGGGCCAGACGCGTGACAGCGCCGTCTTCGTACTCCCCAATCTGCCGCCGGGAAACTACGGCGTTGTGATCATGGATGTGAGCGGGGCGAAAGGACCGTACACGCTCTCCCTCGTCCTACAGCAGACCGGGAATGACTGGAAGCTGGGCGGTTTCTACGCCAAGTCGGCTCAGGTATCCGGTCACGATGCGCCGTGGTATTTGGATCGCGCCCGCCAATACAAAGCCAAGGGCCAAGTCCACAATGCGTGGCTGTATTTCCAGGAAGGCAGGTCCCTGTTGTCGCCGCTCGATTTCATGAGTACGCTGCAGACGGACAAACTGTACGACGAAGCGCAATCTGTGCTGCCGTCTGACTTTCCTGCTAATGGCAACACGGTCGATCTGGTGGCAGGCGCAAACACTTACAAGCTGACGCAGATTTTCCCGCTGGGAGTCGGCAATGATCTTGACCTGGTAGTGAAATACCAATCCAGAGACGTCTCCAACAGCACTCAGACCTTTCAGGACAACGTGGCGGTCATCAAGGCGCTGGTCGCGAAACATCCGGAACTGCGTGATGCCTTCAGCGCAGTGGTGGCACGCGCAGTCGAACCGTCTGGCCGGGACTACGGGTCGTTGCTGGCGATGAAAGACATAAAGTAGGTAAACAGTGATCGTGGCTGGTGGCTGGAAGGAAGTTCTTCGCTAATCACGATCCACTATTCACTAGCAACTAGCCACTGACCGCTTCTTCTTCAAACGTACACTCCTTCGGGCTCTTGTCTTCGCGCAATCCCACGAACACGGGCGCACGCAACTTCAGGCCGCCTTCTGTGGTCTCGTGCGTCCATTCCGAGAATTTGATTTCCGCGACCAGCTCGGGCTTTACCCAATGAACTTTCTTGAGTGCTTCGACCGGTCCATAGAAGGGATTGCTTTTCGTCTCCAGCTTCTTCAGCAGATTCCAGACAGCTTCCAGAGTCTTGCGGTCAAAGCCGCTGCCGGCCTGGCCCACGTGAATCAGGCGGCCCTGCTTGTCGTAGAGCCCTAGCACAATCGAACCGAAATAATCGCGGCTGCCCTCCGGCTCTGTATGGCCGCCAATCACCGCTTCGATCGTTTTGGTAATCTTGATCTTTAACCACTCGCGCGTGCGTTTCTCCTCGTAACAACTCTTACGGCGCTTGCCTACAATGCCCTCCAGTCCCTGCTCTGCTGCAACCTGGTAAAGGGCTGTGCCTCTTCCAACCTGATGGTCCGAATAGCGGAGGCTGCCGCCGGGGATGATCACATCAGCCAGCAGCCGCTTGCGGTCCTCCAGGTTCACCTTGTGCAGGTCATGGCCGTCGACGTAAATGAGATCGAAGCCGTAATAGAGCACCGGAACATCGGAGCGCCCCGGGGCGCGGAAGCGTCCGTGTCGGATACCGGTCCGCTGTTGCATGAGACTGAACGATGGGCGGCCTTGCTCGTCCACTGCTACGACTTCGCCATCCAGGATGGCACTCTTGGCCCGCACAAATCTTGGCAGGTTGCCCAGTTCCGGATACTGCGCTGTCAGATTGTTCTGATTGCGCGAGACAAGGCGGAGTTTGCCGTCCTCAATGAACGACACGACACGATAACCATCCCACTTGATTTCAAACAGCCAGTCGTCGGAGTCGAAGGGCTGTTCGATCGCCACCGCCAGCATGGGATGTACAACGGATGGCATCGGTCTGGCCGCGGCGCCTTTTAATGAGCTCACCGCGGAATTCGCCGAGGAAGAATCCTTATCTTCTTGATCCTCTTGCGCCGGAAGTTTTTTTTTAGATCGCGTGCCTGCTCTTTCGGTTTTCTTCTTTGTGGTCTCGGCGCTCTCGGCGGCGTGTTTTTTCTTCTCAGCCTTGGCCAAAGCTTCTGCCAGCCAGGGAGCCTTCAGCCTGCCGCGCGATAGAGGCCGGCTGCTCTTCCACTGGTCCGACTCCTGATCTCCACCAATCTGCGCCATCGTGCGTCCGGTCAGGACCGACGCGTCGTATTGATTGATGTCGAAGCCCGGCACCTCATATTCATCATGCTTTTTGAGCAGCAGCCATTCGGTTCCCTTAGTGCCCGGCCGGCGGGAACGGATACGCACCAGTGCAAAGTCCCCATTAAGGCGCTTGCCATTAAGCCGAAACTTCAGATCGCCTTTCTCCAGCATCTCGCCTGCCTCGGCATCAGTTCCAGGCACGTACTTCCCGTTCACAGGCTTGGGCGAGAGCGGTTGCCATGTCCCCACGTCCCAGACCATAACCGAGCCCGCGCCGTAATTGCCTTCCGGAATGATTCCCTCGAAATCAAAATAGGACACGGGATGATCTTCCACGTGCATGGCCAGGCGCTTGTCGCCGGGATCAAGCGATGGGCCTTTAGGGATCGCCCATGACTTCAGTACGCCATCGAGTTCCAGCCGGAAGTCATAATGCAGGCGCGTGGCACGGTGCTTCTGAACAACAAAGCGATGGCCCGCCTTCTTCTCCACTTTGGGGGGAGGCTCGGGAGTCTCTTCGAAACGGCGTTTACGCTTGTACTCTTCCAGGGCCATGATGGCAGTCATTGTAAGACTTCTTTATGCGTGTGCGTTTCAGCGTCCTCTCGGATCTCAGCGGTTAAATCCTCTTTCAGCAGCATGAGTCTCGTGTACCCCGCGCGAGATCCTTCGGGACCTACTGGCCCCTCAGGATGACAACAAATTCAGATGCTGAGATGCGAATCGAATGGAGTGGCCGTCTTTCGAAGAGAAAGAAAGGCCCCGGCGGAGACAGCCGGGGCTGGAGTTCAGGCCGCCCGCCCGGCGGCAATACGATGGGTAGTGGAAGTATCCACGTTATAGGTCTCCACCTTGGGGGTGGTTTTCAGCAACGGTTTCAGCATGTCCGCGATCTGGTTGAAGTGCTCGCGATGGTAGCGCTCAGCCTCTTCCCGGGAGTTCCAGAAACTGATGGAAACCGTCCGCTCCTGGTTGCTGTCGTGCTGCAGCCCGATCAGTTCTACAAACCCGGGCTGCCTCTGGAGGATGGGGAGCACATCCGTGCGAATTTTGTTGCTGAGTTCTTGTCTTTTGTCCGGTTTCACTTGGCATTCCACAATGCGTGTGAACATAGAGACTCCTTTCGCAATTGTTGGAAGGTGAAAGATTCGGCCCGCTGTTCATCAGGTCGAGGAACTGCCAGCACAGCGGGGAGAAGGTTAGTTGGCTTTTCTATTTTACTGCCGAACGAAGGCCACAATTATAAGACTTTTACGTTAAACGGTTTTGCACAGATGTCCGATTTCCTGCTTCATTGCCAGCCATCTTTCTTTAGAATCCAATAGATGCGCACGATACTTTTTTCGCGACTCTATGATTTCTTCGCCTTCGTTGCGGGCAAGTATGCTCTATGACCATTAAGCGTGAGTACCCGGAAACTCCGCTCATCGGCGCAGGCGCGATTATCGTCGAGGACGGACGCGTCGTGTTGATCAAGCGTGGGCATCCGCCGCTCCTCGGTGAATGGTCCATTCCAGGCGGCGTACTCGAAATCGGCGAGATGCTGCGCGAAGCCGCCGTTCGCGAGGCTCAGGAAGAAACCGGCCTTACGGTTGAAGCAGGCGAAATCCTGGGCGTGTACGATCGCATTTTGCGCGACGGTGACCGGCTCCAATATCACTACGTGCTGATTGATTTTCTCTGTCGGCGTGTGTCTGGTGAAATACGGCCGGGGAGCGATGCCGACGAGGTGCGCTGGTTCAAGCGCGACGAAATTGATGCCCTGAATCTCGCGCCGGAGACGGCAGAAGTCATACGCAAAGGCTTGAACGCCGCAACCATGTCGTCAATCTGAGGGACCGGCAGTGTCCCGAAGAATCTGGAAGGCAACGGCGAGGCTGATTACTGGTTGCTGATCTACGAAAGTCCTTCGCAGACTACGTGTGCTCAGGATGATGACATTCAGAGTCTTACTTGCCGGCGGCGTGCACTCTGCTCTTGGCGGCACGCACTTTTTTCACCAGCGCAAAATAGGCCGACCGAGCCGTGCCTGGTTGCTCCAGGTGGAGCAGGAACAGTCCCTTGAGGAACCGCCGAGTCACGCGGCCTTCCAGGTAGGCGTCATAAAGATCGCTGCCCAGCATGTAACCCAGTTGTTGGGTAAGGTAGTCGAGCTTTTCTCCTTCGCAGCGCAGGCCTTCCTGTATTGGCTTTGGCGGTTGAGGATAGCGCCGCGCATTGCGTTCGAAGCCGCGGTGCAGCGCCAGAAAATCCACCATGCGTATGAATTCCTGGAACTCGAACGAAGTCTGCTGTTCCACATCTTCCCGGGTTTGGTCGTACAGTTCGTATAACTCGGACTCGCGGGCCGGCGGGCGGGCCGGGTACAAAACGCGCGAACCAAAATATGCGAGGGCGTTTTCCAGGGCACGCGTGTAGAACGCATCCTCGTGAGCCTCGGCGGCGGAGCCGTTTCCATTCGTGCGCAGCGGCAATCCCCGGCAGGCATGATGCAGGAAGCGGGCTGCTTCTTCCGCAGCATGCATCATCTGGAACTCGCAAATATAGAACGCGTTCACGCGTGGCAGGTAAACGCTCCCGCTCGCTTCCACTCTGGCCAGCATGGTTTTCTTTTCGTGCTCTGTCACCCCCTTGCGCGAAAGCAGCTTGCGCAGAAGAGCGTCGGAATTGCGGCAGTAGACTTCCGGCAGCGAGTCAACCAGGAACTTGGGCTGGGTCGTGTTGTGCGATGAATAAAGATTGACTCCCAGGAATCGAAGCAGCCCATCAATGAGGTTGTAAATAGTTGGACTCAGGTCGGGTGCACCCGTACCTTCGCGGCTCCAGCGGTCGAGGCAGAACCGGTAGCTCTCGTATTTCTCCAGAGGTGTGGCATTGAAGACGCAGACTACGTCGTCGGTCACGCGCACCGCTTCTACGCGGTCACAGCTTTCTCCGGCAGCCTTCCAGTAGAGCGCATCGACATTCTGCAACACCGTCAGCAAGCCCTCGTCCGGTAACCGCTCATGGATCAGCCGCGGCAAGTGTTTCGGTGCAAGGTGCGATTCACCAAAGAGAATGAGAATGCGGGCGTCGGGATGGCGCTGGCGGACCTCGGCGATCTTGGCGGCCGCATGGCGATCACGCGCGCTGATTTTGCGCAGATCCTGGCGCGGCATGCAATCCAGCCCATAAATCGCCTTCGCATGTTGCCGCGCGTTGCGCAGAAGGGCAGAGAAGGGCTCCCACTCGTAGCCCCAGTCGAGGTCAAACCGGATGCGTTCGCGCAGTTCCTGTTCGTCAATTTCGTCGCACAGCCACTCATCGAGGATGTGCTGGTCGCGGGAAAATACCGTCTCCAACCCGAGCACAACCGGTCTCTCTGTATTGTGTGCCGCCTGTTCGATAAGCGAACCGGCGAAGCGCTGAGAGGCAGGTAACGCATGATAGTCTCCGATCAGAATGATATCGGACTCTTGCAGCAGCTCAGACAGCTGTTCGGAAGCCAGCACGGAATCGTAGGAACGGAAAGCCTGGCTGAAGTCGAGCAGATACTTGCGGCGGCCGTTGTGGTCGTTGGCGCGGATCTCGCGTTCCACCCCGGCGAGCGCGTGCAGTTGCGCGGCACTGCGTCGCGATCGCAAGCTGGCGGTGCTGGCCATTTTTGGCGTCCCTCTATTTGATGCCGCAGAGCGCTGTACTTACTCCGAACTACCGGATTCCACCGGCCGCTCTCCTTGACTTGCCCGAGCCCGGCTCCCCATGCTCAAGGCGCAAATTCAGGTACTACGGAGCCAACGGTTGCGCGAGCGGGAACATCCAAGCTCTCTGCTCTGTAGATCAGTTCCCCAGGACCTCACTCGGCGACTTCCCGCGTTCTACAATCGCCCCACCAGTTCCGGGATGATGGCACGCGAATTCGCTTACCCGCGTGCTGTCCCATATCGGTTTGCCTCAGCCGGACGCATATCGCTGGAAGGGCTGATTCGCGGTAGCGATTCCTCGGGGGAGACTCCCAGTTTAGAAACCGGAAGTACAGCGATCCAGATTCCTAGGGACCATGACCTTTGGGGGAGAAAGCAGATTCCTGGGTGCTAAAGCACCTCGGAATGACAAGAGAATCGAAAATCGACAATTCAACAATTCCTGTTGATTCTCCCGATACACACCTTCGTGCCAGTTGCGCCCGAGTCGCTTGTGTAATAAAGTGGCTCTACACCGGAAAGGAGGTGGTCCGATGGCAAAAAGTTCTGACTGTAGTGGCAAACGTTTAGGTGAGGTGGCTGAGACTTAGAGCGGTCGCTCTAAACCTCGCACGACTACCGGTGATTTGGGTCCGATCCGCCCGGCGTAAGCTGCGCCGGGTCCCGGAGTTTGCCGCTGGGGCCACTTACGAGTGACCACCTCCGAGTCAATCCCAACAGTCTACCGGCGACCCGCAGACTTCCAGTTTGCGGGTCGTTTTATTTTTGAATTGATTCCTGATAGCTAGGAAGGCCGTCTGCGAACTACGGAGTTAACCAGGCCATTGGCCTCCGCGTTGTCTTCGCGCGGGACGTGCGAAATGGAGAAATCCAGGGAGCGCGCCAGCTTGCGGCAAATCCAGTTCAGCGAATAAAGGCGCGAGCTGCGGCATTTGTACTCGCCTTTCATCTGGCGAACCATCACTTCCGAATCGGAGTAGACATGCAGCGCCTTTGCCTTGCGGGATAGCGCGTATTGCAAGGCTTCGAGCAACGCCACGTATTCGGCAACGTTGTTGTCCTGGTGTCCGATGGATTTCGCGATTCGAACCCGCTGGCCTTCCGGGTGGTCGATGATGATGCCAATAGCCGCCGGCCCAGGATTTCCCCGCGATCCGCCGTCTACATAGGCCACGAGATGGGACATTCTAGCTGCTCGTTCACAACATGCGTCAGGAACATTCCCGCCGTCAAGATGTTTATCTGGTTCCGTTACAACGCGATTTGCGTCCTCCACGCAGTTGTGGATTAGCAGTGGACGCAGCGTGCAAAAAATCCAACAGCAAGGTTGCACCTGGTGCAACTTAAGCGGGTTCAATCGGTTGCAAGCAGTGCTCAAGGTCACTTTGGATGCCACAAGAAAGTTGCTATTGCACCGATCTGCGGCGTTGACATTTGTCGTCGTCGCGTTTAACGTCAGCACCGTCGACGGCTGAAAGGGTTGGCTAAAAATAAAAAGTTGGCCAGTCCGAAGTAGGCTGGGTGATCCGATCCGACGAGGCAACTCACCGGACGACCAAACCCGAAAAAACCGACTGACTCTGCGAGGAGCAGTTGGGGTTTGGAACTGCGAAAGCAGTGATTACATCAGGGGCTGTGACGGTACATGCCTCCACGCTGTTGGCTCCCTCGCAGGAGCTGGCGGCTAGAGCATAACCAATGTCACGGCCCTTATAATTTTTTTGGCGACTGCCTCAGGTCCCTTCTCACAAACAACCCCGAAAACCTGGGCACCCTCCTTTGTCGCGGGCTGTTGACATCGTTGGTTCTCGCGTGAACGCCTTAGCGCGATCGTGTGATGCATGCCCACGCATGTGCCATTTACTCGCTCAGGCTCTGACTCTATGTTGAGCAGGAGCAGTTCTGGGGGAGGGCTGTTCGGCAGGCGCCCAGGTTCGGAAGCGAATCTGGGCGCTTTGCGCGTAGGAAATACTCCAAACCTAGGATGGGAGACATCATGACTAGAGAACGCCGCCAGAATCATCGCGTACTGAATCAACAAGTGGTCTCGCTTGTTCTGCCCAACACCAACAACGAGGACGAGTGCACAGCGATTGCGCAGAACGTTTCTGTTGATGGCGCGTTCCTTGTCTGTGATCGCCATATCACACCCGGATCCAGGCTGGATGCATCCCTTGTACTTCCAGCAGAGGTCACCCTCACGGAAAGCAAACGCGTGTGTTGTGAGATTAGGGTCCTTCGTGTAATCGAAGAGTTGCCGGATGGGAACTTTTTGACGGCGGTGGAATTCGAGCAATATCGCCTGCCCTAAACAAAAAATCTAAATCGCAGACGCCTTTAATTAACGACTCCATCGGGGTCTGCGAAGGCGTCTGTCTGCCCATTCAAGTGGCACGCTGAAGCGTGAGGCACGTCACCGTATTCCACCTCGAAGTGGCATTGAATAATATTGATTGGTGTCAGCTATCTGACCTGCGTCGCGAGCCGGTACCGACGCAAAGGAGGTTCGTGTGCCCATCATCACGATATCCAGAGGCTCCTTCAGCGGGGGCAAGATGTTGGCCGAAACCGTCGCCCAAGAGCTGGGTTACCGCTGCGTTGACCGTGAGCAGATCATTGAGAAAGCCGCGATCTGGAGCGTTTCACAAAGTGACCTCCGAACGGCAATCGAAAGGCCACCCAGTTTTCTGGGACAGTCCCAGCACGCGAAATACATCTATCTCGCCTTTATTCAGGCGGCACTAACTGAGAAAGTCAGGACGGGGGTCGCGATTTACCACGGCCTGGCGGGGCACCTGCTGCTCGGCAAGGGGCCGCACGTCCTGCGCATCCGCGTCATTGCTCCTTTGGAGTTCCGCATCAGCATGCTGCGGAACCGGCGGGCTTGCACTCGCAGGGATGCCATCGCCTACATCGAAAAGATGGACGAGGACCGTCGCAAGTGGACGCAGTTTCTCTATGGTGTCGATTGGCAAGACGCATCACTCTACGACCTTGTGCTCAACCTGGAGCAAATGACTCTGGAACAAGCATCGGAGGTTATCTGCTGCGCGGCACGACTGAAGTGCTTTGAGTTCACGCCCGAGAGCCGTAAAGCCATCGACAACCTCGCCCTCTCCAGCCATGTCAAGGCGAAGCTCGCCATGGATTCAGCCACCTCCAACTTGCAGTTCGAAGTCACGGCGGAAGCCGGTTTCGTATCGGTGAAGGGAGGCATTCTTAGCCCAGCACAGGCTAAGAAGATCGCCAGTATTGTCAAGGCTGTGCCTGGTGTCGGAGAAGTTCATCTTGGCGAACTGGCGCTCGCTACTCGATTCTGAGAGCTGGATCGGTGATGGTTTGGATCCTAGGCCTCGCCCCGCCTCACGCCGAGTGTCAGAGCCTCAGATAAGGCTTGCTGCGTTCCTACGCACGTGGTGTACTACTAAATCACTCTCGCCCAAGCGGGGTTTCCATGAGTCTCATTGTTATGAAGTTCGGAGGAACTTCTGTCGGCAATGCCGAGCGCATTCGCCAGGCCGCCGCGATCGTCAAGCAGCATGCGCATTCCGGCAATGATGTGGTGGTGGTGGTTTCCGCGCTCTCGCAAGTTACCGACCTGATCCTGAAAGTCTTGAACGCCGCTCGCTTGGGTAATGCAGAAGAAGTCGATGAGGGGATGCGACAGCTCAGCCGCCGGCATGAAGAAGTGCTCTGCCAGTTGTTTGAGGGGGAGAATCTAAAAGGGGTGTCGGCAGCGGTCGAGGTAACTTTGAAACGGCTGCGCGAGTTCTGCTCGGCGCTCGTATTGCTGGGTTCGGCAACTACCCAGGTGATGGACATGGTGCTGCCCCTGGGAGAGCAGATGTCGGCGCGAATGTTTGCTGCCTGTCTCGATCAAATGGGCGCTAAGGCCAGTTTTGTGGATTCCGGCCAGATTCTGATTACCGATGAGGAATTCGGTGATGCCAGCCCGGATATGGAGTCCACGAGACACCACTCCCGCGACGTGCTCTTGCCGCTCCTGAAGCAAGGCCGCATACCGGTGGTCATGGGTTACAGCGGCGCCACCCGCACTGGACTGGTTACGACCCTGGGGCGCGGTGGATCGGACTCCTCCGCAACTATTCTGGGCGCAGCCCTCGATGCCGATGAGGTTTGGATCTGGACCGACGTGGATGGCGTCCTCACCGCGGACCCTCGCATTTGTCCGGACGCGGTCACTCTGCCGGAGATCACTTTTGCGGAGGCGATCGAGCTTTCCTACTACGGCGCCAAAGTCATCCACCGGAAAGCGATCCGGCCAGCGATGGAGCGTGGAATTCCAGTGTGGATCAAGAATTCCTTCAAGCCGCGTCTTCCGGGAACGAAAATCGTGGAGGCCGTTCCGGCCAGTAGTCACCCGGTAAAGGCAGTGACAGCTGTGACCCAGGCGTCTCTGGTGACCCTTACTACGCGCCGGGACGTTCATTTCGCCGAGATCTTTGGGCGCTTGTTCCTGCGTCTGGGACACGAGCGTATCGATGTCCTGTTCTCGACGCAATCGTCTTCCGAAGATTCCCTGGGACTGGTGCTTCGCGAACAGGATACCGAGCACGTCGTTCACGGCATCCAGCGGCTGTTTCGCACCGAGCTTAAACATGGAGTTCTGAATCCGGTGTCCGTGCACCGGGACATTGCCGTCATTGCGGTCTTGGGCTCCGGTATGAAGGGCACGTGCGGCATTCTGGGACGCCTGTTTTCGGTAGTCGCTCGGAACAATGTGAGTGTGATTGCCGTGGCTCAAGGCGCCAGCGAACTGAACATTTGCTTTGCTGTTACCGCGACCAGGGTCAACGATGTACTACGAGCCATCCACCAGGAATTTCTGAGCCCAGCCGGAGAAGGCGCGCAAAGACAGGCGGCAACGCAAATCCACTGATGGAGTACCTTTCTCAGAACCTATGAGGCGAGTCCGTGTCGGTATAGTTGGCTTCGGGACCGTCGGCCGCGCCAGCGCAGACATTATTTCCAAGCACGCCGACCTCATCGAGCAGCGAAGCGGCCTCAAGCTCGAAGTGACGGCGGTGTGCCGGCGCTCGGGCGTGAAGCCCGAGCACACCCCGGCCGGCGCACGCGTGGTCTCCAACTGGAAAGAGATTGTCCAGGCTGAAGACGTGGACGTCGTAGTGGAAACTGCGGGAGGCACTGATCAGCCTCTTCAGCTCGTGCGTGCTGCGCTTGAAAAAGGCAAGCCCGTAGTCACCGCTAATAAGAACCTGCTGGCAGAACACGGCGACGAACTTTTCGCCCTGGCTGCGTGCCGGAATCTCCCGATCGGTTTTGAAGCCAGCGTCGCGGGCGGCATCCCGATTCTGCGCGTCATCCACGAATCCACGGCCGGGGATCGGCTGCGGGCGGTTCATGGAATTTTGAACGGTACCGCGAACTACATCCTCACCCAGATGGAGAGCCGCGGCATCGAGTTCGATGAGGCGTTACAAGAGGCGCAGAAAGCAGGCTATGCAGAGGCAGATCCGTCTCTGGACATCGACGGTTTTGATGCCCGGGACAAGCTCTGCATTCTCGCTCGCATGGCTTTTGGGGGACGCCTCAAGGTGTCCAACATTCCCACCTACGGCATTCGCCAGGTTCGCGCGATTGATATTCACTCCGCTCAGCGCCTTGACAGCACGATTCGCCTGGTGGGCTCAGCCGAGCAGACCGAGACCGGCCTGGAAGTCTCGGTGCGGCCCTGGCTGGTGGGTTGCCGTTCCATGTTGGCCAAGGTGGAAGGCGTAAATAATGCGGTGTTTCTGCTGGGCGACAGGATCGGAATGCAGATGTTCTATGGGCGTGGCGCAGGTGGCGATGCCACCGGCGCGGCCGTGGTTTCCGATCTCATTGAGATTGCTCGTGACCTGGCGGCAGGCCAGTTGAGCGCCAAGAAGGTTTCAGGGTTCCTGGATTCCCATGATGTAGGCATCTGCCAGAAGCCACGCCCGGTGAGTTGGTATCTCCGGCTCACGGTGAAAGACCAGCGTGGCATCGTGGCGCGCGTGGCGGAGGTCATCGCGCACCACGACATCAATATCGATTCTCTCGAGCAGGAGCCACACCTGCCCAAAGAGCGGCTGTCCTTTGTGATTACCGTCGAACCGGTTTCCGAGCCCATCATTCAACGTGCGGTGGAGGCAATTAACGCGTTCGAGTTTATGCTCGAACCCGTGCTCCTGTTGCGCATGGAATGATGTGGCTTAGCGACCTCACTGTCATCGGAGTGCAAGCTTCGAGCGGGCGCGCCAGTTTCGGCGGAGCTTGAGATGCAGCCCGAAAAGCGCGACTACTGGATCGAGCTGGCAGTATTGGAGAAAACCGTGTTGGCGCTGGAGCCGATTAGCCGAATTGTCCCAACCACGATCACCAGGATGACAGCCAACATAACCGCGTACTCGGCGATATCCTGACCCGATTCTTCTGACCAGAGTCTCCTGAAAACGTCCTTCATAACCTCTCCTTGGTGCCTTAAGTCAAATGATAAACCCTTTCCACCATGGCCCGTCAGTAATCGTGACTAGAACACCGGCCGAAACAAAAATTGCAGAGCGGTGGAATTCCCTGCGTCCAACCGACTGTTTCTAATCGCGATGACCCACCCTACTGCAAAAAAGCAGAGAAGTCTTGGCCAGATTACGAGTGAGTGATTACTTTGGTCACAGGGCGAGGATGTACGCGCGGCCCATCCTCCAACTGCCGACAGGAATCTGGACTACGCTCCCGCATGTCGTAGTTCCCTGGCTGCGTTGTGCTTCTAAGCCTGGGCAGTTCGGCCAGGATGTTTATCGCAAGAGTGCCTATCGCAGGCGTGCTTGTCGAAGCCCTCTTGTGCAACGCGGTTGAAGGCCAGCACCGCGACCGTGCTTTCCAGACGAGGGGCGGTAACTCCCCACTCACATAACGAGCAGCACCAGCCAGTGAAGGTATCACCGTCGATCCAGATCATCCGCTTTGGGGTAGCTGTATTCATTGGTTGTCCTAAAGAAGCGGTTTGCTGATAGTGACGCCGCGAGCGACTGCCAACAGGTGGAGGCCAGTCCGTGCTTCTAATCTCGCACGGTAGCACGCTCCCCGCAAAGTAACAAGCGTGCTACACCCCTCGGACAATGCCCAATCTCCAGGCTGCGGGAGCAGGCGCGGAAGCGGTTTGCTAGACTGAAGCGTCCTTCCAATTGCCCAAGTCTCACAGGAGAAGGCTCTTGCGGGTTCTGGTTGTTGGCGGTGCGGGATACATCGGCAGCCACGCCACGCGCGCTCTGCGCCGCCACGGCTACGAAGTCGTCATTTATGACAACCTTTCGACCGGCCATAAATTTTTGGCCGATGGCTTCGAATTGATTGCCGGCGACATCGCCGACCCGGCAAAGCTTGCACAGGTAATGAGGCAGTCGGATGCAGTGATGCATTTTGCGGCGTACGCCTACGTTGGCGAATCGGTCGAGAACCCGAGGAAATATTTCCAAAATAACGTCGAAGCCGCGCTGACCCTGCTGAACACCGCGCTGGACGCTGGCGTGCGGAGGTTCGTCTTTTCTTCCAGCTGCGCCGTGTACGGAGTCCCGGTGACAGTTCCCATCCCCGAGAGCAATCCTCGGCGGCCGGTAAACCCGTATGGCGTATCCAAGCTATTCGTCGAGAACGCGTTGGAAGCCTACGATCACGCCTATGGTATGCGCTTCGCGAACTTGCGCTACTTCAATGCCGCCGGAGCCGATGAGAGCGGAGAGATCGGCGAACTGCACAACCCAGAAACGCACCTGATTCCGCTGGCGTTGGCCGCGGCGGCGGGTAAGGGCGCCAAGCTGCAAGTCTTTGGCACGGACTATCCAACGCCGGACGGAACCTGTGTCCGCGACTACATCCATGTTAACGACCTGGCCGAAGCCCACGTGCTGGCGCTGGAACAGGTGATGAAGAAGAACGAATCGGTCGCGTTGAACCTCGGGACCGGGCAGGGTTACTCCGTGATGGAAGTCATCAACACGGTCGAACGGGTTACGGGGCGCGCCGTGCCTCGGGTCGTCGGACCGCGTCGACCGGGCGATCCTCCAGCCCTGGTTGCAGATTCCAAGCGCGCCCAGCAAGTGCTAGGGTGGCGCCCCAGCCGTTCTCTGGAAGAGATCGTGTCCACGGCGTGGAAATGGATGCAGCGGAGAATGTAATTCTGGGCTGGCAAACCTAAGAAGCCCGATAGGAGTATGCTTAAACAATCATAGCCCGCACATCTCCGCCGTTCTGAGTAAGCGAACCCGGGTGACGGTCCTTTGCGCACTATGCGGAAGAACGTGTCTCATGCCTGCCAACGGCAGAAGACCCACTATTGAAGAACTTCTCGCCCGTGGTTGGAAAGCAATTGACGGGGGCCGGGATTATCTCAACGAATTTCTCGCCAGAATGAACAATCTTGAGAAGCTGCAGGATGAGTTTGAACGTACGCTGCCTTGCTGGCAACTGCCCGAGAGCATCAACTTGGCAGGTAATTTCAAACTCGCCCTGGGCGGACGCTTTGCCGGGAGACGTCGTGGGCATTTCAGACATCGTTGAGCCTCGAGAGCCCCGAGCGACTCGGTTGCACCCACGACGAACTTGAATTAGCCTAATCTCACCAATCGTTTAACCATCCTTCGCCGGGATGGCGGAACTGGCAGACGCAGCGGACTCAAAAAACTTTGGTCGGATTTCCATTTTTCCAATCTTATTGTAGAAACTAGGACTTAGGTCTAAGCGCCCCGTTTGGCTTGTGCGGTTCTGGCACGTGTTTTCGCAGGGTGTCAGCCACAGTTCAGCCACAGTGGCTTTAGCCAGTGATCGGCTCGTCCAGCCACACCAAGAGCCACCTTTACCATCGAAATCCTCACCGTGCCAAAAGCGGCAGGAGATCGCGAAGTGGATGGAAAAGGAAATTGAAAGTTAAGCTCGGAGAGGCGACCTACTGGCCCGCGCAGAAGTTCAACATCTGGGAATTCGCCGCTGCGTAAGCGATCCGCCCAGCAATCGGGGAAGGCTAACGGTTTGGGAGAGTCACGATCTCGCCCAAGTCCAGCAGATTCTCATCTGCTGTAACTAGTGTCAGATCGAGGACCTTTGCCGTTGCCGCCAAGAACCAGTCTGCTGGGTCAGCGTGGGGAAGGCCCAATGCCAAGCCTAACTCGACCATCTCGGCCGTCAAGGGTGCCTCTCTCAACTGCTCTCTAGCCCGCTTCACCCAGCCAAACGGATTCTCAACCTGAACTCGGCCCTTCTGCATCAACACCAGTGCCTCCCACACACTCACTGAGGACAGCCAGAGTTCATTGTTCACGTTGGAAAGTTCGTTGTTCACCCGCCGTCCCAAGCGCTTCGGCTCCAACTTGCTCCAGAGCCAAATATGCGTATCTAGAAGAAGCCTCAATCCCGGTACGCCTCCATGTCCTTAACATCGAGAACATGCCCCACGATGTCGCCGACAATCTTCCCCGTGCCAACCAGATCACCCACGAATTTACGTGTGTGATCAGGACCGGCTGGAATCACTTCCGCCACAGGTTTTCCACGACGCGTAATGCGCAGAGGTTGGCGCGTCTTCTGAACCTCGTCGATCAGGCCAAGGCACTTAGCCTTAAATTCCGAAATGGAGATTTCCTTCATAGATTCGAATCTCTCAGATGACCTTTATTATAACCATAGTCATCTATTGAGTCAACTGCTTTTAGGCTGCCTTTAGGCCGGCGTTGCGCGGTCGTCAACAAACTCTCCAACGATGGATTACCCTTTTTGGCTAGAACTGCCTGAGCGGCGGCGGAGAACCACTCGGGTTGTGATGTGCGGTGCAAGGCCATCAAGGTATACCAAGATGGCCTTGCACCGCGGGAGATCGCCGACTGTGACGAGATATTTTGTTGGGCTATTGACACTAAATATGTCGCTTTTTAGCTATGTATTTAACGGGTATGGTACAATCAACACTATAAATGTCTCTTGTCGCCGATGACTCTTGCTGAACGTTTGAAAAACTTCCAAGACCGAGGGTTCCGAGCTGAAACAGCCGCCGTGGTGGTGCTCATCGAGGAGGCACTGCACAGCCTTTTCACCAGTTTTACGGACACGTTTGTGCTTTTCGGTGGGGCGACTCTCGTCTTGTTTTATGGAAGTCAGAGGCATTCCGGGGACATCGATCTCTTACCCAACTGTGATGAAACCCCGAAAGCTGAGAGGATCATCGATTCGATATCGCCCGCGCTTGGCGAAGTGGCACAGGCGTTAGGACTGGCTCCCTTGGCAATCAGTGCTATTGCCGATAGCGAGTATCTTCTCAAAATCAAAGTGGAATCGAAAGATCAGCGAACCCTGTTCACGATTGATGTCTCGCGGACTTCGGCAGTCATAAAAAGCGAACTCGTTGAGCGGCCGATCCTCACGGACGACGCTATCGTCAAATACCCAACCCGGAATTTGCTTCTGTTACACAAAGCCGAGGCCTTCCTGGGCAGGAAGAACGTTAAGTGTAGAGACGCTTTTGACATCAAGGTTCTGAAGGATTCAGGGGCAGAATTGGATGGGAACCTCAAATTCCATCTAGAAGACGGAGTTGTGTCGGACCGGCTCGAAGATCCGGACTCTATTAACCAACGGATTGCCGCGGTGACGCCTAAACGCCGCGAGTCTGAGCTCCGCGAATATCTTCCCGAAGACGTGTATCGACAGCTTGCAGAAAACGAATTCGACCCACTGCGGCAATCCCTGCGCGATCTATTCGCGGAGTGGCTAGAACAATGAAAACGTCACGCATCGATTGGGCGAAGTTCGTATCGGAAGAAGCTAAGGTCTCTCCACTATTGAAGTCGGATGAGATCGCCCGCCGTTTAGGAATGTCTGAGCTAGTTGTCCGCAGATCGTTTCTCAGACTTGCGAAGAGGGGTATGATCGAACACTTTGCGAAGAAGTGGTTCATCAACCTGCTTGCACGAGACTTCTCGGGCCGTGAGCTCGTGAATCTTCTCCGGCCTCGATCATACGTCTCGCTTCAAACGGTCCTACGAGAGGCAGGCATAAGCTCGCAGACGCCAGTATCGATCACGGGCGTTACTACGGGCGAACCGGCATCATTCAGTTCGGGGACGGTTTCCATAACGTTTAGACATATAAAACCGAATCTCTATTGGGGGTTCCAAGCACGTAGAACACTCTATGGGACGTACAACGTTGCAGAACCGGAGAAGGCACTGTTGGACTGGTTTTACCTGGAACGAAAGCGGGGATCTGAGCCCAACACTGACGAGTTCGACTTCCGCAAGCTAGATCGACAGAAGCTTCTGTTGTACGTGCAAAAATATCCACGACCTGTAAAGTTCGAACTGCTTGAGTCGTTGGCTCGTACTGGTGCTGTTCTTCCGAATGGGAAATCATCCACTTTGCATGAAATCAAAAGCTAGCAGCGCTGGCGCTACATGGCTGGTAGAATGTCGCGCACGGGTGCCCTGATAGGACTTGGCCGAGAGGCATCTTGGCCAGAGAAGGGCTGCGAAGCACTTCTTGGGCAAATGACAGTGACCTGTGCAAATCCCCGAATCCTTTCACACTTTCTTGCACAGTTTCACACTCGTTGTGACGCAGCGGACTCAAAAAGCTTAGAGCGTTGCCACTGCCGGCCGGCGAAGTGCCTTCTTACCTTTATTTTCCAGCACATGCATATCAAGGTGGGCAGCTCACAGGTTAGGTCCGGTGAGGTCCCGGAGGGTGCTGTTATGACGTGATGGTTACAGTTTGGCTACGGGTCCAAAGTCGGGAGCCTGGAACCCCGGCGAGGATAAGTCGTCATACATACTGATCGAGGAAAATCCGATCCGCGGTTTTCAATCACCCCGAACAAGTCGGCACTAGGCCTTCCTTGCGGGCTGTTAGAAGCTCAGCTTCAGACCAAACTGGATGACGCGGTTAGGTTCACCAATCGCGATCACCGTTGCGGAACTTGGCAATGACGATGACACGCAGCAGGTCTGGCCGAAGGAGTTGCTGAGGAGACTGGGCGAACCGGAAGTCGCATTTCGCGGGTTCTCGAAGTTAGGGTGATTCAGAATATTGAAGAACTCGGCGCGGAACTGCAAGTTAAACCGCTCTGTCAGCGCGAAATTCTTAGTGAGTCCCGAATCCAGATTCCAGAAGTTGGCGCCCTGGACAAAGTTGCGTCCCTGACCGTTTTGTCCTGGCTGCGGGATGCAGAAGTAGGTTGGCGTGTTGAGCACGTATCCTGCAGTTGAAATGCGGGTCGGAGGTATTGGCAATCAACGGGCCAACCTGATACATGACTGGCCCTTCCACGCCGCTGACGTGCTGCAGGGTTCCCTGATTGAAGGGCCCCTGGACCATGGCCGAGCTGACGTGACCCCCATTCGCGGTGCGCACGCCGCTAGTGATGGTGTAGGGTTCGCCGCTCTGATAATTGAAGATGCCAGTGAAAGCCCAGCCCCCTAGAATGTGGTTGAGCCATCCGGGCGCGCCATTCGCCAGAGGCTTTCCCCGGCCGAAGGGTAGCTCGTACAGCATGTTCGCCAGCAAGATGTGCGTGTTGTTGAAGTCCGACAGCGCGCGATCGAGCCGGAAATTGTGAATGTCGGTCGGCGTGCGGCTGTTGGTGGTGCTCAGGCCGCCGCCGGTGGCGGCGCCTGTCGGATCGACTGACATGTCATCAATGGATTTACTGAAGGTGTACGACAGGCCAAAGTCGAGTCCGCCTTCAAACCGGCGGCGCATGGCCAGGAACCAGGCGTGGTAATACGAATCGCCTCCGGAGTCCTGATAGAAGATCTGGGTGTATTGCGGATTAGGCCGGAAGTAGTTGGCCGCGAAGCCGTTGGCCACGATGTTGGTTCGATCGGCGCGGGTAGCGAAATCGCCCACATCGCCATTGGTGAGGTCTGTCGACGAGCTGCTGGTAGTCAAGAATGAACTGCCTAGCATCTGGATCAGCAGGGTCGGAGTCTGCCCCGTCACCCCCGCAGGACACCCTGTACCGTCGGCCTTGCAACCGGCAAAGAGATTCTGGCGGGCTACATTGAAGGCAGCCAGGAATGCCGCGTTGATTTTGATTTGGTTCAGGTCGTACGCGCGATACAGGTGTGTGCCGCGTTTGCCCACATAGCCCAGCTCTCCGACAACGCGCCACGGGAGTTCGCGCTGGACGGTCAGCGACCACTCATGCACGGATGGATTCTTGAGGTTGGGATCGAAGGCTCCGACATTCGGCGCTGCACCGTTTACCTGCGCAGGCTGAAGCAGTGCGGCCGAAGGCGTCGCGGTCGGCGCCGGCACGGTGGTTGGGAATCCGCCCGCGATCGTATTAGTAGTGCCGGACGGCGCCACGCAGCCGGCGGATACCGACGACACCACGCCACCGGTCCCGAGGTTGGTCACGCACTCCAGAGCGAAACCAGGCACCTTGCCGGCCATAGCGGTCACCTGGAATGTGGAGATGGTATCGAACAGCCAGGCATACCCTACGCGAACCGAGGTTTTGTTGTCGGGTGAATACGCCAATCCGATGCGCGGCCCGATGGAGCCGAGATTGGACTTCTTGAACCAGCCGTCAGCGCGGACAAAGGTAACCGGACCCTGTGATCCGTCCATGGGCTTGTCGGGCAGGAGGGTGATCTTAGCGTCGAATGGCGGTGGGTTGTATTCCCAGCGAACGCCAGCGTTCAGCGTCAGATTCTTCTTTAAGTGCCATTCATCCTGCAGGTAGAGGTCATACTGGTGAGCGCGCGTGTAAACCGTTGCGTAACGGGACGCGGTGTATGTATTGCTGGCAAAATCGGCCGCGAAGCCTTGCTCGATGACAGCCGGCATGCTGAACATAGTCACAATCGCTTCCTGCAACGCATTCGTGTCTGTCCCGCTTGGTTTAGTGGCGCCTGACCCGCTGGGAAAATTCAGAAAACCGCTCGGGCGGATCGACCGCCGGAACAGGATGCCCGGCGCCATGATCTGGCTGCCGAAGAATCCGCGGCTGTCGTTATGTATATAGAACCGGAAATTCAGTCCGGCACGGATGGTGTGCGCGCCGCGCGACCAGCTCACATTGTCCACGAACTGTGGCGTGGTAATCGCCCGCTGGGTGTGCGGTGACGCGCACAGGGGTGCGTCCATTCCTTCTGTGGTGCTCACACCCATCGAGCCGAAAATGCAATCGTCGAACCACGGCGGATTCTTCGCCAGGTCGCCAAAATTCGGGTTGGACTCGCCGAAAGTGAAGTTAAACCTGAACCGGTTGAAGCCAAAGGTGAATTCATTGACCAGACTAGGATTGAAGGTGTGCCGCCAGCTCACGGCCAGATTCCGCCCAATGCGACCCACTTCGCCGAGCGGCGGGAATCCGGGGTAAACCTTGGGGCGCGCGTTCAAGAAATCGCCCTGTTCCGTGTTGTAGTAGCTCTGGAGATAGCGACCGAAGATATTGTCGCTGGAGCTGAAAGTGTGGTCGATGCGAACCAGGTATCCCGGACCGATGAACTTGGCCGGAGGGTTCCAATTGAAAACAGCGCGGTTGAAGCCATCGCCGACGTTGTATCCATTCGGAGCTGGCAAGGCTTTCAGGGCAGCCATAATGGTGGGATCCGGCCCGGTAACACCGGCAGGAAAGTTCGCGGGATCAAAAATGTTGTAACTGTCGACGCAATTGCCCGTTACGGAGCCTCCGCAAAGCGGAACTCCGGGCAGCTGATTGCCTGTCGAATCCACCAGCCCGGGGCTGTTCTGCGTGTAGGTCCTGCCATTGAATGTGACCGCACCGCGCACGAAGCGAAAAATTCCGGTGTTCAGCAGCGTGGGCGTGTACCGGACAGGCGCGCCGAGCAGGCCGACGTTGGTGGCAGAAATAGGCTCGGTCTGAAAAATCTGGCTGCGCTGATAGCTGAAGAAGAAGAAGGTCTTATCCTTGATGATCGGGCCGCCTACATCGCCGCCGAATTGATGCAGACGCAGCGCGGGTTTGGCCTGGCCAGCGTAGTTATTGAACCATTCATTGGCATTGAGCACCGTGTTGCGATGGAACCAGTAGGCGTCGCCATGAAAGGCGTTGCTGCCCGGCCTGGTCGCCACCATGACATTGGCGCCGCTGTTCCGCCCTAGTTCAGCCGTAGCATCGAGGGTGACGGTTCGGAATTCCTGCACGTTGTCCGGCGTCAGGCGATGGATGTTGCTCTGCGGGTTGGGCACGGTGGATTCGTTGGCGTCAATGCCATCGATGGTCA